>ENA-OPVU01000020-OPVU01000020.1-human-gut-metagenome-genome-assembly--contig:-NODE-20-length-111481-cov-31.695583_pt1 | contig 111481 bp, 119 predicted proteins | sample MGYA00241497_ERZ501986 | MGnify/ENA primary metagenome ERZ501986 (study PRJEB25962, sample SAMEA2042995) | human gut metagenome | biome: human gut; feature: human-associated habitat; material...
ATTCGACGAAGAGCGTCTCAAACGTGTCACATTCTCCATACTGGAGATCATGGACATTAACAGTGATGCTGATGAGATAGGGTTGCGAGAATCTCATTGGAAACGCATCCTTCTTTCACGTTCCATAGGCCATAACCGCAACTGACGTAAGTTATTTATTGATAATTTTGTTTACACACATAAGAAAACAAATAAATAAAAGACATAAGGAATGTCAATGAATTCTTATATAGCTGGTGTTATAGCCATAAGTTTATCCTTCTCATCCCTCGCTACAGAGAGGCAGAGTGATTTGTTACATACAGCTCCAACAGCAACACGCAGTACAATGCTGATCTGTAAAGCTGAACGAATATCAGACGGTGTTGCAACCACTCTTGCAGGAAAAGCGTATCTTGAAGGTGTTGGTGAACAAATACTGTTAGCGTTAATCCCTACAACTCAATCCGGCGAGTATCTGCATGTTTCTTTTAACGCATGGGGATTCACTCCTTTCGGACAAGTTGAAAGTCATGAGCAGTTCACTAACTGGACGCTAATTCATATAGGACGTGACAATCTCGATAATGGAGATGCTTTTGACTATACCTTTGTTGATTACACCTCACAGACTGGGCATGAGATTCGGTCAAGACCGTTCATGCGTATATATGAGTGCCAGAGGCAGAACAAACGTCCAGAGTGGACGCGGAAAAAATCCACTCAGAAATATTTCAGTGGGGAACTCTATTAGACCGTATTTGGATAACGACGCGGTGATTTGGGGGTAATGAAGCTAAGGCGCCAGACTAATCAACGCGTTGACATTGGCGGTCACTAATTGAGGATTTCTATAAGAACTCGTTGATCGCCCCTCTTCCCTACCCTCCAACCTCATACACTCCAGGCGCGGCAAGGCTTTTACGCACATTACACCCATAAGAAAACAAATAAATAACACATCAATGAAAAGTCAACGCTTTACCCTGATTTGGTCTCAAAAGTTGACGTTTTGCCATGTCACTTCTTATATCCGTTAAGCTGCGCACCAGAGACCAACACCCTGCGACGAAAACGCCAAAAATGACTCCTGATACCATCACAAAACAGACATGCTCAGAATGGCTCTCGTTGTGTTTAATGAGCATATAAACAAATTGTTTTAGGCAATAAGAAAACAACAAAACAAGATAACGAAGAAAAGGAACTGCCATTACCCCACACCCAGGCAATACCCACCTCTTCCTGCCAGGCTACCGAAAAGACCAACCTCATTGCCACAGGCTATCGACCCCATGAAACAAACCTCGACCACCACCAAAAAGCGACTAGAGAAAGGCGATTTCTCTGAACGCCATTCCCCAATACACGGAAGAGAATACCCGTGAAGAAACTCCAGACAAGACCAGGCCAGAACAGTCCCCGGCGCCATCTCGTTTACCCACTCTTACCTCGAAAGATAACGCAAATTCCTGATAAGCAGAGAACGCCATTACTTCACATGCGGAGAACGACAACAGACCAGAAACCACATCACCCACACTTCCACCTCTCAAGGTAAACGAAAGGAAAAGCGCACACGCCATCACTCCATACACAGAGAAGAACTATCCCCACAACGAAGAATACAGACCAGAGGAAAACCACAAGACAACCACCTCTACAACATCTGCAAAACCACTTACCGGCAGAGAGAAGAAAGTCGCCTTTTCTCCCATACGAATGGGTCACCGTATAGAGCGCTAATAAGAGAGATACGAGTCCCCCATAAGAGAGGTTATTCGAGTCAGGAAAGAGCACAGATATAAGAGAGAGAGGATGGAGGGGGATCGCTCCCTTTCCCGTATTTATTCAAGTCCTGATTTTATCCCCCGTAACATCCCTGCGGTCGAATGAGTGAAAGGGCCACCGCGAAAATCTATCGGAGCGTCCCCGCAGGGGAAAGGCTGGCTGCCTGAGTGGAAACGGCTGGAGGTTTTTCGGGAAACGGCTGGGTTCCCGTCATGGAAAGGGGGGTGTGCCGGTATAGAGACAAAATGCCGCGGGGACGGCTGATTCTCTGGCGGTACACCCTTTGGTGCGCGGGTGGCTTTCTTCCCGCTGCGCGCAGCTGCTGATACGTATTCTGCCAGAGCGTTTGAGGGTCACAAGCTGTTTCAGTAGGTTTTCGGGAAGAGGAAAATACTGCCCACCAGCCCTGCGGTGTGCGTTGAGAAGAATAATGTAAAAAGTGCTCCCGATACACTCCCGGATACTCACTGCTTTTCCAGTTATTCCCGATACAAAATGCTTTTTCGCCTATGTCTTATTGCGATAATAACACCAACAAGAAAACAACGTGTTTAGACAAAGGAGAAAAACATGTACAAGCATTTGAACATCAGCATCACCCTTTGCGGAGAAGAGACGTGTACTGACGAACTCCAGATCTCTCTGGATGACGTTATCCGCTCTGCGGATGTCGCTGGGCGCATTGGTACGCTGATTGGCGAAGGGTATCGCGAGGGCACGTTTGATTTTCATATCGAGGACAACGCAATGTCCGTCGCGTGGAACTGCACCACGTCAGAGTCCAGATAAAGGAGGAAGACAATGAATATGCCTGTGATTGTGGAAGTATGGAGCGTGGACTCGCTGGCTGAGTGTCTTGATGGCGTAGGGCCAGCACTGACCCGTAAATTATGGTCGTTTGTACCAGCTGAGGGAGAGTCACCAAAAGGGAAGGACGTGTGGCACCTGCTGACTGATGAAGAGAAGCGGGAGCTGGTGGCCGCAGTGAAAGAGGAGTTCCCTGACGAAGATTAACGACGGCCACCAGCAGGTGGCTTTTGAGTGATTGTGGCCTGCGGCCATCTGAATGCCGGAACGTTTCGCTTGGTGGCCGTTTTCACACTGGTATTATTTACACCAACAAGAAAACAAGTTGTTTACGGAGTGTGTAATGAATACCGAGATGATTTTGAAACTGGATAAACTCCAGCCTCGCAAAGACAAACCTGCAGTACTCGGTTCGATCACTTTACTGGACATTGTGGCCAACGGCACAGTCATCCGACTTTTCAAAGAGACCGTTGTCGTCTTCGGCGAAACTTCTCGCAAGCGCATCGTAATGAGCGTCAGGCGCTATAGTGCAAAAGGGTGGGTAGCTAAACAAGTTATCTGGCCGGAGTCAGATCTGGAGTTGGCTTTACTGGAAGTTAACAAGGTCGCCCAGCAGGAAATTCAACGCGCAACAACCCTCGCCATAGCATAGTCATGTGCAACACAGATTAGTCGAATTTACGACAGCCCCGTCGATCCTTCGGGGCTTTTTTGTATTGTAAGTACTTACCTACGGCGATAGTATTACGACGCATTTACATGGAGGTAAAAATGAGTTTGACCAAAGAAGATTTAGTTATTGACCTTTACTACGCATCCAGCACTGACGAAGAAGGCAATAAACTGGCCCAGCTGACCGTTCAGTTCCGTGATGCATCGGCTGTTCCGCATGTGACTACCCAGCTGGCCCGCACAACTCTTAAGCGAGATCGCTCGAAGGTTTATGCCGTCGGCGAGCAATCCGTGAAAAATGGTTCGGACACTCTGCTGGCCGCCATTGAAGCCTATTACCGAACAGACCCGAAGACCATTTTCGAAAACCTGATGGCACAGGTTCAGGATATGATCGAGGGCAACCTGGGCGCCAACAATACCTGGGTTGGTTCATACGGCATCACCATTGTGTCTGGCGGCTCTCTGGAAGAGTATCTGCCTGAGTCCGTCTACAACGTCCAGTAAACCAGCCAATGGCGCGTAACCCGCGCCATTTTCCCCAACCCGTAAACAAGTTGTTTTATGCCTCTCCTGCGTTGCGATAATAACACCAACAAGAAAACAAGTTATTAACGCAGTGAGGAAACGCACATGACCGATTTCACTATCTCCCCAAAAGCAGAAAACGTATGGCTGGAATCCTGGCTTGACCTGTCGCCGGCCGAGCAGAAAGAAATGGATCACGTCGAACCGGACGAACAAACCAGCTCCCGCTTCTTCCATTATCAGGATAGCGTTTATGACATTGCCGATTTCATGCGTGATGACCGCTTCCCGGAATGGCACGCCGGCTATCCACTGAATGCCTTCGCTATGCTGATGATCCGCGTGACAGATTCAGGCGACACCATCGACATCGGATTACTTCATTGAGAGGGGAGGGCCACCAGCATCGGTGGCCCTCAATTACCACCTGCTTTCCCGCAGGCTAAAAACACCCACCTCTTACCGCCAGGCTACCGAAGCACCCACCGACTTCCCGACGGCCACCAGGTGCCGAAACAGAATGCTTGGACACCTCACACCCACTGCGATAATTAAACCAACTAGAAAACAAGTTGTTTAAAGGATTATCACAATGAACTATATCGCTACTGTAAACACTCCCGCGCATGGCACCATCTCTGTCACATACTCCGACATTGAAAAGAACATCCTGGGCGCCTGGCGCGAAGAAGAGACCATCCAGCTGTCCGGGAAAGAGAAGCAGCAGATCGCCAAAGACATCATTTGCAACCGTCGATTCACGCGGGTATTTGAGAAAGCGTATGTGGTAAATTCTGGGTTTGGAACATTTGTCTTCCCGGTGCGCTCCGGGCGATTCTGCCAGTCCAAGCTGACTGAGTTTGCCTCGCAGATCGCTATCTGGATTAAGACTCAATCGTCGTTCGATTTTAGCGATGATGAAGCAATAGCGCAGGGTATGCGGATCGCCAACAATGCAATTAAATGCAAAAACATCACGTATGCCGCTGGCGTTGACTCATGGAAACTGTTTTGCGCTAACTTTATGCTGAATGTATACGCCAGTAATCGGATTCACATACTGGCTGGCAAGTAAGAGGGGAGGGGGCTGGAAACGCCCCTTTCTTTCCGTCCACCAGCTCCCGCAGGGAAATTCAGAAACGGGCAGAAAGCCATCCGGGCAACCGACGGGAAACGGCCAGAAAATTTTCGGGAAACGGCGGGGGTCGCCTCATGGGAAAAATTTGTATAGAGGGAGACGCCAGAATCGTCGCCAGCTGGTGGACGTAAGCTGTTTTTGCACCATACGTCCAGCGCTGTGATCTGCGCTGCATTGTTAGCGCGTACACGTTGCGCCAACGTGCTAATGATACGTGAGCGCCCACGGATCGCGCCAATATTGCCGACACGCCCCGAAGGATAGTGCGGATCGCGTCACCAGACGATCACGCCCACGACACGACAAAATAAGCCACGCGCTAAAACGCTTTTAAACGCGCTATAACGTTTTTTTTATTGTGTAATGGGTATGTACTACCACACGTAAAAACGCGTTAAATTGGCGCGTTTATGGCGCTTATTTTTGGTGTGAATGAGTGAACGCCAGATAAAAGAAAACGCGCCAACAATGGCGCGTTATGGTGGAGATCCTGAAACGGAAAAAGCGCCCATAGTGGGCGCTGGTGGCTAAATGCTGTTTTGCAACTTTCCGATCATTTCAGACAAGCGCAAATATTCTCTTTTCCGTTTACAGTCTCGCTTGCTGTTAAGCAAATCAGAGAACGTAAAGTTTAGCGCGTCACGCTGGGCGCTTAATTCGTCGATGAGTTCAAGTTTATAAGCGCGATATTTAGCGCGATACTCCGCGCGGATCTGGTCATAGCTAATCATGATTTTTATCCTTAAAACTAGCGCCCATAGTGGGCGCTGAATCCGTCTACTTATGCTTTGAAAGCGTCAGCCAGATAGTTATAAAAATCATTTTTGATGAAGCGATATTGCTGCGATCCGTTTTTGGCAGCGCCCATTCCTTTAATCTTCTCGACCAGTCCCAGACGTTCACACAGATTGATCAGCTGGTTGGCTTGCGTATATCCTGCATCTAACTTAATTTCATTTGCTTGTTTTGCTTCATTCATCAAATCGAAAACAGCACCATTTGTGAACGTGTCGATCTCATCGTTAATCATATCGATTAAAGCGAATACACGAGATCCGGACATATCAGCGACTGAATACACACATTTACCAGACTTGATAGATTTAACCAGATAAACCAGCTTTTCGAGAGAGTAGCTATTTGTCATCGCTTCGCGGAAAAACACTTCTGGCGTTTGCTTGCTTGCTTTAATCGCGTAGTAGAAGACACCAGACAGCTTATCGTCGTTTACTGCGTTTACAACGTTATTCACGAAGTATGCAAGTTTAGTAGACGCTGCAAGCATGTTAGCTTTATCTGCTTTGGTGTGCGTGCCATTATGATAATGTTCGTTGTAAGTCTGTGTAGCTTGATCTGCTTTTAATTGTAATTCGTCAGTGATAACTACAGCAGCATCAATGATAGATTTTTTAGAAATGGTTACGTTAGACATGATATTAATCCTTACTTTAAATTAGAAAATTATTTCGTTCTATCGTTGGCGTGTTCGCTTTCGATGTGACTAATTATCGACATACAAAAAATAAAATCAAGCATTTTTCGCAAGGGGTGATAAAAAATTATTTCATAAATAAATCAAAGTCTTAGAAATAAATCGCATTTTCTCGAAGGTGTTGCCTAAATAAATTCCCTGTTCGACGAATTACCCTTATATATTTAGCGCTGACAATGCTTTTGGTGATTTAATTTATCGGGAAGTGACCCATAAAATAATAACCGGACATAGCCGGTTATTACCCTTATAGATTTAAAACGGTAAAATGCGCTCGACCCAATCGAAGAGAATAATCATTCTGGTTTGTTCCCCGACCCTCATAGTTACCTGACAAGCGTCAACGCCTAACGACACGCCTTCTATTTCACGACCGTCAGCCATGTACACCCTTATAGACTTTTGTTCATTGTGTGCATTACGACAAATTTTGAAAAAGTCACGCCGAGAGGGTTGGTTTTGCACGTCCTCGTTGCTTACAGTCAGTCTTCCGGTGAACTCTTTGTCCACATCTGGAGGTATGATTGTCTCTATGGTGCTTACTCGCTCCAGTGGAAGCCTTACACGATTCTCTCTATCGAATGGAGTAGGGCAAAGATCGACTTTATTGCGTGATGATAGTGTTCCCTGTACGTACATGTTGAACACTTGTCCATTTTCTACAGTAACCCTAATAGGTACTGTTCGCTTTCTCCAGAACATCAAAGCCGACTCTATGCTGGAGTAGTCACGAGGCCATACTTCTGCTGGGATGCCGTATGTTATATCAGTAATATTGTTGGGCATAAGATACGCCTTGTTCGTCAAGTTGAGGGGTTAACCCATCACCTGTTGATTATTTGTAACCTATTTCTTTACAGCTTTCTTCGAAGACTTCCTTGGGAAGAATATTGATATCTACCGGAACATTTTTCTCCTTAGAAACTATGCTCTTGTAGGGGATCTGGACCCATCGATAGCCTGTGTAACCGCCATATAGATTGGTAGCATTTAGCTGGAAACAATATGTTGATTCGCTTTCGATGTAGTCAGGAAATTTATATTTTGCTGAATCAGGATCAAGTAAATTTGGCTCAAGAGTGGCTTTTATATAATTTTGCTGATCTATCGTAATAGGTTTAGCCGCAAGTGCAGTCATAGATGAAAAAACAGACAAAAGTGTTACTAGTAGCGAAATTTTAACCTGTTTCATGTGAGCAATATCCTAAATTTGCCTCTATTTGTGACCTATTGTATCAGAAGCTATAAGAGAAAAATATTCTAATATATTTTCATTTGTATTATTTTCGTTTCTATGTCTAGGTAGCCCGGATTGATAATAGATACTAGATAGCTTTCCTGTGGTTCCCGCAGGTAAAAGTAGATGTTTTTTTAATTCAATGATAAGGTTCCACAAATTGTCTTCATTATCAACTTTCATAGAGTATCCTACGCCACAGTATCTTTTACTTTTTGATGGTTTGTGTATTTGGAATGCATTGAAGTTGGAACTTAGTTGGATGTGTCCAAGTGCTATGCCGTCTATTTTATCAATAATATGAATTAATTTTTTAATGTCGAAAGGGAATATGACCAGCGAGTAATCATCTCTTCTTGATTGATTCTCTGGTGAAATTATGTATATATGGAATGGATCTATATTTGGACTTTTTAATGAGTTTATGTGCTCATCTCCAAAATAGAAACCTCTAGCATGTTCTTTTTTATTTTTTTCTTTTGCCCGTTGTATTCTTATGTCATTCTTCAGCAGTAAATAATCTGGGTTGTCAACAGAATTATTAATGATGGTTTGAAGTTGTATATTTGAAAGAGCCACTCCCATATCCTCCATTTAAATTCTATGAAATGGAGGCTACTGATATATCTAAACTAATCAAGATCTTTTTTCAGCCGGAGGTGGTAGATAATTGAAATGTGATGTAGATCACATACTGGAGCAAGTAAGCTCCAGCATGTTGTTGATTATTTACTCAATGCTTGGTATTTGCTCGCGATCAAGCGTTCACCCTTTCTGGTTATTGTAAAACCAAACGGCATCTTGCTGTTTTTTCGTAACACGCCTTCAGTAAGCGAATTAGTGGTTGGCTGTACAGTTGCATTGTCTATCCATCCAATAAGAGCAAGAAAGTTTAGAAGTTTCATGCTTGTGATCCCCATATCACATGCTACCTCATTGATGGTGCGACGTGCTCTGCCTCTGATTTTAGTTACTCCACTGGCTGATATTTCACTTTTCGGTGTAAGCAATGTATCCAGCGTATTGAAGAACCCTCTTGCTGATTCCGATTTAATAAGTCCTGAGTCGCTCATATCGCACGCGATCCGATAAAGAACATTGCTGTTGTTCATAAATGGATACTTCTCGATAAACTCTACGAACGTCTTCGCCCCATTCACGCCGCACTTATAATCTAGTGGATTATCGACGCGCCAGAAAAAAGCCTTGTTGGCTTTGGCATCGAAGATGTCAACAAATGGTAGTTCTGCTAAGTAATTCATCATGTGCTCCTTTGTTATTGACGAGCACATGATGAATATTGCATGACGGGGAAAAAGAAGAAGTCTACGGCAGCCGTTTTAGGATGTCTTCCAGGTCTTCCTTGGTCATCCCGGAGTTCTCGTAGATCTGTATCACTTTTTCCCTGGCCTTTTCAGCCGCTGCCATCGAGGTCGCGATCTTCTCAAACTCTGCTGTGCTCATCTTGGTCAGAACAAGATTAATGATGTCTGACTTCGACATTTTGATGTTGCGTTCTTTCAGGCGCGATTTGAACGAACCAAGCTTTTCGTTGGCTTTTTCGGTGAGCTTCACCTGACATGAAATTGAGCGATTTTCGGTCATAATTAATCTCTTTGTAATACACCAAAGTCAAAACTGCTCCCGACAGGCAACACGCCTTCCGCAAACCCGGGAGTGGTGTCAATAATGTGTTTTCGTTCGTATGAGTGTGACATCAGGTGTTTGTTGCTTATATCGATAAAATCCGAAATAAAACACACATTTGCCTGATTCTTCTTGGCACGAAGGCCGCGACCAACACGTTGACGCATTTCGACTTCGGCCTTGCCTCCTCCGGCAAGAATTACGGCGCCAACACTTGGCACATCGACACCGACATCCAGTATCGTAGAGCCGATCAGCACATCAATTTTCCCTGCAGCCAGGCTGTTAAGCTTAGCCTGTCTGGTACTCTGGTTGGATTCACCGTAAATAAAATCTACCCGTAAGCCGCTCTCTTTCATCATTTCCATCAGTATCTGACCGTGGCGTTTGATCCTCACCAGGGTCATACAGTTCAGTCCATGATCACGGTACATCAGCGCGTCGCGAACGACGGCCTCGTTACGTCCAATATTGTAAACGATACCGAGCTGATAAGCTTTCTGATACGGCGTGCTCATACCAACTCTGAAGTTCAGATGCTTGGAAGCGAGCTCCGCTCGTATACGAGCCTCATCCGGAGTGTACGCGATTTTATGGTATACGAAGTAAGGTTTGGCCAAAATACCTCGCTCGATCAGATATTTTTCAGTGACCTTTATCTCGATGCGTCCTGCAACCGCCATCAGACGCATATTGGCCTCAGTTGAAGCCTTCATAAACGGGGTTGCCGTCAGCGCCAGACGATAGTCTGCGTTAATGCAAAGCCTGGCGATGTCATAAAAGTTTGAACCGGAGGATTCGTGGGCTTCTTCGAGGATTAGCAGTGAGACGCTTGAGAGGAATCGCTTAACCAGCTCCCGGCGCTTAAGATGATAAACCTTTTTCTCCGCCGGCATATCGCGTGGAGGCTCTTCAAGAAAACTCGCCAGGGTTTGCACTGTTGCGACATTGATATGGCGAGACACCTGAAACTCACCAGAACCAATGATGCCAACCTTCTGACCTTTAAGCCACGGCTCTCCATTCTCAGCGCGATAGTCGATCGACTTCTGGAAGTTATCTGCCATTTGAAACATAAGAACAGAGCGGGTGGTTAAAAACAGCGTCATGCGACCAATACGCGCCGCGGCTTTGCAAGCTACGTTCGACTTTCCCCCGCCAGTGGCGATCTGCGCAATCATCATTCCTTCGCGAACCAGTGTCTCTACAGCCTGATCTTGATACGCATAGTCCGGATTATAGGGGAAAGGGTTAACTGCCGGGTTTGGTTTACCAAGCGCCGGAACCTTGTCTTTGCGAATATGCACGCATTTAATGCCAGCCTTCACCAGATTTGCTGCTACCGATTTAGCAAAACCCGCGGGGAAGGCATTTTTGCTCCAGTTGAACATAGTACTGGTGCCTTTCCAGTCGCCAGCTTCGACTTCGTAACTCAGCATTTCCTGGACGAGTCGCTTCACGTTGTCATCAGCGCCGGAGACCATAGCGTTGACCGCGTTCGAAACAATCCTAACAGTCATAAATATCTTTCCTTCGTGCCTTTTATATGTTAATTGGCTAGAATAGTAAGTAAGTACTTATGCAATGGATTGTATCAAAAAGTATGGACGTAAAAATTACCATTCTGCAGGTAGAAGTGGCCAGACTCCGGCCAAATCCCTGGAACACCAACTCGGTTGGTGCTCAAAACTTCGAAAAACTGAAAGGCTCCATCGAAAAACTGGGTTTTTTCAAGCCAATTCTTGCGCGTGAGCTGGACGGTGGCCAATTTGAGATCCTCGGTGGCGAACATCGCTGGCGAGCCGCTATGGAACAGGGTATTTCCACGGTTCCTGTTATATCGGTGGGCAAAATAAGCGATCTGGTAGCGAAACAAATGTCTCTGGTCGATAACGAGCGATACGGCGAAGACGATCAGGTCGCATTACAGCGTCTGATCGAGGAAATTCAGTCCGAACTCGATTATCAGCTGTCGGAAATTGCCCCTTACGACGACGAACTGGCGGCCACACTGGCTCGTGAGTCGGCAATTGACCTGGAAATGCTTGAGGCGTTGTCGCGTGGCGACGAAGAGCCCATTGAGAAGGACTCTCGCGAAAAAGCTGAGCGTGTCGGTGCGGAACACCAGACCATGCGCTTCAAAGTGACGTTTGACGCTTCTGATCGCGTTACCGAAACCATTAAATCCATCATCAAAGAGCAGGCGATCAACACCGGCAACGACATGGAGAATGCTGGTGAAGCTCTGGTATGGCTGGTCGATAACTACAAGGAGTGTATTTAATGACCAAAACGTTCGAAATCGTCTACCGAGACCCGGCAGAGCTCATTCCCTATGAAATGAACGCCAAAAAGCATGACGAGCAGCAGATCCGTGACCTGGCCGCAGCCATAAAAAAGCGTGGTTTTGACCAGCCGATCACTGTCGATAAAGACGATGTCATCATTACTGGCCATGGCCGCCGCGAAGCTGCGCTTTTAGCGGGGCTGAAAAGTGTGCCGGTGATCGTTCGCGACGATCTGTCCGATGAAGAAGTGAAGGCGAAGCGTCTGGAGGATAACCGGCTGGCCAGCATTGATTACGATGCCATCAAGTTACAGAAAGAGCTGGAGTCTCTGGTATTTGGTGACGTTGAAGTCTTCGGCTTTGACGAGCGTGAGCTGAACGTGCTGGTCGGTAGCATGACCGAAGAAATGGATACTGGCGCACTGGTTATGGATCTGGGGGAGGAAACCGAGCGCCAGAAAGAAGAGCACACCGAAATCAGTCGCGAAGTCGCCGCCGAAGAGGTTCGAGTGGTCGATGTTCTGGGTTTTAAAACGCTCCCTGCTGGCTCTGCGATTGTCGTGGGGGATTTGCTTGCCCACATGGAAGAAATCACGGGAGAGAGCGGGGTAGACGCGTTCGTTGCTTATGCGCAGAAAGTTTCCTCCGGGGGAGTCGAAGCATGAGCACATATACCATCAACGTATCGTTCCAGACCCGTGTCAACAAGACCACTCGCACGCTTGAGATCGCCGAATCGTTTGGGCTTGGTCTGGATGAAAAAGACTGGACGCTTTACGACAATCTTGAGCTGGAAGTCGAGCAGGGTGATGTGGTCTACATCACTGGCCAGTCAGGCTCCGGAAAATCTGTCGTGCTGCGTGAGCTACAACGCCAGATGAAAGATGAAGGGCTTTCAGTCGCCTCCATTGATGACTTTACCTTTGACAACGACGTCAATGTCATTGACCAACTGGGTAAAACCACCAGCGAAGCGTTAGGGCTGCTTTCGATGGCTGGCTTGAATGATGCCTATCTCTTTGTGCGCAAACCTTCTGAAATGTCGGATGGCCAGAAATACCGGCTCAAGATCGCCAAGCTTATTGAGTCGGGCGCGAAGGTGTGGGCTGCGGATGAATTTGGCGCAGTTCTTGATCGTGTTACCGCCCAGGTTGTGGCGTCGAACCTTCAGCGTGCCGCGCGAAAGGTAGGTGCGACGGTAATGGTGGCGACGACCCACGAAGACCTGAAGAACGCGCTGCGCCCGGATATGCAGATCACCAAGCACTACAAAGAACGCGTGAAGGTGGAATATGCCTGATTTGAAGATCGTAGAGCTGAAGCCATCGAAAGAGACTGACAACAATAACGTTGAAGTCATCCGCCTGCTGGAAGATGCACTCCAGTACGCCAGAGAAGGCAAAAGCCAGAGCCTGGCGCTGCTGATGATCAATAACGACGGGAGTGTTCTGGATTGCTGGCATAACGGTGGGCGCCCATACGTCATGGTTGGGGCGATGGAATCGCTTCGCCTGGACTTCATCAATGCCAATATCGAGCGCAGGTGATCGGCATGACAGACATCATCATCAAACGCTACCGTCCGGAAGAGTTCCCGCGCCATCTGGACTTTCTTGAGCGCATGACCGTCACCAGGGGGACGGTAGAAGACTGGCACGCGCTTAAGTCGCTTCACTACAAGACAGATGGGAAGCCGTTCGCCCCTACCTACTACCGTTGTGAGCTAGATGGTCGGTTGGTAGGCGTTGTAGTTATGGCCTTCCCTAAACTGCTGCTGGCGCCGCGGCATCGCATGTTTCCAAAGCTGAAACCCACAACCAACACCACTGTGGCAAATCAGTACTGGGGACGTTACGTAAACAACAACTTCGCTGTGATCAGCCGCTCTGTAGTGGACACCCAGTATCGTGGCGTCGGGGTGTCGTATCGCATGATTAATCTGGTTAGCAGGATGCATGACCGGCCAATCATCGAGATCCAGTCGTCGATGAGCAAATATAACCCGTTTGCTATGAAAGCAGGGTTTTGCTTCATCCGTCCTGAACGTCCGAAGAGCTACGAAAGCGCGCTTCGTGTCTTTCAGCGCCATTTTCGTTCTGACCCCGGCGACAACGAAGCGATTGTGAAGGAGCTGTTTGCGATGACTGATTCACGCCGGCGCCGCGCACTGCGAGATCTGGTGGCGGACTACCACAAGAATAGTTCTCTGGCAAAAGCAGGCCGCAACCGTGGCACTACCATTCAGGATATCGCGGATAGCCTGGTGGATGAGGCCAGCATCGTGAAACTGCTCAAGGATATTCACAATCTGAGCTTCACTTCACCGCTCTATGGGGTTTATCGCAACCCTGATTTTGGTCGCCAGCTGCCTGACACACTGCCACTGCTGGCTTTTGATAAACAACCGCTGAATGCACCACTGGATATTGCGTTACCGGCATAAGGATTTGCCATGACACTGACTGATAAACAGAAAGACATCATTAAGACCATCAACTTAGGCCATGAACGTGGACATTTGCTCGATCTGGACGAGCTGCTGGAAGTGCTGCCTTACCGGACGACAAAGCAGTCTATGCAATTCTCCCTGCGCGCGCTGATCAAGAAAGGTTTGGTCGAAAAGCACGACTGCCGGCCGCGAGAGGATTCTGGCTACCAGCGTCGAACTCTGGGACTGACGACATTAGGTCGAGCCAGAGCCAAGTTACTGGTGATGTAAGTTGGTCTGGGAGTCAGATTAACAGCCTGCGTCTGTATATATAACTAATAAGTCACTTATTAAATATATACGGAAGCAGGCTCTCAAACAGATTCCCCAGACCTAATTAATACAACCAGAAAACAAATTGTTTAAGAGCGCAAGGAAGCGCTCTGTGTGTGTTTTAGAGGGATCTATGACTGTCGAAAAAGACGAGAGCAAAACTCGCCTGACTCCGGCTGAATGGGCGGAAGCCGAAGCGAAATGGACTTCGGGCGAGTATACGCTCTCAAAACTGGAAGAAGAGTACGGCATCCGTCGTGAAACGCTCTCCAGACACTTCAAAAAGCGTGGATTAGAGAAAGGCGCCGATTCTGTTGGAAAGATGGTGCGCGAGTCTCTCAAGTCCGATGCAGAACTGCGCGCTAAAGCCCGAGCCGAAAAGATAGAAGACCGCCGGACACGCTATGACGGCTGGGCGTATGCCCTTGGTCAGATGGTGATGGTCGAGGTCACTACAGCAAAGCGCGAAGGTAAGCCACTGGCCTCGATTGAGGACGATCTTAAAAGCCTGCAGCGCGCCAGCGGCACGCTGGCCAAATGCTTCGAAATTTCCTCCAAGGCATTGGGCATGGAGAAAGAAGAAGGCGGTGAAGAGGATATTCCGAACCTTGTCTTTGGCGAGCTAACCCCATCACAGGTGGCCCAGCTGCGCAAGGAAGATGATGAGCCCGAAGTGATTGATGACGATCTGTTGGAATCACTCGAAGAAGAAGCGCTGAGCGAAGCTGAGAGCGATTTTGACGCATCGGGCGAAGACGATGATGGAGATGCATAACCATGTCCATCCCGTCGTCTCTAAGTCTCGTACAGCTGCATTCCGGGCAGATGCAAGTCTTCCAGTCGCCACATCGTTTCAAAGTGGTGTGCGCCGGACGACGTTGGGGTAAATCGAGGCTGTCGATCTCAACCATCATTCGCGCTGCCGCTAAGGAAAGAAAACAACGAGTTTGGTACGTCGCGCCGACCTACCAAATGGCGCGCCAGATTCTATGGGATGATCTGCAGGAAGTTTTGCCGCGTAAGTGGATTCGGAAGAAGAACGACACCACGATGACCATCGTGTTGAAAAACGGTTCGGAGATCGCGCTTAAAGGCGCGGATAAACCGGATACGCTTCGTGGTGTTGCGCTGCATTTCGTTGTGCTCGACGAGTTTCAGGATATGAAGCCAGACACCTGGTACAAGGTTCTCCGTCCGACATTGTCATCCACCCGCGGCGGCGCGCTGATCATCGGTACACCGAAAGGGTTCTCCGAATTCCATAAACTATGGACTATCGGGCAGAACAAAGAGCTGCAGCGCAAAGGTCAGTGGAAAAGCTGGCAGTTTGTAACCGCTGATTCACCATTCGTTCCGACGGCAGAAATCGAGGCAGCCAAGAACGATATGGACCCTAAGTCGTTCGCTCAGGAGTACCTCGCCAGCTTCGAAAACATGTCAGGGCGCGTGTATTACCCGTTCGATCGTAGCGTTCACGTTAAGCCGCTGCAGTTCAATCCTAAATTACCGGTGTGGGTAGGCCAGGACTTCAACATTGACCCAATGTCGTCGGTCATCCTGCAGCCACAACCGAATGGGGAGCTGTGGGCTGTGGATGAGCTTGTCTTGTTTTCGTCGAATACGGCAGAAGTGTGCGATGAGCTGGAGCGTCGCTTCTGGCGGTGGAAATCGCAGGTCACAATTTTCCCAGACCCGGCCGGCGCCTATCGTCAGCACGCTCGTGGGGAATCGGACATCGACATCTTCAAGGAGAAGGGCTTTCTGCGTGTTGATTATCCGAAAAAGCACCCACCGATTGCTGATCGTGTGAACTCAGTGAACCGCATGTTGATGAGCGCCTCTGGCGAAACTCGTTTGTATATCGACCCTAAGTGCAAACATCTCATCGATTCACTGGAGAAAGTTATCTACAAACCAGGCTCTCGCGATATGGATAAGAGCGGGGGGATTGAGCACAGCGCGGATGCCTTGGGCTACCCGGTTCATCGTAGGTATCCCGTAAAAAATCGTGTTATTCTTGGTGGTTCAAGATAAGTAAGTACTTACCTATCATGGAAGAGAAGCAAATGGAATTGACTGATAAGCAAATTAAGGATCTTGTGGCAAGACGCCACCCCGAATACATAAAGAAAAAAGAGCACTGGGATTTCCTCGCCAGCACATACGCTGGCGGGCGTGCCTGGTTCGATGACAACATTTTCCGATACTTCAAAGAAGGTGATCAGGAGTTCAAGGAGCGTCTGGAACGCGCCTACCGCTTCAATCACACCAGGGAAGTGGTGAACCTGATTAATAAATATCTCTTCAAAGAGGACATCCATCGAAATGTAGAAGAAGCGCCTGAGCCAATTCAGAAATTCTGGAAACGCGCGACACGACAGAATGTTTCCATCGATGGCTTTATGTCCGCGCTTGACCTCCAGTCCTCCATCTATGGCCGTGTCTGGGTGGTGGTCGATAGCACGATGGATAGTGACGCAGAATCCGTCGCTGACGAGAAGAAGAAGGATGTTCGCGCCTATGCCTACTGGATTTCTCCGCAGCAGATGTTGGATATGGCGTGGGACGATGACGGCAATTTGATCTGGGCGCTGATTGTCGAAGTGGCGCGCGATGATCAAGATCCTTTTACCTCATCTGGCCAGGAATATCAGCGTTATCGTCTATGGACACGTAACGAGTGGTATCTATTCCGGGAAGAGGTTAAGAAAGGCGCCGGGAATGCCGGTCGTCGGACCGCAAAAGTTGTGCTTGAAGATAAAGGCGAACACAAACTTGGCGTTGTACCTGTGTTTCCTGTTGATTGCATAGGGGAGAGCGAATCGCCGTATTTTAGCCCGTCGCTTATTGATGATATCGCCTACCTTGACCGTGCAGTAGCCAACTATCTGTCGAACCTTGACGCCATTATTCAGGATCAGACGTTCAGCCAACTGGCCATTCCCGTTCAGTCGCTCCTGCCAGGCGATGAGAATCACGCAAAGGTAATGGAAATGGGGACAAAACGCGTCTTCACCTATGACTCGGAAAGTGGCAACCAGCCTTTTTATTTGTCGCCAGACCCTAAGCAAGCTCAGATGATCATCACCACTATCCAGACCGTGATTAATGAGATCTACCACTCCGTTGGGGTCGCTGGCGAGCGAACAAAGCAGGATAACGCTAAGGGGATCGATAATTCATCCGGGGCCGCCAAGTTATATGACTTTCAGCGGGTTAATAGTCTGCTTATTACTAAAGCCGAGCGTCTTGAGCGGGCTGAACGCCAGATGATGTTTTTGGCGGCGAAGTGGATGGGGGTCGATCTCGATGAGGAGCATTCGCTGATTGCCTATCCAGAGAGCTTTGATATCCGCGGTCTGACGGATGAATTTGCCGTTGCCGAGAAACTTGGGCTGCTGGAAGCACCGGATTCTGTGCGTCGATATCAGATGGAAATGCTCATTGAGAAAATCTTCCCGAATATTTCGGCCGCGATGCAGAAAGAATTTGAGAAAGATCTCTTGAATTTTCCGCCAAAAAATGCTCTTAACACCCTTGAAAATAAGTCAGTACTTACTTATCATCGTGATGCAGTCCAAGAGAGCGGACAAGATCTATCCCAAGGGAATGGGAACTCATCAACTCAAGCAACCGAGTGATAAGTAATTAAAAGGAATTTTTATGAATCTGTGGCAAATGCTAATGGCCCGTCGTGGCCTCATGGATGTCGCCGAATCACATGAACGTGGTGGCGCAGGTGCTGGAGCTCCCGCTGGTGCAGAAGAGCAGGGCACCCAGGAATCTGGTAAGCAGAACGGCGAGCAGAAAGATCAGCCGAAAATCGAAGACGATGAATTCGGAGGGATGACTCAGGAAGAGTTGCTCGCTGAATTGCGTAAATCCAAGAAAGCCGGCGCTGACCTGCTGAAAGAGAACATGAAACGCAAGGAAAAAGAGCGTGCCATGGCCGATCAGCTGGCTCAGTACGGTGATATCGATCCGGCACGAGCACGCCAGCTTCTTGAAGCTGAGCAAGCCGCAGAAAACGCACGCCGTGAGGCGGAGCAAGCTGAACTGGAACGCCGCGGTGAATTCGATGCTGTGAAAAAGCAAATGATCGAAGCTCACCAGGCTGAGATAGCTCAACGTGATGAACGTTTTTCCGCTCTGGAGAGCGAAAACGCCGCACTTAAAGCCCAGCTGGTTGAAATGACCGTCGGTGCGTCCTTTTCTGGCTCCAATTTCCTGCGTGAAAAAGTTCTGATGACTCCGGCTAAGGCCCGCGTTATCTACGGCTCTCATTTCGAAGTGGGTGAAGACGGTAACGTCGTTGGCTATGACAAGCCGGCAGGTCAGAAAGAGCGTGCTGTTCTGGTTGACGGCGAAGGTAAGCCGTTACCGTTCGAATCCGCGATTGAGCGTATTTTACGTGCAGATCCGGAAGCTGACGCTTTATTGCGCAGCGAAGCTAAGCAGGGTGCTGGTTCAATTAGTAAACCGACCCACAAAGTAACCCAGCCGAAGAACAAGTCGACAATGGATAAGTTGACTGCCGGTTTAGGGAAAATCGGAATCAAGTAACATCTTAAATCATAGGGAAATGAAAGATGCCATTACTGCGTGAAGAAGCTGAAAAGCTGTCTAATAACGAGCTTGAACAGGGCGTGATCGAGACCATTATCGATCGTGACGACCTGTTTGCCGTCCTGCCTTTCATGAAGATCAATTCGAAGGCATATCTTTATAACCGCGAAAAAACCCTGAGCGAAGCTACTTTCATTGATGTGAACGACACCATCACCGAAGGTGCAGCAACCTTCGAAGAGAAAGTTGCGAAGCTGCGCATTCTGGCTGGCGACGTTGACGTCGACAAATTCCTGGCTACCACTATGGCTGATACCAACAACCAGCTGGCTATCCAGGTTCGTCAGAAAGTCAAAGGTCTGGCTCGTGCCTTCCGTCGCAATCTGATTGTTGGCGACTCCACCACTAACAACAAAGCCTTCGACGGTATTCCGAAGCTGATGCATGACGATCAGAAGATCGACATCTCCGGCGCATCCATGACTTTCTCTATGTTCGACGAACTGGTCGACGCAGTTAAAGATCTGGGCGCAGACTGCATCATGATGCGTTCTGAGCATCTTCGCGCATATCGTGCGCTGCTGCGAACTGTAAACGTAGGCCCGTCCGAAATCATGATGGAAAACTTCGGTCGACCAATGCTGTGCCATAACGGCGTTCCGTTTATCGTAAACGACTTCATTCCGGTTGCGGACTCCACCAAAGCGGATATCTACTGTCTGCACCTTTCTGAAGAAAACGGTGTAACTGGTCTGTACGGCGGCGAAAACGCCGGTATCGTTGTGGAAAACATTGGCACCGTTCAGAACAAAGACGCAGTACGTACTCGTGTGAAGTGGTACTGCTCTCTGGCCAATAAGCACGACAAAGCTATCGCGGCGCTGACTAACGTCAAAATTTAATCCTAATAATAGGTAAGTACTTACCTATTATTTTTAAATGGGTGGGCTATACGCCCGCCCTTTTTATAGGAGCGATATATGTCAGAAAAAAAAGTGAAGATCACTGAAAAGGCCTTCACCGACTTTACGGGGGTTATGTTCCGTACTTCTTTCACTAAATCGGTGTCCGATCATCCAGTAAACGAGCGCATGCAGAACCGTATCACCGCAGCTATGCGAGCGGTTCCGGTGGAGCCCACTATCGCTGTTACTGGTGTGTCGGTAAGTCCTAAGTCGGCATCGGTGGAGGTGAAAAAAACGGTTCAACTCACGGCTACCGTGGCGCCTGCTGGTGCTACCAACAAGAAAGTTACCTGGGCGTCGAAAAATGCTGAATTTGCAACGGTTGACGCGGCTACTGGTCTCGTGACCGGCGTTGCAGAAGGGACTGCAACAATTGAAGTCACGACCGCAGACGGCAGCCATAAAGCAACCGCAACTGTTCAAGTTACAGCAGCTGCAGCCTGATTCAGTAACAAGGGGTGGCTCTGGCCGCCCTGTTCAGAGGAAAACTCATGAAACCAGCAAAAATTCATCTTCTGGAACCTCAGTTCCTTGGATACACGGGCATCCTGTGCGGCGTTTACTTTAAAGACGGCATTTCCGTAGCAGAGCTGCCATTCCTCGATCAACAGCGGATCTGCGCCTCAATGCGTGCCGAAACGATTGATGGGCAAAATGTCTCTCCATCAGCTGCCTTCAGCAATCGTAACGAGCTGGTGGCCGATCAGATTGTGGAGCCTACGGCCCCTGATATTGTCCCTATGAAACGTGGCGTCGCGAAGGAGGAGACAAAACATGTGCAGCGCTTCACCCGAGAAGAGCTGGAGTCCATTGCTGACTGTGAAGGTATCGCCGGCCTGCGCCAGATCGGCAACACGCTTGGCGTGAAAGCGAAGGGCATTGTTGAAATGATCGAGGGCATCCTGAAAGCACAAGGCGGTGAGTGATGGCTCTGATCGACACGTTTCGTAGCGGAGACATCGTGTCTCTGACCTTCGCCTTTAACGTACTGGATATCGACTCCGCCTCTTATACGGTGCGAGATAGTGCAGGCACAACACTTGTGGACGAAGAGCCTCTCGATATTGCAGAAGGCCAAATGTCTATACCGGTTGTGATCTCAGCAGAGCATAACCAGCTGGTCGAAAAAGAGCGTGATCTGCGCTACGTCATCGTGAAGGCCACTGCGGGTGGGCTAACCCACGAAGAGCGGCAGATGTATGTGCTGCTTAATAGCTTTGAACTATCCGTCCCGGGTCAGTCGTTTGCCACCGTAGCCGATGCTCAAATGCAGGCCATTGATATGATCAATGGAGATACATTGCTGGCTGATGGAGAGGGTTTGATGCGCAAGCGGCTAATCGAAGCGACACGGCGAATCAAAACCTTACCTTTCTCTATCCGGAGGATCATGCGCATCGATTTCGACCGGTATGACCGTCCCCAAAACATGCTGAATGTCTATGACATTCCCTGGGGGGCTGACGGTGTGTATCGGCAGGATTTGGTGGACTGGGAGCGGATCACTTCGGAGCAGTTTGCGGATTTGCCAGACTACTTTAAAGAGGCGCTGCTTCTGGCCACTGTTAATGAGGCATGCGAGATCGCCAATGGCAACGATATTGCGAGTGCGCGAGAAGACGGCATTTTGTCTGAATCGATCGGTGAAACAACCAATATGTACCGCACAAGCAAAGTGGCGAATGTCCGTGTGGCCCGCAGCACCTGGCGATTGCTTATTAGCTACATCAACAATCGGATGATTGTTCGTCGTGCGTAACACACGTCGTACTCTTTACTTCTGGTCGACAGGCCAAAGACGGGAAACCGCGCCTCCGCCTGGTAATGAGTGCGACGACTTCACACAAGGAGAGTGGATGAATATTTCGTGGCAAGCCGAATTGTCGATCTACCGGTTTGGTTCCAAAAACGTCTACGGTGAAGCGCAATTGCAGTTCGTCAGGAAGACGAAAGTAGGCGTCGTTAAATTTGAACAGAGCAATGAAAAATCGTCCGTCAGGGCAGATAGCTCTGGAAGCCGCGGAAAGGCGGCGCTGGAGTTGTTTGACGCAGTACTTATTGCTCCACTTGAAGCCGCTGTTCAACTCGACGACGTTCTTGTGCTGGAGGGACAGAAGCTGAAGGTCTCAAGCGTACATCGGCGATGGGGACTACGAGGCCGCCCTGGGCATCTTGAGTTGGGGGCGAATATATGGGTTTGAAATATGACGCACACCAGTTTAAGCGTGCCGGCGCCAGACTTAATAACAGCCAGAAAGCGTTCAAGCGATATCTAATCAGGGACATGGAAAAGCTGGCGCGTCTGGTTGAACGACTGGCACGAGCCATGGCCCCGCTTGAAACCGGATCGCTTGAGAGCGCCATTTTTGCGCGGGTTGTAAAAGAAGGATACGCGGGGCTTCGTATTGAGCTTTCCGTTTCAGGCGCAAAGCAGCGAGAAGGGCATCCAGGCGTTGAGGTGGGGGACTATGCCAAATACATGGAGCTTGGTAAGTACCGTCTTGGTTATTTGTCTCGTATGAAGAATGTTACTAACCCTCCTGTCGCCGGCGTGAAACCTAAAGTGGGCCCATATTTCCTTGAGCGAGCGACTCAGATCAGCGAAAAGCAATTTTCGCAGACGATCTTGGAAGCTGCCAGAAAAGCAGGATTTACGCGAGGTTGACGTGTTTGTAGAAGCATTCGCAAAATTGATACAAAAAAAGGGGCTTGGAAAAGTAGGGACGGACATTTTCTGTCACTACATGCCAGCAAAAGTTAAGTCTGGCATCTTGCTGATTAATCCCAATACAGGCATAGCCATCGACCCGGATTTGCAGGGTTTTTACTTCGACTCATTCACGATAGTAGTTCGCAATGCGAGTATTACAAAATCTGTTGAAATGGCCAACGAAATCATGGACATCCTTCCTGTTAGCAACGTTGAGTCTGACGGGGTATTCTTCAAAATGGTTAGGCCGATGGCGATGCCAATAACGTACCCAATAAATGACGGATCGCTTATTGAAACGGGGATTCCGCTTGAATTTGCCGGGTACTTTATTGAACTGAATAAATAAGTAAGTATATACTTACTATTGTGTGTCGGAATGACACTGTTTTAACGGAAAAAGGAGTTTTCCAATAATGTCCAATACCCATGTTAAAAACATCAAGCTTGGCGCCTGCAAGGTGTCGTTTGGTGGCGTGGATCTGGGTTACACCAAAGGCGGTGTTCAGGTTGAAATCGCAACCGAAACGCTGAAAGTGACCGTAGACCAGCTGGGCCAGACCACGATCTCCGAGCTGATCCAAGGCCGCAACATCACCATTACTGCGCCGCTGGCTGAATCCGTGTTGAAAAACATGGTCGATCTGATGCCAGGTTCAACGCTGAGTTCTGGCGAAGATACCGTAACCATCACGTCTGCGCAGGGTGTGAACCTGATCGACGTTGCAAAAGAGTTGGTGCTGACCCCGCAGGATGCGACGGATTATGTTCTGACCATCCCTAAAGCAGCAACCGCGGGTAACTTCACCATGACCTACCAGTCTGACGATGTTCGCGTGTTCTCAGTTGAGTTTTCCGCTTACCCGGACGACGCTGGCGTGTTGGGGAAAATGAGCCTCCCAAAGCCGGTTGAGAGCGTCACGCTGACCCCGTCTTCACCGACCGTAAAAGTGGGCGCTAAAGTTCAGTTGAGCGCAACCTTTACCCCGGCCGATGCAACCAATAAGACTGGCGTGTGGAGCTCTGATGCGACTGATAAAGCAACCGTAGATCAGAACGGACTGGTAACTGGTAAAGCTGTCGGTTCAGCCAATATCACCTTCACAACTAATGACGGCGCCAAGAAGGCGACCAAAGCCGTCTCTGTAACTGCCGCAAGCTAAATTGTGATAACCCAAGAGGCCCATGGATGGGCCTCTGTATGAGTTTAAAAGGATTTAAACCATGACCAAATTACTCGATCTCGACTCCATTCTGCCGCCGAAAAAAAGCATCAAATTTGGTGGCAAAGAATATCCCATCGTTGAAATGACCGTCGGCCTCTTTGTTTCTATCAAGCAGATGGAAGACAAAGACCTCATGAATATGTCTCCCGTCGACCAGGTAACTGCCTACGCAGAACTGGTACGCAAGGTCATTCCGTCAGTACCTGACTCCGTTCTGGAAAAACTGACTGTCCAGCAACTCCAGCAGATCTTCACTTTCGCCATGGAAGTGATTGATGAAGAGAACGAAAAAGCGGCTGGCGAAGGGGCAAAGTAATATCCCGCGATGAATCCGGGGTAAAGACCGTTTCGATAGATCTCGGATTCTATTTCAGTCGTGTAGTTGCTCACTACGCCGTATCGCCAATAGAGCTACTGAGTGTCCCGTTGACCATGTTCTGGATGCTCAGCCGCAATATCGATCGTCTGCGAGCGGAAGAGGATGTCCGCAATCTGCAGGTCGCCCGCGTCGCCCAAGCGGATGGCGATGGCGTTAAGGCGTTCATGGAGGGTTTGCAACTCAGGATTGGAAGGCCAGTCGTTACTGATAAAGTCTACCGTCCGCATATGGATAAGGCAGACCCCGACGCCAAAGAGCAGCTGATGCAAATTTTTGGCAGAGGATGACAAGGGAATGTCACAAAACGTAGAGTTTATCCTGTCGCTGGAAGACAAACAGTTTACGGCGTCAATCGACCGGGCGGGTAAATTACTTACCAAATTTGGCGAGCGGGCTACCAAACCGGCTCAAAAAATTAAAAACCTCGAGCGCTCTCTGGGTTCGGTCTCCAGCATTCTTGGCGCTCTTGAAACCAGACTCAATTCTACGGCAGACAAACTACAGGACGTAGCTGCCGGTTTTGAGCTCGTTTCCAACACCTCTAGAAAGGCACAACGTGAACTGTCCGCTATCAGCACTGATTTGCGGACATTCACCGATCGCGTTGATTCAGCCACATCGTCTACGCACAAGTTCCTGGCCTCATTGCGGAAGGTTCAGTCGGAACTCAATGAGTTTTCTGATTGGGTTAAATACGCAGGAGACCATGCCGGTAAATTCAACACTGAGATCAAGGGTGCCACTACTTCTCTTGGTGGAATGAACACCAGACTAAATGCGACCAGCAAGCGTCTGAGTAATTGGGGAACAACGACAAGCCAGGCGGCCGAGGGGTTAAAAAAAGTCAAAGATCAGATGGATGGCGTTATTCGAAGCCAGCAGCTGATCAGCCGTCCGGTCAGGGTCAGAACAACCACAACGGGCGGGGGAGGCAGCGGAGGTGGCGCTGATCGATTTACCGCTGCGCCCCATCGCGGTGGTGGTCGTGAAAATGGCGTCTTTTCTGGATTACGCGGCAATATTTTCCTTCTGGGAGAAATTGGGGATGCTGCCAGAACGGTTACTGACATCCTGTTTGGTTGGCAGAAGCCGATCGTAGAGGCTGCGGCCGAAATGCAGCGTATGCGTGTCATGTTGCGTGGGTTGAACAAGGATAAAGTCAATCCTGGAGAAGCCGCTGCTCAAGACATGCAGTATATCGTGAATATGGCGAAAAACGCCCCATTTGCGATGCAGGCCTTAACCGACTCATTTGTGAAATTCCGTTCTGCTGGGCTCGATCCCACTGATGGTTCGTTAAAGGCACTGGTGGACTCAGTCGCACGTTTTGGTGGCGATAGTGAGTTGCTTAAGCGAGCGGCGGTGGCTGTCCAGCAAATGTCTGGTAAGGGCGTCGTGTCGATGGAAGAGCTCCGCCAGCAATTGGGTGAAGCGGTTCCAAATGCGATGAAGGCTATGGCAGATGCGGCTGGTATCACGATGGGGGAGCTAACCAAAGCCGTCTCCAGTGGGACCGTTGAAGCGAAACAGGCTCTTTCATTGATGTTTGTTGGTTTGCGTGCGGAAAACGAAAATGCCGCCAAAGATATGATGCAAACCTACACCGGTGCGCTGGCGCAGCTGCAAACCTCTTTCACTCTGTTTGCCGATCGAGTGGGTCAGGCTGGGTACCTTGACTCTCTGACCAAGGGGATGAAAGAGCTGGCGGCCGTAATGAACAGCGCAGAAGGCATTTCGTTCGCTAATTCATTGGGCGAGGGGCTTACCACCGCGATTGATGGCCTGCGCGAGCTGGCGCAATGGTTGGCTAAGAATCAGGAGTTGGTTATTACGCTGGGCAAAATTGTCGCCGGAATGGTGGCATTTAAAATGCTCAATGCGGGCATTTTAGGTGTTGTCGGCGCCGGCGGCCAGATGCTTTCCACCTTCATGAAAATGTCCACTGTAATCCAGACACCATTCACGCTGGGAGCGACGGCAGTCACTCGTTTCAATCGTGCTGCACGCATGGGACTGGCACCAATCCCATCGCTCATTTTTGCCATTCGTGGCGCGATTACGGGGCTGAAAGGGGCATTCGCTGGGCTCACTGCGTTTATCGCAGCAAACCCGATTGGTGCTGCGTTTACTGTTGCAGCTGTAGCAGTGGCTGGACTGATCAGCTATATGACTATGCTCCGCAGCGAAACGTCAAAAGTCGTTGATGAGATCCGCAAAATCCCCGAGGCGATGACGGCCGCCAAGCGGGCACAGATGGCGGATTACAAGGAACGTCTTGATCGCCAAATAGCTCAGAAGGAGCAGGAGCTAAATTCTGGTGAAAAAATGGTCTACGGACCAGGGATGGCCGGAACCACTATCAAAATTGACCGTAAGAAGGTCGAGTCCGAACTGAGCGACCTTCGCAAACAACGCGATAGAGTTAGTGGGACTATTGAACTGGGGGACACTGCCGTCTCCAAACGTCTCGCAAAAGAGGCGGCTGAATCTCAGATTGAAAAAATCCGCGATGAAAACAAAGATTTTTCGGCCAAGTTCGTGAAAGCGCGCCAGGAAGCTTTGGAGAAAATTCAGAAGATCAATGACGACAAGTCTTTGTCCGATGATGAAAAGAACAAGCTGCTGGGGCCATTACGAGAAACGGTAAATAAATCTTATCTGGTACCAGCCCAAAAGTTGGTTGAGTCTTTATCATCGCGCAAGACCGCAACTGAAAAGCAGATCGCACACTTCAGCGATCTGCTGGAAAAGGCAAAAAAAGAAGGAAACACAGAACAGGTACAGAAGCTGCAGGGCAGTATTCGTGGCTATCAGGAACATCTTGAAACTGTTGCTCAGGAACTGACACAGGCTGAGTTTGAACGCGATAACGCGGCGAAAACCGGGAAGGGCGTGAAGACCAACCAAGGAACAGTGCTTGGGTTGGGCACCAGCGACAAAGGCGCTGACAAAGCGCTCGCGCAGTACATGCGCAACCAGATGGACTCTGCGGTTTACCAGCGAACGCTGCCTGATGGCACACCAATGATGGATTTTGAAGGAAAACCTATCATTGGGCCGAAGCAGCTTAAAACTCAGCTTAACCTGCAGAAAGCCTCAACCGCATCTTCTCTGGAAAAGATGAGCGAGAAGGAGCGTGCAGCCGCCATAGCCGCATTAACCAAAGCTCGTGAACAAGATGCCGCTGCTGCCGAGAGGGCAGGGAAGCGTACTGCGAATGCCTCTGAACGCGCCGCGAAGAGGGAGGAAAGTGCGCAACAGAAGCTGGCTGCCGGCTACCAGAAGGCTCTGGATAAAGCTGATCAGCTCATGGGGCAAATGGGCGAAAGTTCAAAGGCCACTGTGTCGTTTGATCAGTCGCTGCGTGATGTCACCAAGTCACTAACCGATCTTGCAAACGCCACGCCTAACGAGTTTATCTCGCAGGAGATGGTTGACCAGGCCAAAAAACGTCTCGCGGATTTGAGGAACGCTACCCCCGAATACCGTGAAATGTTTAATCGCCGCAACGTCGAGCAAATGATCAGCACTTGGACACCGGAATCGGATTCGATTATCAGAGCAGGCTTGATGCAAAGCCATCAGGAGAAGGCTGCCGAGTTTTCGGATACCTACAACCGCAATCTTAAGGCGCTGATCGAGCTGCGTGATAAGGCGACTGACCCGAAAATCATCTCGCTTTACAACAAGCAGCTTAATCAGCTGGTGACCGCTGGCAACAATGCGCTGATTAAGCAAACAGGTACAGCGACCCAGCTGTTGGCTCTGGAGTATGAGAACCTGGCTGAACAGATTGAGGGCACATGGACAGATCTGTTTAGCGGCTTAACTGACACGCTTACTGACTTTGTTGTTAACGGGAAGATGAGCTTCTCCAGTCTGGCCACATCGATCCTTAAAGACATCACCAACATGGTCGTGAAGACCCAGATCACTCTGCCTCTCATGAATATGTTGGGAATGGGAACGACAAACGCCGGCAATGCACAAAGTGGAAATCTCATGAATGGCGTAGCGTCTGCGATCGCTAATCAAGGGGTTCAGCTCGGTAATTCTGGTGGGGCGGTGGCCAATGGGGATAAATCTGTCGGCGAGGCCACCAAGGAGACAGCCTCCGGCGTGAACTCTATGGGGCAAGCGTCTCAGAATGCGGCCAGTGGTTTAAGCCAGGCGGTGAATGGTGTCTGGGACTGGACGAAGTCATTGTTCACCAGTACTGACGCTACGAAAGATCAAACCAAAGCGGTTAACAGCAGCATCCTCAGTATGGGGAATCTGTCTACCGCGGCTGGGGCGCTGGCAGCTACATTCGCCATGGTAGGTGCTTCGTCGTCGAGTTCGTCCAGCCGTTGGCTGAATTTCGGTCTGTCACTGGCCAGTACCGCAGTGTCCGCTTGGGCTGGGTCTTCGACGCCATCAGACTCAAAGCCAAATGTGAAGAAGCACGCCAATGGCGGCATCTTTGGCAGGGAAGGGGTTGTGCCTCTGAGAGCTTATCAGAAAGGCGGAATTGCCACCTCGCCACAGTTGGCGATGTTTGGCGAGGGCTCAATGAATGAGGCTTACGTTCCGTTGCCAGATGGTCGAACCATTCCAGTCACACTTTCTGCAGAGTCGGCTGGAAAGAGTACGGGTAACGCGGTGTCCCCTGTCTCAATTCAAATCAATGTGACCAAGGATGGACGAACCAGCGAGAGCAGCAGTGGAAGCGAGAGCAATCTCTGGAACGGTGCAGCGCGGCAAATTAAGTCGATTGTGCTTGAGACGATTGCCGAAGAGAAACGTTCTGGTGGTTCACTTAATCCGCATACCACCAGAGGGTAGTAAAGCCGGCCGCCTTAGCGGGCGGCCATAACAAGGAAGTGATATGTCGAGGAAAGTATTTAATTGGTATCCAGATTATGAGTCTGAGAAAACGGTAAAGCCTAACGTGACCGTGCTGAACTACGGCGATGATTACGAGCAGCGCCAGTCGCAGGGGCTCAATCGGATTAAAGAAGAGTGGTCTCTCACGTTCACCCGTAGCCATGACGTGGTAAACGACGTTGATGACTTTTTGACTGCCCGCGCAGGGGTGGAGTCATTCGTTTGGACTAACCCAAGAGGCAAAGCAATTATCGTGGTTTGTGATAGCCATACGGTAAAACGTTACCCAGGTTATCAAGTGCTTACGGCAACATTTAGACAGGTTTTTGAGTCTTAATTTGCGACTATAGATAAGTAAGTACTTATCTATTATTATATATCAACGTCACAGGATGTGACGTTGAGTTTTTCAAGGATGAAGTGATGGGTATTAGAGCTGATATTCAGAGTTTATCGCCTTCTGCGCTCATTGAGTTGTTCGAGCTGGATATGTCGGTGACAACCTCCGGCGGCAAGTTGTATTTCCATGCCGGCACCAACGGGCTTAGCCAGCCAATTGTCTGGCAGGGAGTTTCCTATGAGCCGTGGCCAATTAAAGCGTCTGGCTTTGATAAAAGCGGTCAGGGAACACTTCCTCGTCCAAAGATTCAGGTTTCCAACTACGACGGTGTAATTTCTGCCGAGCTGCAGGCCAATGACGATCTGATTGGCTGCAAAATCATTCGCAAGATGACGCTGGCACGTTTTCTGGACGCGGTGAACTTTCCGGATGGAAACCCGACCGCAGACCCAAGTCAGCATTTTGCTGATGAAATGTGGTTCGTCGAACAGAAGACCCTGGAGACGCACCAGTATGTCGAATTCGAGCTGTCCAGCGTCTTAGATCTGATGGGTGTTCAACTGCCGTATCGTCAGATCATCAAAAACAGCTGCCCGTGGAAATATCGCGGAACAGAGTGTGGCTACACCGGCCCATATTTCGACAAAAACAACCAGCAAACCTCTTTGGCCGGCGCCGACTACTGCACCAAGCGTTACGACGCCTGTAATGCTCGTCGCAACTACTTCGCGAATGGCGTTATTCATTTTGGCGGATTTATTGGGGCGACACGATATGAGTAACCAGACGTTACCTGAGCTGGGCTCAGAAGTCATGCAGGATATCTATCGCTGCGCTATCCAACGTTACCCGAATGAAGCGTGTGGCTTTCTTGTGCGCACACAGGGTGAGAAATATCGCTTTATGGAAGCGATGAATGTCTCTGAAACGCCACGTGAGGATTTTGTCATGCGTGCCAGCGACATTATTGCGGCCGAAGATGCTGGGGAAGTGATCGCTATTTGGCACTCTCACGTGGATCGCAGCGCAGAGGCGTCAGACCCGGATCGCTCCGGGTGCGAGGCGACGGAACTACCGTGGATGATTCTGGCAATTCGCAAAAATGTGGAAAGCGATATGCCATTCCACTTTAGCGAAATGAACGTCATTTATCCGTGTGGTTTTGAGATGCCCTACCTCGGGCGCCCATACGTATTCGGTGTGTTTGATTGCTGGATGCTGTGCCGCGATTACCTAAAGCGTGAATTTGACGTTGAGCTGAATGCAAACGCCCACCTGCATATTCCTTCCTGGTACACGGGGGACAACGACATCCTCGACCAGAACTACCGAAATGAAGGACTTGTCCGCATGGCGCCGGGGACGGAACCCCAGCGCGGCGACATCTTCTTCATCCAGTACGGGAAAATGCCAGATCACTGCGCGGTATACATCGGCGACGGCATGATCATGCATCACCAGATCGACCGTCTCAGCTGTCGGGCTTATTACGGTGGGATGTATCAGAAGCACACGACGCATCACCTGCGTCACAGGGATTTACTCAAGGGAGACGAGACGTGTCTGAATTAGTTCATGTTCAGCTCGGCGGTGCGATGGCAAAGAACTTTGGCCGCCACTGGAAATTGAAGGTGCGCAACACCAAACAAGCCATCGATTTGATTGAGGCGAATCGCCCGGGCTTTAAAGCCTGGATTAAGCGTAACCGTAACCACTTCGATAAGTACCACATCCAGGTCACAAATAAGCAGGGCCACAAGTGGTCAATGGACGACACCGAATACCAGATGATGGGCGAGTCGGAAAATATCGCAAAAATCCGCATTACTCCCGTACCACGTGGCAGTGGTGGTAAGGCGTTTGGGTGGTTCCAGACCTTCGTGGGCGCCGCGATGATCGCTGTCGGTGCGATTGGCTTTGGTCTTACCGCGGGTGCGTCATCTGCGCTAATGATGGGAGGGATGTCATTGATGATGGGCGGTGTGTCCATGCTGATTTCGCCGCAGGCATCAAATGCGTCTGTCAGACAGGCGGATAACACGGATTCGTTTTACTTCGATGGGCCTCAAAACACCAGCAACCAGGGAAACCCGGTTCAGCTTAATTACGGCGAGGAAATTTTAGTTGGCTCACAGATTGTGAGTTCTTCAATCACCATAGACCAACTGTAAGGGAAGTTTTTTGAACATGGATCAGTTCAAGAAAAAGAGATTGCCCCTCCTGATTGCGGGAGCGGGCGGCAAAAAGAGTTCAGGCTCAAGCCGTACACCAGTTGAAGCGGATGATACCGTTAATTCTCGCACCATGGCGTCTATCCTCGATCTGCTCGGGGAAGGTGTTGTTGGTGGGTTGATTGACGGTGCTAAATCTATCTTCGTCGATGGTGTGGCGCTACAGAACGAAGACGGTTCATTCAACCGTTCCGGTGTAACTTGGGATTTCCGGGATGGTTCGCAAGACCAAAGCCCGATGCCTGGTTTCGATTTTGTCGAAACGCCAAAGGCCGTTAACACACAGCTGAAAACCACAAATGCGGTTACGGTCGCCATCGATAACGACGACGCTGATCGTGTCCGAGTAATCATGAAGTTCCCGTCGCTGCGTAGCATTGACAAGAAAACAGGGGACACAAACGGTACTTCGGTCCAGTTTAAGTTCCAGCTGGCCAACGGCAATGGCTCTTTCTATGACGTGATTGCTACAGGTGAGAGCAGCTCTGACGTGACGCTGACTGCGAAAAAGACTGGTGTCTACTACCGCAGTTACGAAATCCAGCTTCCAAAGCCTGGGCGTGCCTATAAAGTGCGCGTGCTTCGTCTCTCCGCCGACAGCAACGATCAGTATCTCTTTAACGATACCTGGGTCGACTCTATCGGTGAGATCGTTGACACCCCAATGAACTACCCGAACTCCGTTCTGGTTGGCCTTAAGGTTAACTCTGAGCAGTTTGGTAGCTCTATGCCGTCACGTTCGTATCTTATCCGTGGCCTCAAAATCCGTGTGCCTTCGAATTATGATGAAAACACGAACACTTATAACGGCGTTTGGGATGGAACCTTTAAGCTTCTGTCGTCTTCCAACCCTGCCTGGATTCTGTTCGATCTGCTGACCAATGCTCGTTATGGCCTCGGCAAATTTGTTTCGGAGTCAATGATTGACCTTGGCCAGCTTTATCAGATCGGTCGCTACTGCGACGAAGAGGTCGATGATGGCTTTGGCGGCAAAGAAAAACGCTTTGCAATCAACACCCAGATCACCAGTCGTCAGGACGCTTATCGTCTGATTCAGGATATTGCCGGCGCTTTCCGTGGCATGGTTTTCTGGGCTGGTGGCATGGTGAATATCATGCAGGACAGCCCGTCTGACCCTGTCATGCTGTTTACCAACGCAAACGTAAAAGATGGCCTGTTTACCTATAAAGGCTCAGCTCGAAAAGACCGGCCGTCCGTAGCGCTGATCACTTATAACAACAAACAAGACGGCTATAAGCAGAACGTTGAGTATGTTGAAGATCAGGAAGCGATGGCCCGATACGGGGAGCGCAAGACCGAGGCCGTTGCGTTCGGATGCACCAGCCGAGGTCAGGCTCATCGTGTAGGTTTGTGGCTGCTCTATACCGCGCGTATGGAGTCAGACATGATCACCTTTACCGCGGGCCTGGACGCCTCGTTCCTGATGCCGGGCGAAACCGTTCTGATCCAGAACAAATATCGTGCCGGCAAACGCAATTCCGGTCGCATTGTCTCTTTCACCAAAAACAGCATCACCCTCGATGCACCTGTCTCTCTGAAAAAGAGCGGTAGCTTCATCCGTATCATCAATCAGGAAGGCAAAATCGTTGAGCGAGACATCAACGAGACCGGCGACAACATCACTAAAGTTACCTTCAAGACGGCGTTGGCCACAGCCGATCAACCAGTAGCGAATGGCGTCTGGACGATCACCGAACCAGACCTGGTTCCAATGCGGGCGCGCGTTGTCGCTATCGCGCAAGGTGAAACCCCGGGATCGTTTGATATCACGGTGGTGCAGAACAATGCATCTAAGTACCAGGCGATTGATAACGGGGCAGCGCTCGTTCCAGAAAATACGACGGTTCTTGATCCCACATATTCCAAACCGAGCAATCTGGTCATCTCAGAAGGCACCTATCTGTCCAGTCCGGGCAACTTGTCCGTGAAGCTGATGCTTGCCTGGGAAGGTAAATCACCAGAATACTGGGTCAGCTGGCGCCGCTCCGACGAGGGCAACGTCTCCAACTGGCAATCTGCCCGCGCCACGGAAGAACAATATGAAATCGTCAATGTTGCCGAAAATGGGCGATATGACTTCCAGCTGTATTCCGTTTCCTTCGGCGGCAAAAAATCCGAGATCATTACTGCTGTCTATCAGGTAAAAGGCACGATGACGCCGCCAGGGGCGCCCACATCACTGACCGCGGTGGGGGATTATCGTAACGTGGTATTGAATTGGGTTAACCCTGATTCAGTCGACCTCGCGCAGATCAACGTGTATGCGTCCAAGACAAATAAGCTGGACACCGCGACACTCATTGCTCAGGCCGCCACAACGACTTTCACTCACGCTGGGCTGGGTGACAACGAGACCTGGTATTACTGGATTCGTGCGGTAAACAAACGTGGGATGGTAGGCCAGCCGAACTCGAACCTCGGTACAGAGGCCACCACTCGCGACGTATTGTCTTTCCTGAAAGATAAGATCACATCTTCTGAACTCGGCAAGGAGCTGCTCGACGAAATCGACAGCAAAGCCACTCAGGAGGCGGTAGACAACGCCATTGGCGAGGTTCAGAACTCAGTCAACGAGTCTATTCAGCAAGTTGAAAACGACCTTGCGCAAACCTCCTCCGAAATTAAGGCGCAGGTTGACTCTGTCAGTCAGTCGCTGAAAGAGGACATTGATACCGTCAATCAGACAATTGTCGACAATATCGATACGGTCAACCAGACGATCAATACCAACATCTCCAACGTAAACAGCCAAATTGAAGCTGCAAAACAGTCTATTAAAGACGGCGACGCGGCTCTGTCGCAGGAGATTAAGAATGCGCAGTCATCACTGACAACGTCGCTGTCCCAGACCAGCAAAGATCTGACTGCGGCCATTCAGAAAGAGACGAATGACCGTATTGCAGATGTTAATGATGCAGCCAAGCAAGCGGCCGACCAACTGCTGAGCGCGAAGAATGAGCTGAAAACCTCTATCGATAGCTTGTCTGAGGTTGTGACCTCCGGTGACGAAAACCTCGCGCGACAGATCTCGCAGATTGCCGCCGGCACAGGAGAACAGTTCGACTCTCTGAAAATCTGGTATTTCGACCAGGACGCTGAAGGCTGGACGGAAGATGATACAGGCTACACGCCAATGAGCGTCACCAGCGATGGCTGGCTGAAAGCGAACAATCCGACCTCAACCTGTCGTTCCCCTAACGGCTTGACGATCGATGCCCATGCTTATCGTTTCATTAAGATGCGCATTAAAAAGGTTGGCAACCCAACTTGGAACGCCAAAATGTTCTGGATCGGCGCTGATGAAACCGGCTGGAATTCTGGTCGCTCCGTGGTTATCAATGAACCGGAATACGATGACAAGGGTATTGCGATTCTGACCATGCACGACCTTGAGTGGCGAGATTCGACAACGATTCGTCGTTTCCGCTTCGATTTCACTTCAGGTCAGGATGCGGACAATTACCTGTTATTCGACTGGATCGCTGTCGGTCGACCGACGCCGGGCGCAGGCATGGCCGCGTTACAGGAAGAGCAGCAGGCTCGTGCGAATGCGGATACCGCCGAAGCGCAGGCGCGCAGCACATTGGCTGCACAAATCCGCGGTTCATCTGAAAGCGGAAATCTGGACGACATTCGCTCCGGTCTGATCTATCAGGAGAAAAATGCTCGTATCACTGCCGATGCTGCGGAAGCGAGTGCGCGTGAATCCCTGCAGACTGAATTCAACAGAAACAAAGCCTCTGTTGCAGAAGAGCTGCATACGCTGTCCACTGAACAAGCTTCCCAGGCAAGCAAGATTACCGGGTTGCAAACAAGCCTTGGCCAGAAGGCCGATGCCAGTGCGGTACAGACAATTTCCCAGAAGGTCGAAGAGCAGGGCAATACCCTTAAATCACAAGGTGCGGCATTGTCTACGCTGGATAATCGCGTAGGAAGTGTTGAGTCTGGTGTATCTGCGAACAGCAAGGCGATCACCGGTCTGCAGTCGACCGTAACCCAGCAGGATAAAACCCTTAGCAGCCAGAGTGAAAGCATCACCACCCTGAATAACTCGCTGAGCGATATCCAGAGCGATACCGATACTGCCAAAAGCAACCCGAGCAATTTGCTGGTTAACGCTTCCTTTGAGCGTGACCTGGCAGGGTGGTCTGCAGGAAACAGCGTATCCAGTGTTATCAAAGCGAGTGCGCCCCATTCTGGTAGCAAAATTCTTGTTTGCGCCGCCGGAACGGTGCAAATCACGCAATCTGTAAGCGTCGTCGAAGGGCGGACATACAAGCTGTCCTCTTTTGTGCGGTGCACCACTGATGCGGTGATCAGCAGCCCTGGCAACAACAAACTGCGTATTGGCGCGGCCACGTTGCTCAAAGAGATTCCGATCCGTCCGGAGAATCTGCCCAAAGATGAAACATGGAAAGAGGTCTCTGATACCTGGAAGGCGACGCTGACCGGTAAAGTTGACGTATCGATCATGTCTTCTCTCAAAACCGGTTCCCAGTACTTCGATGATGTTGGTTTTGTTGACGTCACTGATGCCCTAGCGATTGAGGCGAACGCCAGTGCCACCAATGCTCTGACCTCTCGGGTATCGTCTGTTGAGGGCACCATTACCAGCCAAGGGCAGCAGATCACTTCGATGCAGAACAGCATCAAGAACAAAGCCGACGCCTCAGCTGTGACTAATCTGACAAACCGCGTAACTGCTGCCGAAAATCAGATCTCCAGCCAGTCCCAGAGCATCACCAGCCTGTCAAACTCGCTGGATAACGCCAATGCTGATGCGGATGCCTCGAAAGCGCTCGTCGGCAACATGCTCAAAAACAACTCTTTTGAACGTGGTTTCGAAGGTTGGGAGTATGTCGGCTGGACTCTGCTGGAGGCCCAGAACCCCAAATCGGGGAAATACATCATCCAGGCGGGCAAACTGGCCTCTGGCGGTGACTCAGGCTGCAATCAAACGGTCGAGCTGCAGGCTGGCAAGACTTATCGTATCGGCGCATGGGTTCGCAAATCCGCTGACTTCGCGATCAATAATGCCGGCAACAACAAGATTAGCCTTCGAAACGCAGATCTGACGCCGTTAAAGGATATCCCGATCACCGGCGCCGGGCTGTCGACTAACTGGGCACTTATTAGCGGCGAGTATACGCCAGCCAAAACCGCCAGCGTGGTTGTGTCTCTGCGCGCAAGTGTCGCTTCCGGCTATATGTATCTCGATGACGTCTTCTGCGTTGACGTGAGCAATGAGAAAGCGATTGATGCGACGTCCAATGCGTTATCAACCCTCAACAGCACCGTGACCCAGCAGGGAAAAGACATTACGTCGAACTCCAACAGCATCACTTCGCTGTCAAACCAGATGGTTAACGGCCGCCAGAACATGTGGGTGCGTAGCGTATACAACGTACAACTGGCGAACAATACCACTGAGCCGACCTTTAGCGATATCAACGGTAAGGCGCCAATCTCGATCGATGAGGTTCCTGACGCGGCAAAACTGGACTTTGCGAGCGCCGGCAGTTACGTGATCGCGCATTACAAAGCCTTCGTGAAAGTCAATGCTGATACCACCATCACTATGGCACCAGGTTCTCGTGTTTTTGATGATACGGGCGCCGTGTACGTGAACGGTGTTAGGGTTGCCTTTGGTAATGCGAGCTGGAATACGGTTAGCTTTGATCTGAAAGCTGGCTGGAGCACGGTTGAGTTCCTGGTGAACCAATGGACTGGTCAGGCTTACATTAACCTCGGTTTTAAACTGTCCGAGAAGGTAGCCCAGCTGAATTCTGCTCTTGGGATGAACGCGCTTTCGAATGCCATTAGCGCCGTCACCTCAAACGTCAGCACCGTAGGTGATCGCGTCACGAGCACCTCACAGAGCGTTACTGACCTGCGAAATAGCCTCGAACAGACCAACGCTAATCTGGCGAATAAGGCAGATGCGCAGGCGCTGTCTACGCTGCAAAATACGGTCTCCAAGCAGGGGGATACGATTTCCAGCCAGGGTAACAGCATCACGAACCTGAATAACACCCTGACCGCTGCCAGAAACGCCGGTGACAACCTGATCCCGAACTACGATTTCCTGCAGGGTGCAACTGCGTGGGATACCCAGTATCCGGCGGGCGTCACTTTCGGCAACTTCGGTGATGGTAAGGCTGGGGTTAAGCTGAACCGGACGACCACTACCAGCCCAGGCATCTTCTCCAACAACAACAAGCCGCTGCCGCTTAATGGTCAGCGCAAATATCGTGTTGTGGTTAAAGCCAAGGGCGTGTCCGGGGCGATGAACATGTTGATCCGGCGCCAGAATAAAATCGGCCAGACCGACAGCAATTATGAAGATAAAAACGTCACACTAACCAGTGAGTGGCAGACCATTACCTGGGAGACTGGACTTACTGCCTCTAACGCTGATGGCCAGAACTTTAAGCTTTACGCGCACCCGGCTAATGCCGAAATCTGGGTTGATACCTTTAAGGTCTTTGATATCACGGATGAGGTGAAGATCAAGGCTAATAGCGATGCGCTGTCTACGTTGTCGAGCACGGTGACGCAGCAGGGTGACAAGATCACCAGTCAGGGCAACAGCATCACTAAGTTGACCAATGACCTCGAAGCCGCTGACGCAAACATCGCGAAAAAGGCCGATCAGTCGGCAGTCACTACGCTGACAGGTCGGGTAGAGAAGACTGAGTCCGGTCTGACGGCGGCGAACAGCAACATTACGTCGCTCAACAGCTCTCTGAACCAGCAATCCAAACGCGGCGCTAATCTGCTTCCTGATGGCACTTTTGAAAGCTACGCGGTTGGCCACAATCTATCAAATAATCGCGTTATCGTGACCACTGATGACTCGCATGGCGGTAATAAGTGCATCCGTGTGACGCGTCCGAATGATTACAACGCTAACGCAACTGATAACAGCGATAATCACATTTTCAGCGGTTTCCAGGTACGCGATAACGCAGTCTTCTATATGGAATGCTGGGTTAAGCGGGATGCCAAGAGTACCGCTATGGCCGAGAATGCACAGATCTCCATTGGCTTATCGCTCCAGTATCAGGACAACTCCTGGCAGTGGCCGGCAGTTACCAAAGCGGCAAAGGATCTCTCTTCAACTCAATGGACGAAGGTTTCTGGTTACCTGAAATCAACGAAGAGCGGTATTAAGCAGGCAATGGTCAGGATTTCTATTCCTAACGTTAGCAGCGTTAAGGCGGGTAACTCATTCCTCATTGATGACCTGGTCATTACCGAAGTGACTGATGCCTACAATGCGCAAAGTACAGCAGACGCTAATGCCAATGCGATTTCGACACTGGACTCGACCGTTTCCCAACAGGGCGACCAGATCACCAGTCAGGGTAACAGCATCACCAAACTGACAAATGACCTGGCAACGACCAATAACAACGTCAGTAAAAAAGCGGATCAGAGCGCTTTAAGCGTGTTGTCCGGGCGCGTCGATCAAACAGAATCGGGCTTATCCTCTGCGAATAGCAGTATCACTGCGCTTAATTCATCTGTACGCGCAGGGAATGCGACAAGTGGCGATTTGATTAGCAACCCGACATTTGACCCAGAGTTTAGTCAGATGGGCTTCACTGTGGTTTCCAGCTCGTCTGAGGGCGTGCCAGCCAATTGCCCATACGCTTATGTCGCACGCATTGCGGCTCGCGACCATCACCCAAATTTTGCTGCTATTCCGGCGACATTGGGGGATGTCTATGAAATGTCTGCTCTCGTCGCGTGTGGTACCGGCTCCGCTGATTTCAACCTGTATCTCGGAACCGCAACAAGGCCAAGCGGCAGCGTGGGCGCGCCTCTGTCATCCGGCGGCAACCGCAAGGCGTCGGCCACATGGCAGCGAGTAACCTGGCGATTCAAAATTACTCAGGGGATTGTCGATCGCGGCTTCTTCCGTCCATTCCTGCAAATTAACCAGTCCAGCCCATTCGGCACCGTCTGGTATGTGACTGACTGGCATCTGCGGAACGTAACCGACTCCTCCAAAGTCCAGGATTCCCTCGACGCCACGGCGAAAGCGGTTGATTCGCTGACCTCTACGGTAAATCAACAGGGGGAGAATATCTCAAGTATTGGTACACGCACTACCAATCTTGAGAACAATTTGAGAACAACAAATGCAAACGTTGCACAAAAAGCGGACGCCAATGCTCTGACGGCACTGACCAACCGTGTTACCCAGACCGAAAAAGACATTAACTCAACGAGTTCTTCTGTCACGAATCTGAACAACAAGGTTGATGCAATTTCTGTCGGCGGTACAAACCTGATCAAGAACTCCGGCGATATGACCGGCTGGTCGAACGTTGTCAGCGATACGTATCGTGGTAACGCGGTAATTAGCGCAACTGTAAAAGCTGGCTCCGGTTACAAGGATCTGCGGGAAATCACGCTTGAGTCGCCGGTCGATGCAGGGGAGTACGTTTACAGCTTCTATGCGAAAGGCGGCGTTGCTGGCCAGACGATGACGGCGTTCTTCTACAATCCGAACACCACAACGTCTATCGAGACCAGCCAGGGTGCGAAAGGTAACAACACTGATGGTCGTGCGCAGTTCACGCTGACCACTTCATGGGCCCGCTATTGGGTTAAGTGGAAACAGACACCTACCACGGGCACCAAGCGCCTGATTCTGTGCCGTATCGAGAGCAATACCTCCAAAGACCAGACGGTGTACATCAACAGTCCGAAGTTTGAGGTAGGTAACGTTGTTTCCGACTGGAACGAGTCTCCGTCTGATAGCGCCAGTGCGTCGGCTGTGGATTCGCTGACAACGAAAGTGAATCAGCAAGGCACTTCCATTAGCTCTATCGGAAATCGCACCACATCGTTGGAAAACGGGCTATCGACAGCTCAGAACAACATTGCCAAGAAGGCTGATGCTTCTGCATTGCAGGATCTCCGGAACACGGTGACATCTCAGGGGGGCGATTTAACTGCGGCGAACAGTAGCATTACCAGCCTGCAGGCCTCGATGAACCGTCGCACTGTGTTTACTGTCACTGCACGGGGGAATGGCAACAGCGTAACTCCTGGGGTTTTTGATGAAAGCGGCAAGAACCTGTTTACCCCTGGTCGCAGCTGGGCGCTGGTCACTTTTGCAAAACACAGCGACGGATCAACGGTGATTGCGACATCCAAAACATACGATGTTTTTGGCAGCGCGAATAATGGTGCCACGATGTCGGCTGATATCGAGGCGTTGGCCAGTGGCACTTACGTTTGCGTCCTGACATTCGATGAGCCATCTGGCAACCGAGGTAAGGTATTGTCTGCTCTGGAATCTCTTGGTGGTACATCCGAAGTCGTCAACTCCTTACCGTATCGTGGTGCCTACATTCTCCTTGGCCGCAAAGGCATGAAGCCTGGCGATGGTCTGGAACTGCGTGCGCCAACCGGTGGCGACGGCACCGCCCACATTTCGACCTCAGTCGAGTTTGTGAACGGGGTAATGATGGGACTGGGCGCCGCCGGCGGTGTGATGATGAAGGCTGATGCGAACGCATCTGCAATTACAACGCTCCAGAACACAGTGAAGAACCAGGGAGATAATATTGACTCCCTGAGCTCCTCGACAACGGCGTTGGAAAACAGCCTTGCGTCCAGTAACGCCAGCGTGGATGCAGCAAGCCAGATCCCCGGGAACCTGATCGTAAACCCGTCTTTTGAGCGTGGTACGGAGGGCTATACAGGCTGGAGCGGGATTGCCACGGTGGTAACGCTGCAGGTTCCACATCTTGGCACCAAAGCCGCCAAACTGGCGGCGGGTGGTTCTGCAGGCGTGGGCCAGAAGATCTCCTTCAAAAAGGATCGGTCGTACAAAATTGGTATCTGGGCAAAGCAGGACCCTAATACCACCATTCAGTCGACCGACAATACAAAATTCCGTGTGGCGGACGGTAATGGCCTGATTGCAAGTAAGGCTTATGGCCCGTTCACCTCTAACTGGCAGGAGGTGTCATGGACATGGAAGGCGACAAAGGATGTCCTTGCTGACGTTCAGTTCACTGCTTTCTTGTCAGCCGGCGCGATGTACTTTGATGATTTTTATGTCGTCGATGTGACCGACTCTGTTGAAACTCAGGCGAACTCGAGCGCGATCACTAAGCTCGATAGTCGTGTGACCAAGACAGAGAATGACATCACCAGCCAGGGCAGCCAGGTTACGCAACTTAAGAATGACCTTGCGACCACAAACACAAATGTTTCGAAGAAAGCGGATGCAGCTGCGTTAACGGCATTAACGAACCGCGTCACGCAGAACGAGAAAGAAATTGAAACCCAGAGCAGCCAGACAACTTCGCTCAAAAACTCTTTGAGCACTGTTCAGGCAATGGGTAGTAACCCGTGGTTTGATGGTTCTCTGGAGACGTACTCCGAAAACCAGCAGATCAGCGGCTCGCGTGCGGTCGTCGTCAGCTCTCAGAAGCGAAGCGGAGCGAAGTCGTTGCGTGTTTCCCGCGGCGCCGGTGAGGGCGGAAACAGCGATAAATCCATTGGTAAGTGGATTGCTCTGCGAGAAAATGCGGTATTCCGCATTGAACTCTGGGCGATGATGCCGGCAGATCAGTCGCCATCATCCGGGTGGTCAACAATCGTTGGTTTGCAGACCCAAAACGCTGCCAACAATAACAACTGGCCGTCGGCGATCACCATCACTGAAGGTTCGTTGGGGGGCAGAGGAACTTGGAAGAAATTCACCGGCACGCTCCGTGTAGCGACTGGCCACACTCGCGGCGTATTCTGGGTGTCTACCCGCGGATCAACTGGCTCCGGTACGCCGGGATATGATCTGTATATCGATGATGTAGTTGTCACCGATATCACGGACGCAAAAGAGGCACAGGATTCGGCTAATGCGAACGCATCCGCGCTCACCAGCCTTACCTCACGTGTTACCAATGTAGAAGGGCAGGTGACATCCCAGGCGTCTCAGCTGTCCTCTTTGACGTCCCAGGTGAATGATGCGTCTTCGAAGGTTGATCAGATGGCGCAGACCATCACCAACAACGAGAAAACGCAGTCGTCGCTGAATACCAGCTTGCAGTCGCAAATTGACGCGCAGGCATCGGCAAACATCAAAAACCAGACGGAGTTGAATAACGCCACCACCTCTCTGGCGGCAATTAAGTCAACTCAGCAGACCCAGGCCACAACGATAAGCGCACTGTCTCAGCAGCAGACGAATTTGACAGCTCAGGTAGGAGGCCAGTCAGCCGAGCTGCAGGAGCTGAAGAAAACGGTTGTTGAAAACGGCAACGTTAGCAGTACCTGGATGGTCAAAATGGAAACCAACAGCAACGGTAAAAAGTATGCTGCTGGTATCGCTTTAGGTATCGATGGCAAAAATTTGCAGAGCCAGTTTCTGGTTCAGGCTGATCGCTTCGGCTTAATCAATACCTCTAACGGAAACACGACCACACCATTTGTTGTGGAAAATGGCGTTGCCTACATGAATGCCGCTGTGATTAAGGATGGCTCCATCACCAATGCAAAAATTGGCGGTGAAATCCGATCTGACAATTTCGTTAACGGTTCAAATGGCTGGAGAATTGGAAAAGACGGTAGTTCACAGTTCAACAACGTAGTTATTCGAGGTGAAGTTCACGCAAATACTGGTGTGCTTAATAACGTGACTATTAACGAGAACTGCACTGTGCTTGGCACTGTTCAGGCCAATAAAATTGTTGGTGACGTTGTGACAATGACCGACCGTGTTGTTAAAAACTGGCCAGCTTCCGGGAATACCTCATCCGGCACGCGCTACCTGATTGCAACGATTGACGGTATGCCCTTTGAACGGCGTATGGTGTTCAATGGTTCCGTTGCGATTGTTCAGGTATGGCGTCAGAACGTAACAATTCGCGTTGATGAAACGACCGTTTGGACTTTTGACTCTGGAAACGATGGTAAGGACTTTGAAACATCAATCTTCTCAATCCGTATCCCGGCGTCAAACTTCGGTCAACGTCACCAGATTACCATTCAGTGGCCGAACCGTGGCGATAGCGGTCAGTTCCGGTTTACAGGGGTTGTCTCGATGTACAGAACTACTGGCTCCATCTCTCTGGCTTAAGTTTCAGGCGGCTCTTTGAGAGCCGCTCATTAAAATTACAAGGAATGTAATTATGGCAATGTATGAAGTTGGCACCGTAACGGGTGCAGCAAACCAGGCAAAGGTTACTGGTATTTCAACAAAGTGGTCGGAGCCCGCACTTGGTATTCAAGAGGGTTCAATTTTAGTCATTTATCGCAATGGAAGTGCTGATCTGTATGCCATCAAATCAGTAAATAATGACACTCAACTGACTTTGACGAGAAACATCACAACAGCTTTTTCTGGCGCGAAATATGGAATTATCACATCAGAAACAGCGAGCACTTCATCATTTGCAAATCAACTAGCCAGCGCATTTACCCTTTGGCGTAACGTTGTTCAAGGATGGTCTACAGCACTAACAGGTAGTGGCAATATTACGATGACAGACCCTATAACAGGTACGCAGGTGACCGTACCGGCGATTGCCGGGATGGCAAAGGCCTCGGATCTGGATGCGCTGGCTAAACTTTCAGGGGGAAACAACCTCGCCGGCTCGCAAATTATAACCAGCGATAGTTCCGGTTTTATTTTGGGCAGGAACAACGATATTGGACTGGTCAAAAAATCAGGCACCTACGGAAAGCTGATGGTAGGCAGCGGAACGCGCTTCAGCGTGGTGAAGGGGAATAAGTCGACTATTAGCCCTGAAGATACCCAGACGGAGATTATGGGGGTCGATAGTGCCGGCAATATGACTGTTCCGGGCAACATCAGTGCGGGGAAATATTTTGCGCAGGCAATTGAGCTTTCGATGAGCACTCCGTACATCGATTTTCATCATAACAACAGTACCAACGACTACACTGCTCGTTTCATAACCACAGCCGCTGATCAACTGAGTGTGCAGGGGAGCCATCTACGGGTAGACAGAGACCTGCGGGTAGGGCAAGCGGCCGACATCGGCAGCTGGATACAGTGTCGCTATGACTGTGTGTCCCAGCAGACCGACTTCGGTTCCCCTGCCATTGGCGCGTTAGTTTCCGGTGGCAGAGTCCGGTCCCGCATGACAGGGCGTGGCGGAAACGGCGACACGTCTGGAGCGTGGGGTGGTTTCTACCTGGAAGAATACGTTGGGTACAACCACCGGGTGGTACTGTATATGGACGGTTTTGACAGAAAAGATGCCTGGCTCTTTTACACCGGTGGGACAATCTCCACACCTAAAGGCGATGTTATGACCACTGGCTCAGACGTGCGGCTGAAAAAAGATTTTACGGATTCTCAGAAAGGGGCATCCAAGCGTATTAACGCGCTGGGGGTATGTGAGTTCAACATGAAAGGCGAAACACGCCGTAGGCGTGGATTTATTGCTCAACAAGCTGAAAAAGTGGACCCGATTTACACTTTCCAAAGCGGTGATGTAGAAATTGATGGCGAGAAGATCAATATCCTTAACGTAGATCAGACAGCAATTGTCGCAGACCTGGTAACTACCGTTCAGGAGCAATGCAACTGTATCGAAAAACTTAAAGAAGAGCTCAAAAATCTAAAGGATCTAGTGATGCAAACGCCAGAAACAGCAGCATAAAAGCAATCGATATTGTATGTAAGTACTTACCTACAATTAATTTCTAATTTATGATATAAATCTGCCATCCGATTTGACTTATTCATGGAGGAAGACATGTCAAACGAGATGGCAGGCGTGACGCCAGAGCAGGTGGAGCGCATTGCCGCAATTGTTGCGCGAGAAGTCGTAGGAAAATTAAGTAAGGAGCTTCGCGATGATATTGGCCAGGAGGTCAACGATCAGCTGCGAACCTACTTTGGTGATATGACTCCGGCGCAACATAGCATTCAGCATTCCAATCTGGACAAACTTCTTAATCGGCTCGACACGATTTCAAGCGGGTTCTTTGGGGGCATTATTTCCAAGATTACCTCGTTCCTGATCACCGTGCTGCTTTTGGGTTTGGCCGCTTATGGCGTGAAAAATGGACTGCAATAACAGGAGAACAAGGATGAGTACTCCAAGAGGCATTCGTAACAATAACCCTGGTAACCTGGATAAGGGGTCGCCGTGGCAAGGGCTAGTAAACAATCCGGCGGAACCGCGGTTCTGCACTTTTAAAGACCCCGTATGGGGGATTCGAGCACTGACAGTAACGCTCATCACCTACCATGATAAGCGCCGCGCAAAAGACGGTTCCAGCATCGATACGATCCGCGAAGTCATCGAGCGTTGGGCGCCGCCGCATGAAAACAATACGGCCGCATATATCAATGAGGTCTCTAAAGCCGTAGGCGTGACGCCGGACATGATCATCGATCTGCATGACTACAATACTATGCGGCCGCTGGTGGAGGCGATTATTCGTCATGAGAACGGTCGTGGCCCGTTGAAAACACTCAACAGCTGGTATTCGGCCGAAGTTATTGACGAAGGTATGCGTCGCGCTGGTGTCGTTAAACCGGTAACTGCAGTGAAAGCCGTACCTGTCACGAAAGAAACTGCAGGCGCAACGGTGACTGCAGGTATCGGTATTGCGCAGCTGGCGGACGTAATGCCGCAGATCTCCGTTGCGATGGATAAGGCCCAGGGGCATATCACCAGCGGGGATACCATTCGCATTATCTTCGGTATTGCGACCATTGTTGTCGCCGGCTTTATTGCCTGGTCGCAAGTTCGTAAGCATCAGGCAGGGGTGGTGTAACCATGAACGGCAGCCTGCTTTCAAAGGTCAAATCGACCATCATGACTTTGGCTGCCGTCTTCTTAGTGCTTGTTGGGGCGTACACCTGGGGTGGACGCGCTGCCCGGCGGGCCATGGAAGAAAAGGCGCAGAGAGAAACCAACAAACGGCTTCAAGGCACAGTGGATGTGAAAAATGAGACGATTAATGAAGTCAGGACTAAGGATGCTTCTGCCGTTCATCGCGAGCTTCGCGATAAGTGGATGCGTAATTAAACCTCAGACCGTTGGCGTACAATTTTGCGATGGTGCAAACCCTATCTACATCAGTAAGGACGACGCACTGACAGAAGAAACTGAGAGGGAAATCCTGATCCACAACACGCTGGGTGAGCGGCTGTGTCGTTGGGGGTACGCGAAGTAACATATACGCCGCGCGGACATAATTAGCGCGGCCTTAGTCATGAACTACAAGATGTCAGATTTTCACGTTACTTATCTTTAACCCGGCTTTCTCCTGTAACTCAGTAAGTGCTAAGACATTGGCAGGGTGGCGAAAAAAATTGTATGCATTCACGGCCACAGACTCGTTTAAAAAACCATGGCTTAGCAGAGAGTCCACGCTGGCATCGTATAGCGCCTCAAGAGAATTGAATTTCTCTGCCAGCAACCACGCTTCTTCCTCTTCAACACCGTAGATGCCGCAGGCGAAAAGTAGCGGGCCTAAGCGGACGTTTTTTGCTCGTTCTATGCCTTTGCAAATATTCATAGCCTGTCTTGGCCCACATCGATCGAGCCCAATCAGCTTACCAGCGTTCATAGAGAACATGTCTAGGGGCTTTTGTACGTACATTTTCTCCACGAGCTGCTTTAGAGTGTATTCCCCTAATTGGTCTATATGGACTCCTCGTGGCTCGAAGAAGCGCCAGCAAGATGAGTAGGGGGTTCCTGAGTTCAGAAGGCCGTAAGTGTTTTGGGTGCTGCTTAGCTCAATGCTCATAGTGAGTGCTCGACGAAATGCCAGACGCTAATCGTGGTCTATGTTCGCACGATCAAGGGGGTGGCATATTAAAGCACTCACCACATCCGAAACTACGGCATTGGTCAAAGAAACTCGTGACCGTCGCACAGAGCCTTTCATTTCACCTTTACACCGCAGCCGTAGGCATTTAGGCTATATCACATATAAGAAAACAAGTTGTTTCATACGACGATAAATCACACGTAGGGATATCACGAATGACTCAGATCATTGTGGTGGGCGGCACCAAGGGTGGCCCAGGCAAATCCACTGTTGCGCAGCAAATTGCAGCCTGTCTGAAAATCAAAAAGAAAAAGAAAGTCCAGATCACTGATATCGATATCCAGCGCACCACGACAGGATGGTGCGAAGACCGCCGGCATAATGAAGAACTGGAGTTGATCCCGTTCGCCTATGTCCAGGATGACATCATCAAACACATCACTTCGCTTCGCGGCCGTTTCGATTACGTCGTCGTTGACGCTGGTGGTTTCGACTCCGAAATTCAGCGCCAGGCTATGCTGATGGCCAACGTGATCCTTATCCCGCTTCGCCCGAAACGCCGCGATCTGAAATCCTTGCGTGACATCGACCCCATCGTCGACAGCGTTAGCAGCGTGAATGACCAAATCAAAATCCGTGCTGTAATGAACCAGTGCCCGTCTCTGCCTTCCCAGGCTGCGCGCATTATCGCTGCAAAAGAAATTGTCGAAACCTTTGGCATCGAGGCGGTACCAGTGAATCTTTACAACCGAAACGTCTATGACGATGCCGAAGAGGCAGGTCGTTCCATATTTGAGATGACTGGAGCCGAACGCGACAAAAAGGCTGAGGCCGAGATTGAAGCATTAGTAGAATACGTAATGACCTTGGAGGGTGAATAATGTCCATGAAAATGGGTGATCTGGCAAAACGTCCGGCTGCGGAAGCTGCTGCGCCTAAAAGCAGCACCCCGATGCGCCAGCCCGTCCGTCCACAAGGCCGTCCAACACGTGGCAAAGAGAAAATCAAAAGCCGCACGATGTCTCTTGAAGACGAGTATTTCGAATTACTGGAGATGATGAAGTTCATCCCTCGCTTCGAGAAGTTCACCCGTTCTGATGTGATACGTGCAGCCATTTTCCATCTAGCAGAGAAGTCTCCCCAGGAAATTGAGGACATCGTAAAGATGAACGAGGCGATCACCGCAGCCGATGTGACAATGCGTACTGACGAAATTAAACGCGAGTTGATGAAGAAAGGTTGATATGGATAAATTTTTGTCTAGACATTTAGGTTGGTTTATAGGCTTAGCGTTTGCCATATTAGCCGCAATTGTGTTTGGCAAAGTTATCGGCTTGCTGGGGATTTCGAGCCAAGGAGTTATTTCTGTTGCTGGTTCAATGATAGGGATGATATGTAGCGGATTATACCGCAACACTTTAAAGTATATTAAATCCCAAGAATACAGATTAAAAATACAAGAGTATAAAGAAAAACGTGACGAAAGTGTCAAGAAAGAGCGAGAGGAGTTGAAGAGGAAGACAATCGTCGAACTTTATCTCTTGAATGAAAAGAAAATCTTCATCAAGGTTAAGCTTCTCTCTGTGATGATGATATTTTTCGGCGCAGCACTGAGCTACTTATTCGGCTATAGTTCTATCGTTACCATTACTGGAACTGTAGCCTTTGCTTTACTAGAGCTAAAAGAGAGAGTTTTGGCTTATCGTATAGCTAAAGGCTTTTTCGGTAATAATAGTACTGAAGCTATCCAATTACTTAAATTTATTGAGACCAATATCGACACCATCGATACTGGTAGCAGTGGCGGCAAACGTAAAATATTGAATGACCCTGTTTTAGAAGAAATCCCAAATGAGAATTTGGGAAAGGGGGCTTTGGATGCCAGATAAAGATCTAACAAGTAGATATCTCAACAGAGCAATGGATATTTTGCTATTAGGCTATCCACTTAGAACTGTTTTTGGGTCCCTTATCGGCGCTCTACTGTGGGTCATACTTCATATTTTTACACCATTCTTGATTACCAAAGGCTTTGTTGTTGACTGGATATATAACGCTGGTTGTTTTGTTGTTGGCGTTTTGATCATGAATATTAAAACAATCATTGAAGTGTTCAATGGTGATGCAATCAGCGAGAAATTTGGCAGTTCGTTGAGGCATATCGATAAGCGTCAAGATTTATCGGATGAACAAAAAAGGTATTTGATTAACAAGTTATTGAGTGAGCATATAGCGAATCTCACTGACAACCAAGTTAAGGAAGTTGAACAAAGAGTTACGGATAAGTAAAATTAACCAATGCTATTAGAAAAAAATTTTAATATTTTCGGTGGTCTTTTTATTGGTTAGGATAATTACGTGTTCCATTTTGCGTTTCAATATAAAATAGTGGAAAAAAATGCTATACAAATACGTAGGGCATGAAGACCCAAACGAATTAATCAAAATTCTCAAGTTCTTCATCGAAGATGGAACCATCCGAGCCACCCGGCCGCACGAATTCAATGACCCTGCCGAATTCAAAGTCAAATTTAGTTTTGACGCCACGATACCGGAGAAGCGTGTTCGATATCATGAAATGTGGCCCGGCAAAAGCGACGATGACAGTGATAACTGGTTAAGAGAGCGAACCAAAAACGCCGAAGAGTTTGACGCCTATATACTGCGCGGAAATCTGCTCTTGAATACCGGCGTGATATGCCTTACCAGAACTGACACTAATTACCTGATGTGGTCGCATTACGCCAGATCCCATTCTGGATTTTGCATAGGGTTTGATGACGCTATTGTGGAAGCGCTGGGTGACCGACACACAGCGTTAAACGGTGATGTGGATTACGTAAAATCGCCACCTGAAGTGAACTTCTATACCGCTGATGCTTACGACATTGTCAGAGCCATCTTTCTGCATAAGGGGGAGAGTTGGAAGTACGAAGAAGAATTTCGGATTGTCTCTGAGCTGCCAGGGCTTAAAAAGTTCGATACCTCGCTCATCAAAGAGATTTGTATCGGATGCAAACCCTATCGAGAGCTGGAAAATTTTGCCCGCGAGTTGCTGGACAGCAATCTCGCCATATACAAAATGCTTTGCCCGACTGACTCGTACCAACTGAAGCGTGTGGAACTGGACAAGAACCTTTCTTTTCAAGGTTACTAGTTCTGGCTGCTTCAATTAAGAGCCTGTTTCTCTAGATAAATACTAAGTTACTTATTATTATTTATATGGAAACAGGTTTTTTTATACCAACTGTCCCAGACACATTCCCTTCCGTTTTCACTTCCAAAAACATTCACTAGTCGCTATGATCTGCAAAATAGTAAGTAAGTAGTTACCTATCGGTGGGAGCATGAGCCAGATCTTTTTTGACAACATAAACAACGGCCAGTACGACTTCATGACAGAGTGGGACACGGTCGCCATGGACAAGTGGGTTGCGGAAAACATCGGTCTTTCACGATGCCAGGGAGAGGCTGAGCTCTTTGATACAAAGTGGTTTGACTATCGCGACATGCACCCGCTGATGGCAACCTGCCTGTTCACCGAAGCCTATAAGCGCGCATACTCACAGATCATGCTGTCTCATGGCCGCGAGCATTTCGAGACGGCTCCATTCAGTACTGGTCTGAAACGTCTGCCTTACCAAGAGCTCTCGGCGGTGAACAAAACATCTCTCTGGAAAGCTCGCCAGTTTGCAGATCGGTATTGCTGCTCTTATGACTATTTTATATCAACTGTTCTCTCTGCAGCTGCACGCCGGCTCTGGGACAAATTACCTCGCCCTCAGCATCTTTGGCAGCCAGAACTGATTGAGATCTTCGAAAGCAAACTCGCCAATCGTGCGGGAACGCGTCTGGATGACTCTGTAGTGAGTTTTAAGAACTTAGGAGACATGCAGCATGACCCAATTCAGGAACGTTACTTTGAATGGGTTCTGGAGCGTTTGAAGCACATCACCCGTGATAAGCGTATCCGCACCATCTTCTCTGCTGTCTGGCTGATGGAGCTGGTGCCTGAACGCGTTATCTATGCCCATTACCCGGAAGAACTGGAAGAAGCACGGCGACTGTGTTGATTGCCTGCTCCATATTTTTACGATTAGAAAACAACTTGTTTAAGCACCAAAGGATAACAAACACATGACCGAACTTTGCCACACGGGACGAGGGTTGTCTGAAGAGTTCGACGACGACTTCCAGAATCGTCTGGCGGCGTATTTTTGCCGCGATCATGAGTTTCTGACTCGTGCCGGCGATCTGGTTGCCCCCAACCAATTCTCCAATGCGGCGAACGCCATACTGGTGAACATGGTATCGGGCTATTTCAGAATGTATAAGAGCGCGCCTTCATCGGCGGCCATCCTCGATATGTTGAAGCGTGCTAAACGCGATAAGACGATCAGAGAAGAGATGTTCCCGGACGTTGTGGCGGCGTTTAAGCGAGTGCTCTCGGAAAAACTCTCTGATACGGCTTACATGGTCGACCAGGTCGCGACGTTCGCTAAAAGTGTAGCGTTCGACGATGCGTTGATTAAAGCGGCCGAGATGAAGGAGAAGGGCGACTTCCAAGGAGCGATGGCCATCATGGCCAAAGTGCAGCAGATCGGTTCTAACGAAGCGACGGGCATTTATGACTATTTCGCCTCTGCAGCGGAACGTTACAAGGCTCGTGAATATGAAGCCTCAGATGATTACGTGCCGAACAGCATCACCACTGGCCTGCCGCTGCTGGATCGTATGCTCTATCAAAAAGGGTGGGCGAAACGTGAGATGGTGCTCTTCATGGGTTTTGCGAAATCAGGTAAATCGACAGCGATGGGGGAGTTCTCCATTAACGCAACGCTGGCCGGCTACAACGTTTTGTATCTTTCTCTCGAAGTGCATACCTCGATTCTCTCCGATCGCTTCGATGCGCGGCTGTCTGAAACGGAGATGTCAAAGCTGGTAGAGCAGCGTGACGACGTTCACCGGAAACTCGCGGAGCTTGGCGCGACAAAAGGGGTGGGGAATCTCTGGGTGGTTGAGCGCCCGTCAGGAAGCATGTCGCCTGCAGATTTGGATCGTATGCTCAATAGCATGAAAGCGAATGGCATGATCCCGGATATGGTGGTGGTCGACTATGCGGACTTGATGCGTGCCAGTTACGACCTCCGTGACGACCGGGCGAACATCCGTTCTATCTACACCGATCTGCGTGCTCTCTACGATAAGCACAACGTTGCAGGAATCACGGCATCCCAGACCAACCGTGAAGGTGGCTCATCCGAAGTGGCCACCATGATGCACGCCGCGGACAATATCGAAAAAGTCCGTATTGCCGACTTAGTCATCACTATCAACAAGACTGAGGAGGAAGAAGCCAAAGGCGAAGCCCGACTCTATTTTGCTGGTTCTCGTAACCAGAAGGGCGGGGTGAGTATTCGCGTTAAGCAGAACCTCGAACAGATGCGCTTCATCGAGCGGATCATGGAAGTTCTTTAAAAAATAGGCGTGGGGCAAAGACGGATAACAGCCCCACGCCCTTAAAAATTACCTTTTGGTTAATCACAAAAGGAAAAACACATGAGCCTTTATGGTATTCAAAAAACGCGGCTTATCAAGATATTGCCGTTTAAAAACTGCGGTAAATGACAATGAGTGACCTCAAAGAGTTACTGTCCGAGCTGGATTTCGAACAATGGCTGGATATGGAAGGCATCATCTATCGTCGCGGCGGTGTAAGCGCCCGCGGCCGCGAAGTGAATATCAAAGAATGCCCGGTATGTGGAAGCACAAACTGGAAGGTCTATTTCAACCTGACCAACAACGTCGGAAAATGCTTCGCCGGTGATCACCCAGAAGAAATTCAATTTAACAAGCTGGTTTTCCTCAAACACTACAGCGGTAAGTCTCGTCGTGCCTTCGAGGAATACGTACATAACGCACTCCTGTCTCAAGGTTGGGCGCCAAAAAAAGAAGAGGTTGTGCTGGCCAGTGCTGTGGAACTTGAAGGCCCGGTAGCTTTACCGCGGCATTATGAACTGCCAATTGACGGTCGGCTGCCGGACTATCTTGTTGAGAGGAACATTACCCCGGAGCTGGCCAAATACTTTGACCTGCGTTACTGCGTCGAGGGAAAACATGCTTATGTCGACCCATATACCGATCAGGTTAAAGGGCAGGCATTCGACATGCGCATCCTGATACCGATTTACGATCTGAATGGGGTGATGAAGACATTCCAGGGGCGTGACATCACCGGCGCAGCAGAACGCCGATATCTCTTTCCAATGCAACTGCCGGCATCCGGGAGGTTTCTCTATAACGGACATAACGCAGTTGGAAAGCAAACAGTCGTCGTCTGTGAGGGGGCTTTCGATGTCATGGGGGTTAAGCGCGCCATATTCGACGAAGAGACGCTCCGGGACTACGTAGAGCCCATTGGCACGTTCGGGATGCATCTGTCCGGAAACACGACTGTAGACGCAGAAGACCAACTGGGCGCGTTTCTGTCGTTAAAGGCAGATGGTCTGCGAAACGTCATCATGATGTGGGATAGCGAGAAGCAAGCGATCCGCAACACGATGGCGGCCGCCAGACGATTAACCAGTATAGGGTTAAATGTGAAAATAGCCTGTCTTGGAGAAGAAGGGCTAGATCCCGGAGAGGCCACCCAGGAACAAATTCTCAAAGCCTATTATCGAGCAAAACCCTACTCTAAGCAGCTGGAGCTGCAGAGCAAGGTTCTCGGTATAAGAGTGTTTAATTCGTGAGACGCATTGTTGGCTGCCAAAAGTGGGCAGCCAACATGGTTATTTAGGATCTTTGGAAAATACTTTCCCTGCTAACTCGGCAATAGATGATGCTCCATCCAGTAAAGATGGTATATTTTCAGAAGTAACTTGTATTGGACTAAAAATCAACTTCTCAAACAATGACCAAGATTCCTTATCAGCACCTGAATTATTTTTTTTCTCCACGTAATCATGTATAAACTCACATAGACTAAGGCGCTGCTCTATCTGAAGTATTTGAGCCTTAATGGACTTACCTTCAATGTAATATAGCCGCATAAAATAAAAGAACAATAGCTCTAATGATAAGATTGGCAAGAAATAAAACAATGCATTCAGATTAAATTCTACTGGGTAAATATTAAATATATGATTTAGTAATGTAAGTAAAGGAGTAGCAATTAGCCACATGGAAAAAATAGTTATGTTTTTGTGATTTGTCGCATATTCTGACTTTTTGGTTTTTAATAGGTTTGAGAAAGCCTTACTTAATAGGGCGAAGTTGTAATCGTTTTTATATTCATCTAGTTTGGATTCATATTCTTTGAGAGATTTTACAGATGCGTTCGCAGATCCTATTAGCCCTTCTATTTCAACTCGTAATTGATCTGTTTTTTCTCCAACATCTTTGAGTCCTTTATTTATGCCTTGAGTTATTTCTTCGCTGTAATTGCCTACATCAGTCGCAATCTTCGTAAGTACTGAAAAATCATTGGATAATAATAAATCTTTCGTTAATGCCGCAGGCATAGAGCGTTCAATCCAGATGAAGTTGACTGGAAAATCAGATGGTGTTTTTAATTTGTCTAGTCTATCTAACACTTGAGGATCTAAGACCTTAGGCGGGCTTAAATCATCACGCCCCCAAAAGCAGTATTCAAATATTACCCTTAATATTTTATTAAGGAAGCGAAACTTATCTTCCATCAATTCTTGGATGCTAGGGAGATTTAATTTTCCTAGCTGCTTTTGATTAAAGGGTGTGTATTTGTTGAGCGATTCTCGACGATGATTATATATAGTCAAAAAATAACGCCAGGCTACAACTAAAATTGAATCAACAAAAACTGAATCGTCTATTTTGTCTATGTTGTCAGGTATTTCAGAGAAGTGAATGAAATTATTTTCAATGTAATTGCTGATTGAATTAACTGAGCTTTGATAGGACTCGTTCCACAAAGACATATATACCTCTTTAATGCGGTCGGAATAATTTTTATATTATGGTGTTTATTGTCATGCTATATGTTCAATCACCACACTTTTGCTATGCGCATGAATATATTAGCAGAGTGGGAACGAAATTAGTAAAGTTAAATTTACTTAAATGGAGTTCTTCTTTCCCTTCAGGATCAAGCAAACGTGGCATAGAAGCTTCTATCGCGAGAAGGTCATGTTATGCACCTGCTTTTGAATTCATTATAAGTATATACTTACATATTTTAATGTAATAATTAACTCTGGTTGTGGAGGACATCACATGAAAGAAGATATCGAACAGGCAGTTTTAGAGATGATCAAGAAGTCAGGCGTAGAGCTTGGCGAGGGAGAACTGGAGAGCATCATCGATGCCTCATTCAACACGGCATCAGAGCATATATCGAATGCGCTATCCTACATTCCTCTCAAAGAAGGGGCGACACATACGTCGGTGTTAGTGTGGTACGCAAAGACGCCTGAAATGCCCGGTACTGTTCAAAAGCGTGTAGCTCTGGTTGCGTTCATCGTCCCGTCGCTTGAGACCGGCATTGGGCCAGTCGCGAGTTTTGGCGCCTGGTATGACGACAAAATCATCTTCTCAAACTGCTACCAGATGGAAAGCAGAGAAACGCTTGAGAAGAGCGTGGACGTGACTCTAAGAGCCGTAGAAAGCAAATGCGAAACAGTAGGAGAGGCTTTCGTCAGCGTCATGACTTCTCCCGATGTTGAAAAGCGCCATGTAGATCTGGTAGCACCACCAGGCTTGTTGGAAATGATTGTCTCTGGAGATTACAACAAGGCTATAGCGCGTGTTCGTGAGCTGGACTATGGGCGTATCTGCGACTTGTGTCGTAGTGATCTGGATTTAATCAACGTGATCGTTGAGGCTGGCCGCATCTGTGATGGGGTTTTGGCTCAATACGCAAGTAAGATCAGTCGTTTGGCCAATGAAATGCCTATGCTGATTCAGGAAGCAAAATCCCACGCCGTTCATGCCGCAAACGACCTGCTAACCCCTTATCGATACGAAGCCGCAAGTGACAAGATGACCGGCTGGGCCACCTGGTAAGCCGTAACTATGTACTGTGTCCCCGTACAGAGTTATTTAAACTGAGTAGTAAGTAAGTACAAGATTATCATTTAGAGAAATGGCTACCAAAACTGATTTATCAAAAATTCCTTCGATCTCTGGACTCAACGGCTACTCGCTGCGTTGCCCGGAAGTGAAGCTTAACGGACATGCCTCGTACTGCAGCTACACCGTCTGTCAGCACACGATCCTTGCCTTCAAAGAGAAGCGACTGCCGGCGTCATCGTTCACCTCCTGTGCGACCGCTATTTCGACCGGAAAATGCCAGGCGCTGAAAATGATGGTGGAGGAAATCCGGCAAGGTGAGTCGCTGTATTTCGTCGATATGCCGGCGCTCATTGAAGAGGTGGAGGAAAGAAACCGAACAGCAAGAACCCTGCAGCCGAAGAGAGGCAGTGCATCTATCTACAGTGGAATTAAAGGGAAGCGCCAATCTTCGACCGTTGCTGAAACTGGCCGACTGCCGGATGCCAGCGAGATTTATTCAGAACTTATCAAAGAAACCTTAAAGGAGAAGACCGACTAATGGAGAAGCTGATCGCGCTTAAACATAAGCTGGACGCCATTAAAGCAATGGGAACGAACGCCAAGAAAGAGGCGCTGGCCAGTATGGATGACTTCGAACAAAGAATGGTGTCACTCATGCTGAACCCGTTTGTTCGTTTCGGGGTGAAGAAATACAACGTGGCCGATCCACTTAGCGAGTCCGTACCCAGTGATCAGAAGGCGATAGAGCTGCTGGAGAAACTGGCTGCCCGGGAGCTTACGGGGAACGCAGCCATTACTGCGGTCGAGTCTTTGGTTGCTTCGATGTGTGCAGACGGTCAGGACGTATTTCGCCGGTTCCTGCTGAAAGACCCGAAAGCCGGCGTCGGCATAAGTCTCTGCAATAAGGTGTTCGCCAGCCCGATCCCGAAGTTTGAGGTGCAGCTGGCCACCGCCTATAAAGAAAAAGGCGACAAGTACCCCTTCAAGGCAAATCCAAAAGCCAGATGGCCAATGATAGGCAGCCTCAAACTGGATGGTCTTCGGGTTATTTGTGAAGTGATCGTGGACGAGGAAGAGGTTAACTTTCTGTCGCGTACCGGAAACCCGATTACATCTCTCGATCACCTGAAACCTGCCATGCTGGAGCTGGGCAAGCTCTCCGGCTACAAACACATCTTTTTCGATGGTGAAGGTACTGCAGGTTCTTTTAACAATTCAGTCTCAGCGCTACGCAAGAAGAACGTGAAGGCGGTTGGCGCAACCTATCATATCTTCGATTTCTTCCTACCAGAGTGGCGCGTACAGGCTAAAACAGTCGAATACCAGAAGAACGGTATGAAGCTGAAACAGCGCCTTTCACTGTTGGTGGCCTGGTTCAGAAATACACGCGGCCAGGATTACGCGGCTGACATTCATATGCACCCCTTCTACATCATCTACAGCCATGAAGACTTTGTAGAGCGGTTTATGAAGCGTCTGGACGATAACGAAGAAGGAGAGATGGGCAAAGACCCGGATTCTGTATACGAGTTCAAGCGCACCCGCAGCTGGTGGAAACTAAAAGATGAAAACGAAGCTGATGGTGAGATTATCGGCTTTCTACCCGGAGATCCGGATGCCGGCTTTGCTCATACGCTCGGCAAAATCGTTATTCGCCTCGAAGATGGAACCGAGGTTCGCGCTTCTGGCATTAAGCATCGCTACCTCGATGAGATCTGGCATAACCAGGACAAGTACATGGGCCGTATTGTGAAGGTGAATTTTCACGAGTACACGCCAGATGGCAGTCTGCGTCATCCGCGGCTTAAGTGGCCCAAATGCCTTCGCGATACCGAAGAACGTGTCGGAGATAAAGAGTGATGCTCGGTTGGATGATTGTTTTTTTGGGTGTCGGCTTCGTCATCGGAACTCTGGTGATGCTCAGCTGCATCAACGATTACGTGAAGCGCGGGCTGATGGAAAGACGTGGCCGCGTATACCGCATCATCGACATTACTAACACGCTAAAGGAGACTGGCGATGATCGTCCTGAGTAAGCGAGAGAAGGATACCCTGCGTGAAATAAGCCAATGGTCATGTTTCTACGCTAACTGGAAACCCAAGACACGAGCCAAACTCGAACAGATGAACCTGGTGGCCAATGTCGAACCGGAAGGAAAGGAAGAGAACTACCAGCTGACTAATAAGGGGCGAGAGCTGCTTGAGCAACTGATTGAAGCAGGAGAATACTCATGATTCCATACATCGTATGGTCTTTTTCTGGAGGCGTCGCCCTTGGCTTCATCATCTGTCATGACTTGATTAAGAAGTTTGCCCGTAACTTACATTTCTGTAGCTCCACGGGGCGACTCCTACAGAGCATATCTGAAGATGGTATAATTAATGTCATCAACCAAAAGAGTGCTTCATATGACACTAGCTCAACTGAAAGATATTTATGCTCGTAATGATCTCACCGCAGATGAACTTCGTGTTGTTGTTGATCGGCTTAACCAACAACGTACTAAATTTGATACTGAACTGCCTGAAATTAAGCCACCAGTTACTGGTGGTTGGTTGTCTAGGAGTCGGTCGTTGCAGCAAGCCCAAATAAATAAAAATCTTTGTAATCATTATAAAGAGCAAATTCAGCAGTGGATTACTCTGATTGAGTATTACGAGGGATCACTGAGTAAATATGAAAAGGTGAAAAGATTTGTGGGAAAGCATAAATGGTTCTTTGTAATAGCGACAACTGTTATCGCGAAAAGCTATGTGGCCTATGATGTTATCGAAGGATGGATAAGTAAAATTGTATGAATCACTTATACGTTCATAGACGACAAAATTTATTAACAACGTAGAACAGGTGACTGCTACAGATCTAAGAAAGTGCGATTGATCAGAGTCAAACGTTTCACGGCCACAATCCAACGGACGCAGGATGAGAAGCCAGTGCTGATCAAAAAATGATCAAACTGACGTATGAAATAATAGGTAAGTATTTACTTATTAAATTGATACAACTATGATTGGCTTGTTTTCGTTGAAACGCGACTATTTGAACGTTTAAAGATAACTGCAAACGACAATCAGTATCTAGCAGTAGCCTAAAAAGCCAAACACCAGCGAGGTCAGTTTCCAGCCTCGTCACCGAAATGGGACACACTAAGCGAGTGTGATTGCAAAACGCAGGTAGGGCATCTGGTTAACCAGTGCCCTTACCGATGAGGTAACAGAATGGGCGGTTGGGTTTTATGTCCAACACATCCCGGCTCCCAAAGGCCCGACCGTCTATCCTGTTACGTCATTTCTGTTACTTATGTCGTTTAGTTTTGGGTTAAAAATGGCGACGTAACCCGGCTGGTTAGGTGAGCCAGCACGCAACGTTGAGACCACTGGTTATTGCATCACAGAGGCAGAACCGGCAGACATGTAGGGCCAAGTACATTAATCCGTTCAGTGGTTTCAACGTTGTGGTCACGGTTTCATTATCCTTCTGGTTATAGCCATTGTTGTCACTGCCCCGTGGCCACAACGATTAAATGATTCCATACATCTAATTAGATCTGAATGAAAACTCTCCTCAACTCTCGGAGAGTATTTGAAGATCTTGGCTTGTAAGCGTTTGGTGAACACGTAAAGCACAAGTGGCAGGAAACGGTAGGACTGCTGCGAACGACACCGGTGAATCGGCGATACAGCCCCACAAGTCCGTGAATCGACAGAGGCTGACGGTGTCAACCTTAGATGGTGTAGCTCAGTGGTAGAGCGGTTGACTGTTAATCAACTGGTCGGTGGTTCGAATCCACCCACCATCGCCAACACAGCGCTGAACGGTTTGGAGTTCGCCACCACCATCCGAACGGAAAGACTCCGCAAATGTCGCCAGACCGTTCAGCGCTGTGATAGACACGGCAGACGTTCTTAACCATTGCTTCTTAGCATCGTAGCAACACTTTTTTCAGCGCAAATAATTAAAGGGGCTTCGGCCCCTTTTGTAAGATTAGCAAAAAAGAACAATATTACTTGAAAAAAAAGACAAAGTTAGTCAATTTCATTTAATAACACCAATGTCATAATCGAGGACCTTGCTCCTCTGCTTAATTAAACCATTACCTGTTAAGTTTAATTTGAATAGCCAATTCTATCTTTTCTCTGAATTTTTTTGCATTTCCCTGTAAGTAAGGGTCCATTCGTTTGAATATCGATAGAAGCTTCCTACGATATGTTAAACTTGTAGAGTTAAATTCCCCCGTTGTTGTGTGTATCAATAATGCCTCACCTATATCATTAATCTGCCTTTCTTCGAGCCTGGTGTAACAGGTGACAACCATCTGTAATATGGATACTTTTGAGTACCCCTTCAATTTCGGGCTAGGAATAACATGCTCTAACATAGAGCCTAATACTTTCGTCGCTTCCTTAGGGATATACCTACTATCCTCCTTAGAATTATTAACTGTTTTTATATATGAACTTTGTTCTGCCCAATCTATAGCAATACCGAATAGGCGACATAGAAGATAGTGATATGGTGTTTGATGTTCTGCGATTGAGTCAATACTCTGAACTTTCATTTGATATAATATTTTTTCAGCAAAGTGTTTGAAATAATGCAGCCAAAGATGATCTTGCAATCTTTGATGAATACCTTGATGCACCATAATTTCGAACATTGTTATTCCAGAATTAATAGGACAACTAAATCTACTTTGCTCACGGTAAGAGCCAAGGGGCTTGTTTAGTATTTCTGATAACTTACTGTCTTCATCTAAACGCCAGCAAACAGATTCACCTATAGCTCTATATATGCCACTTTTACTTGCATACACTGAGTCGGCAAAGAAAAAGTGAAGCAAGCGGTTGGTTTCAGGTATCGCAAGACGTCCTCCAGTACATGTATTTTGGTTATTTTTAAGTTCTACATAAAGACGACTACCAGGTGAGTCAAGCAGCGAATTAATAAATCTATCAATGAAATCAGAACGAACGACCTCATCAGCACCAATAAGCCTCAAACAAAAATGAGGATATGCAAGTGAAAGATGCCTTGTAAGATCAGGAGAAGTTAGTATATTCAGCAAAACCTCTCGGGCTTTATCACTGGCTTCATAATTTGATGATAGCTTTTCACGCAAAGGACTTAGTAGGGAATATAGACCTTTCACCAAGACATTTCGTTCTTTGGGTTCTTCTCCATTCAATAACGCATTTCGATCGGAGCCGCCATATAGCTTATCAATCCATTGAACAATAAGGTTCGGTTTTCCATTAGCAAGGGATATTATTTCGTCTAACTGAGGCTCAACTAACAATACTAACTCATCATATTTTTTGGTAAGATGTAAACTCTCAATTAGCTCAAGAAATAGTTTTATTTTACCTCGATTTAATGTTGGCGATTTTAGCCGAATGAAAAGATATGAGGCAGCCAAGAGAAACAATAGATATACTGCACTCGAACTATCCAATCCCCATATCCACGGTCCGAAACTGTAATACAGTCCAACTTGTCTTAATGCAGGTGCAAAAACCAAATAATTAGCTAGTATAAAAATCAGCCCAATGATTAGTAGGTCCCACCGAGTCATACAAAAACGAAATCGCAGTCTGCTGGTAGGAGTAATTATTGCCCATACGGCAGCGATCACTCCAAGTATAGTGAGTAAATTAGTGGTATCTATTTTGGCTGGTATCGTCATAATATTTTCAGTATTCCTTTAGTAGACGCACTGGCAAGCTTAAACTGTATCACATGACCGCTTCATAGTAGTCATGATTGAAGCAAAGCGCCTATCCTATAATAACTAAAAAAACTTTATTATCCCCCTTTAATACCGTAAAAAACTTTGTTGAAGTCATTCTGATAGGTAGGTACATACTTATCTTTTTTGTGTTTCTAATGTATAGTACTTTCAGTTACTCACTTGAAAGGACTCAATATGGGAAACAAACGTAAACAGACGCGTCGCGCAGCTCGTCAGGCTCTGAAGTCAAAACCACGTATCCACGGCTACGAAATTGACACAATCATTGTTGACGAACTGGCTGCCGCCCCTGCTCTGCCTCCGAAACCGAAGCGCGACAACTCTCCTCTCGAAGCGCGAAACGAGGCCCAGGCCCACTATCTTATCTCCCTTGATAGCAAAGCACTGACGTTCGCCACTGGCGAAGCCGGCTGCGGCAAAACCTTCCTGGCGACGGCCGTCGCCGCACAGCGATTACTCGATAAGGAAGTAGAGCGTATTATCGTTACGCGCCCCGTACTGCAGGCAGAGGAGGATTTGGGCTTCCTGCCTGGCGATATGGCCGAGAAGTTCGCTCCATTCTTTCGTCCCGTCTACGATGTACTCCAGAAGCGCCTTGGTGCTTCATTTCTCGAATACTGCCTAAAGCCAGAGGTGGCCAAAGTCGAGATCGCCCCCTTCGCATACATGCGCGGTCGCACGTTCGAAAATGCTGTGGTCATCCTCGATGAGGCCCAGAACGTGACAGCGTCACAAATGAAGATGTTCCTGACCAGGATGGGTGAGAACGTAACGGTTATCGTGAATGGTGATGTAACCCAATGCGACCTGCCGGGAAATGTTAAATCTGGTCTTGAGGACGCCCTGCAGCGGTTCCAGCCATCTCGTCAGGTAGGGCTCATTGAGTTCACGGTCGAAGATTGCGTGCGCTCAGAGCTGTGTAAAGTGGCGCTTCAAGCCTATCTGTAAGGAAACAAAATGACTGACATGGAAATCGAAAAAGAAATCGTGGCCAAGGGAAAAACGGCCGCGCGAGTAACCCCAGAACGTATCCAAAGCGTTATCCACGCCGAACATTATTTTACGGCCTTTGATGGCAGATCTGGCGCCCTGGCAAGTGGGACCTATGCCGGCAAAGAGATGCCAGTTGCTGGCGACGCTGATCTTGAGTCGCTTAAATTACTGACGTTTTGTGTACTGGTGTTGGAGAACGGATTCATCGTTACCGGTGAATCAGCTTGTGCAAGCCCGGAAAACTTTGATCCGGAGATCGGTCGTAAGATTGCGCGCCAGAACGCAGTCGCTAAAATCTGGCCACTTGAAGGATATCTCTTAAAACAAAGATTTAACGAGGCAAAACAATGAAGTGTGTGATTTATGGCCGAGATAATTGCTCCTTCTGTAAGCGGGCAGTTGAGCTGGCGAAGCAGCTGCAGGGGCATGGATATGGCGAATATCAGTACATCGATATTGTCGCTGCCGGGATCGATAAACAAAAGCTGAGTGACATGGTTGGGAAGCCGGTAGAAACCATTCCCCAGGTGTTTTTGGACGATGTTCCAATCGGCGGTTACACAGAATTTGCTGCTTTCGCAAGCACTCTGTAATACAATACGGCTCCGTTTGGGGCCGTTTTGATTTGTCGCTTTTGATAACAGAGCGTACACTTAGGTACGAGCCATTTAGCTGTAAAGAGGTTTTATGCATTTAGAAAATTGCCTGGAAGATATGAATGTCATTAGCAATGCTCTTGCTACCGTGACTTCTAACGCTTCACGCTTTTCGAATGCAAATAGCACTCCGAAAGCATTCCCGAAGCGTGTACACACAAAATTTAAGATGCGTCCCCGTTTCGGCGGCATCACAAGGTCGACGAGGCCCGGTTTTGCAGATTCCCATGAGTTCAGACTGCCGCAAACGGAAGGCATTCCGGTTGCTGAGAGTGACACCGCAGCTCAACTTGCGGATATTGAACAAAGGCTCGCAGAGCTGACGGCGAAACACGTTCAGTTGACCCATAGCATTTCAGGTTACAGTGCGGAACAAATCCGCGATACTTTTGGTGAAAGCCGTTACGAGGACTTGAAGAACGTTGACCTGTCCATACGCGGTTTAGAAGGCTTCGTTAACAAGTTCATCCGTGATGCTGAACAGCCACATCCGTACCTGAAACGCTTGAGTGATGCTATCACTGAGTACCGTCTGGCGGTTTCTGACCTCCTGATGATTTTAAATCAGTGCTTTAACGAAGTTGAGGTTATCGAATCGCAGACAGGTCTCATTGATGAGGACGTCTTCGCAAACTTCTCCTTCCATTAAGGCTGATCGATGAAAGTCACATGGAACAGTGATAGTTACGCCCAATTTTTGGAGCCGGTCTTCAGAGTAATGCCTGATCTGGAGACCTCCTTACTTACTGATTTTGTGAGTTTTAAGAACGGCTTTTATCCGGACGTTTTTGGCAAAGATGGCCCCTATACCGCACCAGGTTCTGTAGTATCCTCTCGTGTTTACCACGTCCATCTCTTATTCACCAAGCAAGAACGAAAAAGCCACCGAAACAGGTTCAACTGTACAAGCGATCGCGCCCTCGTTTACACCCAGCACGCCAAGTTACAGGACGTATATAGCCTGTTGGCCATCTTCCCAAATAATGCTCACAACACGGCAAATGACAATGGAATAATGAATGACATTGCCAAATACGCGGCAGCCTTCCAGAAATTAACAAACCCGTAGTTACCTGCAGCTCCATGCCTTTCTCATTCGTAGCGTGGTTCTATTGCGATAATTTTCATATTTTTTAGGCACTTAATCTAGTCTTTGCACGTATGCATAAATATACGAGAAATAACGGTACAGAAAGCGGCAGGCAAAATAACCACAAAATAATGAACATGCCATACACACCGCTATTCACGCCAATGTGACGATCCCAAAAGGGTTTGGTCATTATCTTAAGGGCTAGTTTCTCCGAAGTATAATATGAGAATGGGTACAGGACGGCGCTTAAAACAAGATATGTAACCACAAATGGCATATAAGGAACATAGGCAGGAAAAATGAGTCCGTCATTCATATCGCGCACTATAAAATAGATCAGATAGCCATAACCACACCATCCCCATAAGCAGTGCCGTAAATAATATTTTAAGGTCATCATCTATGATTCCTTCATAGCTATACCATTAAAGCTATCATAACATGAATTGACGAAGTCCCCCTTCGAGACCAAGCGGCATCGAGACAGCCATAGACGCAAACATGACTAAACTGGCACCGGACAACGATGGGACATAACGCAAAGACAAGGGTGATGTCGCAAACAAACAAGCGGGAAATGGCACGGCCCTGATGACTAATTTTCAAAAAAAGGCCTTTCTATGATTCCATACTTGGTAGGTATGGAATCATTAGACAAAAGAGGGTATTTTAGGTTGATCTCAATAAAAACAATGCCTAATATACTGTATATAAACACAGTATAAAAAGCGTCATACAGTGGCCAGATTATGAAAAACACGTTTGACAGAGCACGCGCAGCGGAAAACACGTCACAGGAAGCGATCACCTATCTGGATCGGGCATCGCAGATGGATGCCAGATCGGTCTCGATGCAGGGAGCCGATCTGACTTTCGCCGACGCATTCATGTTATTCACTCGCTTATCATTATTGATAACTCGCCGCCGGCCCGAGATAGCTGTCCATTGTGTTTTGATACATGTTCTCCCGCATATCGCTCAGGAAAAAGTAAGTAACCTGAATAGAATAATGGTGAATCAGCTGGTCAACCCGCTGATCCTTGAAGGGAAGATCGTGATGGGTCGCCGTGTTTTTTCCATCATGAAGCAGTTCCTGGGATGGTGTGCCTTCCAGGGGATTATCGAAACATCGCCCCTGAATGATATATCACTGAACAAAGTTGCCGGCGGCGCGAAGACGGCCCCGCGGGAACGATGCCTGACGGACGCAGAGGTTTGGGTATTCTGGAATGTCTGGGACTATTTCGACGTATGTCCGGGCACGAAATGGGCGGCAAGGCTTTGCCTCGTAGCTGCCAGACGTCCAGATGAAGTGCTGCGGGCCAGAGTAAGCGAGTTCGACCTTAAGCTAAATGTATGGAATCAAGGATCTCGCAACAAATCGGCCCGGTCGCACACCCTTCCGATGAGCTCACTGATGCGGAAGTGCGTAGAAGAATTGATTGATTATGGCGCCGGCAGCCAGTGGCTCGTCCCGTCGAACAAAAAAAAAGCTGATACGCCAATGTCGAAGGTGGCAATAGCCCAAGCGTTGAGGCGGATTCTGGAGCGGCCGGAGCTGGGGGAAGTGGAGTCGTTTACCCCACGCGATCTGCGTAGAACGGCACGCAGCTACTTTCCTGCCCTTAATATTTCACAGGAAGTATCACGTAAGATCATGAATCATAGTCTGGAAGGTATCGACCGTGTATACGACCGATATGACTACATGGATCAGATGCGAGAAGCCCTTGAGAGCTTCTCATCGTACATTTCGTCGATTGTTGAGCAACCAGATTTAGAAGAAATTGACCACAAAATGAAGGGAGATCGCCTATCCACCGAGCTGATCAGAGTAAACTTCTCATAGCTTTTTAATTGCTTCGACAACCTGCTCAACACCATCAGTTTGAGCCGGAAAGCGGTTGCGGAAAGCTGCGAGAACCTCACGTTCTTCCGGAGTCAGCGGCGCTATGCCCTGGTCTCGTAAAAAATCTGCCAGCTCAGGCTGACGGTCTTCAAGAACCATCATCATGAGACGTACTGGGTCCGCATTCAGTGCTTCTGCCAGTGGTAGCACTTTCTCTACCGGCAGCGGAATTCTTCCCTTTTTTATCAGGGACAAAATGTTGGGATTCTTGTAACCAATCTCACGGGAGATCGCCGACTGACTTTTCGGCGAAACAGTGATTAAAGAATCGATGTAGGCGACGTAACGAGCGGTCTTCTCATCGGCCATTGTCATTGTAGTTACTATCCTCGTGTGATCTTATTGTATGGTAAGTACTTACCGATATTACAGCAACGGTTATTATTGTAAAGTCTTACATCCGGCTATTTGTAGGCAATTATCGCACATAAATCACGCGAAATAAGGTATAAATTAGTAAAATCCGGTACTTCTGTTGATTTTTTTGATTATTTTTGTTTAAGACATTACGATACATTTTTATTAACTTTTATATCAATAGGTAGTACCATCACCTCCAAATGAAACCAGTTGATTAGGATGCTATTAATGGAAAAATTGTCATCTAATTTACTTGCTCTGAATGTAGGCAATGTTTTCGCGCTGACACACCTGGAGGCTGCAGAAGTACTATCTGAGTTACCAAATCATCAGGTAAACGTTAGAGCGCGCGACGCTACTGTTTTCCGGTTCTCCCTGGAAAATGGCTCTTTCACGCTGATCAATACTGGCGACCTCTCTTTCGCGGTTCGAATCAACTAAAATTTATAACCCGCCTATAACTCATTGATCCCCTGCGCGAATTGCTTCCTCCCCTGTTCGCGCAGTGTTATTTTCTTATATCTGAAAACAATTTGTTTACTCGATAAGGAAAGAACATGGCAACCAAACCCAGCAAAACTGTACTCAAAGAGGTACAGGACTTCCGCGATTCCGTAAAACGCGTCGTTGGTCTTCTTTCGGGCAAGAACATTCCTGTAGCTGAATGCGGAGACACAGCATACGTTCGCTACAATAAAAAGGGTGAACCAGTCATGGTTAACATCCCATCCATACCAGATGACGCGAGCCCTGCGCTTATGAATGCCATACGTGGATTCCTTGATCACGAGGTTGGCCATCTCCTTTTCACAGACGAAAAAGTCGTCAAGAAAATGCGCAACACAAAGGCATTCGGACTCTGGAACGCCCTGGAAGACGTCTACATCGAACGTCGCATGAGTGAAGTGTTCACCGGCAGCCGGCGGAACCTATTGTCCACACGTAACCTAATGATTGATAAATATTTTAATCCCCACATTAAAAAGGCGGTAGCGATGTGCCGCGGGGATCAACGCGAGTTGTTTCTAAAGTTCTTCCTCTGTCCGGTTCTACGGGCGTGGGATGGCCAACCAACTTTTGCTGATTTCATGGAGGAGCACTGGCACCTCATCGATAAACCTATTGCCGTTCTGAAAGAGTTTGGCGTCGATGAAGCTGTCCGTCGTATGGATAGCACTGAGGATTGCGTCAAGGTTGCAGCAGCAATGGCTAAGATCCTGCGTGAAATGACTGAGATGCCAGAAGGGCCGTTACCTGAACGTGAGTCCTCTGTAACCAAAAAGACCGAACCAGAAGAAGACAGTTCAGATGAGCCGGCTGCTGGAGACGATACTGAGGTTTGTGACGAAGAGGGACTCGATAGCACTCCTGATGAGTTTAGCTCTGACGATGAAGATGATGAAAAATCAGACAAATCGATAAGTAAGTACATACCTAACAGGCATGATTTGATAAATGATACAGAAAATAAACCTGAAGATGGCGATTTAGGCCATGAAAATGTTGACGACTTGCCTGACAGCGAAGAAACGACAGCTGATGATCCTGTTACATCTCTGGGCTCGGATGTAGGGGAAGAAGTAGATGATGAAGGGGATTACAGTCCGTCCACGGATGATGGCTCAGAGGACAGGCATGGCAGCTCCTCTGATGACAGTGAAGCTGTCGAAGACGGTGAAGGTAAGGCAGATAAAGACGGTGGCAAGGAGAAGGATGAAGGGGATCTGGACACCTCGGATGAAAGCGATGCCGGCTTTGCCCCACACGCTGACGATATGTCTCTTGATGATGCTCTCAAGGCATTAGAAAACGTTGATGAAGAGATAGGTTCTTCAACCGAGGATGCGCTGGCGTCGGCGATCAAGTCGGAGCTGGCCAGCGCGTCACTATCTGATTACCGGCCATACAATCGCTCCTACGACTTTCTGGGGCCAATTGACGAGGCAGAAGAGCATATTTCGCGCGCCAGAAAAGCTTTTGGCGCAATCCCTATGTATTCTCCCGTAGATCGCTACCGCATTGTTCCAGAGGGAAGAAAACTGTTTGAGATGAAGGTAGAGAGACATCTGTCTTCCTCGGTGTCATCTACCTTGGCCAAAGACCTGGAGCGCGCGATCGCCAGTCGCAACCGTGTTCAGTTCATCCCTGGCCAGCGTCGTGGACGCGTACATGGGGCGAGTCTTTACCGACTGTCGATGAATGACGATCGGGTATTCCGGAGAAAAGAAGACCACAAGGCCGTGAACGCGTGCGTTCAACAGGTCATCGATTTGTCAGGTTCAATGGGCGGCCGAAAAATCGAGCTCGCGCTGGCATCCGCATACACACTGGCTGACGCCCTAGATCGTATCCACGTTCCGAACGTCATTACCGGCTTCACTACGTATGGCAATCCGGATGTAGCAACTATGTCGAAACGTGGGTTTAGCCGCTTTGAAGCGCTTATGCTGCCGATTATTAAAAACTGGCATGAGAAAGCGAACTCCCCAGAGATACGTGCTCGTATGGGCTGTGTGGCGGAGACTTTCCCCCTGCTAAACAACGTGGATGGCGAGAGCATCGCACAGCTGGCTTCTCTGTTTGCAGGGCGTATGGAAGACAAGAAGATCATGATTGTGCAGAGCGACGGCGCCCCATGCGCTGCGGGGGATGGCTTTAGTAACCATCTGCGCTCAGTAACGAATGACATCGAAAACACAAGTGACATCAACCTGTTGGCCATTGGCATTCTTACGGACGCGCCGCGCCGGTATTACAAAAACTATGCGCTAGTGAATAAGGTCGAAGAGTTGGGTACGTCAGTTGTCAGCGAGTTATCTCGTATCATTTTAGGGTAAATCTTTCGCCCTATAAAATAAGTAACTAGTTACTATAAAGCCTGATACGTTCGTATAGAATAGAGCCCAGAAACGACAACAAGTAAGGAAAAACACATGACCGCGACTGCGCTACCACAAGACGCCCACTCTGATGCCGTCACCTGCAAATGGTGCGGAAAATCCTTCCATCACCTCAAATCCCACATTTCGATGGGTCGGTGCGAAGGAATTCCGGAAGAAGCCAAAGGGCTTGGTGTGGATGACGTAGTGAAAATGTACACCACAGCATTCCCCGGGGAACCAACGCTGTCTCCAAAGGCCATTGAAGCGTTAAAGAATAAACGCTCTGAGAAGGCTGGCGCAGACGGCAAAATCGCGGATATCAGTTCCCACCCTGGCTATGCAGGGACTGTCGAATACAAAACTGAGCTTGTCGCCGCGCACGAGCTGCTTGGCCTGACTATCAAGGAACTTGGCACGCCCCGAGGCAAACCCCTTCAGGTGACGGTCAACATCAACACGCCATATCCGGAGTTCGTGCCAGAAGTGAAAGCCGGCTATGTATACGGCGACTTCGATCTGATTAAAGACATCTTCATGATGCTGGAGATCGGCATTCCTGGTTATCTGTGGGGTCATGCTGGTACGGGGAAAACCTCCCTGCCAACCCAGCTTTGCGCGCTCCTGAATCGCCCGGTGATCCGCTCACAGCATACGGCATCAACTGAGGAATCCCATATTACGGGCCAGATTCTGGCGCGAGAAGGCACAACCTACTTTGAACCAGGGCTTCTGTCGCTGGCGATGAAGAACGGTTGGGTGTATCTGGCAGACGAATACGATTTTGCATTCCCGCAGATTCTGGGGATCTACCAGCCAGTTCTGGAAGGCGAACCACTCGTAATCAAAGAAGCGACACCAGACTGGCGTCGCGTGGCGCCGCATAAGCGCTTCGCCTTCATCGGTACAGGCAACACTAATGGTTCAGGGGATGAAACGGGGCTTTATCAAGGAACGAACATCCAGAACGCGGCTAACTTCTCTCGCTTTGGCATCGTATCTCACGTCAAGTACATGAAGCCTGGTGCTGAGGTAAACATGCTGGTCGAAGCGGGAATCATCCGTGAATACGCCGAAAAAATGGTTAAGTTCGCCAATCTGGTACGAGACGGGTATGAGCAACACCTGATCAGCCAACCAATCGGCCCGCGTGAGCTGCTTCTGTCCGCAAAAATCGGAATGATGCGAGGTGATTTCGCAGCCGGCATTGAGAAGTCATTCATCAATAAACTCCCTTCCACCTCTGCGCAAGCGGCGCGTGAAGTGGTTCAGAAAATCTTCGGTTAATCGTGCGTAAAGGTTGCTTTGGATCTCTTATCGCAGCTTCTGAAACTGGCGCGGCCTGTTTGTCATGCGCTCACAGGCCTGACTGCCACCAGGCAGCCAAAGGAGTTGCGATTTCGATATACGGGAAGTTCGTCGGCTTCCCCAACGACAAAATTAAGAAAAAACAGAAGGTAAAAACACATGAAAGCACTGATGGTCAGGACTGATTTTTCCCTGGGAGAATCAGCACTGAAAGCAGAGCACGCAGTAAAGGTAGCAAAGGAGGCTGGCTATACCGCGGTTATCTCTGCTGACACGATGAATATCGCCAGCGTTATCCCCCTGCAGCGAGCAGCTGGCGATGAGATGGCGGTGATCTGTGGTGTTAAGCTGAATGTTGTCGACGATCCAACATACGAGTACCGGGCTAAACTGGCCAAAGAGTCTAATGGATGTATGGAATCATTAGAGCGTGGACGTAACTACTGCTTCACCGCACTGATTAAAAACGAGCAAGGTTATCGCGACATTTGCGAACTAATGACTTTAGCCAATACCCGCGAGCAGTTTTACTTCGTACCCCGCCTGGCGCTCGAACAGCTGGCGGCTACTTACGCTAAAGGCAATATACTGTTGCTGACTTCGGATATCGGCAGCGTATTCCAGCGCCCGGACTTCGCTAAAATTATTAGTGCGCTGATTACTGCCGGCGGACGCGAGAATTTCTACAGCGTGGTTTATCCGCACCCTACGCCATTCTATGACCAGATCAACGTGCGAGCCATGAAAGTGGCAAGCGCACTTAAAATCGAGCCCGTTGCGTTTTACCCAGCTTATTACGAAGGGGTTGATGACGCTGACATCAAAGACATCGCCCACATGGTGATGAACAATATCAAAGTCGATCAGCCACACCGGCTGCGTATCCCCCACCAGCGCGACAATGCAATAAATGGTCGCCGTCATCTGCTGCAGGCTCTGAAAGAGTTTTCTGTCCGGATGGGCGTATCTGTGTCTGCCGCCATGGCTTCTACAACGCAGGACTCCATCGTTAAGGCGTGCGAATGGCGCTGGCACGAAATGACACCGGCACTGCCAAAAATGGCAGACGATGAGCCTGCAACGTTGATGAAGCTGGCTGTCGCAGGGCTTCGAAAACGTCTCAGCAACAAAGAATTTGGCTACACGCCACCAGCTTCCGAGCACCGCGTTTACGTCGATCGCCTCAAGTATGAAATGGAGACGCTCACTCGCCTGGGATTCTGCGGTTATTTCCTGATGGTTCGCGATCTGATGAATCATAGTCGCGAGACAGGTATTCCGGTCGGGCCAGGTCGTGGTTCATCCGCCGGCTCTCTGGTGGCATGGTGCATAGGCATTACCAACGTTGACCCTATCCGTCATGGTCTTCTGTTCGAACGTTTCATTAACCCTGAACGTCTCGACTTGCCGGATGCTGATCTGGACTTTAGCCAGGCGCGGCGCCATGAGGTGATCGAGTATCTGAATGCCCGATATGGCGAAGAGTATGTTGCAGGCATTCCGAACTTCACTTATCTGGGCGCCGCTTCCGCACTGCGCGACACAGCGCGTATTTATGGAGTTGATGCGGCGGATATGGCTGTTTCCAAGGAGCTAAAGACCCTGGAGGATGACAGTTTATCTCTGTCGGAGCTGCGCGAGCAGCTGGCCAGCCTGGACAAGTACGCCACCAAACATCCGGACGCATTTAAGGCGGCGAGCAAGTTGCAAAACCTGATGCGTGGCTTCGGCCGCCATGCTGCAGGGATGATTGTCGCTGGCGTACCTCTGACGGAACGTACCCCTGTAGAGCGACGTGGAGACGCGCGTTGCATCGCATTCGATAAACGATACTGCGAGGCCATGGGGCTGATCAAACTGGACGTTCTGGGCCTGGCCACTCTCGATCTGCTGGATAGCGCAAAACGTTACATCAAAGAGAGCACCGGCAAGGACATCAACCTCGATGCCATCCCACTGGATGATCGCAAAGTACTTGATGGATTCGCCGCGGGGTATACGCAAGGTGTGTTCCAGCTTGAGTCCGGCCCCATGAGGAAGCTACTCAAAGATCTGGGTGGTGGTATCGAGCCAATGAGCTTCAAAACCATTGTGGCCACAACTGCGCTTTTCAGACCAGGTCCAATTCAGTCAGGCATGTTGGACGACTATGTCTCCGTGGCAAAAGGTTTTATGGCTCCACATTCAATTCATCCGCGTCTTGAGGAAGCAACTAAAGAAACCAACGGCGTTTTACTCTATCAAGAGCAGATCATGAAAAGCTCTCGCGTACTCGCTGGATTCTCTATGGCTGAGGCTGACGCTCTGCGTTCCGCTATCGGTAAAAAGAACATGGATAAGATGAAAGCGATCGGCAGCGATTTTGTAGAACGAGCGCAAGCAGGTTGGGTGACACTGTCACTTGAAAACGGAAGCACAGTAGAAGTCCACAAAAAGGCCAAGCTGATGTGCTCTGACGGCAAACGCAGAACCTATGACGAAGCGATTGGTGATAACGCTGATATTGTTGATTTTGGAGTTTGACGGTGGAAGAAATTTGGAAATCTATTCCTGAGTTTGAAGGTTATTACGAAGCATCCAGTTTAGGTCGCATTCGCTCTTTAGATGTTATACGAACAGCCCCCAATGGGGGCGAATGGGTGAAGAAGGGGCAAATCCTCAAACCTCGCGTAATCAATGATTTTGGACATCTGGGCGTGAAACTAAGCGTCAACGGCGTCAAATGCGACCGCACAGTCCATTATCTGGTAGCAACTGCATTCCACGGAGAACGACCAGAAGGCTTACTTATTCGTCATCTTGACGGAAGACCATCAAACAATGCGCCCTCCAATCTCGCGTATGGCACTCAAGTCGACAACATGGCTGACGCCATTGCACACGATACCGTTGAGTTTGGTGAGAGGCGCTACAACGCCAAGCTAACCAACGAAGTCGTCATTGCTATTCGCATTAAAAAGTCAGAAGGCGCTCTGAACAAAGACCTCGCGGCCGAATATGGTTTAACTGAGCTTTACATTCACCATATCGTCACCGGGAAGAAATGGGCACGAGTTGGTGGGCCGATCGTTGTCTCAAGAGCATCCAAAAAACTGGATGCTGAAGCAAGAGCTGAGGTGGTCGCCTTGCGCAAGGCTGGCGCAACCTATGAAAAGTTGCGAGAAAAATTCGGCATCTCTAACACTCAAATCGCAAATATCTTAAAAAAAGCTAGCGTTTGAAGCTAATGACGGGAAAAACACATGAAAATTGCCAAAGTTATTTCCGAGCAGGAAGGTCTTAGCCCTGAGAAAGCCCAAGAAGTATGGGACGCCTTTGAGAAGTTCGGTGGATATGCCTTCAACAAATCACACTCCGTTGCCTACTCGTTGATCAGCTATCAATCCATGTGGCTGAAAACGCATTTCCCTGCAGAGTTCTTCGCCGCAGCGCTCACCATTCTTGGCGAGGACAAGCACCAGGGACTGGTAAAGGATGCCTTAACCTATGGCATCCGCGTACTGCCACCCGACATTAATATGTCCTCGAATCGCATCGAGATCCGCACGCTCGAAGATGGCAGCCAGGTACTTTACGCCCCGTTCTCTGCGGTTAAAGGATGTTCTGAAAATGGGTGCCAGGCCATTATGCGAGCGCGTGAGAAAGTTGGTGGCAAGTTCGAGTCGCTGGCGCAATTTGAGGAAGCGGTCGAGAAGCGAGCCTGTAACAGCCGAGTACGTGAGTCTCTACAAAAGGTTGGTGCATTCGCCTCTATTGAACCTGGCAGTATGCCGGCGACCGATCCGGAACGTCTGCGCGATCAGGCAGAGCTGATGGGCAATCTGGTGATCGATGCGGTGAAAGCTTCACGCCCATTTGAAATGAACCCAAAACGCTCTGCAGAGGTCAATGTGCTGATGACTCGCATGGCCGCAGAAATGGGCCTGGGCGATGAGTTGATACGACCAAGCATCGGCATTAAGCCAAAAATTATGGTCATACTCGACAACGCCAATGGCAATGATGCACGTACCGGCTACTTCATGGAGAACGGCTACGATGACTTCAAAGCCAAGTTGCTGGTTTCTGGTGACCTGCGTATGGGGGATTTGTATGTCACTGGCGTGTGTAAAAAGGTAAAGGATAAGGAAAAAGACTACACCAAAGATGAGATCGGCCAGTTTATCGACTTTATGCGGGAAGAGATAAATCTGGTTCGTCCAACCTACGTGCTGACGTGCGGCAGCCGGGCGACATCGCTGTTCAATAACAAGAGCAAGCCATCCGATCTTGTTGGGCGCAAAGAATATCTGCCAGACCTGGACGTGACCGTGTTCTATGGATTTAACCCGAATATTTTGTACTTCCGTCCAGAGGAAGGAGAAAAGCTGGAAGCCATTCTGGCAGAGGTAGCGGAGACTATTAACAAATGACTAAAGGAAAACACATGAGCGCAGCGAATAAAATTGCACAAGAGCTCACAGCAATACCACAGGAGTTTCAGGATAAGGCGATTGAAGCCACTCTGCGATCCCAGTTCTGGGAAATCATTGACTGCCCTGTCACGCTCGATCTGGCATTGGCGTTTGCAAAGCAGGATGGCGCCGACCCTATTTGTCGATTACGGAAATGCGCGCGTGCGCTGGCATTAAAAACGCAAGATCCAAAGGCGTGCCAATATCTGCTGGAGATTTATGAATCTGACAAACCAGAAGAAGAGCTGGCTTCATTTAAAACGTTCCGCGACCGTCTTGTACTGAAGGTGGCCAAGGAGTTCATGGAGGTGAGCAAGATAGGCGACGTCAGAAAATACCGGCTTAAGAGGCAGACCAGAGTCACTCTATCAAACATATTCGGTAAAAAAGTAGCATAAAGAATGCCCTGCCCTATGGCGGGGCATTCTTTGGAATCAGTGTAAAATTTACCCCGTTCTAACAGAATTGAGACATAAAGCCACACATTTTTAAGGGATGCTCTTGTTTATTCTCGTGAATTTGGGAACATATTTGTAGCACCAACAATGGTACTTAACTGGACTACACACTCTCATAACGGAGGCTTTGGGTTAGGGATATGATAAAAAAAACGCTAATAACGGGGATGAGTTTCATAATGGTTGGCTGTGCTGGCATGAAGATACCGAATTATGATGAGGTCAAAACAAGCCCGCACTACACTGAATGTCGTGAGTTCGCTGCCGATGTTTACAAGAATAATGGATACAGTAAAGAAGCCAACACGGTGATTTTTAACATGGACGACCGCAAGGCCCAAGCGATTGTTTCAGGATGCGTCGTGACAATGAGCAAGAACAGCATCGAAGAAGCAAAGGCAGACTTAAACAAAAAGGCTGCAGCTTATGGGATGATCAGCGGTGCTTGTTATAACACATCATGTCGAGTCGACACTGAACAGCAGTTAAAGGCTTATACCCTTGGGAGCTATTACGCTTCATCTAAGAAATTTCCTGAGCAGATGAAACCTGAATTTTGAGGAAAAAAATAATGCCCCGCACGATTAAAGGCATAGCCATCGTCGCTACCTCACTAATACTTTCCGGATGCGCCTTCCCAGACAAGGATGGCGACTTTGGTGCATATGTACACAGCTGTCAACAATACGCCTATGGTAAAGCCTATGCTTTTGAACATAGAGATTTAGCTTATAAGATTTGCAAAGATGCGGCGAAACTCTGGGGCGACGAAGTCCCTGCCTATGTTATTCGGCAAATCAAGCTTCACCCCGAAATCCCTGAAGATGAGATTAAATACGCGGCAATGGCCGGGTCATTGGGAAATAACTAAATTCACAAAATATAACCCGCCAAACGGCGGGTTTTTTGTTTGCATACTCCATTTATAAGCCCCTCCGCACCCTCCACACCCTCACGACACATGCTCCACCAGCTGATTTCTTCATGGTACTATTGATATAAATTAGTAAGTGGATACATAACAAAATGAGCACCGAAATTTACGAAAAAATCATGACCGATCTGGAGTTCGATCGCGACAATCTGGAAGAGGTTTGGCGGCAGCAACCGAGGCTGTTGATGGAGTACGGCGCAAGACTAGCGCGCGCGGAACGAGAGGTTGCAGATGCTAAACTATCCCTCGATGCCATAGAGGCAAAAATTTACGACATTGAACGTAAGAACTTGAGTATGAACGGAATAAAGTTCAATGAATCAGTACTGGAAGCTAAGGTTCGCACAAGCCCACAATACCTTGCGAAGCGCCAAAAACTGGATGACGCACGTCTGATCGCTGACATCTATAAGCACGCTGTCACCGCCTTCTCTCACCGTAGAGACATGATCGTGCAGGCCTCGAAAATGGCCATCGTAGAGATTGAACGACTGGGTGCCGAACGCTTCACACCCACCCGATAATTTTTGATAGATAGTAAGTAAGTACTGATCTATTATTATGTACGCTTTTAAGAGCCACGAACAAGCGAATGCCCCAAGCGAAAAGCGCCCATGGCCATAATCACAACAAGGAGAAATACATGTCTAAGTCATTACTTGATCTGCTTAACAAGACCCGCGGCGATATTGCTTCCAAACGAGGCAACAACGTCGACCTAACCCGTCTGAAAGACGGTAATAACTATCTGCGCATCTTCCCCAACAAGGAGGATCAGAACGGTGTGTTCTTCCAGACTTTCGGTATGCACTACGTTAAGCATCAGAATGAGGAGGGCAAAGAAGTTACCACTGCCTATATCTGCGAACAGCACACCCACAATCGTGCGTGCCAGCTGTGTGAGATGGTGATGGAAGGTCGCGCTCGCTACAAAGGCAACAAGGCAATGGAAGAGCGTATCGGTCAAATGCGCGCTACTCCACGCTACCTGGTCAATGGCGTACTTTCAGCTCGTGAAGACTTTGGCGACGCGGAAAAATGCCAGCTGATTGAGCTCCCGTCCACTGTGTTCGACGATATCTGCAAAGTGATGTCTGAGGATATCGCAGATGATATCGGCAACCCGTTAAGCAAAGAAGAAGGCTATGCGTTCCTGATCAAACGCACCGGCTCCGGTCGCGATACCAAGTACGACGTATCCCCAAAACGTAAAGTCTACAAGGGCGATATCCCTGAAAAACTGTGGTCGACCCAGCATGACCTGATCGCTTACGCCAATCAGGCTGATGAAACTCGTCTGCTGTCTACCGTTCGCACCATGGGGCGTCTCATTGGTATTGCAGCACCTGCCGCCACCACCGCTGCTATTTCCTCACCAGCTGCTGCAAGTGCAGCAACGCTGCCAGGTTTTGGCACCATCACTGGCCATACGGAAGGTGCAGCTGCTGTAGCCACGACCTCTACCCCGGAACCAGCAAAAACATCTCTGGTAGACGAAGAGATCTTACGTGCCGCAGAAGCTGAGTTCGTACCAGAGCCGGAAGAAGTTAAAGCATCAGCTGCTGCCGCCACTACCACTGCGGCCGCGACCAGCACCTCTAATGACGATGAAGGTCTTGACGATCTGCTGGCGGAATTAGAATCGCTTTAATCCCAGGCCATGACTGTTAAGGCGTCTACGGACGCCTTACTTTTTGGAAGGAGTTTTCCGGTGAATTATCTCTTTGTGGACGGTAACAGCCTGGGCTATTACCACCAGCAATCTGACAAATTACATAACGGCGAAATGGAAGTTCAGGCGGTGTTTGGCTTCGTCAAAAACGTTCGTCGCTATGCGTCCATTCTTCACGCTCGCCCCATGATCCTGTGGGACGGCTTTAGCGACAAGCGTCGCGACTATTACCCGGATTACAAAGCAAATCGCGATGAAGATCCGGAAATGAAGAAGATGAAAGAAGGCTTTGCAGTCCAGAAGCCTTACATCCTGAAAATGATGGCAGCCCTTGGCGTCAACCAGCTGATCGCCAAAGACGCCGAAGCCGATGACTTGGCGGGGATGCTGGTTGGTCGTCTTGCGCCACAACCAACGGTCGATCATATCTACCTGCTCACCGGCGACGGGGACTGGCTGCAGCTGGTTCGAGAAAAAGTCAGCTGGGTGAGCCTTCGTGAAGACGCCAAACACAAGCAGGTGAACTTTGAGCAGTTCCCAGAGCTGATCGGCCTGCCTACTCCTCGTGCTTTCCTCGAAGCCAAAGCTCTGCAGGGGGATACCTCCGACAACATCAAAGGTGTAGGCGGAATTGGTGACGGTGGCGCCAAGGAGCTGCTGCACGAATGGGGAAGCGTCGCCGCTATGGTGCGCGGCATTAACGACGGCTCGATCGTCATCAATAAAGGCCGATACAAAACGGCATTCAACAAACTGGCCAAAAATGCCTTCAACGAGAAGACCGGCTGCAGGATGCTGGAAGCCTTCAAACGCAACATGACGCTGATGAACCTCATCGATACCAAGTTCCCACCCAGCGAAATCGAAAAGATAAAAGGCGCACGTGATTTGAAAGCCTTTGAACTGCTCTGCCATGAGCTGAACTTCCGGTCATTCCTGGAAGATCTGGACGTGTTCGTTTTGCCTTTTGAGAGGTACTGCTGATGTTGAAATCACTCATCAACGGCAATACGACCACACCTACGATGCTGGCTAAGGAGATTGTCTTCTTCCATGGAGAACATGCCGTTGTTGCACTACCGCGCATTCTCGGCGCGGCCGGCATGAGCGTGACAGAACGAGAGTACGGGCTGATTAGCGAACAGGTCGTCAAGATCCTCTCCCGCATGGCCAAACACCTCAACCACGACGCAATAAAGTTTGATGAAGCCGCCGCTTCCAAACGCATCAACGAAACAAAAGGAGCCTAAGAATGGCAAAAGGAAAATCAGCCCTGGCAATGGCGTTAAAAAAGAAAATCGGCAGCAATGATGAGATCCAAAAGGTTTCACACTGGATTGATTCCGGCTTCCCTCCGCTGAATAAAGCCATCTCCGGGCGCTATGACGGCGGTTTCCCCAGCGGACGTATCGTTGAGATCTTTGGGCCGCCAAGTGCTGGCAAAACCTTCCTGGCGACGGCCGCCATGGTCTCCGCTCAGAAACAGGAGGGTCTGGCTGTATTCCTCGACCACGAAAACAGCTTTGACGTTGGTCTGGCGGTGGCAAACGGCCTGAATGCGGATGAGGATGACGGCCAGTGGGTCTATAAGCAGCCGGACACGTTCGAAGAATCGGTTGAGCTGATCGGCACCATCCTGAAACTGGTGCGGGACGAAGAGCTGATCCCCGCAGACGCCCCTATTTGCATCGTAGCCGACTCCCTTGCGTCAATGGTGCCAAACTCCAAAGCCGAGAAGTTCGACAAAATGGCGGAAGGTACAGCGAAGGATAAAGATCAGCTAAACATGAACGACAATACGGCCCTGGCTCGTGCTACGAGCGCCAACTTTCCGACGCTGGCGCTCTGGGCGCGCAAGTACAATGCCTGCATTATTTTCCTTAACCAGGTTCGTACAAAAATCGGCGTGATGTTTGGCGATCCAACCACCTCCCCTGGTGGTGATTCTCCGAAGTTCTACGCCTCAGTACGTATTCGTCTTGGCGCTTCTGTCATGAAGGATGGCAAAGATAAGATCGGTCAGGACGTTGGCGCCGAGTGCATCAAAAACAAAGTGGCACCGCCATTCGGCAAATGCTCATGGAAATTCTACTTCGACCCGACCCGCGGTCTGGACGTTATCGAGTCACTGGTTGAGCACATGCTCGAAGAAGGATACCTGCCAAAGAATGCCAGCGGCCGCGTAGAGATTGGCGACAAGAAGTACACCAAATCGCAGATCGTCGATATGTATCGTGATAAGCCCCTTCCGGAGATCATTGCGGCGCTACAGACCATCGACGAACGTCGAGCTAAAGAGTCTGCTTCAGCCGAAACAGAAGAAGCGTAATCACAGGGCGTCCATTGGACGCCTTTATATTTTGTTTATTATCACCAATAAGAAAACAACTTGGTTACTAATATGAAATTAATCCCAATTCCAACGTCAAATGTGACAGTGCCACGTAGTTACCGGGTAGCCATCGTAGACGCCTGGTGGCTGGTGAAGGAAGAATCAAAGTGAAGAGGCTCTGGGATGCGGCCAATGCCGCGCTCGATGTTATCGACGCAGAAATCGCCCAAGGCTTACCTGAGCCTGAATGGGCCGCTCAGCTGCGCGAGGTCATTGCTCTAATAGATGAGCCATCACCTGAACAGGACGATTGCTCACCTTATCTCGATCTGAATAATAAGTAAGTACATACACCACAAAGGAGAAACACATGAGAATATTAGTTTGGATATCTGCCAGTACTGAAAGTGATGCTTAGCCACTGCTTATGGTGAATGGCTCTGGACTGGCCATCTTTAGGGAGTCCCAGGCCTTAGCGCTCTTCCGGAGCCATTTACAGCTCAAAATATATAAGTTAGTATTTACCTATTATGAAGATATACATAGATATCCTGTTACTCATCTTTTCAATACTGTTTATGTTGGACTGCCTGAAGATCGGGACACTCAAGAAAGCTCTGTCTCCTGTCAACGGAACCACTGTGAACATGCTCGCACTGGTGCTGGTCGTCACCTCTACAGCACAGGTCTACACAGGGATAGTGGTATGAGAAAAATAACGCTACTGCTGGCCGCCCTATCCTTCTCTCTGCTGGCGGATACCCGAATTTACCAATGCGATATGACCGTATCGCAGGTGAAAAATGATCAAATCAGCAGACCTACTAAAGCTGACTTCGGCGCGCTGGTCGTTGATAGCGGAGATCAGTTCTATGTCGTCCGCGGCGATGAGGTTTTCTCATCTCCATATCTGGCTAAACGCAACGGTAAATTGGTTGGCGTTGGCGAGGACGAGCTTATCTACCACAAATCCCACGACGTCTACGGCGTTCATAGCAAAAACCAAAGTTTCTTTTTCGACGGATGTAAGGAGGTTGGTTAATGGCTCTCACAATGACTGGTCTTGAGATTGAGAAAACAAGCGGCTACTGGAGAGCGAAAGGCTTCAGAAAGCCGGACATGCTGGAGCGTCTGGAACGTGAAGACGGTTACATCATCCACCAGCGTCGGGAATGGCGCATGTTTGATCCTGAAACTGGGAAACTCACATCGAAAGCACAAACGCTTTGGGGTCTGCTCAAGCAGATCCACTAACCGAAGTTTCTACAGAGCGTTTTAAGTGTGGTGGAATAACAATTGTTAGTAACCACTAACCTAGCATTCATGCGGGTTAACAGGTTAGTGACCACTGGGGAAGCCATATTGTTATCTACACGGGCCTGGCGCAAATCAACGACTGCGTCGCCCGTTTTCAGGATATCTAATTCAGTGCTGTATTACCGCTCACAGCATACGTTGCCAGTGAATTACCGCTCACAGCATACGTTTTACCGCTGACAGCATATCTTTCACCGCTGACAGCATACATTCATAGGGCAGCAGTTGCTCTTAGACGTTAGCCATGTCGATTTATAAAGACCGCAGATAGTGGAAATGTACCGCTGACAGCATACGTTTTACCGCTGACAGCATACATTGAGACAAAAGAACCGCTGACAGCATATGTTGAACCGCTGACAGCGTATCAAAGCAACTTGAGGCTATTGGTGAGTATCTCGATCAGCTTGATATTCTCTGGCGTCAGGTTCTGCGACAGCTCAGAAATTTTGTTTTTGAGGTTCTGTTTCGCATCAATTTCACCCTTCGCTTCTTCTGCCTGCTTAGGCGCCTCTGGCTTCTCGGGTTTGCTCGATGTGACTTTCAGTTTTGGGTTACGACTGTGGATCTGGATGTAGACAGAACGGCCACGCTTAACCTCGCTATATTCGAGATAGCCCAGCTCTTGCAGTGACTTCAATCCGTTCCTGATAGTCTGGTTTTGCGAGCTGACGTTGCGCGTGCTCAGATTGAGCCTGGCGCGCAGCCGGGCAAGAGATACCGGTGCCGGCTTAGGAGGAAGACTTTCGATGAAAGTATACAGCGCCTGGGCCGTCTCCTTGCGCGGGAGCTTGTTAATGACCTTTAACTGCAGCAGAACTTTGTGGTCAAAGCGATAGAGCTCAGACAGCTTAGGTTCAGCATAAAAGACAATAGAGTCTTTCTTCTCGTTGTAATCAACGCTGTTTATGAGGTGAACCATCAACAGGGATATCTTGTTGGTGTCGTCGACGTTCTTCTCTTCATGAGTGCGCTGGAACGACAACGTCGTGCGCATGATCTTGAGCAGGCTGTTTGTCAGGCGGTCTCGCAGGGTTTTGCGGATCTGCGAGGACGGGTAGCCGCAGAACTTGGCGAACTTAGTGATGCTCAGCTCAACGCGCCCTGTTGGCTCGCCGTATTCAGCCAGAGAGCGAACAACTCCAACCCAGGTTTTGAAGTCATGATCCATATCCAGCCGCGGACCGGTAATTTTAATGTTTGAATAACCCTCTGACCGCGCGACTTCCAGCTGGACAAGCTCCCTGGATGCGTCGATCATGTTGGACTTGTTGCGAGAGCTATTCTTCGTTCCCTTGAGCGTTGGAACAAAGAGGCCAAGGCGCATTAAAGCGATTGGCTGCACCGTATTGTTGCTGTTAGGAACTAAGTCACCTGTGTACAAATTGAGAGCATCTTCCTCAAGAATTTCGTTATCTTCAGGTATTTCTTTGATTTCACTCTCTTTTTTATTTTTTGTGGACATGTGGATACCTTTTGGTTCTAACCGCTGACAGCATACGTCAATTACCGCTGATAGCATACACAAAACCGTTGGCAGCATATACCGTACCGCTGACAGCATATCTTTTACCGCTGACAGCATACACGGATCAGTCCTTAGCCCAGGCGTGGCGCGGCCTGCGGCGATCGGGGATCTCTTTGGATCTATATAGGGATCTGTATAGGGATCTTATTATTGGGATCTAACCAGTGGATAAGTGGATAAGTAAAACAGGCTTTTGCGATTACAGGTGTGCCTAGTAAGCTATCGTGGTTCCGGTCAACAATCACTAAAACGAGAACATGGACTTAAAACGCACACGTTGGGTACGCCGTCTGGAAGACGGAACCTACACCATAGAATCAAACTCCACACTGAGCAACGAGAAGGTTCTCTGCAGCCTGTGTGGCATAGCCTCGAAGTGCAACATCAACGAGACCCGACTCAAGTTGCGTGACGCCGGCGTTAACTTCCACCTTAACAGCTGTGCCAGATACGTACCGCTGCTGGCATTTCGAAAACCGATCATCGGTCTGGATACCCCCTACTTCAACACTATGCGTTCAGGTGTTACCTGGCGTGACAGATTGACCGAGGGGAAAATTGTCTGCCTGGTTGAAGCTGATACTGCGAAGATCCTTCGATTCGGTGTCGTGGATAAAGTTTACTCTGGGCCAGTTGATGAGATGCTGAGAAAGCACAGTCGATTCAATCACCTCTGTATGGGCGGAGAGAAGATCGAAAAAGTGGGTGAAGTGATCCGCCGATCCTATGGCCACTTCCTGAAAGAAGACAGCCTGCTCACAGCGATTTACATCAGACACATCAAACGGGACTTTGATATCGAGTATCACAGCGAAGAAGAACTCGATTTAGTCGACCCTCGGCCAAAAGCAGAAGTGTTTAGCATCGCAAATGCGCGTCAGAAGCTCTCTGACGAACCCTAAACGAACAAATGGGTCTTTACGCGAATACAAAATAGCGTAGCTTAGAATGCATCTGAGAAGCCAAGGGGGTGATATATGGACGATTTTTACTCAAGAGAGATTACTCTGGCTGATATTCCAATACTGGCGCATGAATTCTAGGGATGCTCTCATGCCACAGACAGTGATTCAGCAGGTTCTCTCTGTTGTTAGACCTTGAGGTTTACTTTATGCAAAGAGCAAACATACATAGTCCCTGTGTATATTGACCAGCAGTTTTTTTTATCCCTTAATATATCGGGATGTGATAAGAAAGGAGCGACGTTATGGCTTTTGAGTTAACATACAGACCCCTCGAAAATGGAAAGAATCAAATTTATTTCCGCAGAGGCATTATAAACAATACATTACTAGTTCCTGAAAAAGAGATAGGATGCTATTTAGTTATACAGTCCTCATTCCCATTATATGAAACCGTTAATATACCAGCTCAGAGCTTAAATATTTCATGGCAGGTTAATCAAGATTACGCATCATCAAATTACACTGGACAGGCCCCTCTCGCTTGTTATCCTATTTATTTGATTACTGTTGGAGATGATAAAAATGAAAGGCTAGTATACATTGGTAAGACTTCATCGCAGAGCGCACGATTTTCATCAGGCCACAGAGCAATTACAAAGCTACACCATCCAAAATATGATGGAATGACGAAGCGAGTATATTTGTGCTGTATTGTTTTTTTAAAAGGTAGTAATGAAATACAAATAGAATGGATTAGATCTTTTGAGTTTGCTGAAAAGCTACTAAAACAATTTGAAGCGAACTTAATTTTCTGGAGCTAACCTGAGTTGAATACACAACATATGAAGAAAGAACCTCTATTTGAATATGGACAAGTTCATGTTCAAAATATAACGGGTGAAACTTGTTTCTGGCATGATAAATTCATTTAAATTTATAAAAAAAATGCTAAGTGCCTGTTCTATTTTACGGAAATTTTTCCTTGGCCGTGCAAAAATGCACTCCTGTGACCAATGGTCATAGTGTACCTTTAAAATTAACTCAGTCCAGCTCAGTACTTAAATTCTACTTGCACATCCACTCCTTGCCATTGCTAAGTTTGCTCTGGTTGCTAAATTTATTAGCGATTACTCGATATCTAGTCCTGTAACATCTTTGACTTTTTTCTTAGCAAATCCTATCGCAAGCGATTTAGACAGCTCAATTAACGTGCTAATCCCTTCGTCTTTAAAATTAGTCTTGATAGTTTGCCATACTTCTTTCTGCCTTAGGTCGGCAATAAAGTCATGTCCACGTGCAGTTAACCTTAATGGTACAGGAATCCACATATAACTATGACCACGGCCAATGTAGGATCGATATTGATGCCCAAATCCTTGTTCACCATCTGTCCGGACAATTAGTCCATTATCATAAAGCAGTCGCATATGAAAGACAAAATTGGGATCATCTCTATTATAACCGGCAGACTCTAACTCTTCTAACAAAGTGTCAGGACCTTCGGTATCTTCAAAAGCAATCAGTAAGTTTTTTAGATATTGCTGATCAATTTTCATGTTTCTCTCCGTGACATGTGGCAACAACTTAGACCGCCAATAGTGTTTCAAACGAGTAGTAATACTATTAATGCACCTATTAAGCTACGAGACAAACTGTGAACAACTGCTTCTAGCTCATGGCGGACTCCTCTCACATAAATAATCATGTTTTTCACATGGAACATGTGTAGTCGAGTTTACAGCAGACCATTCTTGAAGCCTAAATCTTACACAAGAGACTGGATCTTACACAAGTGTCTAGTTCTATCTTTTAAAAATAGGTATGTACTTACTTATTTATTTTGCCATAATATTCCGCCTGTAGATTTTCTAATGTGCCGTGTTTACTTGGTTGTTGGCCTGTTTTACATGCTTAGAATCTATATCAAAATAACCACAAAGGAAAATACACATGACGTTGCCATATGGAGTGATCTCCGATCCCCATTACCACAAATGGGATTCATTCTCGACGACCGATGCAGATGGTCTCAATTCTCGGCTGGCCATTCAGCTGGAGGCCACAAAAGAAGCGGCCATCGCTATAAAAAAAGCGGGCTGCAGCCACATGCTGGTGGCCGGCGACACATTCCACGTCCGCGGAACCGTATCCCCTACTGTACTCAACTACGTCTCCGATGCCTATGAGTGGATCGTCAAAGATCTGGGGCTCAGCGTTGCGATGCTGGCCGGCAACCATGACCTCGAAACAAACGACTCTGTCTACAGCGCTAACGCCGCTGCGGCGCTGAAGTCGATTGGTGTACAGATCGTCTGCGGTCGTAAGCCACACAGCATCGAATTGGGTGACGTCACCGTCCATATGGTGAGCTGGCGAAACAACCACGCCGAGTTAATTAGCGACCTGAAAGCACTTCGTGCGCGGCTTGACGGGGATCTGCACGACGTCGTGATTCATACCGCCATCAACAAAGCTATCCCAACAATGCCTGATGTTGGCATCGATGCGCAGGAGCTGAAAGACATAGGCTTTCGCCTGGTGCTGTCCGGCCATTACCACAACCACAAGGAGGTAATCCCCGGAGTTATCAGTGTCGGCGCGCTGACGCACCAAAACTGGGGGGACGTAGGTTCGCTGGCGGGCTACATGATTGTGAACCCTGACGGCTCGTTCAGTCATTTCGAAACCTCGGCGCCGAAATTCGTAAACCTGGAAGACGATGTGGATGACAAGCAGATACGCGGCAATTACGTGCGCTTCCGGGCCGTCGTCGAAAACGATGAGGAAGGCATCAAGCTGCAGAACGTCCTGAAATCCATGGGAGCGAAAGGTGTTGTATGCAACTTCATTCGCAAGGGCTCAATGATGGAGGGTACCGCCAGTACCTCAGAGACCAGCAAAATCGACAGCCTTGGCGAGTCTGTTTCTGCTTACTGCAAAATCGTTCATGACACAGACGGTGGATTTGACCTAACCAAACTGAATGCCTTGTGTCAGGAGATCCTCACCGAAGCGGAAAGTGCGGAGGCGGTGTAGTGACTTCCTCCCACAATAATTTCTGGGATTTCATCCAGATGATTAAACGGCTTGAAAGCGGGAAGCCCATTTTATTCCAGAAGCCCTATCCGCCAGAAGGAAACCCACAGGCGTTTTATCTTGGTCAACTAACGAAACGTGGCCTCTTGTCACGCAACTCCTTCCCGGCACATACGGAATACCGCCTTCGCAAAGGGCAGAAATTGACTAAAGCAATTCGAGGCAAAGCATGAAATTTTTAACGCTCGAAGTGGAAAACTTCATGGCGCTGGCAAACGCCAAGGTCGAGCTTGATCAGCGTGGGCTGGTGCTCATCCAGGGTGTTAATGCCGGGGACTCATCGGCCGCCAGCAATGGCGCTGGCAAATCAACCCTCATGAATAGTTTGATGTGGTGTATTTATGGCGAGACATCCCATGGCGTTAAAGGTGACGACGTTCTCTCTACGGGCCATGAGAAGAACTGTCGAGTAAAAGTCACCATTGAAGACGAAGGTAAACGCTACGCCATTATCCGTCACCGCAAGCATAAGGAATTTAAAAACCGGCTTATTGTCCGTGGCGAAGACGGCGACATGACAAAGGGTAAAGATTCGCTCACCCAGGAGTTTGTAGAGCGACTGATCGGTGCGTCAAAAGAAGTATTTATGGCATCGATCTATGCCAGTCAGGAGGCGATGCCTGATTTGCCTGGCATGTCGGATAAAAACCTCAAAACCATCGTAGAAGAGGCTGCCGGCGTCGATCGTCTCACAAAAGCCTACGCGATTGCTCGCGAACGAGCCAACGCAGCTGCCGCACGCATGGAGACCACTAAAACCAAGATGGACGCCTGCTTGTCTCTGGTCGAATCGGCCCAGAATGAGCTGGAGTCTGCCAAAACCTCCTCTGAAGCCTGGGAGCGAGACCGCAGCGAACGGCTTGATGTCGCCCGTGCCGATCTGGTTGGGGCGGAAGTCACGCTCACTGAGGTCGAAATGGAGTTGCGCAGTCTGCCAGAGCAGATCCGCGATACTGAAAATGCCATCGGTAAAGAGCGGGAAAAACTTGCGTCCAAAGAAGAACATGACGCCAAGCTGGTTAAGGTTCGTGGAGCGATCACTGATATACGTGCCAGCATCCGCATTACCGAAAACATCCAGAAGGAAGCGATGCAACGTGCTCGCGCACTCAAGGTGAAAGCGGAAGAAGTAAATACCAAAGTCGGAGAGCCGTGCCCTACCTGTGGCAAGGCTTATTGCGTTGAAGATCTGTCTACCGTGAAGGAGAGTTTTGTTGAACAGGCGCGCAGTGAGATCAGCCAAGCGCAGGCATCTGCAACGTCAGTGGCTAAATACCAAGAGCATCTTGAGAAGGCGCTCAAAATTGAATCAGCACTTGTCGCCAGTACACCAGATGTGTCTGCCATTATTTCCCGAATCGAACGACTGACTAAAGAGCTTGGAACGCTTCGTCATCGGGAAAAAGAAGTCGTGGCTGTAGAAGCTTTGGTTGCCCGGGCGCGGAGCGAAGTAGATCGCATTACCAAAGAAATTAACCCATTTCTGGCTGTCATCAAACGCCATGAAGAAAGCCTGGCTGCCAATAAATCTAACTATGGTGTACTTAAAACTGAGTTAAAGAATATACAGGAGCAGGCTCTGCTGCTTGATAAAGCGCGCCAGGTCTACTCTCCTGCCGGCGTTCGCTCGCACATCCTGACCTCAGTGACGCCTTTCCTGAATGCCCAGACAGCGGAATATCTCAATACACTGTCGGACGGAAACATTGTGGCGGAATGGTCAACGATGGAATCAACCAAGAAGGGCGAGTGGCGCGATAAGTTCAATATCAGCGTGCGCAAGATCGGCGCCAGCAAAACCTTCCAGACATTGTCAGGTGGCGAAAAACGCAAAGTGCGCATTGCGTGCTCCCTGGCTCTGCAGGATCTGGTGGCCAGCCGCGCGAGCAAGAACATCGAGCTGTTTATCGGTGATGAAATTGACGATGCGCTGGATACTGCCGGGCTGGAGCGTCTGATGGGTATTCTGGAAGCAAAAGCGCGCGAGCGCGGCACGGTGATGATCATCTCTCACAAAGAAATGAAGTCATGGTTCCGGGAAACCATCACAGTGGAAGTGAAAGAGGGTCGCAGCTATGTCGTTTAATCTTAGCCGCACGCAGTTTTTGCAAATGTTTGCTGTGATGCAGTCATTCAGGCTGATTAACAGCTATACCGCTGCTGGGGCGGCTCCTGGTGTCGGTTGGCAAAATCTCAATATTGAGACGGAGCAGTTTACGGCTCTGAAGGATCTACTTTTCAAGACCCCGTTGATGCCAAATCTAAAATCGATGCCTCCAGAGAGCAATGCGCCCATTCTGATCAACCCATTTTCGGAAGGTGGCTATCTTCCACACTCTGGGCCTGGGTTCGTGGTGATCCCGGACTCATCTGCGATGATTATCAAAGATGATGTGCTGTACGGGGCAATAGAGGCGCATACCAGCAGTGCGTTTATTAACCTGACTCGCCTGGCAAATGTACGTGCTGGGCAGGTTGCAATGCCAGGCAAGGCATTTGCTGGCATCGATTTCAATTGCGATTCGCATGGGACATTTCCAGAAAGAGGCAAATTAAGCTTTGAGACTGAAGGTGGCGATAAGGCAAAGGTTGAGCTCTCTGTCCCCTATGTACTTCGTTCTAACAGGATGGTTGCGCGTAAGCTGACAGATATCATGTCCTTCTTCATCGGGCAGAGCATGATCGACGCAGACATAGAAAATGGTGTGCTGACCAGTGACAACATACACGTGGTGAGCAGCATTCCAGAGCCCGTTCGCAAGTCTCCAGTTAAAACCCTGGAAGAGAAATTAATGGAATGCCCGGTATGGGCAACATGGTAAGGAAACTCTATGAGTAAAGTGATCAAAGTAGTTGGCGTCGACCCTTCAATGAGCAACTTCGGGCTGGCCATTGGTACGCTGGATCTGGATACAGACAAACTTGAAATCCATGGTCTTGAACTGGTTGAAACCAAAGCCGGCGGAACGAAGAAAACTGTCAGAGTAAACAGCGATGATCTGCGCCGGGCTAAAGAAATCTGGCGCACCGCCAGGCCAATCATTGAACAGGCCCATATGGTGTTTTGTGAGCTACCGGTGGGTAGTCAAAGCTCTCGCGCGCAGACTTCTTACGGTGTGTGTATCGGCGTTCTTGCTTGCGTTGATAAGCCACTTATCCAGGTTACGCCAAATGAAATTAAGCACTACGTCGGGAATAAACTGACCACATCTAAAGAAGAGATCATCCAGTGGGCGGTTACAAAACAGCCTGATGCCCCTTGGTTGCGTCGGAAACAAGCGGGGAAAGATGTACTAGTTGCCAAGAATGAGCACCTGGCTGATGCCATAGCTTCGATATATTCTGGAATGCAGACAGACCAGTTCCGACAAGTCCGCGACGTTCTTAAAGGGATTTTTTAATCCTCAATTGATAGGTAAGTACTTATTTAATACTATAGGCCACTACATTTAGTGGCCTTTTTTGATGGGTGATACATGATAAGGATTGTCAAACGTAATGGCTCCACAGAGCCGCTATCCGAAGAGAAGTACAACCGCGTCGTGATGTGGGGGGTAGAAGGTATACGTAACGTAAGCGCCTCTGCCGTAGCCATGGGCGCCGCCGCGAGCATTTTTGACGGCATGACAACTTCGCAGCTTCATGAGGCATTGGTTAAGTCGGCTGCAGATCTGATTTCGCCTGAAACTCCGAACTACTCCCAGGTCGCAGCACGTCTGAACATGTTCAAAATTCGCAAAGACGCCTTCGGCGAATTCGCTTACCCAAGTTTCTATCATCATATCGTCAGCAACGTCAGCCGCGGCGTTTACGATGAGGATTTGCTTAAGTTTTACTCCCGCGAAGAGATCGCAGAACTTGGCGTGTATATCAAACCCATGCGTGACGAACTCTTTGGTTATGCCGCAACCGTTCAGCTGGCGAGTAAGTACCTCGTCCAGAACCGAGTCACCGGCGAAATTTACGAAGCCCCGCAGCAGCTGTATATGCTGGTGGGTATGTGTCTTTTCCAGAATTGGGAAGATGGTTGTGCCGGCAAAACACGTCTGGAAATGGTGAAGGGGTTCTATGACGTCACCAGTACATTCAAATTGTCTCTGCCCACCCCAATCATGGCCGGCGTCCGTACCCCGACGCGCCAGTTCTCCAGCTGCGTTCTGATTGAGTCCGAAGACAGTTTGAAAGGGATCAGCGCTGCGTCCTCTGCCATTATCGATTACGTATCGCGTCGTGCTGGCATTGGGATTGGTTTTGGCCGACTGCGTGCATTGGGGAGTGAGATCCGCAACGGAGAAGCCACCCATACTGGCGTAATCCCCTTTCTGAAACACTTCCAGACCGCGGTGAAATCATGCTCGCAGGGGGGCGTTCGCGGCGGCGCGGCGACGGCTTTCTACCCTATTTGGCATCTGGAAGTTGAAAGTCTGCTGGTTTTGAAGAATAACCGCGGCATCGAGGAGAACCGTGTTCGTCATCTGGACTATGGCGTAATGATCAACCGCCTGATGTATCGCCGCCTGGTACGCAACGAGAATATTACGCTGTTCAGCCCGCATGATGTACCGGGGCTCTATGATGCTTTCTTTGTCGATCAGGACAAATTCGAAGCGCTGTACCTGCAATATGAAGCTGATGAGAGCATCCGCAAGAAATCCGTTCCCGCTGTTGATCTGTTCTCAACCCTGATGCAGGAACGAGCCTCTACCGGCCGCGTGTATATTGCGAACGTTGACCACATGAACGAACACGGCGCCTTCGATCCGAAAGTCGCTCCAGTTCACCAGTCAAACTTATGCATGGAGATTACGCTGCCAACTAAACCGCTGGCGTTTACCGATGACCCCGATGGTGAGATCGCCCTTTGCACACTGTCTGCGTTTAATCTGGGGGCATTACGCTCACTGGACACGCTGAAAGAGGTTGCATTCTATGCGGTGGCGGCGCTCGATTCCCTACTCGACTATCAGGATTACCCGATGGCCGCAGCGGAAATTCCGGCAAAAGCACGTCGTAGTTTGGGCGTCGGCGTTACCAATCTTGCGTACTATCTGGCAAAGAACGGATTTAACTACTCTGATCCGGCCGGCAACCAGCTGGTGCATGAAACGTTTGAAGCGATCCAGTATTACCTGCTTGATGCAAGTTGCCGGCTGGCGGAAGCCAAAGGTGCCTGTGATTGGTTTTCCCAAACTAAATATGCCCAGGGACAGCTGCCGATTGACCATTACCGCAAGTCGCTTGACGCTAACCCTGATACGTCCTTTGAGCTGAAAATGCCTTGGGAAGAGCTGCGCGACCGCATACGCGAATATGGTCTGCGTAACTCTACCCTGACAGCTCAGATGCCGTGCGAAACGTCCAGCCAAATCACCAACTCCACAAATGGTATCGAACCGCCGCGTGGTCCTGTTTCCGTGAAATCATCCAAAGACGGCATTGTGAAAATGGTGGTTCCGGACTTTGCTGAGCTGAAAGATCAGTACGAGTACCTTTGGGATATGCCGGATAACCGCGGCTATCTGACCAAAGTTGCGATCATTCAGAAGTTCTTTGACCAGGCTATTTCAGCTAACACCAATTATGACCCTACTCGCTTCCCGGGCGACAAGGTTCCAATGATGAAGTTGCTTGAAGATCTGCTCTTCGCTTATCAGCAAGGCGTGAAGACGCTTTATTACCACAACACACGAGATGGTGCCGGTAAGCGTGAAGACGATGATCTGGCCTCTGTTGCGTTGGTTGAGCCAGAAGATGAGTGCGATGGCGCATGCAAAATCTAATAAGCGTGGGGAGATATCCCCACCTTTCACTTCATTGAATGCCTCATTTTAACCAATAAGATAATAATTTGTTTAGAAGTGCATCTAATCAAATTGTTTAATAATACCGATAACATTCAAAGGGAAACACATGAGTTACTCCACTTTCCGTTTGGGCGCTAACGACGCAACCAAAGAGCCTATGTTCCTCGGGCAGTCTGTCAACGTTGCGCGCTACGATCAGCAGAAGTACCGCGATTTCGAAAAGCTGATCGAAAAACAGCTCTCCTTCTTCTGGCGCCCGGAAGAAGTCGACATAACCACCGATCGCATCGATTTCAATACTAAGCTGCAAGAGCATGAGCGGCACATTTTCCTGAGCAACCTCCGTTACCAGACTCTGCTGGATTCCGTTCAGGGACGCAGCCCAAACGCAACGCTGCTGCCGCTTATTTCAATTCCAGAGCTCGAAACGTGGGTGGAAACATGGTCGTTCTCTGAAACCATTCACAGCCGCAGCTACACCCACATTATTCGCGGTATGGTGGATGATCCGAGCATTGTCTTCGATGGCATTGTGACCGACGAGGAAATTATCAGCCGGGCTATCAGTATCTCTACAGAGTACGACAAGCTCTATGAGATGACCTGCGCGCGCCAGCATCTGGGAGAAGATGAATTCGAACGGCTCTACGTCTCCGAATTTGACGGAAAGCCCTACCCTCTCCAGCGCCAGTTGTTCCGTACTTTAGTATCCATCAACGCGCTGGAGGCCATTCGTTTTTACGTTAGCTTCGCCTGTACGTTTGCTTTTGGAGAAAGGAAATTACTTGAGGGCAACACCAAAATCATGCGTTTCATTGCGCGCGATGAGGCGCTTCATTGCGAAGGCACAGAACGAATGCTCCGGTTTATGCGTACAGGCCGCGAAGGCTTGCTATGGGCCCAGATCGCTGCGGATGAGGAACCATTCATCTATCAGACCATGATGGACGTTGCCGAACAGGAAATGCGCTGGGCAGATTACCTGTTTAAAGACGGCTCAATGATTGGCTTAAACGCAGATATCCTGAAAAGCTATGTTAAATACCGAACCAATCTTGCGATGCGCCGTCTTGGCCTGAAACCACTGTACCCGGAGATAAAAGATGACCCGCTGGTGTGGATGAACAAATGGCTGTTGTCCGACACCTTGCAGATTGCACCGCAGGAAGCTGAGCAAAGCACTTATCTCGTTGGCCAGATTGACTCCGCTGTTGATCGCGCTGGCCTAAGCCAGTTTGCCGATTTGTAAGCCTGGATAAAGATTTTGTGGCCTGGTCGCTCTGGGCCACAATGAACGCGAAAAAAAGCACTAAGGAAAGATAAAGCATGAAATTAACGAAACTGACCGACCATCTCAAGCTGGCCACCGATAAGCTGGTGGGCTTCAAACCAGAGCCATATGAGCTGAACCCCGGTTTTGGAGAAGCGACAGAGAGTATTTACAAGATGGTTGACCAGTTCCACGAGCTGTTTCAGCACCCGCGTCGTGTAATGCCCACTCCGGAGCTGCTGCGCCTGCGCGCTAAGCTGATCCATGAAGAGGCGGTAGAAGAAGGGCTGCCTGCAGCGAAAAAAGGGGATATGCAGGGATTGCTGGATGCAATGGCTGACTTCCTGTATGTGGGTGTCGGGACGATGGTAGCCATCAAAGGTGGGCTATCAACTGGCATGAGCTACTACACTCAGGAGCAAAGCGTCGATCGCTTTATTCATACCATTATGGTGCCTGGAAATACCGTCTTCGACGATATGGCCATCCCCTTCAATGAAGCAGAAGAAGCTGCGCTTATGTTGGCCGCGCTGGCCGATAAACTTGAACATAACAAGGTAGGTGATGCTGAGCTGATTCAGGATCTGCGCCGCGTGATGAACAAAATCTATGTGGCGTGCATGATGGTGTATCGCCTGGCTGAATTCCTTGGCGTCGACGTCGTGGAGCTGGTGGCGGAGATCCACTGTTCTAATATGACAAAGCTGTGGCCGGCGGATGCTGAAGCGCGTCGTCTTGCCGTTGAGAGCTGTAAATATGATAAGAATGATCTCGGATTCCGCCATGCTGACGGCACTGACATGATGATCGGCTATCGCCTGTCTGATGGAAAAATCCTTAAATCGCCGACATATAGCGATGTCGATCTGTCTCGTTTCCTTGAGCAAGCACAGGCATCTTCGCTGTATGAAGTGGTTAAAAATAGATTGTAAGTACTAACTTATCAATATATATTGAAATGGACGTGTGATCTATTGTCCATTTCTATCCTTATCAATCTTTATTTTCGATAAAGTTGAGCGTTGGTGGCCCCGTGGCCACCATTTTTTTACTTAATTTCTAGCCTGGATGTCTTCTCTGTGTTTAAAATGATAGGTATGTACTTACTTATTATTTGAGGTCATCTTGTCTTTTTTACTTAATCGAGAATTCAGTAACGGTCAGCTGGCTTCGAGCTCTTATGGCCGTGTCATTCAGACTGTTGTTGATACCGGCGTTCCTTCCGAAGATCGCACCGGCACCGGTACGCTTGGCGTTTCTTATGTGCCTTCCTACTACATGCTTACCGGCGGGGCTGTTCCGCTCATTTCTTCAAAACAGGTAAACCTGAAACCGCTACTGGTTGAGCTTGAATGGTATTTACAAGGTTCAGGCAACATTGGGTTCCTTAAAGAGCATGGTGTGAAGATCTGGGATGCTTGGGCCGACGATAATGGCGATTTAGGGCCTGTATATGGCAAGCAGTGGCGCCGATGGGAGGACACCAGAATTGTCCCTTACAGCGAGTATCGCCTTAAGGAGGACATCTTCCTGGAACGTGGTTATCGCGTTGAAGGTTACATTGGGCTGAATGAAGACCGCGTCGTTATCACCCGTGAAATCGATCAGTTACAACGTATGGTTGATCAGTTGCGCAACGACCCGACCGATCGCCGCATACTGCTTAATGCCTGGAATGTTGGTGAGCTGGAGGACATGAAGCTTCCACCTTGCCACTTTGTGTTGTCCGTATGGAGTCGTGAGCTCGATTTCCAGACCCGTTTGTCTATGGCCACCGACATTGGCATCCAGCATAACCGGCATGGCTATGAATCGATCTATACACAGATGCTTTGCCTGATAGAGCAGCGAGGCAGTATCTCTGAGCCAATGCTGGATGAGCTTGGTATCCCTAAACGTATCCTGAACTCCTGCCTGGTGCAGCGGAGTGTCGATACTTTCCTTGGTATGCCATTCAATATTGCCGGTTACGGCATCCTCACGCAGTTCATTGCGAAGATTACGGGTCACATGGCTGGCGCCTTCGTCCATTTCGGCTTTGATGTTCACATTTACAACAACCACTTGGAGCAGGTTGAAGAGCTACTGGCTCGCGAACATCCGGAGTCGTCCGACCCCATCGTCGTCTTCCCGCACGAATGGGAAGAGCTGGATGACTTCAAATGGGACGGCGTGCAGATCTTCGGCTACGAACCACTTCCATGGATTAAGGCTCCAGTGGCGGTGTGATATGGCCAGAGGCATGTATGTGTTATGTGAAATTGAAGATGTGCTGGCGAGAGCCGGCCATCGTAAAGCCGCTGCTGATGAAAACGCAGACACTCTCGTTGCAGGTGATGAGCTCATATTTCCCACAAGCCGCATGTTGCGTGGCTTTGCTCGCTCTGGTGCTGAAGTGGTGCTTATCAGCCACCGTCCGGAAGCGCTCGAAAGCGCAACCAAGAAATGGCTGAGAGATTTCGGCATTGATTATGACTGGCTGCACCTTGCACCAGGTGGAGTCAATTACGAAACCCATATAAAGCGCACGCTTGCCGCGCATAAAGATGATCTGATGATCGCGGCACTGGTGAGTTCGTCACGCCTACGAGCCGCTCTGTCTGGTTTCCACCAGCGCCCGGTATTGTATGAGGTATCTCAATGAAGATGATTGCAGCTGTCGGTCGCAATTATGAGATCGGTAGAGGAAACGAACTCCCCTGGCGCTGCCCCTCAGAGTTAAAACTGTTCAGGGAGCTCACCACAAACGCCACAGTCGTCATGGGCAGAAAGACAATGGAAAGTCTTAAGCGCCCGCTTCCGGAGCGCCACAACGTCGTTCTGACGCGCTCATCTGGGTTCATGCCCAATGGTTTTTACCCTGCCACTATGGACGATGTAATGCAGCTTGATGGTCCCGTTTGGGTTATCGGCGGTGCGCAGATCTATTCTCTGTTTCTGCCTCACGTCGAGGAACTCTGGTTATCGCATATGGGCGTAGACGCTCCTGACAGTGATGCTCATTTTCCGCGGCAAATGATGCGTAATCTCGGCTTCTTTCCTGTGTTAACGGCTCATACACAACGGGTAACGGAGGATGAGCCAGGCTTCCAACAGATTGTTTACAGAAGGTGGTAATGGATTACCGAATTGGGATCACTGGCGCTCAGGGCAGTGGAAAAACAACCCTGGCAAAGTTTATCGACGAGCATTACGGGATTCCGTATGTGGATGCTGGCGTCGGCGCACTGATGACAAGGCTTGGAGTCAACGTAGGCGATCCAATGCCGCTCTTTGAGCGTCTGCAGGTGCAGATGGAAGTTGCCCGCCATATTGAGCTGGTAACACGCGGAGCGGAAGGCTTTGTAATAGACCGTACGCCTGCTGATGTGATGGCTTATACGCTCGATTTGGTCGGCCAGACCAATGACCAACGATGTATTGATCTGGTGCTGGAAATTGAGCGTTTTTGCCACAAGACCGCGTTGTCCAATTTTAATGCCATTGCGGGGCTGCGCCCGGGCGTGAATTTGAGAGCGCAAGATTATGAACGTGCCCAGAGGGGTTCGCTTGATCGTCTTTATATCGCTCGTATCGACTCGTTGATGTGTGGCGAGCTGACAAAAATTAACTCTCTGGCCAAATCCGGAGATCTGCAGGTTTTCGTCCTGTCGGAAACCTGCATTTCCGTTGACGCAAGAGCACGCTCGATCATGCGAGTAATCGACCGCCATGTGGAACGTATAGAGAGCCGTATCTCAAATCGCGTCACCTTCCACTGATTCTTGTTCCCCTGTGAAGGAATGCCAGAATAACGTCACCAAAAATAGTTTCAGGAAAACAGAATGTTAGGCGAAATATCTCTGGCTGATGAGTTAGATCGTAAAACGATAGAGGCGCTGACACGCATCGCAGACGAGCAGTCCCGATCGCTGATGACAGAACGAGAGGCCAGGCTGGCTATCAGAGCTGTTTTTGAGTCCGTTCAGGGATTGGTAGGCGATGATGTGGGAGAGGTTCTGAATGTGGCAATGTCCCAGTTCAGCGAACGCGGCAAGCGACCTATCTTCCCCATGCATATCAAAATGGCTGCCGGCACTGTTCTGTATGTGTCGATTTGTCTGGATACCAATGAAATTCGCATTCTCAACGTCACCACTGGTGAGTGGCGTGCGCCGGTAGAGTGCGAATCGCAGGAGGAGACCATCAAAAAAGCAGCTCAATTCGTGCGTAGCGCACTGCTCAAAGGTGCCAAAAAGCTGTAAGGAGTAGTTATGACAACTATTGTTGCTGGGCTTGATATTGAATCCACAGGGTTGGACTTTAGGGCTAACCACAAGATTATTGAAATAGCCATTACCCGCTATGAACTGGAGACCCAGAAGCACATCGATAGCCTGGCGATGCGTTTTAACCCGCGGCGGAGTATCGATCCAAAAGCCCAGGCAGTGCATGGCATTTCGCTGGAAGATCTTTCCGCAGAGCCACTATTGTCTGAACATGCCGGTAAAATCGCTCGCTATATTAGCGATGCAAGCGTTTTGGTTGCTCACAATGGTGAAGCGTTCGACCTCCCCTTTATTCGCCATGAATTTGCAGAGTACGGCGTCACTCTCCCAGAGCTGCCTCTTGTGGACACTATGTTATCCGGATTATGGGCGACAGAAGACGGCAAACGGCCGCGACTGGAGGAACTCGCCTTCTCATTGGGTTTTGTCTATGACAAGGCTAAGGCGCACAGCGCGCTCTATGATACCGATCTGATGATGCACTGCTTTTTCAAAGCACGGGAAAAATACGGCTTCTATAAGCTCCCATTCGAAAGCGCCTGACGGCGCTTTCGCCCCTCTCATTATCACAACTGCCTGTATTTACTTCTTTTCCGCCTAATAGGTTTTGACAAAATGCTCTCAACCCAAAAACGTATAAACGCTCACACAACGTAAAGGAGAGAGACATGAGCAACCTCAACAATACAGTCAAAAAAGATGATCTGGATGAGCTGACCGCCATGCTGCAACTGCTCGATGAGCCTGAAAAACTGGCTTCGGAGGCCGTTGTAGGAGACGAAATAGACGACCTGCTGGCAGATCTTAACGATGAGACGATCGTACCGGTGCCGGCTGTTGCTGAAACTGTAATGGAAGCGAAAGACGGCGGCGATCTCACCGGTGTGTTTGAAGAGTTGGAAAACGAACATGAGTCGCTGAAGGTGGTTGATGTTGAGATACCTCAAGTCGAGTCGATCTCCCCTCTTCCTGAGAGCGACTCGACACAGGGTGATAAACCTCAGACTGATGAAAAAAAGGAGAAACACGCCAAAGAATCGTCAGTTGCGGCTCAGCCAAAAGAGTCGAAGGCGGCGAAAAAAGAGCGCGCAGCACCCAAGCCTCGATTCAGCCTGAACGATAAGGGCGATGATTTTTATGCTGCGGCTGGTCTGAAACGTGAGGTCTTCATCGAAGCTCTGAATTCGGCGCCGGTTAAGGCAAAAGACAAGATCTCTAACCTGCTAAATTGGTTCAATGGCGGACCGGATATCAGCATCTACACGGTGATTGCATTGCGGCATCTTATTGACACAAAAGAGGCAAGCAGCAATAGCATTAAGCTGGCGTTAATGAGCTATCCGGAAAAGCCATATCCACTCAGCACCGCGTCGACTCAGGCTGGCCAGATGATGGCTGTTTTCCCAGTCACGGGAATCGCTACGAGGGATGGTGGAAGATTGCTTCTTAATGAAGAGTCCCCGATCGTAAGGAAATTTATCGCGGAGTATTCCATTGGCTGACGATCCGTTTCGCGCTCTGAAGCCCCCTGATAGTTTTAGAGCGTTGGACAGTTATTCGTATGCCCCAACAGTAAAAAACACGCCAGAGCGTCTCCCGTTAAGCAATCTGGCGTGTTTTTTCTTTATTTGCCATTCGTAAAATGACATGAAAAAATAGGTAAGTACTTACCTATTGGATTGTAAAATGATAGCAGCCGAAAAAATCAAAAAGCGAGAGCGAGATGCCTCTCTTCGAGACCTTTGGCGCACACCGAAATGGTTGTTTGTCGCCATTCAGCGATATCTCGGCATTACGTTTGATGTTGATGTCGCCTGTAACAAAGAAAACGCGCTTCTTCCGAGCTACATAGGTGTGGAACGAGATGCTCTTAAGTCCAGCTGGGGTGATCCTGGTACGGTGGCCTTTCTCAACCCGCCCTACTCCAAAATAACCCCCTGGATAGAGGCGGCTATCCGAGAGCAAGCGCGTGGCGTAACCACCGTTATGCTCATTCCGCAATCGCTCGACACGATGTGGTATGAGCGCGCCACCGAGTGCGCAAACCAGACGGTAGTTCTGTCTGGCGGCCGCGTAGCGTTCATGGAACCAGACGTCACATTGGGTTTGGTTGAGGTCAATATCAACCCTGGCGGAAGTATGCTGGTGGTCTTCCGCGGATTCTGTCAGAACGCTGGTCACTTCATGAATAAAGTCCCGCTGACGGTGATGAAAAGTCTGGGTGGTTACGATCCTGCCACAGTGATCAGGAAAAAAAGACCACGGAAACAGGCTGCTTAATCCGAGTCTGGGAGAGTTTCATAACCTGCTTTCGTATATATAAATAACTAAGTACTAATTATAAACATATACGAAAGCAGGCTTTTCCTTGTCGATTTCAAACCACTCCCAGACCGAAACAAGACGCCCAGACCACTCTGGAACCCCTTTCTAGACGCAATAGAATCGTTTTTGTGAACACAAGTAAGGAAACCATCATGGCATACCCGACCAACGTTGTAGCGCTCGTTGAGAGCGATTTTTTGGCTAACGCTCGCGAACTCATGAAGGATCGTGAAAAGGCATTCAGTCTTTACGAGTGGTCACTGAAATGTTTGCACACTGGCGAACACAAAGACCTGATTGAGCAGCTCCTTGGCGAGCTAATCAACGAGGTTTTTGCTCTGCAAGTTCAGCTTCATGGTAGACAAAATGATCAGTCATAAAAGTAAGTAAGTAGTTACCGTTTACGATGTATCATAGTGGTTGTAGAATGATGTCGATTTCGACCTGAGTCGAAATCTCGGTCTGGTGGGTGGAGGATAGCGTCACTGGCACCAGACTTAAAAAAGCCCACAACCAGCGCAGAACCAGCCCTTTTGGGGTCTGGGGAAGGGGGAACCAAAGTGGGCAGAGAGAAGGGTCACTTTATGATTGTCGAGTCTGGGTATTTTGAGAGGTTGAATCCAGTACTCCCCTTCATGAAGTGTGGGAAGATCTCGGTTCTGGGGTGCTGTCATCCATAACTTCCCAAGCCTAAGCTGGCAGTAGACTTAGGTCATAACTTTTCAGGTTATGAAACGACCAGGTTGGTGAGGATTTTTTACTCACCTCCCTGGGAGAGTATTACCTGAAAAGACAACCTCTCACTTCGTTCGAGGTGAACTTCACTCACTTCGTTCGCTCAGTTCAGGTAAAAATAAACCCGATCTGGGAAGTAATTCATTGAAAATAAATATGTATAAATACGCGTGCGCACACGCGCGAGGAAAAACGGGCGGCGGCGCACGCTTTGGAGTTAGAGATGACGACAAGCACACACGCCAGACGAAAAACGGCAGCCGGCCGTGCGCAGCACCAGTATCAAAAACACCCCCGCAAAAACTTCAAAACGCCAGTTGTCGAATTTAATCCCCGGTTTAAGACGGTCAAAGTTTTCAGTGATGGCTCTTGTCTCAGAAACCCAGGCGGGCCCGGTGGATATGGCATCGTCTTTCAGTTCCGCGGCGAAGAACGCGAGTTTTCCGACGGCTTCCACAGCACCACAAACAATCGCATGGAGATGATGGGCGCCCTGATAGCTTTGGAACGCCTTAAATTCTCCTGCAACGTGATCCTGCACTCAGATAGCCAGTATCTCAAAAATGGTATGACCCTCTGGATGAAGGGGTGGAAACAAAATGGTTGGATCACTGCTGACAAGAAGCCTGTTAAGAATGTCGACCTCTGGAAACGACTCGATTTAGCCGCCAGTCGCCACAATGTCAGGTGGAACTGGGTAAAGGGCCACGCCGGGCATCGAGAAAACGAAATATGCGACAGGCTGGCCAAGATCGCAGCATATGCGGCAGCGGATACTCCACACAAAAAAGATGCTGGTTTTTTGGTATAAAATGATAAGTAAGTATTTACCTATCATTTTGTATCATGTATCTTACCCATCGTCAGGATGACAACGTGCTGGTTAGGCACGGTTCCAAGGATGGAACGCAAAAAACGGCGGCTGGACATTCCAGCCGCAACTCTTTCTGACATTGAAAGGATTTCAAATGGCACATCAAACGCCTTCCTCTTCTCTTAAGAAACACCCCCGTTCGCTACGACTCATCCTGGCGGAGTTATTCTCCGGCCGTGTGTCTGCACGCCTGTCCGAACTGGAAGAGAAAGTAGGTCAAATGGAGCATCGTCTGGATGACCATGCGGTGGCCATCTCTAACCTGGGGGCTCGTGTGGCAATGGGGGAAGTGATGAAGACCCGAACCGCAAAAATCCTGCGAGACACCTGGGGCGTGCGAGCCAATCAAACGCGCATGGAGAGCTCAGATGGATCAATTTCAACGAAAAAGACTACTTCCAATGGCCTACGGGCTGATCACGATTTGTCTGGCAGCCGTAGCAATACCGTCGACTCAGGCGTTGCTGATGCCGGACTCATGCAAAACGGTTTCGCAGCAGACGCCGGCACCAGTCACGGAAAGCATACCCGGCATCACCACCATGCCCCGGTCTGCCACTCTGGATGGGATGCGGTTGGATTCGATTCCTCAAGTTCGTCCTGCGACTCCGGATCTTCCTCCTGCTGCGACTGAGGTGATGGCGTGATCTTCTTACTCAAAAACTGGTCATTCATTTGGATAGCCATTCTGATTTTGGCGGTGGGTGGCTGGATCTCAAACATCGTTAAGCTGGCACTACACGGTGATTTATTTCTTCACTCAGGTATGACGATCGCTCGTGTTGTGGGGATTTTTGTCCCACCGATCGGCTCTGTTCTCGGGTTCTGTTAATGGGCGTAGGGGTTGAAGCCTTGGAGGCTCTCTTTGCTGCCTTAATGTTTATTTGTATACGAAAACAATTTGTTTAAGCACATAACATATAGGGAAAAACACATGTTAGGTTTCTTCAAAAAGAAAACTCGTAAAGCGGTTATTGAAGTTAAAAAAATGGAGAACCGCGATGCGGTCGAAGCTACTGTCTGGGGCGCATACATGATCGCTTATGCAGACGGCAACTGTGATGCAAAAGAAATCGCTATTCTGGAGAAGACCATCTCCGCATTGCCAGCTTTCTCACCGTTCGCGGGTGAGATCGCCCAGATGAGCAGCAATATTCGTGCTCGCTATGAAGCTTCTCCTCGTTCCGCCAACGCACAGGCTCTTCGGGAGCTGGCTGATGTCGCCGGCACTCCAGAAGCCGTTGATGTGTTGTGCCTCTGCCTGGATATTGCCGATCAGGATGGCATCGGCGAAGAAGAAGAGGTTGTGCTGAAGAAAATTGCTCAGGCGCTGCAGTTATCTCTGGATGCGTACATCTAATGGCAGAGAAATTAAGGCTGGCCGTCGTCGCCATTCTTCTCGTGCTGGTCGTGCTGGTGGACTTCACTGGCAAACTGATGTCTATCGCGGCAGATGGCGTGTTGGTTGGATTGGCTATCTACTTTGCCCAACCTCTACTTAAAAAATCTAAGTGATCGCGGAGGGCCACCTGGCCCTCGATTCTTCTGGTTTAACCGTTATGACGCGTTTGCCCCCCTCTTCTGAATTGTCAGAATAAATCCACCAAGAAAACAAATTATTTTAACAATTAAGGAAAAACACATGTGTGATAAATGCACCGCCGCTAACGCTGAAGTAAAGAAGATCATTAATGAAGTCGGGGCTAAAAAACTCGTAGGGATGCTTGATTCTATAACTGGTCATGGTGACGCTCATCCGCTGGAACGCATCATGGCCATCGTCCAGGTCATGGACTTATTTGACGAACCAATGAAAATCCTGATGCTTGCTCGTCACTTTGGCGGGGCGTATGTGGAAGAGCATGAACGTGCCAATAAACTGCAGGCAACTCTGGACATGATGAGCGAACCAAAATGCGCGCCGGCGCCAGATCTCTCCGGAGACAATATCGGCATTGAAAGCAAAGAGCGGGAGATCGCCAGCCTTAAGTCTTCTTTAGGCATGTTAATTACCGCCTTTAAACTAATGGCAACCCATAACGGGTTCAAAATGCCAGAGCTAACCGGCGATGAACATCCCGCTGCTATTCGCCAGCTGCTTGGTGCGATGGCGGATAATATGGATGAAGCGAAGAGCCGTATCGAAGACATGATGCGAGAACTTGCCCATCGCCACGATCTAAATGACCAGCCGCACAAGATGCAGCAAGTCAGCCACTGAACCTGAAATAGCAAGGGGGCGAGAGCCCCCTTCCCCTCCTCCGTAGCCCTCTGTATAGATCTTTTACGCCTTTTCTTATCTGAGATAATAAAACAAATAAGAAAACAAATTATTTATATGGTGAAATTATGAGTACAGCGCTTTCTGTCCTTGAGTCTTTTGCTTCGAACACCGGTATCGACCACAGCAAAGAGATGAACGTCATCCATGACATCGTGGCCGAGTGCGAGAAAGAGATCGCATTCATGCACCAGGTCCACGACTTCGTTTATGGCGATGAGCGTCACAACATGATTAACCGCCTGCTTCGACTCAACCACCGGCCGGATGACGAACGCACACGCTTCAACAGAGCCTGGCTGGATAAGGTCGATCTTGAGTGGGTGAAGCAGAATATCTGGGCCGAATACTGGAAGAAGGTCACAGATATGACAAACGTTCTGCTGATCATGCCAGCTTCCCGCCGAGATGAGTGGCGCGAACAGTTCATAGAAGGCAAGCAGGAAACCATCAAGACTGACAGAACCGGCTACCAGATGAAGGTTAAGGAGTTCGTTGGCGTACCTGAGTTCAAAGCAGAGACGGTCATCCCCACGATGGTCAATCTGCTGAATGACAGGCATAAATATCTCTCTGAGCGCGTGTACGGTTTGTTTAAGGCGCTAAGCCCTGCGCACAAGACCAATAAAACGAACGGCTTTAGCGAGCGGCTGATCATCGCCAGCTGCATTTCAGAGTTCTGGCGGGATAGTGTCAGCGTGAACTATCGGAAAGAGGATTACATCGATGACCTGCGCGTAATGCTGCATTTCTTTGCGCATAAGGAGTTCATCACCATTAACCGCACAACAGAGATGCTATCGGCTGCGTACCGGGCAAATGATTGCCAGACGGGTGATTGGATCAACGTGGATGGTAACCTCATGCGCGTGAAAATGTTCAAGAACGGTAATGTGCATTTTGAGATCCACCCAGATGTTGCCTGGAAGCTTAATGAGGTGCTGGCGTACAGTATGCCGGCCGCTATACCTGCCCCCTGCCGAACAGCCCCAAAAACCAGAGCGCCTAAGGAGTTTGGCCTCATTCAAAAGACCATCTCTGAGCCCGTTCGATCCACTTTACGTGAAGGGCGATTCAGCAAAGACAAGGGGCTTTGGTACTTCTCTGATTCCAGTCTCCAGAAGTCGCAGGTTGAAGAATTGGAGCGCACATTGAGCTTCATTGGCGGCGTACAGGATAAAAAGCACTGGCAGTTCCCGTATGAGATCGGTCAAACACTCAATACGATTGTGGCGACAGGTTTGATCCCGGATGCAAAATCACATCAGTTCTACCCTACCCCTCGCGTAATCGCGGAATACGTGGCCAAGGTCGTTGACTTGAAATCTGGCGAAACATTGCTGGAGCCGGAAGCTGGTCGCGGAGATCTGCTTACGTTTATTGAGGCGAATCCTGAGGACGTGACCTGTGTTGAGGTTGCGCCGCTATTTGCTGACATCCTTCTTGGAAAAGGCTACGTGAACACAGTCTGCTGTGACTTCATGAAGTGGTCTGCTGACAATGAAGGCTACCTCTTCGACAAGATAGTCATGAATCCACCCTACTCTCTCGGGCGCCACAAAGAACACACGCTGGCTGGGCTGGGACATCTGAAAGTCGGTGGGCGCCTTGTTGCTGTTTTGCCGGGGGACTCACCAACACTGAACTGGATGATGCTGGATAATTTCGTCTACGCCAAAGGTAAGTCGTTCACAGGCGAGTTTGATGACACGGGGATAACTGTCAGCGTGTATGTCTTCAAACGCACAAAATAATAGGTAACTACATACTTATTTTATGTAAGGATAATGACGCGATACTTAGAGGGAAAAACACATGGAAAGCAGGAATAAAGCCACTTCTATGGATATACAGGCTGTATTACCGATGAGCACGGACACGCCTTTCAGACTTTGCCTTAAGGGCAACAACCCAACCGCTGTGGGCACGATTATTGTCGATAAGGGTAAGGTCTCATTTGAAGGCGACGCCGACGAATCAGCGCTGATTTTTATTGAGTACCTGGTGCGTCGAACTAGTCAGCAGTGGGCGGAGCTGGAGAAACGCGCCAGACATTATGATGAGTTTATGAATGTCATAGAGGCTGCGCGTGCCGCTCTTGCTGCTGGCACTCCTGTAGATCTGGAGTCGTTGTTTAACGGAGAGCTGGCCTCTGCCATGTTCGCCACCATGTTCGCCGGCGAATTTGTTCGACACGGTGCAAAAAACTATCTGGAATTGAACTACGACGTTCCTGAACTTGGATGTTTCACGGTTACGACTCAACGTAAGGGGTGCAAAACGCCAGGCGATCGCATCGCAGAGCTGGAGGCTGTAGTCGACCAACGCAATGGAGAATGTGTGCGGCTTATGAAAGAGCGTGACGAACTGCTCAGTGATCAGCTAACTAAAGGCTCAAACATTCGCGCTGCAGCCGACGTGTACTATCAACTCATGGAAGAGTGCCAAATACCGCCAGGCGGATCTCTAGTTGAGTATGTGCGTGAGCTTGAAGAACAGGTCAAGACACTGCAGCGGCAAAACCAACACGCCATCGAATCATGATGAGGTCGTAACTGGTTTCACCAATTTAAGGCTATTGGTATAGCCTTAAACAATTTGTTTTCACCAACAAGTTATTACCCCCGCCGTCAAACTTGACCGCATTTCATCAAAGAAATACTGTTTAAATGTACAGTGCTATAAGGTGATCAAAATGGGCGGAAAAGACACCAGTTATCAGATCGTCTACAGAGGCGAGACACTTAAACATTTCAAGCCTGGCCAGTGCGTCTTTTTCCAGCGAGAGAGACAGTATGGTGGCGGCTATTGGTTGGGCAAGACACATGTGGACGGTTTTGAGTTCCTGCTCGAACAACCAACTTCTCTAAGAGAGGGGATGTTGTTTCTCCTCACTCTTGCAAAGGTGGAAGCCAGACACATGGAGTTCGTCGATTTCGATCAGTTCAATTTAACGTAGTCACTGCTTGGGACAGACCATGTGCAACAGCAAAGTTGTAATGTCCGCTTTGAGCGAGGAGCAGACCTTGAATTACTGTATACTCTCAAAAGTGAATGGTACTGCTACCGCGATGCTTACAGAAGGATCGAGGATTGGGCGGAGCAAAACTTACCGCCTGAACCCACAGTTTATCAGGAAGGGTACTGCTAGTGATAACAAAAGAGCATTGAAAAACGGCCCCAGCGTCATACAGGGCGGAAAGGTATAATCCAGCTGGTGGCCGACAGTACCCGTCTTGTGCGGGTTTTATTCTTCCTGTGGTGGGTTTTGTTTAAAGTAAAAGGTTATTTTACTTTCTTCAGCTGAGCTTTCAAAACTGAAACTGAAATTTTTAAATTCGTCACCCAGACCGTTTTCATCAAATTTCTGACAACTTAAATTACCCCACATATCCTCACAGCATATCGAAAAAACCTTGGGTTCTGCTTTCCTTTCGTTAAGTAAATAATTACCAAATGATTCTTTAGATAATGTGTTTGATATTCCAGAAAAAAGTGATAACTCAACATCATTATCGTTGCACTCAACTCCAATCCATTGATGTATTTTAAAAGTTATTTCATTAAAATTAATTCCGTTTATTGTCATTTTTTTTGTGTCAAAATCAGAAACTGTTTTTTTGGCTTGAATAGAAGATTGCAATAATAAAGCAAACTCTGATCTCGTTAAACTAGATAGAAGATCATCATTTTTTAAAGTGTCTTGAAGGACATCTGTGAAATTTGATATTTTGAACTTATCATCGTTCATGAAACTTTTAAGAATATCAGAATTGCTAAGGTGGTCTTTTAAATATTTAATCTCTGTGTGTTTGTAGTAGTAACACTTATCAGAAATGCAGAGTACGCCAATGGCTGGATTTGACAAGAAATTAGTATCGTTATGATAATATCTGCTCAGTTCGCTTTTCTTGGCATTACTTGAAAATGCAAATAGAACAGTAGGAGATTTTCCACCAATTGATCGAAATTTTCTAAATTTTTGAATTGTTGTCTCTAGCTCTTTCGCTGTTAAAGTTGATTTAACCTCAATGTTATATCTAACTGCTTCGATAGGAACAAAGGCAAGATCATTGTTTATATAAGGCGGTAAGATTTCATTATCATAAATAATAATATCACTTTCATTTGATTGCTCTCCACGTGAGTTCTCAATTATACCTCTTGAAATCTCATACTTTCTTGGAATGACGTCTTTTATTATTTTTATCAACTCTTCTTCATTCAAACCACCCTTCACCCCTTGGTGTTTTACATTTTTATTTACAGCAAACTCTTGTTTTAATGTTTTTATTCTTGATGATATTTTTTCTGAAATAATGCTCATATCAATGTTCCACCCTCTCTTTTGATTACTATTGACTTTATAGCTTGTGAACCATTCAACACTATTAAGTACTGTATATATAACTAACTAACGTTCAAAGTGACCATTGTACGTATCCCTGCAAAAAGAACCATCAACTTTTAGAGAGTCTCTGGTACTCCAACTTCCGCTCTTGGCACAGAGCGGACTTTTCAGCTTTACCCTGCCCCGGACATCTGAACTTAGCTTTGAAACTATGCGCCTGATTATCGTAATGACAGTATCTAGACAGCCGCACTGCCTTAAACAAAATGTTTCCCACCTTTTCTTATCGCTGATAATAACTAATACAAGGAAACAATTAGTTAAAAGGATTAAGTAATGTTGAAAATCACTGAAGCCTACAAGACAGCTGTTATCAGCACTGCGCACGTTACCGCGGAAGACTCCGAACAGTTGCCAATTGCCTGTTTTGACCCAATCACCGATCGTGGTCTTAACTGGGTCCACGGCACAGAGTTTGGTTGGATTGTTCTTGCTGGAATGCGTGACAATAGCTGGGCAGATGAACTGCGTACATTCAACATCTCCGAAGCGGCGATCGCCAATATCAAGATGATACTGGATTCCGGTTACGACGTGGTTCACTTTGATCGTGATGCCGAGCTGGTGGATGGAATGCCAGCCTGGGACTGGTAAGAACTCTGTCTGCGATAGACAGGCTTGCTTTTATGTGAGATACCAATCAGCAGAATTCATAAAACCAGGGACACAGTCCGTATGGAACTTTTCCAGTATCTTCATTCGATGTACCCCCAGCTGACACCGCAGAACTGTAAAATTCATTTAGCCGGCAAGAATGAGCATGGCGAATTCCCGATAAACGAGTTTCTTAACGATACGTTCGATGAATGGCAATGCTTCCAGAAGAAGAATTATTTTAACCGGACTTACGTCATTTCCCTCATTCAAACTGAGGATAAGCAAAGATGGCTTTATGCCGGAACGTATCGTCGTGAAAGCTGTAGTCCGACAGCGTCACCATGTTTTCGTGATCGCAAAGACGACTATTACGCCTATGTTTTGAGTCCCATTCCCGAGTTAGCTGAATACCGGGGACGTATGTATGTCAGCCTTAGTCGAACACGCATCCATGTACTTTATGGAGAGAGGTTGGCGGGGAAAATGCCAATAGTTGAAATAGCCTCTGTGTGTCTATCGTTTGGTGAATTCCCTGGATATAAGAACGTAGTGCTTACCAGAGCAACGCTTGGCACTATTATTCGACAGGAGCTTGATTCGTGGAAAACGGCCCTTAGTATCGTAAAAGGCATCTATCTGCTGACTGACGTGGATGGAGGTAAATTGTACGTAGGCCAAGCGAACGGCAAGGATGGTATCTGGGGAAGATGGAAGACATATTTTGACACAGGCCATGGAGGGAACGCAGGGTTGATTGAGGCGTTCGGAGCATTCGACGAAGAGCGTCTTAA
>ENA-OPVU01000049-OPVU01000049.1-human-gut-metagenome-genome-assembly--contig:-NODE-49-length-78078-cov-2.422029_pt1 | contig 78078 bp, 113 predicted proteins | sample MGYA00241497_ERZ501986 | MGnify/ENA primary metagenome ERZ501986 (study PRJEB25962, sample SAMEA2042995) | human gut metagenome | biome: human gut; feature: human-associated habitat; material: faeces...
TTCTTTTTTTTTTTTTTTTTTTTTTTTGACCTAAAAGAAATGACATGGCAGCATCACTTAGTGCTTTATTAAATCTTGCCCTATGTCTATTTGTTTTCACTATTTTTATTTTCCTTCCTATTAAACATTTCTGTTACAGATAGACTTTCTATCGCAATGTAGTTATAGTTTCTAACCACATCTAATACTATATTCTCCATATAGTTTTTACGTTTTCTTTGAATTTTTCTTTCAAACTTCGCAACTTTAATTTTTACTCTATAATAATGTTTTGAAGGACAAATAACTCTCCCCTCTTTCCTAGCTATTTTCATATCTTCTCTGAACTTAATGTTGCTAGGGCCATATGACCTTGATAACTTCCTATGTAATTCTTCTCTATGTCTTACTATGTTTTTATTTGTAGCAAACATAGGATTTTTATATTTAGTACCATTAGAAAGTGTCATTAAAGAACCAATTCCTACATCAATGCCTACTTCTGTTCTTTTTTCGTTTATTTTTATGAATCTGAACATATCAATCTCAGAAAAGCATACTTGTAAAAAATAATCATCACAATTATCTTTTTTAATAGTTACAAAGAATTTTTTATTACCACCACTAGCTGTTACAAATATATTATTCTCCATAGCTTCTTTGAAAGTGTATTGGCCTTCATTTCCAAATCGTAATTGTCAAAATACCCCTTACAACCTCTCAATTTAACAATTCCAATCTTCGCAATATTAAATTTTATTACATTGGGATTATCTGTAAAATTGAATTTTGTTACAGATTCTTGATATGTATAACTAGACAATGGATGATTTTTACTATAATAATGTGGTTGACTTTTCTCTACAGGTTTCATGGCTCCTTTGCCATTAATTGATCTATTTGAGTTCTTCTCTCCTACCTGTGTAGCCAACGATTTAGCAAGATTAGATTTAAATATTCCCATCTTACCACTCATAGCACTAGCTGGAACATTTTCCAATTCTGGTATTGTATCTCTAAGCCATTGCAAATGTTCCTTTTTCGTCATCATTGATATATTAGGGAAATGTACTGTTTTATCTTCCTCTTTGTCCGATTTCTCTGATGTGTTCATGAAGTTGGTAAACATTTGATAAACCGTATTATTATATGCCTTTTTTAATCCAACTAAATTACAGTCAATTATTTCTTTCTGTTTCTTATTTGGATACATACGAAAATTTAAGGTATATACAGGAATTTTAACCAGTTTGTTTACCATACTCATTTTAACACTTCCTTTATTTTTTATATTTTATTAGATTTATATGGTACATGATACTTTGGTTTATTAACAGATTTATCATCGATATAAACATCCGCTGCAATCTTCCTACAATCATATCCATACCACTCAATCATTTCTGGTAAATTTTCATTTACAGCATCAAATTCTAATCCTCGTTTACTGCACCATTCTACTGCTTCCTCTAATCTTTTACCGTATCGGCAAGTCCACAAAATCACTTTATTCCCTTGTTTTCTCCGTTTGATTAAGTGATTTATTAATACAATATTAGGTTCTCCAATTCCAGGATAAATACTTTCGCATAATGTTCCATCGAAATCAACAGCGTAAATGCTATAAGATCTTCCCATTTTATTTTTCTCCACTCTTACAAGGTAAAATAATCAATCTACCATCAGAATCAGCAGCTTTCCATTCTTCCCATTTATCAACAGATTTATCCATGAGAAGTTTTGATTTATATGGAGTATCAAACTCGCATCCTTCGTGCTTTACAAAACCATCCACAACAGTTTCAAGAAGATCTGGATTGTCTCCGTAAACCTCCTGGAGTTTTTCTTCCAAATCTTCATAGTATTTAAGTCTCATATAGACGTTTTCTATTTCTTCATCGTCTGGTTCTTCTGCTCTTGTCCAGAATTCCTCACCTTCCCAATAAGGATTCTTTTTTGTTAATCTTTTCACAATAATTCCTCCACTAGTTTAATATTGTGTAACTTTCTATAATTAACTACAGTTTCATATTCTCCAGAAAAGTAAGCAAGAATATCATTTTTATCTATTGTCGCTTCATATACACTTCCATAATTAGTCCACCTTTTTGCAAACCATTCTGCTGTGTCAAAATCTGTTGTCCATGACATTGCCCGGATTTGATCCATTTTGATTTTTTTATTTGGTTCAGATATACCTCTATATATTGTTATTTCATCTGAAAGAGATTTTAATATTTTTCTTTCATTTTCAGACATGAGAATTTCCGGATCTGATGCTTTAAACAATTTTATATATTCAGTTTTTGATATGTTAGGGTCATGATTTACTCCTTCACAACTTTCCCATAAATTTCTTAGGACATTAGATAAATCCTCTTTGCTTAAAAAATCTTTTGTGTAACGTAAAAATGCTGATCTATACGATTTTGAGATCATCATATATAATTTATTATAGGATTTTACATCCTGTATAAATTTTTTTGTACTTGATAAAAAAATGACAAGTCATTTTCATCTAAAAGGTTATAAAGTTTTCCTTCATGAAAAAAATGAATAGATGTAGTATATGGATGCTGACATAACATAGGGATTTTCTTATCAACATCTAAATTTAGATACAAAAAAGTCTCTGCTATATCTTTGACCTTATTCAAATTTGTTTCTTTTAATAATTTTTTCATTTTTCCCCTTATTTTTGTACTTAGTAATCACTATTTATTATCTAAAATCAATATTACCATAATTACATTTGTGAACTACCCATTGTCTAAAGCCAATGGGATTGCGGTAGCCTCATTTCAAATTCATATATATCTAATCCATTCTTTTTTGCTATATCAATTATCTTTTTTAAATCATCTGATCTTGATTTACCAGACCAGAAAACAATTAATATTTTTCCTTTTGCATGTGAAGCATAATTAATCATATTATTTGGTGAAGAATCATCTATGAATGATATCACGTCATAATCACACGAATAAGCAAGTTGTACCACTAATGAATCTGCTCTATTTCGCATCATAGATAAAAACTTAACATCATTTGGACTATCACATACATCTTTATTTTCATAAATATCTAATACACTAGCTATACTGTCAAACAAAAAATCGTAATCATGAAAATTACAATCTCCTGTAACAATAATTCTAAGTTCCTTAACTGTTCCCATTTTATCACCAAAGACTCAAAACTGCAATCCTGTCTGGAATCCATCGAAGTTTATCGGTTCACCAGTTTCTTTATCTACGCCATTTCCTATAACTTTCACATTGAAAATTCCGCATTCCATTTCTACTACAAATTGTACTGTTCCCTTGAAATCTTTTATCAACGTAGTTGTCCAAGGTTTATTGATATGATAATCAAAATCTGAATTCTATTTTAATACCTCATTCAAATTAATAACACTGACAAGACCAGCATCCGCACAAAATTCTCCAATTTCTACTTTTGTATCTGTACTATATACGGTACAGTTCCAATCACCGCATAACGTGTCCCTTGTCATATAATTGTTGATTCCCAGTTTTTTCCTTTGCATTTCCCACCACTAGAAGTTCATTTCTCTTCTTGCTCATTATATCTACTCCTTTTTTGTAATAAAAAAGACGACAGATTTCTCCAGCGTTTTGATTATTCTTTATTTGTTAATAGTTTGCAGGTTCAAAAAATATTAGTTACACACAATTGGATAACTCTTTGTTCCGCAAATAATTTCGTGCCTTTTCTTTATCACACCTAAGATATGTCCCTTTTTTGGCAAATCTAATCTGTCAATCTTTTCATTTTCAATTACACAGCTACTTTCGTTTCCCCACATATCCATGTTTATGGCAATTATATTGGAGCTTGTTAAAAATGCAGATGCAACATCAATTTCTTCCTCAATAAGAACTTTTAATGTAATTATGCTGCATTTAGTAACAATCCATTTTTTACCATGACGAAATTCGGAGCAAAGACATAGATATATATTTTTTTCTTCATCTACACATACAAAAAGGATTGGTTCCGATTCAAATTTGTAAAAAATATATTCTAAACACAATCATCCAATCTGTACAACATTATCAAAACATATGTCATTCATTAATATGTAATATTTATTTTTCCATTTCTCATAGCATTTTTTACATCTACAGGCAGAGGCTGGTACTATTTCTCCACTTTCAATATCTGTTTCAAAAAAAATCGGTATCCTGTTCATATTTACCGCAAAGTGATTTTCCTCCCACAAAACAATGATACTTTGCAAGAGGATGTATCCAGTTTGACTTACCCGCTAAAACTCTTTCTCTAACTGGCAATTGCCATACAGGCATCATACTATCCATAGTATTTTTCATAAATCCTTCCTTTCTTGATGATTTAGAAAATCTTAATTTTAGCCAATTAGCTATTCCAATGTTTCCTCATGCCTTTTTAAAATTTCATTGATCACCTCTAAGTCATCGACAGACATTTTTCTAATCCGACTTCTGTTATACACAACCGTATTGACTATATTTGAAATCAATGTATTTTTGTATATTTCATTTAAAATATCTTCTTTTGAAAGATATAAAATATAATCAGCAGTTCCATACTTATAAACATGACGAAAATCATCATCAATATCGAATTTAGCTTCTCGCCAGCTACAATTATTATCTCTGCATGTTATATATTTTCTTCCAACAGATACTACTTCCCATTCTTGTATCCGTTCTTCCAGTGTTTTTGTACCCCTCGCAGCATTCCCCACAAGATAGATCCATACAGTTTGTCCTTTATGGAAATCTTTCTTCTCCATGATTATTTTTCCTTTTTAATTTTTCCAATATCATTAAAATCATAATTTCCAGATCCAAATGTAATAGCGAGATGTTTTGCAATTTTTAAAGCATCTTCTTTACATTCTGCTTCAACTTTAAATAATTCATAACCAGAAAAAAAACGTTTAATTGGCACTACATATGTGTTCATTTATTATATCACACCCTTTCCCAATTTCATATAAAAAATAGAGATATTATTTTTCATAAATAATATTTATTACATTATCTAAATCAATGATTATTCCATCTACGATAATTTCATTTTCTGCTTCTCTAAATCCACTTATTTTTCCTTCATAATGTTTTCCATTTAAAAATATAACATCAACTTCATCTCCAATTTTAAAGAAGTTCCCATCAGTTGCTTTAAATCCCCATAAACATTTCATATTACAACTCCCTTATTCTAAATTGCCTCCTCCAAGATAACAGAAATATCCTCATCAAGACTTCCATCCTCTTTGGTATGTTCGTCTACCGCCTGGATTACCTTATCGACTTCCACCATTTTGCGCTTTTTATTTTTTCTGTCCTCTTCATGAGCTACAATCAATAATGTTTTAACAATGTTTATTGCTCCATCAAAACCCAGATAAAAGTCATCATGTAGATATCCAATCATATGGGCCATATAGTTTATATTACTAAGTAATTCGTTGATTTCATTCTTTCTTACTTTAAAAGAATTTGTGCTTTTACAAGGAGAAACCGCATCTAAAACTTCCAAAATCCTTTTATACTTCATTCCTTATTCTTCCTCCAATAATTCATAACTGTCTAATCGTAAACAAAAGACCGGACGAACACCGTTATGATAAGAAGCGTTGGTGCAGGTCGCATTACCGTCGTAGTGGACACGGGCGAAATAGGAAGCGTAGTTCTTATGACGATTCATAAGCCAGCACCATCCCCAAGCATCCTCTTTTCCTTGGAAAGCAATACGATTTCTCTTTTTTCTCATAGGTTTCCAACGTTCAGCGAGCTTACTTTCTTCCTGTCCATAGACATTTTCCCCGAAGATTTCACGCTCAGTAGGTATACGAAGCATATCACCTTCGGCATTTACAGCCACCATATGGTCTTTGATTTTTTTCGGGAATCTTTCAAGAATTTCTCCATTCAGAACTTTACGCAAATCAGAATTAGCATAGGAAATATCTACTTCATCCATATCGTCAATGTTATTGAACATCGGATATCCCTTTGCAAGACAATCTACAAAAACAAATAACATGCCTTCTTCTGTTTCTTTAACTGCCATAGCCTGTACCTTTTCTCCGTCTGTCAGCTTGAATTTGATAATATCTCCGACCTTGAATTTATCAACATCGATCTTAACTGTTCTTTTTACGATCATTCTATCCTCCTGTTCTCTCTCGCAGATTACTTATAAAAGTATTTTAGTTACTTGCAACATCTATCCTTTCACCAGTCAGTGCTTCCAATTTCTGTCGCATTTCTTCGACTGTCATTTTCTTTGTTTCTTTACGTTCCCAAATAAGATCGAGACAGCTATCTTCAAATATCTCCTCAAGTGATTTTACTGATCTATTTTTTATTCTGAAAACCTTAACAATGTCAAAGGCATTTTCTTCACACTGTATGTCTTTCAAATCATCCCCATATCCTTCGAGCGTATTATACCCTAGTTCGTCCACAACTCTATCTGCGATCACAAGGAATCTCTTTCCATTTCTTTGCTCCACTACCATTCCATCTTTTAAATCATCCTTTGTAAACTCTTTCTGCATATAATCATTCCATTCTAAGATTGTATATCCATTTTCTTTACAAAAATCACAAGTAACAACAACTCCATAGTTTGTATAGCAACTTTCTTCCTTATATTCTTCATAATAGGTGTATACAAGATAACGCCTTCCACTTACCCATGCCATACCATGTTCATGCATCTGATTACAGAAATCCTTTGCTTCTTTCTCTGTTTTACAATGTACAGCTATTTTGTTATCTATATCTTTAAACCTTTTCCAGTCAAATTTTTTCATCATTTATATTTCCTCCAAAATTCTCTTAGCACATTCTTCACAGACAAAAACATTCTTATGGTTTTTGACAAGTGCCAGATATGGGTAATCGTCATAATTAAACGATTTTTTGCATGCAAAACACTGATCTAACCCTTTGTTTGACATACCCATCTTTTCTCTTGAAGAAATGGTCTTGCCTACTGTCATTTGCCATTTTGCACAGTCATAAATGTCATATTTTCTAGTTGTAGTCTTGGTTATAATCATTTCCCTTCCTCCAATAATTTGATTTCCAATTTAGATTCTTTCATACGCTCCCTGATTTTATCTGCAAGTTCATTCTGTTCTATCATCTTATTAAAAAGAAAATCTTTGCATTTGTCCTTGTTGGTTGAATAGTACGCTGTTCCATATCTAAGAACAATTTCTTTGTCAAGCGGATGCCAGCTTTTTCCACCAAAGAAATATGTACTATCGTCTTTACAGTAGAAATACGGATATTGTAATTTGATTGTTCCATCTTTAAATACTTTCTCAATCTCAGCTTCTTCCAGTTCGAATTTAAACGGTTCATTTATATCTGTTCTCGCATAAGCTGAATAAAAATGTATATCCATCATTTCTCCTCCTAAAAACCAATCTCGTCTAAAGCACATTCAATTTCAGAAACAAATTCTTTTTTATCTACTTCGTAATCTTCGAACATTTCATCAATCGGATAAAATCTTGAAATCCACGAGAAGATAAATTCAGCAATACCTTCCACATCATATCCCTCGACTTCGATATTCTCTCCCAACGGCTGAATCATTCCATTTCTTAAATGGTGGGCCAAATTATCAGCACCAATTATAACTTTGTTCCCTTTTGGAATAACGACTTTTTCTCCAAACATCTTTTCAACTTCCATCTCACAATTCGATGTAAGAATTTGTCCGATTTTATATGTTTTTTTCTCTGACATTGTTTTCTCCTGTTAATCACACGATTTTACAATTTTTTTTAGTTCTTCTATATACAAATTTTTTGTATTATAATTTCTCAACGGTTCAACAAATCTTCTTATATCCCTTAGTTCTATAAGCCAATTTGCAAGTTGTTCATGTTGTTTCGCACATTCAGAACAATCTAAAGTTGCTCTTTCCAAAGAGTGTTGAATTGCTTCTTGTAATGTCATTCTCCTTCCCCCAGCAAATTTATTTCCAATTTAGATTCCTTCATCCGTTCTTGCAACTTATTGACAAGTTCATTCTGCTCCCTCATTTTATTCAAAAGGAACTCTTTACATTTGTTTTTATCCGTTGAATAGTAAACAGTTCCATGTTCAAGATCAATTTCTTCATCCATATTCCTTTCTTTTTTAAAGAAATATGTACTATCTCCTTTACAATAAAAATATGGATGTTTTAATTCTATCATTTCATTATCCCAAACTTTCTTAATCTCAATTTCATCCAACTTAAATTTGAATGGAGCATTTACATCTGTCTTTGCGTAAGCTGAATAAAAATGTATATCTTTCATACTCATTCCTTTCTTCCTACATGAAAAATCCACCAGATAAATACTACAACTAAGTAAAGTGGAGAATATTACAACTATCAATATAATGTATCCGTCTAAAACAATTTTCATTTCAATTCTTCCAACAACACTGATTCCAGTTTATATTGACATACCAACTGAAATCAATCTAGGCTAAATTGCCGATAATGTCTAATAATATTTAAGCCCTATACTTTCATTTATCTATTTCTTAAACTTTTATTCTATAGCACTTTCTAATATCCATATTTACAGGACATCTATCTGTAATAGTTTTTCTTGTTACAGTAATCATACTATTACCATGTTTTGTTTTAGCATTTAAAATATCACCAATATTGACCTCATTCCAATCGCTTTCATTTTCCATTCTCCATATTCGTTCTTTTTTGAATTTTTCATCCTCGTGGACACCATATACATAACACGTTCTTGTGTTCTTATACGAATCATGGATCAATATAGGATTAATACGATTCTGGCCCTTGTAATACTTAGAATTTGTTACTCTCTTAATAAATGCACTTTCTACATCATACATTTTCAAAACAAGATACATAATATATCCGTTTACAAGAACATTATAATTATCTAAGATAATGTAACGATCTTGCATGTGGTACTTGTCCCAAATATCCTTACACTCTTTTACCTTTCGTTCTTTCGGAGAAGTTTCAGTAAAGGTATCTGGTATGACAATTTCACTCATTTTAATATATGCCATTTTATAACTCCCTATCTTCTATATATTTTTCAAAATTAATCATTAAATTCTGATATACAGAAATTTCATTATTCCAATAGGAAAATTCATTTTTTTCGATATCCTGGAACCACTCAGAAAGAATATCATCCCTTTCAATTTTACAAGCATAAGCTACAATAGAAATGAGATTTTTTAATTCTACTTTTTCTTTTAGTAAGGAATCTACTTTAATGCAATCATTTAAAATATCATGGTACAATTCCACATCATCATATGTAATATCCCTAGATACATTATCCTTGATATATGATAAGAGATTTTTTTCTTCATCATCTAACTTGTTGCTGTCGTTGTATTTAAGTGAATTAGGAGATTCATCATCTACATTAAAAAAATCCTTCATCAATTTTTCAAGGATAAACAATTTATCTTCTATTGCTCCTTTATTTTTTGATGTAATCGCTGCATCTAAAAATGCAAATGATACAACATTTGTATATTCACCAGATCCCTTTTCAGTTTCATACTGATTTAAAGCTGTTACTTTTGTCTTTTTCAAAACTTCCAGATTCTCTAAGAACTTTTGAAAGTATATATCATCCATTCCATATTTTGTAAAACGATCAAAAAGCATGAAAAATAGGATTGAGTTTTTCTGAGTAAAATATTTCCCTGTTTCTGGTGTTACAACGTTATATAAACGATTAAGATACTCTTTAAAATTAGCAAATACTTCCTCTTCTGCATTATCATTGATGTATGTCCCAATTTTTTTCGCATCCTTATTCCAATCATGAAAATAATTAATTCCCATAATTGCTTCTGACACAACTTTGTCAACTGTTCCGTTTCTATCTGCTGTATTAGAAAACGCTGCACAATCACTAAAAAACGCATGACTTGAAAGGTCTTTGATATATTTTATTGAATTATGCATATATGCAGCAATCTTCTGGGCAGCTACCATAGGTCTGCCAGAATTATAACGTACAATATGCCTTCCTATATCTTCATCAGAACAATCTAGGTGTTTGATAATATCCACGTTACAGTTATCAAAATTTTCCCTTAACTTGTCTGGAAGGTCTTTGTATGATTTTCCTCTTAGATCGTATTCTGCTATCTTATATGTAAAATTTCCGTTCTCACGTATGGATTCCTGGTATCTAATAATACTAGGAGTGATTTTATTTCCTAAAACAAACTTTCCCGATCTAAAATTTTCTATTGTTGTAGACCTTTGTAATCCATCAATTAACCATAAAATCACACCGTTGTCCGTAAGTTGTTCACAGATTTTAATAGGGTCAAAATCTTCATTAAGAATTACGGAAACAATAAAATTATCTCTGGTTTCATTAGTCCATTGACCAGATTTTCTCTGTTGTGGATGATTTTCTCTTAAGTCTCCTCTCGCAACCATGTCACAAAGTTTGCTACACATATAAGTATCCTTAATTTTTCTATCCCTTGTCAAATCCATGATTTCCATGATTTAGTTCCTTTCTACTAACGGTCTTAATATTTTGATATTTTCATCTGATGTAATTCTACTAAATAAATTTCTATAATGGTTCATTGTAATATGTAAATCGTTGCAAATTTCAGATGGAGTATAATCATTTGATATCATAAGTGCAATTTTCTTCTGTAATGGAGATAAGTTAGAAAGGTAAATTTTTACCTCCGCAGAAACTCGTTTTTTTACGTTTTTTTCAATAAAAATAGCTTCTAAATCGCTTTTTTCATCAAAAATCACGTCAGAATATGTTATTTCTTCCGATGAATCTATGGTTTCATCCCATGATACATCTGGCAGATCTCCCTTTCTTTTTTTTCGATTTAAGTAAGTCATTTCACTCTTAAACTTTTTTACAAGACATGAATAAAGAAATCCATCAAAGGATTGTACACCATCGTAATCCTTCAAAACCTTGTAAAAAATCTCGTTTGATAATGAGTAAAAATCTTCATGATTTACATCATGAAAATTTAACTTGTACAGTACATTATCAACGAGATTATGTAACTTCTTAGCATTGTCATCATAATACACTGACCACTTTTCATATGGAACTTTTATTTCCATATTATCCACCTCTCTTTCTTTTTATATAAAAAAATTATTTTCATGGGGAGGGAGTGCCGCCTTTCACGGCTATACCACAATTAGGTATAGGATGATTTTCACAAAACAAAGCGAGAATCAAATATTAGATAACAAATTGCCTTGAGTGGACTCGAACCACCGACAGCACGCCAATTCATGTGTACGCTGCTCTACCAACTGAGCTACAAGGCAAACCAGACTTTGTTTTATAGATTTTCCATAGCTGCCACATGGTTGTTTCCAATCTGTTACATTGACGGTTGCAACAAATTCCACGGGCAGCCAAGTTCTGTTGTACCTTCAAGAGATTTCCAGCGGACGCTTGCACAATGAGTATTCCGCAATTTGGTGGGTAGCTATTCCTCCGGCTAATCTTTCATGCTGTTTCGTTTACAGCGAGGAGGGGATCTCCTCTCTCCTTCTCCACTCTGGTTATCCATGGCCCAGGCGGTTAATATTGGTACAAATTTTCTGATCTTTTAATCCTTCCATTCATGCTTTCCATTTATGATTAGGACCCTCTGCTTGATCATACAGAGTTAATTAACATATGGATTACTATTCAGTAAATTACGCCACGGATACCATGGACCACCATATATTATGATTTGTTCCCTTGTAAAACCACTTGTCCAACTTATTTACCATATAGGTGTGGCACTCTAAATTACTTCCGGGAACATTCCAAATATACGGACTACTACTCCTCACCGCATTTGTCTTATCTCTTTGGAAAAGTTTTTTCATAAAGATTGCTAGTAGGTTGCAATATTTATTATATGGATGGTAGACTCAAAGGCTCATTATCTTTCATGATAAGGGATAACACCTTAACTGTTTCTTGCACTAATGCAATTTGCAGCAAAACTTATCTACCTAGCTTTTTAGGCATTTGATTTAATTTATCAGCCTAGTGGACCCTCTGGGACTCGAACCCAGGACCGTCCGGTTATGAGCCGGATGCTCTAACCAACTGAGCTAAGGGTCCAATAAAATAGATTAAATTTACATCTTATATTAATTACTTCTCCATTTACTTTTCATTTTTTGTTACATCTTGACGGGATAATATTGCAATCCCGCCAAAATATAACATAAGAAAAGAGAGGTAATCAGATAATAGATGATGCCCTGGGCTAATAGGAGTCGAACCTACAATACAAGAGTCAAAATCTTGTGCCTTACCATTTGGCGATAGCCCATCAATATTCAGTTTTACATTATTTTGGATTTATTGCAGAAACGCTTGATAAAAATTTATCTTTTATACTTGACTATAATTGGAAAATTATGTAAAATATGTCTGAGCGTTTCTACGCTTACTATGTACTTGACCCAGTTAATCAGAGGTGTGCTACCACCGATTGTATGATTAATTGGGTCTTTTTGTTTTATACCCAAAGTATAGAACATATGTTTGTTTTTGTCAATACTTACCAGAACATTTGTTTGCTAAATTTTCCCATTTTCACTCCTTTAATAGTACAATTTTCTCGAATCCATATGGTCGAATATTATTTATATCTTGTTTTTCCGTAAAAAGTCGTAATTGCTTAACCAAGTCATCATATATTTGCACTGCTGTTTGAATATTTTCAAATAATCGGTCATATTCATTCTTTCTTATTGCCACAAATGGAATATTTACATCAGATTTTTCGAGATTTTGTACTGCCACCAGAACTTTAGCATTTTTATTACATCGTTTTAATGCTTCTTCTACTGTCATTTCAACATATTGTTCCATAAGACCTCCCCATTACATATTTGCCATGTAAACTCTTTTGATTTCATTTCTTTCAAAGTCATTATTAATATGACCTAAAAGAGACTTAACCCTTTGCTTAGATACTTGTCTTACACACTCTCCTAGCAGAACCGAATCGTATAACAACCCTTTTTCAGTTCCTTTTCTAAAAAGAGAATGCGTTGGCTGATTTAACTTCTTAATCTGCTTTGTAAATGGTAAAACAATCACAGTATCACTAAAGTGGTTTCCTACATCATTTTGAATAATCACCGATGGCCGTACACCGCCTTGTTCAGATCCGATTGTTTCTAATCCAAAATCTACAAGCACTACATCATATTTTTTTAAATCGTTGAGCAAAACTACATCCTCCTTTCTTTTTGTTTTTTTCAAAATCAGCACTACATTTTCTCTATGTCAAGGATTGTATCATATTTATATTGATATTTCAATATTTATATTGATAAAATATTGCACAAAATTTTATTTTCATATTGTATATTTTAACCAAATACTTTATAATCAATGTAAGTATTAAATTATCGAGGTGTATTACATGATATGTAAAAATAATAACGATCTTATGCTTGCAATCCGAATGGAAATGCTAAAACGAGAGATCCGGATGAAGGACTTATCAATTACAATGGGAATGTCTCAATCTTCTGTTGCACAAATCTTTAAAGTAGCTAATCCAAAACTTGATACCCTATTTAAGATTTGTAATGCTATTGGTTTATCCGTTGTTTTTGATACAGAAAATAAACAGATTGTCCTTACTCAAAAATAATTCTACCAGCAATACTATATTCTCTATATGGTATTGCTTTTTTATTCATTGTCATATTCCATCAACTTAAGCATACGCTCATTAGTAGGAAATTGAAATTCATATGCGTTGTCGGCATAGTCATCTCTTAACATATCCATAGCTGCCATAGCCATTTCATTATTGTTGTATTCTGCTAAGTGAAAATATCCTTCATCTGATATTATCGTATTATAAGCAATAACTTCTTTATTATAATTATAATTAATAGTTACGATTAGACTATCAAATGGACAATTAATTTTTCCGTTCTGGCTAATAATTCTCATTGGCCTCATAATATATACTTCTCCTTTACCTATAACATACATTTGTAGTTAAACCATTTGTCTTGTATAATGTTTCCAATGATTTCTACAGGGTTTCCAATACCTTTATGAGCTATCCTTATATACTGTCCCTTAAGATTTAACAAATCAGACTGTCCAACAGTATCCATGATTCTCATAATAGCTTCTGTTCCTTTTTCATAACCACTAAAGAAATCATCATCAGCACCTACATACCCTTTTCCAAGGCAATATCCACCATATACGCAATCACATCCGTCCCATTCAATCGTTAAGTCAAGACACAGACAACCATGATTTTCCATGTTTAATGATACGTTAGTAATCTGTGCATTTTTGATAATATAACCACGCTCTATGAGTCTTTCTTTTGTCCACTGATACATAATTAACTTCCTTTCAATATTATTTTGTAAGTTATTTAACTAAAAAAATAGAAGCCAATAGTAAAAATAAATATAAACATTTCCATTAAAATAACTTTATAAATCTTTTTACCAAATGAAATATCAAATCCACATATAAATATACTAAATATAGAACACACAGAAAAAATCAAGAACGCCCCTATTAACTTATTTATTCCCATATTCTCACCTTAACTTTATCTGTAATTTAGCCAATTCTGCCGCTGCTCTATATACCGCCCCATATTTTGAATCTCCATGGGTCTGTGAAACCTTTTCTAAAAATTTGTCAATTTTCCCGTTGAAACATCCACAGCGTACAGTAATATCATTTTCATTGTCATGATAAAATGTGATAAAATCATCTCTACTACCAATATGGCCAATTACCAATATATGATTAGTAGAAGAAACCAAGGCATTGTCACAAATCCTAGCGTTGGTACGAACACAAGCATTTCCGCAAATTATAGCATCGCCATTAACCCAAACATTATCACGGATCTCGGCATCATCACGAACAATAGCATTGTCACGAACAATAGCATTGTCACGAACAATAGCATCATCACGAACAATAGCATTGTCACGAACAATAGCATTGTCACGAACCCAAGCTAATCCATCGTGAGAAAGATTTTCTTCCCTTTCGATCCAGCCACCAAGATCACCAGCTTTAACAGTTCCAAATTCTGACACTGCACAAATACGGTGTAAATTTACGACCCTTGATAAAGTGAATATTTTCTTTGTTTCGCCTGTAAATTTATATTTTTTCATTTCACACCTCAAATTTAAAACCAATAAGATGGCAATAATTTTATTTCAAAACTCCTATCGACTAGTAGTAACTCATTATTCCAATCGTAAATAATGGATACAAAACATGTGTGACCCTGTAATCAATTCCTCTAAGGATTTTCTTCTTATCGCACACAAAATCAAGTAAAAGAATCTGACCAGAATCCGAAACCAAGACATAACAGTTTCCGGCTTTACTGCCTGTGGATATTACTCTCAGGAACATTTTGCATCACCTCACTTTCCTTGATTTTAAGCTCAAAATCCAAACCTCTTTTCAAGTTCAAAAAGCATATTGTTTACCTCTACCATGTCATTTATAACCTCCGAAATACTCCTGTCTTTCTGAATCTGGTTCCGCATATCTTCCTCCGTCAATTCTGTATATTCCAAAAGCCTGTTAATCCAATCATCTTTCTGGCGAATGCTTTCCTCTAACTCCGAAATCTTCCGATTCAGAACTTCGATTTCATATAGATTTTCTTCAATTTCCCGTTGCAATCCTCATATTACGCCTCATTTCCTGCGTCTAATTTCGCCACTTTCTTATACGCATCCCAATTAGGGTTATCCTTTTGGATTTTATCCATTTCATTCCAATCTTCATCTGTTAATTTGCCATGGTCTTGTTTAAAAAGGAAATCCAAGATTTTAATATCTCTTTCAGAAATCAACTCACACCTCCGGCATCTGGAAAACTCCGTTTTTAACATAACCACCAAAGTAACCACTGCTGGAATTCATGCCAATAAATTCGCTACCTTTTGCTATATTCAAATTCAAATAAGCATTGCAAATCTCATCCAAAACCTTAATGGCTCGTTCTTCTGTTTTATACTGACCCAACATTATTGATATATTATCTGGGGTACAAGTATTTCCAAATCCGCAAATCTGGTTTTCTTTTCCAATTTCAATATTACTTCCAGTCATCTCAAAAATTTTTTTCTTATCTTGCGACCTAATCAGCATTTTCTTCCTCCTTAACCAATATTTTCGATTTCTTTATGAAACAAAATGTACTGTTGCTGCGGTTTATTATAACCATCACTACAATAGAAAAATGTTGCAATCATATCATTTTCGTGATAGTCAGCAAAATTATCATCAATAAGTTTAAGCAAATCTTTTTTACTCATTCCAATCATTCCTTGCATGACTTTCCTCCATTCTCCGTAACTGGCGGTCAAGTTTTCCGTTCAATATATTTTGAAATCTTTTCTCCGGAATATTGTGCAAGCGTTTAAGTTGAAGAATCATAATATAAACATCAACCAATTCTTCCTCAATGTTGATTTCTTCTTTTGTTCCAAACGGAACATCATTTAGTGCCTTTTCCCCACAATTAAGCTGTTTTCTCCAAAACTTATTGATTGCCTGTGTCAATTCTGCCATTTCCTCAATGCACTGGCGGCCCTGTGCCTCATAACCATAGTGATGGGCGATCTTCATAATCTTTTCTTCTCTGGTCATACATCATATTTCACTTTCTAAAAAACTTTTTATGGAACCTGTGGTATGTGAATTACTCTTAATTTCATTCTTGTTATTTCCTTTCTACAAAAAAATTATCATCTATTTTCCTATTTGTTCTTCACTTTTTTCTTCATTTTTTTATGACACATTGGATAATTATAATATCTATTTCTCCATCCATTTTTTACATTTTTGCGAGGATTTCTTTTGCCTGGTACATTCCATTGATATAATTATTTGTTGTAATAGACGGATCAGAATGGCCAAATTGCTGCTGAACCAATGAAACTCCAAGTCCTTTTGATTGCATAATGGTAGCATAATAATGTCTGATCATATGTGGTGTCAGTCCATTACCATAATTCTTAAATATGGCCTTTATATTATCCTCGTTTAAACGTTTCCCTCTTTTATTACAAAAAACAGCTTCACAAGATATAGCATTAATTCCATTTCTATAATCAAGCCATGTTTTAAGGTATTTTTGAGCTGTTCCAGTAATATATACTTCTCTCTTCTCTTCTTCTGTATAAGCACCCTTTCCAATAATACGGATATATGGAACATCCTCATCTAAAAACAAATCTGATCTATCAAGACCAGCTAATTCGATAATTCTTATTCCAGACCCTTCCAAAACCTTTAAAACAGCCATGTTTCTTATACGAATGAAGTTTTCCTTTGTACTTAATATATTCTTCTCCATATCATAAAGCTGTTTTTCCGATGGCATTTTCTTTACAAGATTATTATTTTTACTCTTTAAACATCTAGTTTTATAATTTTCTGCTATATTTACCTTAATAGAACATAACGGATTTCTTAAAAGATAATTCCAGAAACTACTTATAATATAAACTTTTGTTTTGATTGTTGATATCGAAATCTTATTCCCTTCTAAATATCGAATATATGATTTTAAATCTTCTTTCATTATCATATAAAAATCATCTGGAATAATTTCCGATATGCTATTTTTGTGTATTCTTTCCGTTTCCATCAACCATTCCAAAAATCCATTAATGGTAAACCAGTAATTATAGGCAGATTGACCACTATCAAATCCTGTAAAATACTTCCTTATGAACAAGGGGATGTTGTTTTCTTCCAGAATCATATTTAATTTATTAAAATATTTTTTGTTTACATCCGTCTTATACATAACAAATCCCCTTCCATACTATATACTTCTCTGGCCACTATTTTATTTTTAGTGACCAGAGTGTTCTTATTTTCATGCTACATTGTTTGTGGTTTCATCAATTTCATTTTCAATTTTCATATTATTTTTTACTTCTGAAACCATTGTTTTAGTTTCATTATCATTTTTTTTCTTCTTCTCTGGATTAATTACAGGGTCTAAATCTGCTTCATAATCCTTAAAAAACATATTATAGTTCTTTTCCAATTCATTCATACGTTTCCGTACAGACTCTTTTTTTGCAGATCCACTTCCAGCAGCATCATTGTATGATTTAGAAATGGTAGCTGACCTGGAACCATTGTAAAAAGATTCAATCCACTTTGTTACCTTATATTCATCTTTTCCTTCTTCAATAGCCCTGTTAATCATTGGTACAATACTGATTAAATGAGTTCTTGAATAAATACGTTTTGCAATTTTCTTATTTTCAATTCCATCATGAATTTTCTTAATGTAATCAAAAACATTCCGTAACGTATTTACATGTTCTTCCGTAAATTCTGTATCCTTCATATACGGCCTAATATACTTAGTTTCCATTGATGGCTCATGATCATATAACATAGCATGTGCTTTAGCCACTAAATCCTCGTTGACATGACCATTTAATGCAACCTGTGATAACGCTTCTGTAAACAGCGTATGATTTCCAAGTTCTACAATCTTATCAAGAGATTTTGCCTTAACACGATTCAATGTAGCTGTATTTAAAGCCTGTCCATTATTCAAATTATAAAATGTATCAGCTACTTCGTCCTGTGAAGCGTTATCAGTAAGACAAACCGTAAGATTAAATTCCTTAATTGCATTCTGGAAACATTCTGGAAGTTCGCTGAATTTCAATCCATTGATATCCATTTCAACAGTATCACCATTATCATCTATAACAGTAAACTCTTCTAGTCCTTCCAGCACAAACATATCATCCATGTATCTTACGATTGTGGTACATCTCTGTTTTCCATCTTCGCAATCGTATCTTTCTGTTTTGTTAAAATATAACGGAGGAAGGTGTCTATCGAGAATTAATGTGCGAATAAGAGCAGAACATCTCTCTTTGTCCTTCCAAACGTATCCTCTCTGGATATCAAGATCAAAATTCAATTCTCCTTCCCTTGCCATTTCAGCCATTTTTCTTACTGTCCACTCTACATGTGTTTTTTCTGCACCTTTAATAATCTTCATATTTCCTTCCTCCAATCAATTACCTTGATAATACTTTCAATTTCTTAAGTTCCATCATAGTGTTTTTATCTAACCCTAGACCTTCCACTACAAGGTCATTCATGTATAACATACAAGCGTGACGATAATCACGAATAGGATATTTTGTTTTAGCTTCTGAACGGAACAGTTTTGGATCTGTCTGTTTTAAATGTTTTGAAAGAAATTCTTTTGTCTGTTCTCTATAAAGAGGATGCATAACCCAAATTTCCTTCAAGGCTTCCATAACCATTACACTATATCCATTAGGTTCCTTATTCCATCCAGAATTTTTAATAATATTAAATATGTAGTCCAAACATTTTTCGCCCTGTACACTCGCAATTTTATATGCATTGGGATAACTACCTAATACAGATTCAGAACGTGATCCACCTTTGTCTGTAACGGATACGCTGTATTTGTTAAGAATCTTTTCCAACGAAATAGCCGCTGCATCTCCAATAATTAATCTTGACAAATGTTTTTCCAGAGGTTTAACACGTTCCACTTCCTGGTCCTGTCCAATAAAATACTCAGCTTCAAATTTCAACCTTTCTGTAAGGTCATCTGGAGCATCTAAAAGGATAATTGCATTTAATCTATCAATTCCCTTATTCTGAGCCACTTTCCAGCGTCCTTGTCCATCTACAATGGCAAATCTGTATTCCTCTGGATGTGGTACAAGAATAATTGGTGTAAGTTTCCTTTCATTCCATTTTGATTCTAAATTATGTAAAGTTTTATGTTTTCTTAACCCCTGGTATCTGTAATCAACAAAACATCTTGATAATGGAACAACAGCACTTCCAGTGATAACTTTCTGGTTTTTCCCCTTCCCTAAAACTGTCAATGGTTTAATGTTTGTAACAATATCGTTATACTGTTCCATTGACCTTTCATCAATTTTTGGCTGTTCATACTTGATTACACTCATATTTTTTCTCCTTTACTTGATTTTGAATAAAAAAATAAGCCTTTTTAGTTTGCTTGTTAAACTAATCGGCTTATTCTTGTACTAATATGTAATTTTACCATGTGAACTCCCCATTGTCTAAAGCCAATGGGATTGCGGTAGCCTCATTTCAAATTTGTTTAGTAGTAGATATAATTTCCTTTACTCTTTCTCCTTGAAATATAATTCCTTGCACTTTTTTGCAATTACATTCCAAATTTCATCAGCTTTACGGTTCTCGATCCAGAATTTCGATTCTGTTTCATTGCTTACCAAGCCGTCAAAAACATCTTTCCATTGTTCTGTTGTAACAGATCCAAATGTAAAAATCACCTTTTCCTTTTTGTAGGATTCTAAAGACCGTTTAACAGCATTTATATGATCATAACGAATCGTTGTAGTCCAGGCAATCTGTCTTTCTGTTCCTGTGAGTACAGGAAGTTCCATTTGAATAGCTGCGTCCATAGCAATTTTATTTTTTTCTTCAATCTGTCTTTGTTTTTCTAATTCTCTGCATTCTGGGCATAGGCGATCAAACTCATATTTCGCTTTCCATTCTCGATCCTTTGTAGGGCCATAAATCTGAATTTCTCCATCATGTCCGCAAGAATACGTTCCGTAAAACTTCATTACTTTTTATCTTCCTTTTTGTCATCAATCATGAAATCAAAATCTTTGACATTGTATTTTCCAGCTACTACGTTCCGCATCAATTGTCCCTGGTTCAGTCCATTTTTCATCCTGTCAAGTTCCATTAAATTGTAATCTATTCTGTATCCTTTTGGTGGTGTATAATTGTTAAATGGTCTTACATTTGTAAAATACACCAATAATAATACTATAGTTGACATTGCAATTAGTTCAAACATATCATTCCACCTTATTTGACATTCTAATCAATCTTTTATACTGGTATTCTGTCATAACACACGCTGCTTTCCCTTCCATTATAACAATAACCATAGTCTGATTGCAACAGGCAAATTTGTTTAAAACTTTATATGTATTATTTTCATTCATGTTCTATTCGTTTCCTTTTGTTTATTTTGATAAAAGTCACCAGACATAATCTAGCGATCTTTGCTATTGCATAATTCTGTCACATCTTTCCACCCCATAGATTCACAATAAAAATACTGTTTCTCACCTCCATTACAGCTAATTTCCACGATATCTCCAATAGAAAGCGATCTGCTTTTATAATCCTCTGGATGAGCAATATTTAATACCATGTATAACTCATCCAGTACATCGTCTCTAGTTCTAAGTTCATTCCCATTAAGGCCACCCTTATAGACTTCTTTATAATCACTGAATGAAAAATCCTTTTCTACAAATTTGAAATTTAAAAATTCACATGTAACTGACTGATAAACCCTGTAATCTACATTCATTTTTCAACCATCCCTTATTTATACATATTATGATTTCCATTTCGGTTCCATCTTTTTAAACGTTCACGGGAACATTCTTTCATTTTGTTAAGATCAACGATTACCTTATATGTCCTTCTTTTTTCATACTGAACAGTTGGATAATTTGCGTAATAAACCATTTTAGTTCCTGTAACCTTGTAACCTATAATCCCATAATTCTCTGCGTATTCAATGGCCCTTTCACTCATATCCATCTGTTCACCTCGTTTTTAAATTTTATTTACTGTATTCATCATTTTGAATTAATTTTCACTGGTAAAAGCAACATTTTATAATCGTCAGATGTGAAGATTAATTGAGTTACAGCATTCTTTCCAACACATGAAATTGTTTCTGTATTTGCTGTGCTTAAGATTGTATTCAAATAATTCATATTCAGACCGATTACAAAATCATCATCCATTATAAGATCATTTGTTTCCAACTCATCCATTACAATGCTTTTTGAAACTAAAATTGCATTCAGTTTTCCATCTGCCTTTTTAAGAATAATCGGATTACTTGTTTTTTTATCACACTTAATCGCCATGTCAAACTTTAAGATATCCTTTGTAGGATTAACTTTCAGTTCAAATGAAATCGGTGTTTCAATATCAAAAAAGCGGTCTGTTTTGGGCATTTCTCCCCACTTTTCCTTTAAAAACAGTGAAAAATGCTCATTTTTTACCAAAATAACGTCATTTTCTCCCACCAAAACCTCAATGATTTCATCTGTTTTTGAATCCAATACTTTTTTCAGTGTGGGAACGTAAAATCTGCTTAATAAAATATCTCTATCATCGTACACCTTTACATTATCCCTATATTCTCTAATCCCAATCATAAAAGTATTGATTCCTTTTGCACACTGTTCCCTTGCACTGAAAAGGATATTGTGAAATACTCCTCTTATCTCATCTTCATGTGTAAATTCTTTTAATTTTACGATAGTTTCATAAAACCATGAAGAAGAAACTTCAAACGACTTTTTATAAGATTCATTTTCCTGTAAATACTTAACCTCGTTGTCACATAAACTAGGAATCTTAATCGTTTTCTTTCCACATCTGGCCTGGATTAATGCCTCATTATTTTCCTTATCCTCTTTAATCGTTTTAATCTCGATCTCACGTCCATTAAGCTTTGAAGCCAGTTTTAAATCGTCCATATGAATGTATGTAATTCCATCTTCTATATCACCGTACACATCATCATTCTTTACTGTAAGAAACTGTGAAATATCTGTTCCACTCATTTTAAGAATGCCGTTTTCCAGTTCCAATTTTACATATTCCAGTGAAATAAGACTTGATTTTGGAATCACAGTTAAAACCTTTGATGCCATTGTATTAAATTCCTTTAAGTTCATTGTAAACTTCATATTTTATTCCCTCTCTTTTTAATTATGCTCTGATTAAATCATACTGTTCCATTTCGTTCCTGGTCAGCTCATGATCATAATACAATTCTGCCCATACCATTTTCCCATCCAGTAAAGTCCTTGTATCATAGTTTATAAAGTCCATAAAACCGCTTGTAGGCTGGGTTCCAATACTTACTGGGCGTAATGTGCTATAATATTTAATCCAGCCCTGTTTGGCTGCCTGTGATCTTATATAGTCTCTTATATTCATGTTCATTTCCTTCTCCTCTCTAGTTTGCCATCATCAGTGTACAAGTTACTATCTTATACAGATAGTCCCCATTAGGGACTATTTCGGCTCAATTTAATAGCATACAAGCAATTCTAAAAAGAATTGTTTTCAACTTATTTCTTTCCATATTATGTATTTCTCTGTTCCGTTTATGGATTTTAATTACTTCCATGGCCTGTTCTACACGGATATAATCAATCATCTGTTCTGGTGTGATACTGTCATATGGTGTCATAAGATTTTCGTCAATGATCTGTAATCCATTTGGCATATCAATCAATCTGAATTTAAACATATTTTTAATCCTCCGATACTTTGTAAATAGTTCCATTTGGGCCATTACTAATATCCAACGCCCATTCCATTTTGTTTTTACCATTCCTTATCATTCTGGGTTTTCTGTTTATGGCACGTTCAATTCCACTCTTTAAAGTTACCCTTTCATCTGTGGTTTTTGTGATTCTGTATTCCTTATCAATATATTTATGTAAACCAGAATCCCATTCATTTACTGTAAATCTTTCTCCTTCTTTAAACGGATGTTTTTTCAAATTAATTTCATCGGATACTATTTCAATGATTTCTGCATACAAATCACTTCCACCAAGTCCAGCAGCTCCACCATCCATAATCTGATATTTAAAGTTTTTAGGCCCTGTACCAATAACTAATACCCTTCCCCATCGTTTCATATTAACAATGTGTCCAGGTTTAATATTTTCTTTTGAAAACTGCACTCCTCCTAACTCATCTAAACATTCATGATAGTAAATTGATTTACTGATTGCATTTTCAATAATCTGTTCTGCATTTTCAATCCATCTATTTACTTCATCTAAGGTTACAATATCTCCATTCCATCTTTTTACTTCTTTTCCATTCTCAATCTTTTCTCTAGTCTTATTGTAAGACTCCAGATTCTTTTTCTGGGCCTTGATTGTTTTTTCTGCATCTCTTATACGTCTCTCACAAAATGCCTTGTCTGTGGGTTTTGTAGTGGCTGCTGTGGCCCTTGCTGCTTCTGCTCTGTCTGCATAGTATTCTGATTTTTTAAACTCCTCGAATCCTCTTTCATAGGCTGCAAACATTCTATTGCGTCTATTGGTAAAGGCTCTACCAGCAGAAGTATTAATATTAGGCTGAGTAAAAAAGGAAATATCTCCATGCATATCATTAATAGGTTTCTGGAGCTGTTTCCCTCTTTCTATTGCTTTATCAGACCTATTATCATATCTGTCTGCCCTGGCTTCTGCTCTTTCTGCTTTCTGTTCCATCTGCTCACGGAAAGATAACATTTCTCCAACTTTTCCACCATTTGTAAAGCCTAATTTCTGTGCTATCTGTTCCACATAATGTAAATTCGGGAACTTGCAACGACTTACCCATGCATCCTGTTTTCTGGAAAACAAGAAATTGCTTTTGATTGTTTTCTTGTTTTCCTCAGACAGTGCCATGTATTCTTCTTTTGTAAATCTCATTTCAAGTTTTCCTGTTTCATTATTGACAACATATTCTTTCATATTTCTTTCCCTCTCTTTTTATGTAACAATCTTTATTTCCTTAATAAATTATTGATCCATGTACTCTGATCTTTAAAATCCACCAGTTTTGTATAATATTTTCCTGTTCTGTTGTCCTTTGCGTATTGGCTTGTATAGGATCCTGTCCAGAACTCACGCATACAGAACATTTCTACATCATTTCTTGTGACCCATCCAATAGGAGGTAAGCAATCAAGCATTTCATTGAATTTTTGTTCTGTAATTTCCTCTATTGGAAGATTTAAAATAGATTCTCTTTCAAGTTTTACAAACTCCTCATATGACATAACCTTGTAATCTGTCTTATCCTCTTTTTCAACCATCGTCTGCCAGTATTCCGTCCCATCCTCTTTATACTGTGGGAAGTTGTTATGATGGCTCATATACGTTCTGATATTATCAAAACTATATATAAGACCTCTCATTTCTGCATCTTCCTTTGTTTCGTCCTCATACAGATAATCGTAAACCCTGGGGATCGTTCCTTCACTTACCATCACGGTACACATATCATAGTTATAATTTCTCATAATATATATTTCTCCCTTCACTTTTTGACCTTTCAACACTCATTGAAAAATACGTTAAATACGCATACTTCAATCAAGATTGAAATACATGTGTCTACTTTTTCAAGTTGTACCGATATGCTCCAGGATAGACTATTTCGCTGCACATGGGACTTTTTATAGTGGTTTCCATTCACTCTATATATTTTCATTGTTTTCACAATGTTTTCATGTATTAATCATACCACCATAAAACATTAATGTCAACATGATTTTATGTATTTTACAATGTTTTCATGAAGTTTGTTCTAAAAGAAAAAGCACTGTATAAATACAATGCTTTTAAATGCGTGTTCCATTTGGGTACTCAAAATAATTTATATACTTGCATCCTAGAATTTCTGCAATCTGTTCTAATTCCTCTTGTGTAAATTTCCCAATTTTTAAACGCTGTCCAAATGATTGTGGGGATGTTCCCAGACGTTCAGCGATTTCTTTTTTGGTAATGTTTCCATTGTAGGAAATTGCCATATCTATTTTTTGTTGTAAAGTCATACCATTATCATCTCCCTTCCTTATTACTATGGCTTATTATATCACACATAAGCCAAAAAAGGAATACGTTTCATATTCCTTTAAACTATCTGCCAGGATCATGAATCCCCGCCAGACTGGAAACCCGTCTACTGATAGCAGATAGTAACCTTACTTCTATATGGTTTCTGGATATAGTGAGAATGTTTCATCTCAAAAGTGATCCAGGCGTGACATAGTTTCAAGTTAAATTTTATTATCTTCATGAATGCTTTTCGTAAAGAAAAGTAGCGCATAACGCCGTTTCGCGTGACTCTCAAACTTTTTATACTGATTTTCAGTATGTCACAGGGATTTACGGACTCCCTAACGGTTTTTCTTTTATCCTTCCAGTTTTTACCGTACTCGCCGCAGCTTTCCGCACCGTCTGACATTTAAAGCCTTTAACCTTTTACGATGGTTCCCATTATCGCCGTTTTTTTGCCAGATACGGACAACTGTATTTATATTGGTCTTACTCTTCAACCTGGTATAGATCACTTATGACCAAATTTCTGATATATGCACTTATAACACGCTGGCAGCCCTCACAGATAACTTGGTAGCCCTCACAGGTAAATAAAAAGGAGAGACTTTTTAAATCTCTCCTAGTTTACATCTTAATTTTTATCATCGTTGCAAAGTGCTTCATACTTCTTGACAACCTTCTGGAAATCCTCAAGTGTAGTACACTCTTTCAGATCACTTAAAATCCTAGCCCTTTCAAGCTGTCTCGAAAGTTTTTCAATAACTTCTGCTGATGTCGGCATATGTTCACCTCCTCCTAATACAAGAAAAGAAATGATTTTTGTATGCCTTAATTATACCACATAAGCGATATGTATGTAAATATTCAATATGTATTTATTATCCCGCATTTTTATGGATCCTAGTTGTCCATATTTGCGGCTGGAAAAGTTTTCTGTTTGATTTACATTTTCAAACTAGCGGTTTGTTTCCTTTATCTTGCATCCCATAGCGGATTAAAAAGATACATCCTATGCTATACTAGGTACTTTTCTGACCTCTCAGAGCAATTAAAAGATCTAATTACTCAGCCCCCATCAATCGCAATGCTGCACGGATTAACCGTTAAATAGTTTCGTGGAGTAGATTTATTTCTGTAAAAATCATCTAAAACAGGCTATAAAACCATATTCTGCAATGGATAACGTGTGCTTTTCACGACTTATTTCAAAAACAAGTAAAAGAATGTACTGCCCAGAGATCATATCCGTGATGTCCAGATATAACCATTCTACCATTATTAAGATGCTATGCTCCTATGTATGGAATCGGTCGTCTTTCAAGTACACCCTTGAAAAGTTTGGGAAATTCAGCTTGACTTGTGAAAGATGAAATGATAGAATAAGTATAACTAATCACTGTCAAGTGATGGAGTTCCAGGAAAAGTCGTGGTAAGTTGGTAGCTGATACACGGCTTTTTCTTTTTGTCCTTCCCTTACTGTGATTATATTATATCATAGAAACGATTATTTGTCAATCACTTTATGATTGTTTTTTCAATCTTTTTTGATTATTTCAATTTCGGCCTGGTATCCTAACAGTGATAGAATCCTATTGGCATCATCCAGGGAAAAATTGTTTTTTTTCAAAATACGATTGAAATTCTGATTTGCAATCCCCAACTTCTCAGATAAAAACGTCTTTTTGTATCCAGATATTTCAATCAGATCGTTTACGGCTGCTCTTAGTTCATCGTTACTTGAAATCGTCATTGTATCACCTCCTATATATGGTACATAGATAGTATAACACACTGACGATTCAATGTCTAAGCATTTCATATTCACTTTTCAATGTGCTGCACTTCCTAGTTATAGGGAACATCAACCAGATTCAGATTGACTTTTTTCAAGAAATGATATATACTCCAATTGTGTAATTAGAATGTATCATCATTCTGAAATCGTCCCTATTTTCATTTTGAAGATGGGGACTTTTTCTTTTTAGTCCTCAATCTTCAATTTTATACCAGACTTTCCAATCTCAATTTTAAATTGCTGGTCTGTAAACTGTTGCATAAACGCTTCCAGAACAACATTCATTTTCAAGTTATAACCTTCACAGGTCTTTTTGAAATTGTCTGATATGTCAGTATCAATTGAGGTCGTGAATTGCTTTCGCATTTCATATACCTCCTTTTGATGTATATATCTTACCATATATTTATATGTTTGTCAACCCCATATTTTTAATCTTTTAAAGATTATCTGGCAAGATATTTATAAGCTAAAAAGGCATAGAGCCTTGATAACTTAATAAGACTCTACACCCTTTTTAATTAGTTGATATCCAGATCAGTTGTAATAATACCAAATGATTCTAGTTTTGCTTTTAAAACCTTGATTTGATATTCGAGTTCCTTTTATGTGTCCTGTGCTGATTTGATACGCTGTAAACTTGTATACGCGTCAATCAGATTGTTTATCATCTCTTTTTCAGTTGGCATATTATAACCCCCTTACTTGCTATATATTGACCAGTTGTTCTTAACTACATTATAATATATAACATGGTAAGTGTAAAGCCTTATTAAGTTGTCAATGTCCGCTTGCTTATTTGTAAGTGATTTGGTATAATCACTTTTAAGATTAAGTAAGAGCTTTTGTTTGTCCCTTGCTTTAACTTATGTATGTATTATAGCATAGGTTTAGCCTATCGTCAATAGGTTTAACCTATTTTATCCATGTTTAGCACATTGCATAATATTTTAAATTGATAGGTTTGACCTATTATGCAAAATGCATATATTAGAGGAGATCACATGGCCTACAACGCTAAAGCACAGCTAAAATATAACAGAAAATGTAATAGTATAGGCATAAAGTTCACATTAAACGAAGAAAAAGAATATAATAGATTAAAGAAATACGTTGTTGACAATGATTTGTCAGTAAATTCGTATGTTAAAGAGTTAATTAAAAAAGATTTAGACAATAAAGGGATACCATACAATGATTGATGAAAATGTTGTTGAAATATTAAATAGATACAATGAATGTATTGCAGAGGAAATATCAAATATTAATCTTGCTATAACCAGAATATCAGATGAATTAAAAAGTTGTAGCGATTATTTAATCGGAGAACTTTTATTGTACAGTAAAAACACTGGCATTGATAACAAAGACAGGGAATTGCAATTATTAAGTGATTCACAGTATATTAGAGAGTATATAAGCACTATAAAGTTATTAAATTTTGATATCAAAAGTTATGGCAATGATTATTCAGATAAAGAAGATATATGTGATAATTTGTCAAAAGAAATAGCTTTTAATGATATTATTGTGCTGAACAACACCTTGAAATGTGACTTGAATCACAATATTCATGATGTTAATATTATTATACCTGTATTGGATAAAGAAGGAAATGTATATACAATTAAAACGCTTGCATCGTATTGTGAAACCTGTAATAGATATACTATAACAAAGGATGTTTTTAATAGTATAGAGGGAATCGTACTTTGTGAGGTCATAAATAAGACAAATGTGTCAAACGGAGCTGGTACGGAATCACAATTTGAGGATATGCAACACGAATCTACTTTGTATAGATATGGGTACAATGTACAGTCAAAAAAGAATTTGACATCAAAGCAAGGACATATTATCATAGCTGCCCTGGTTGAGTCTGGAATAATGACGCGGAATCAGATTATGGATCATATTACAACACTGATAAACCGTGGTAAACAGATACCTAGTTGGAAGGACGCTGTTCGTAAATGGAATGAAGATAAATATTTTACAGAGCGGTACAAAACGGAAAACTTGCCTAGTGTAATAGCTGATAGGATTTTGCTTAAATATAGATATTGTGGTAGTTTGGAATAGTATGGTATATATGGCCCTGTGAGCGTTTGTATGACGTTGTACGGGGCTTTTGTTATAGACGTATGAAGTTGATTGGGTTCATATGTGGAATCGGTTAAATGGGATTGTAGAGGGTTATGGAGAGTGTATGGAGTTGGATTAGATTGGATGGAGTTGTGAGTTGGATAGATTATACAAGGATTCTAGGGGAAATAGATATATAGAAGATTTTCGATGTGAGTGATTAAACTCGAATATCGAGTTTAGCGTATGTTATATGTAGTTTTTAAGACTATATATAGTAGTTACAATATCTACGTTTACCCGAACTGGCCCAACTTGACACAATCTAACATCATGCAATTATTGTTAGCATAGCCTAACATACCACATTATACATATATTATGGTATGTCATACAATTTATGCAAGTATTCATGGATGAATTGAAAACAGATGAAATTTTACTATTTATAGTTCGGACTGGGGGTGTATTTACATTATTTACAGAATATTCAGAACCCAAATTCCGGTTATCACTTCCACTCTCATCCAGCTCGTCACCAGCGATCTCCCATTTTTATAAAAATATTCCTTCGGTGATTTCCCCAATTTCCCATAATTTTTCATTAAATTTATCCTAAATTTATCCTAGTTTCCCACTAAATTCCACCTTAATCCCTAACCAATACTCCCATCAATATTCTTTAATTTCGCAACTAAATTCTAACTAAATTCAAAATAAATCCCAACATAATCACCTACTAAGCTACCAAATCACACTCTTCATCAACACTTACTCATACCAATTTAATCACTAATTTTACTCTAATTTCCTTGAACATTTCATAAAATATCATATCTATTTTACACCTGTTTCATATCATCAATCCTCTTTCACTAACCCCAATTAAATATCAGTATTCCAAATCCAATCCACATAAATTCACCTTAAATTTCAAAATTCAAACTACGTTTATACCTATCTAATCTCATGCACTACTTCCCTAAACCACTCTTTACTTAACCAAAATTTACCCTACTACTCTCTCACCGAACAATACAAAATCTCCTTAAAATCATCTTCGGATAATTGTCTGATAATTTATTTATCCGGTAACATACTTGTTCCAGTACTACTTTGCAACTTTATTTATACCTAAGAATCTTGTATTAAATATAATCAAAAAATAAAACCCATTATTACACTTTGTACTATCCCTAGAATCCTTGTATAAAATAAAAAAGAAAAAATTTATGCCTAGAATATATGTGTAAAGAAGAATTTTTTATTCATCAAAATCTTGCAAAATCATATAAAAAATAAGATCACTTTTAAATTGTACTTCTGGTAGACACAACTTACCCCTAAAATATCTTATAAGTGACTGTTTTTAAATTGTATGACAACTTACCGAACAGTGATGATTTATAATCTTTCCAAAAATCCATTTTACCCTAGAATCAATCGAACAATCGGAAAATAAAATCAGATGAAAGATGGTAGAAATTCAACATATCAAATTCTGACAACTTCCGAATGTTATTTTTTCACCTAAAATTTTATATGAAACTTATTATTATACCGAATAGAATCTTATACTCCGTTCGTTTAGTATCTATTCTAGGATTCTTGTTTAAACTATATATTATGGTAGTGTTGATGTAGAAGGTTCTGTTGATAAGAAAATTGCAGACGAGAGAAAGAAAATTGATACTGCTATTGCTGATGCTGTTGCAAATACAAATCACTTAAAGCGTGAAATTGTTTCTCAGTTACCAGAAGCAAGTAAGGCCAATGAGCATACTATTTATATGGTTGCAAAGAAAACAGGTGACGGAGATCAAAAATATGACGAATACATGCTTGTAAATGGTGGACTTGAAAAAATTGGTGACTCCGCTGTTGATCTTACTGATTATGCTAAAAAGACCGAAGTTGAAACAGCTAAAACAGAAGCAATTCAGACTGCTGGTACAAATGCTGACAGTAAGATTGCGGCTAAAGTTGGTGAAATTGGTGACAAAACTGTTAAGGTTTACGTTGATGAAGCCAAACAAGCTGCTGTAACAGAAGCAAACAATTATGCTGATGGTCTTGCAAAGAATTACGGTTCTGCTACTGATGTTGAAAAATTAAAAACAGATGTAAGTGACATTCAAACAAGTCTTGCTCCTGGTGGGGCAACATCTAATGCTATTGCTGATGCACAGGGTAGCGTAAATGCACTTGGTACTAGAGTAGAAGCACTTGAAAACGTAAAATTTGAGCGTATTACAGAAGTTCAGATTGATGGAATGTTTGCTTAGTTGATTTTTAATAAGAGGATTGCTATTTAAGTGATCCTCTTATTTTTATTTCTAAGGGAGGATTGCTATTTGAGTACACATTTGGAAAACGATTTAATTAAAATAGATTATTTGGATACTAAGGGATTAGAATATGTCATTAAAAAGGTCAAAGATATGGCAGACCAAAGGTATAAAATGAAAACAATCTCCCTTTTAGCTTCTGACTGGTCAAAAAACGGAGATTCTTATTCTATTACAGTACAAGTTGATGGTATAAACAAAAATAGTGACATTCAAATTATTCCCAAAGAGGATTGGACAAGTGAGCAAAGACAAGCATGGGTTATTGCTGAAATCTTATCTGGTTCGCAAGATGTAAATTCGATAACTCTGATTGCTAATGGTAGTAAACCAATAGTTGATCTTACAATAAATATTTTAATCGGCTCTGATGTTATTGTTCAAAATTAGGAAAAGGTGGTGGTAATTATATGGTAAGAATCGCACATGCTTCTTCTGATGAAAAAGGAAAATATAATTCTGGTAAAGCTGGTGATCAAACTGCCAAAGAAGTATTTATTCGTAACTGGTACAATCGTCCATGGAACAAGGTAGTACGTCCAAATAATATTACTGTTGCAGATAAGATTACAAAGGCGGCAATCAATGGATGTAATAACCCTAATATTGGATATGACCAATTCCAACGGACTACTCTTTTTACACAAGCTCAGAAAGTAGGATTTGATTTAAGTAAAATTTCAAAGCCATGTGAAACGGACTGCTCTGCTTTTGTGGCTGTATGTGTTAATGCTGCTGGAATTCAAGTAAGTAAGGATGTTTACACTGGTAATATGGTCAAGGCTTTATCTAATACAAAACAATTTAAAGTACTTACAGCATCTAAATATTTAAAGGATTATCGTTACTTAAGACATGGTGATATTTTAGTATACGAAGGGCATCATACTGCCATTGTAATTGATGATGGGGAATTTGTAACTCCAGTAACCAATGTCCCCAGTACTCAACCTAATAAATCTGGTTGGTACAATGAAGATGGTGGTTGGAGATTTTATCTTGGTGATACTGGAAATTATGTTTCTAGTGATTGGTACAAATGGACAGGAAAGGACGGAAACAAATATTGGAGTTTCTTCCTAGATAATGGATTTGCTGTTTGTAACGATTGGTATAAGTACAAAGGTGATTGGTATTTCTTCAATTTTGATTGTGTAATGCTTATTTCTGCATGGATTCCATGGAAGGGTAAACAATATTATGTAGATTGCAATGGTCATATGGTAAAAGGTAAATATGTAAAAAATGTACACAAAGACTTATGGCATTATGTTAATGAAAATGGTGTATGGATTAGTGATAATGATACTACAAATAAACCAGATGATAAATTTATAGCTTTTTAGTAGTATATGTATTTTCTAAGGGGGGGAATTATGATTGGTATAATTGAGCAGTTGAATACATTTGGTTGGATGACCGTAATTTCTGTTGTTTTTCTTATAATTACATTTATCCCAAAGGCAGTAGAAAGTTGGCGTGATTTACTTGATTCTTTAGGTCTGATATCTAAGAAAAAGGTATTAGAGCAAAATCAAAAAGACGAAATTTCACAGATTCGTGAGAATCTACAAAATTATCAAGATAGTATTTTTAGAAAACAAAGTGAATATCACGATCAATCTATTCAGATCCGAGACAAACTCCGCAAGGATCAAGAGAAACTTGCAGTCTCAGTTGAAACAATGGTTGAGTCTTTGGGGAAAGTAAATCTCTGCCTAGATGATTTGAAAGCAGAGTTAGTAAACGAAAAAATCGAGCGTATGAGATGTCGGATCCTAGACTTTGCCACAGAACTTCGTAATGGACAAGACGCTGGTGTTGAACAGTACAATAACGTCTTAGATACATACACAGAATATGAGCGTCTTATTGCTGAATCTGGAAAGACTAACGGACTGGTGAATGCTTCGATTGCTTTCATCCAGGACAAGTATCAAGAATTATTACAGAAAGAATGCAAATAAATAAATTAAGGAGTATCATTTAATATGATACTCCTTTTTTTTACATTTTGATATTTAATACAATTTCCCATCTACATTTTTTAGGATAAAAAATCAGTGCGAATTTTTGTACTAGTCCTCCAATAACAGCATCACACAAATACTGTTTCGATGTTACTCCATTGCATTGAATGTTTTTAGAGGATATAATATTAATTTTTCTCACGCAGATAATTTCGCCGTCATCACCTTTGAATTTTACAGATACTGGGTACGGATCCTGGTTTGCTGGGAACCAGGCCATACAGGCTACTTCTCTTCTATCTCCCTTAACTGTACCATCGTCTAAATTAGAAATACGTTCTGACCTTCTATAAGCCATTTAAATCATCCTTTCTATTATAAACGTACTTTTTATCGTTCACAATGCAAAACCCGTGTAAAAAGGCTTATAGGAGCCTATGATGGCATTGTGTTTTTGTCTTTTGATGCATTTTTAAGATAGTCAAGAATTGATATGTATTTTAATGTACCATTTGAGTGAATTACAGTTCCATACATATCCAATGCCATTTTCGTTGTTATTTGTGTACCTTGATAGTAAAATATTTGAACGTTATGGTTTTTTATCAAATCCTCTACAATTAATCTTGTATTATGATTTTCGTAGTCAAGATTATACAATATTTCATACATGTTCTTTTTATCAATCATCATATACACCCCTCCAAATCAGAACATATGTTTGTTTTCTTTATATTTTAAGTATACGAACACTTGTTCGATTTGTCAAGCGGTATATTTAAATATTTATAAAAAACAGACCACTTGTAATATGTGGTCTGTTTTTAAAGCTACTGTTCGTTTGTACTATTTGCAATCATTTCTCTTACGCTGTCAAAAGTTAATCCCTTCTTGATAATTAATTCCTGGATTTCTTTTAACTCTTCTTCTTTAATATTTTTCTGGCATTCTTTCAATTTATGCTTTGTATTTTTTAGATTAGTTTCATATTCTTCTATTAATAATATTAATTTTTCTTCCTCACGTTTAAGTTTTTCCAAATAAGATAGCCTTACTCCTTTTGCCATTATAAAATTCTCCTTTTTAATAATTATAGTATTTTAAAAATTCATTACGGTAATCTGGGTCTATATCATAATTTTCCATCCACATTATATCTCTCTTTGAGTAACCAAAGTCACGATATACTTGAAATGCAACATCTTTGATGTTTGGTTCAACGGGCAATGAAAAGAAGTTTTCTTCATTTGGTTTTTTATTTGTTGTAATTAAAAAATCTGTCGATAGATCAATCATCTTTTTCAACTTAGTTTTCATTTTCATTGGTTCAGCGTTATACAGGCGTTGATTGTCAACATCTTTAATTAAAAGTGCAAAATCAAGATCTTCTGGAATAGCTGTTGTAATATATACCATTTCTCCCTCTTCGATTTTTTTGATACAGGCATAAAGAGGAGATCCAGACGTAGTATATCTGATAACATCAACGTCTAAAACGGGTATTTGATGAAATCCAATTCCATTACCAACTAGGTCTTGTCTAAAATCATAAGTGATGCTAAATCGTATTGTAGTACCATAATGTTCATAATAAGTTGTCATACACATACTCCCTTTACACTATCGTTTTATTTGATTCATGATATCTAAAGCATTCTTCTGTTGATCTTTGATAATATGATAATACACTTTTCTTGTAATTTCAACTGAATGTCCAGCCATATTTGCAATAACATCAATCGGAACACCATGTCTGATATAATAGCTAATTCCTGTATGTCTTAAGGTATGTGGTGAAAATCGTTTTTTCTTAAGTTTTGTATTTCTCATAATTGTACATAGTGATTCATATAACACACGATAATGTGTAATTGTCCCATTGCTTGATAGAAATATAAAATCATTACTATTTTGTGGTTTCATAATTTCTTTGTGTAATTCAAGTTCATGAATTACTTCGTCTGTAAGAACAATGGTACGCTCACTATCATATTTGGTTGTTCCTATCACTCTTTTGTATTTATTACCTGTGTTTTCATTGTCTCTATTTTTTATTGTACTAATCGCTTTATTAACGAACACAGTTCTATTTTTAATATCAACATCTGACCATCTAAGAGCCAATGCTTCTCCTACTCTTAAAAATGTGAACATTATAAAGCAGAGTCCATGTCCATACCTGTAACCACTGATACCCGGAAGATATGGCTGTGATATTTCACGTTTAAAAATATCTATCTCATTATCGGATAATATTTCTTCCGGTTTTACCACATGGATATCAGAACAAGTAATATCAGATACATCAACTTGATTATTTAGGTCTATTTGGACGCTATTTGCCCGTTTAACGGGTCTTTCAATGTCGCACATAGGATTTCCTTCTTGATTCCTTTTTTTGTACGCAAAGCGCATATAGGCGTTCAGAAGGTCATAAGTTTTGATCTGTGTTGATATCGAGTATTTAGATTCAAGATCTTTAAAAAATTTTTTTGCGTTTTCACTATCTACATTGTACGTCAGCATTGTACCAATTTCACTTGATACGATTTGATTATTTAATGTTTGTTCTAATCTGTCGTAACTCCTATCTTTGATTTTGCAATATTTGTTTTCTTTTAACCATTGTCTAATTCCATCTTGTACAGTTAGATTTTTATATTCCTCTCTTGCTGACATTGTTTTTTTATATAGTTCTCTTAAATCTAGTTCTCTTTGTTCCATGTTTTTGAAACACTCTTCCGGGGAGAAACCTGTAACACTTTCTCTTTGTGATAATCCATCAGCAATTTTAATAGTCTTTCTATAGATAATTAATCCTTCTGTTTTACTATCCCATGAAAGGCTGCCTTGTCCATATCCTAGTTTTGGTAATGATTTTCTTTTTTGCATAACCATCCTCCTCAATATACTATACACAGATACAAAAAATTTTGCAAAGCTGCTAGTATACCACCATCATTTTTCTGGATATGGTTTTATATTATGGTTTTGATATTCTTTTTTTTACTACCACTTTACTACCACTCTAAAAGTGAAGTAAAGTGACTAACAGTGAATTATCAGATAATTATTATTTTTATCAAACTATTTTGACATACCATTTTGTAACAAAAAAAGAAGATGTTTAATGCTGTTTTTCCTTGTATTTACAAGGTTTCTTAGCATTAACCATCCTCTTTTTATTAGGTGTAAATAGCTATTAAGAGTAGCAGGGGATGAGGGGCTCGAACCCCCATCTACGGTTTTGGAGAACATTGATAAAATAGCTTACAAACCCTTTATTTTCAAGGTTTTCTTGCGTTTTACCCTGTCGTTACTACCACTTTTACTACCACTTTGGCTTGTCATCTGAATATTTTTACTACCACTTTTACTACCACTTTGCTGAGATCTTCTTCCAAAAAAAGATGATGGTTTTGTGTAAGTATACTCTTTATAAAGATTTTTTTCAAGCCATTTTTCAAATTCTGATTGTGGTATCAAATATCTTTTCCCAATTTTTATTGATGGAAACCCACTAGACTTTACAATATCATATGTATTATTCAAGCCTAGTCCTAATATCTCTTTAATATCTTTTACACCTAATATTTTTTCTATTTTTTAAGCACCTCTTTATTCGTTACAAAATACATGATTGCCAATTCTAGTCTGGATGCGTTTGTTTTGTGGCCCTCTTGAAAAATATACTGTCTTATAGGGTAAAATATTGGTTTCACCATTTAACACAGCATGAACATTATTTTTTACTCGATCAGATGGAATAGCACGATTACTATTTACATTTCTCCATGTAGAAAATTGTGCGTATCCACCGCTTCTCTGTCCTAATACAGAAACTACATCGTTTGGAAAGGAATTGTTTACTACACGATTTAAAATAACCTCAGTTACGGCCTGTTGTCCAATATCAGATTCTCCACCAGATTCTAACATAACAATTCTGCAAAGAATTTCAAATTCATTGTCATTCAAAACCACATTCCATCTGTTATTAGAGATCATTTCTGTATCACTTAAATAATCGCTATAAACAAAAGCGATACCATCTTGAGTTGTAATACAAGTCCAGTTATCATATTCTGCGATTGCTTCAACAGCAGTATTTCTAACAAGTTGACCTAGAACTTTATTGGTTGTCCCAGGTAACTCTCTTACGTTCACATTATTACCAGTACAGTATTTTGTTGTCTTATTGCAATTTACAATACCTTCACGCATACCTTCTGATAATAAGTTCATGTCAATATATTGTGTAAAATCTTCTTTAATTTCTGTTATAATATTTTCTGCTGCTGTCCTCTCTTGTCCGAGGACAGGCGTACAATTCATGGTGCTCATTAGCACTAGGAAACCTAAAAATGCTTTCCTCAAAATGTGACCTCCTTATTTTTTCCTTTGAATTAGTACCAATTCATTAATTTATATAAACTAGTATAGAAGTATCTATACTAGGAATTTTAATTACTTTGTGGTACTTCCCATTCCTCCATTCCTATTTTCTCCATTATCAAAAGAATCTTCATCAACAAGTAAGAATGGCATAAAAATCGCTTGACAAAATGCTTCTCCAACCTTTACATACATATTCTTCTTTCCTTCGTTTCTTAATTTAACAAAGATATGTCCATGGTTATCAGAATCTACATAATCAGAATCAATTACACCTACTGTATTTGCCATACGGCAGTAATACTTGAATCCATGTCCACTTCTAGGATACATAAGTAACACTTCTCCTGGCTTCATATGTACACAAATACCAGTTGGGATTTTAATTTCTTCTCCTGGTTGGATCATAAAATTAAATGGACTAAAGAAGTCATACCCAGCAGATTCCTTTGTTGCTCTTTTGGGTAACTGGATTTCATAGGAGGTACGTTCAATACAATGGTTTGTATCCTCTTCTCTTACATTTTTTACAGATTCAATAAATTCTTCTACTGGTACATGTTCAAAATATCTTGATTTTACAGTGTGTTCCATTTTCTTTTGTTTTCCTTTCATACTTGTAATTTCCTTACCATCAATGCAACCTGTAATATTGAATAAAACCATATTTCGCTTTAAACAAAAATCCTTATTATCAACTGTTTTGTTATAATAGGAACACTGGCTACATTGCGTAGGCAATTTGAAACTAGATTTTAAATTTCGTTTCATACCAAATACTTCTCCGTTTGATTTTTTATTTTTTAGCAGATTTTTTCTGCGTACTGGTTCTCAGATGCAAGATAAACACCCAAAATATCATCCTTATGTTTTTCTTGTCCAGGAATATACCGTCCAAATTTGATAATTATGTTAGAAAATTCACTTGATAAAATCTCAATTTCATTTGCGATTTCTGACCTATAATAGCCTGTATAGAGTACAAAATCGTCATTACAACCGTTATTTCGGAAGGTTTTTATTAAATTTCGCACTTCTTCAAACTGTAACATTGGTTCTAGCCCACCAATCACAATAGAATTTGTAATAGGATTATTGATGTACCGCATGAATATTTCATCATCCGGTACATCAAGTGTTTTAGAATTGGCAAGGGCTGAATTTTGGCAAATACTTTTATCAAGATTTTGTTCAATACAACATTTCCAGTTACAGATACACGATCCTATGAACATAGATGGTTTTTTGTAGTTTACAAAATCTTCATCTTTCAATCCCTTAATCTTCAATTCTACATCTCCTTCATGGAATTTAATTCAAACCAATCACGTTTTCTAAACTCTTCTTTTCGTTCCTTAGAATATGTTTTTTCTGGTGTTAGGAACCCTACAATTCGCTGCCATGTAGTTTCTACTGGATTGCCACAGTAAGGACAAGTATTACCATAGAATCCATGATTATTTTTACAGGTACTAATTCTTACGCAAAATGCGAAATACACTACTCCTTGATCAGCAACATAATTTAGTAAATTCCATGCTGTATCAAAATCTTCAATTGGAGCGTCAAGGTTAATATGGGCAATACTTCCACCAGAACAAGCCTTGTCAAGAATTGCACTAAGACGAATCTTCTCGTTAAGAGTAGTTTTTACACCTAATGGGATCCACTGATTTCCATATAAAGGTAATTCATATCTTTTATTCGGGAAAAATAATCTATCCTTTTCCATAAGAATAGCGGCAGCTCTTTCACCAGGAATTTCTTCAATATTTGCCATATAATCCTTGTTCTTACAGAACTCATTTTTTACATCTGTAATCTTCTTAAGGATTTTCTTTGCGAACTCTACACCTTCATCGGAATAAAATGTGTTACCAAAATCGTCTGTGTATGTGTATCCAAAGTTTTGAAGTGCTTCAAATACACCTACGATACCGATTGTGTTGTACTGGGATTCCATAGACATAACGCCTTTTGAATAATTAGGAAGTAACCCTTTATCCACATTTCTCTTAATGATCCATCGGATTCTATCAAGGGCCTTTAGATTAAGAATTACAAGTTTTTCAAGATTGTTAAGATATTCTTCTTCGGTTTCACTTTCATAAGCAATTCTAGCAAGATTAATTGTATTAACCTTTACACTTCCTACTTCAAGTGCTGTACCACCAATAGAGTTAAAATATCCTAAATCAGAAATGTTATTAATAAGTCTACAACAGTTAGACAGACTTGTAACATCTTCACTTACAAAGAAATTACTATCAGCCCATTTCATATTATGTTTGCAACACCATTTTGCAAATTCTTCATCTACAAACTTACCATTTTTTCTAAGTAAAGAATAAGACAAAACAGGGAATGTCATCATATTCTTACTACGAATTTCGCTTACCACCTCCATAAAACGCTTCTGATATTCAACGATTTCATCAATGTAATCAATAATATATGTTCCATCTGGGAATTTTTTACCGCCAAAGATTTCTTCCATATAAATATGGTCGAAAATAGAAAAATTTGTAAATGCAGATTGGTTTACTCTTAGATATGGCTGGTTAAGTTTATAAATAATCCTCTGGAACTCTTGGTCACGATATCTTTCTGGTGAACCTGTATAATAACCTTCTTTAACGTCTTTTTTCCAGAAGTAGTAAGAATAGATTAAGAAACTTGGGACTCCACAAGCTCCGCTGGTCCTGTTAGATGCCCAACTTACAAACTCTCCAACAAAATCTGTATATGTTACAAGATGTTTAGGTGGTTGTGCGTTAAAATTTTCAATAAAATATAAACCTCTTGTTACTAAATCTTCGATATCATAAGCAAAACAATAAGGACGTTCAGAAGAACTTGCTGCATCATGAAGGTAGTAATGTCCATCAAGTTCATTTTTTAACCATTCATATGCCGTTAGATATCCATATTTTTTGTTGATCTCATAGAAAATCTTATTGAAAGCAAGCAATTTAGAATGAGGTTTACTCATTTCTGCTTCAAGAGAACAGATATCTTTTGTACCAGCATTAGCATTTCCATCAATACTTGCATCTGCTACTGTCTGCTTGTCTATAAAATTGTCAATAAAATCTGTATAGCTTAACTGTTCATCTGAAAAGCCATTAAGTCTTTCAATATTTTCTCCTACTCTTGCAATAAGACCATCCATGATTTTGTAATACGCTTTAGTAAAATTTGGGTCTAGTTTAATATTAATATTCATTTTTAGTTTTATCACTCCTGTTCATTAATCCACTTATTTGCTTCTGCAAACTTCATAAATTCTCCCTCAACTTCTAAAATAGGAGCTGAGTAAAATCCCATTTTTTTCATGACATTTACGTCTGTAACAACATTATAATTGATATTTTTTTGTACCATTTTTTCCTCAAGAATTTTACATTTGGGACAGTCCGTTGTATAAAGTGTAACCATGTTGTGCCTCCCTTCCTATAAAAATTAATATTCTTCATAATATTTCTCTTTATTGGAAATACTACTACTCTCATTTTTAGATTCTGTGATGTTTACAAAGTTTAAAGCATCTTCCCTATCAGTGAAAACACATTCTCCTAGATCCGAAAAATTAAATAAAAATGCGTGTTTGCTATCTTTGTCTACACCAACAAAAAATTTCATACTATCGTTTACTGTTCTAATTTTTAATTGTATTACTTCGTATATTTGGCATGTAGGTATTGCCCTTGCATAGTAAACGATATTTTTAGGCTCTAATACATACTTCTCCATTTGTTTTTTAACTTTTAATCAACTTTAATACCAACCATTTTCAGTTCTTTTAATTTTTAAAGCGTAATACCATTCTAAATCATCATCTCCATGTAGTTTTCTCTGGACGATACTATCAATAATATATTCATTGCAATCTTCATCAACTACTAAAAGATTCTTTTCTATTGGTAAATTTTCTAATACTTTTGCCGTTTGTCTTGTAGTAAAGATCATTTATTGTTTCACCTCTAATCTTCATCTTTTAATTTAATAGAGGCACAATAAGCCATAATGATTATCCCAACTGGAAACCCTATCAAAAAACCGAGTATAATCCCACTTTCATATCCCATAAGTACCTCTAATATTATTTTAAATCCATCTTCTCAAACTTCTCTCAACATCATACCAATTATAGCAATGCAACCCTTCATAACCTTCATTCCATGAATAATCATCACCAAATAAAACCTTTAATTCGGCATTACTAGTTTCCAGGTTTTTCTTACTATCATCAATAAATACACTATTTCTCATATCAATGTGTGACTTATCTGGCATTTCGTTGATATTAACACCTATAAAATCAGCATATGGGCAATGATATTTTAAAAAGCGTTGTTTTAAATATAGATTGTCATGACTTCCCATACTACAAAATTGGATTTTATATTGATCTTTTAGTCTGTTTATGATTTCATTAAAATTATACATAGGTTCTATTGTTTCAAAAAATCGCATTTGGTTAAAATATGTATCAATATATTCTTTAGATGCACATTTCAATTCAATAAAATCCCATGTATTAATTTCTGTCCAATGCAACTTTTCATATCCTGGAGAACCATAAAAATCATTATCATATAAGTCAACTATTGCTTTAATTGTGTTATATGCTGTACAATCAAAATCAATTATAAGTTTATCAATCATGTACTTCTCCATCTCCAAAAAATGTACTTAAATATAGTTCAATTTTATCAACGACAGATTCTATATTACTGTTCAAGTTATTGTAAATGAGTCTATTAGATTCAAGTTCAAAACCCTTGAAATCACGAATATCTGTTTCAATTCTTCTTTTAGCTTCCAAAGGATCATCACCACGATTTTTTAGACGTTTTTGAATTGTTTCAAGATTTGCAAATAGATAAATTACGATAAAATCAATCCCAGTATTTCTTTTTACATCTCTAACACCATCTGGGGTAAGAATAATAAATTTTTTATCAGAATCATTAAGTAATTCATTTGCAAGAATTCTCTTTTCGTATCCAACCCCTTTTTTGCCGGCATTAGCTTTTTCTGTATATTTTTCAGCAATATAAGTTTTATACTCCGCAAACTCTCCATTATCTCTCATTTCAAAAAATTTTTCATTTGATATAAAATGATAATCAACACCGTCTACTTCTCCATCCCGCATTGGACGTGTAGTATAAGTAATGCACCTTTTATATCCTCTTTTTTCAAGTTCAGTTGCAACGGCATTTTTACCGCTGCAACTTTTTCCTACAATAATAAACATATTAAAATTCCTTTCATGATAATGCTTTTTCCAATTTATACAACTCTTTTTTATTATCTGTATTGGCATTAACAGTTACAATATGTCCCATAAGAGAAGCCACACCTAAAACACTTTTACCATCAATTACTTGTTTCTGATATAAAATGTCTACTTCACAATTTAACTCTCTACACGCATTCACCAGTTTTAAAATATCATCTTGATTTTTAATTTGATAACTTAGCATTTATTTATCCCTCCCTTCTTGCAAAATCCATGTGTTTCGTGCATTATTTGTATTTTTAATACATCTTAAAAATGCACCTGGTTCAGCAAGTAACAAACATCTCTTTTTTGCTCTTGTTAAAAGTGTGTATAGCATACAGTTGTCTAATAACTGATAATGTGTATTGTCAATAATACCGATAACTGTTTTTATACCACTACCTTGCATTTTGTGTGTAGTCATGGCATAAGCTAAATCAAGACTACTTAAATCTTGTTTTTTATATTCGATAACTTTTTCTGTTTCCCCTGGTGACTTAAATGTAACATAACATTTTTCATCTTCTATACAAGTAATATATCCGATTTCGCCATTAAATACATTATTTTGATAGTCGTTTACTGTTTGCATTACCTTTGCACCTAATTTAAAACGAGTGTCAAAACCATCAATATATTGTGCTTCATCCTTTAAAACTAAATCCTGTATTGTTTTATTTAACTCTTGTGTACTGTTTAAACAGTTTTTCTTTCGTGGTACTATAATTGCCACATCATCTACATTATCTGTTTCAATAGATTTCATGTAAGTTTTTACTGCGATATCAAATAAAGATTGTCTATTGGTACGGAACATATAAACCATATCTTTTAATTCACCATGGACAATTTTAGGAATAGGTCCTTCTCTGATCGGATTTTTGTTATTTCTAATTAAGTTCGCATCTGTAAGGATTCCAGACTTTTCCGCTTGTCTCATAGGTTTTGTTAATTCTCCTACGATGCTATCATCTAAAACACGAATTAAATCTGAAAAAATATTACCATACCCGATAGGTGGTAACTGTTTGTAATCACCAGATATAATAATTCTTGAGTTATCTCCGATTGAAACTAACCAATCATAGAATAATTTGGCATTGATCATACTTCCTTCATCACAAAATACTACATTGTATGGCAATGGATTTTTGCTGTTATATTCAAAATCATTGAACCCCTTACACCCCAATGTTCTATGAATAGTCATACCTTCATAACCTGTTGCTTCTGTGATACGTTTAGCAGCCATAGCTGATAAGGCAGACAATGAAACCTTATATCCATTATAGTAATACGCTTTAATAATTGCTCTCATAATAGAAGTTTTACCACAACCAGCTTTACCAGTAATGATACTTACTGTTCTATTTAAACTTTTATTGATCAAATCAACCTGATCTTGCCCATATTCAAATCCTTGTTCCTTTTCAGCATCTTTAATAGCATGATTAATCTTTTCTTCTGACAAATTAATATTTGTTTTCATAATAGATTTTAATTTTATCAAATGAAAAATTTTCATTTCTAAATCATGATAATATTTTAAACCAACCTTATTGCCATTAATATACAGAAGATTTTCTATACTAAACACTTTTTCAAGTTGACTTAAGCATTCTGGTATAACACTAGATACAGAAGATTTGAAAACTTCAATATCACACCAGGTATGACCATCTTCTTCTCCCATTGTAGTAAAAAAATACCTTGTATATGCAATAAGACGTTCTAGTGAATTAATCTTTTCCGGTTTTAATTTTAATGCTAATTCATCTACACGTTTGAAACCTAATCCATTGATATCTGTAAGTATCCAGGGATTGTTTTTTAGTTTTTCCTTAAGTAAAGCGGGGTTGTTTTCATGATCTAGTAATTTTTTTATCATTGTATAAGTAACACCCAAAGGCATTAAAAGATTAATGATATCAGAAATTACATAATTATTTACAATCTTATCTTTGATTTTATTCCATGTTGCTTCTCTTACACCACTAACCTTTGAATAATCAATTGTATCAATTACGCCATTGGCAACATCATTAACAATGTTCGGATATGCTTTTATAAGATTCTCAGCAATTCGTTCTGGAATTAAACTTTTAAGAAAAGTGATTTGCGATTCTTTACTTTTTGGCATAAGTGCATATACAGACTTTGGAACATATTGATCTCCATACTTTTTATCATTTTTAAATGTAGCAGTAACCTTGTATTCAGCACCTACATTTAATTCTTGCATTTTGCCAGCCAATGTTCCAAATTTTTTATCAGATTTAGATTCTTCTTTATCAAATGGAATATCACATTTGACATAATATGGAATATCATCTTCTGTTGAGAATTTGTATACTCCCCATCCAGAATCCTCATTATAGTATCTACAATCTGTAATAACGACATTAAATACATACTGTTCATTATCGTTACACATTAAACTTCAACCCCTTTCGTCCTTGCAAACTTCAACCACTCGTTGTATGGTTTCATTTTGTTGACTGTGACCTTATCATCTCCATCTTTTCTACACAGTATTGCAATCTGCTGCCCCTTTTTTACAAGATCTTCATACTCTTTTAATTGAGTATGCCATACAATTCCTTCAATAAGACCAAATGACGAATAGATATTAATAAAGGCAAATTGTTTACCATTTCTGTCCTTTTTCTTCTGAACCTTTGCAATAATACCTACTAATGTACACTTCTCTCCTATCTCAATCTCTTCATATGGAGTCAAAAAAGTATATGCAGCATCAAACGGATTGTCAGTAATAAACACTTGTAGTGTTTGAAATTCCCAAAAATCTTCATCTTCTAAATACTTTTTATTATCATCAATGTACTTTCTAAACCTAATCTCCTGGTTTTCATCAAATACTTTTCGTTTTACTTTGTTATAATCTTCTAGTAGCTTTTCTTTGTCATAAGATACCCTTTTACCAGATGAATGTAAAATATATTTAGACAAATCCATATTCCATTCTTCGTCAAGTTTCTTGTATATTGGTAGTGTTTTAGATGGATTAAATAACAAGGGTACATATAATGATTTTAGATAAGATATAAGACGTTCTTTTTTATTTTTACATGGAATTGTTCCAGACTTAATTAATGAAATTACAGAGGATTTATCAAGTGGCACTCTTTCAAGTAAATTATGAAAGGATGTATAGAAACCATTTTTTTCTCTTTCTTCAATTATCTGGTTTGCAAGTGTTGAACCAATACCAGAAATAGCAGAAAGACCAAATAATACTTTATTGTCATTTACCGTAAAGTTGATTCCAGAATGGTTAATATCTGGTGGAGATACAACTACATTAAAATATTTTGAATCAATAATATATTTGTTTATTGCACCAGCTTTATCTTTGTTCTGATTAAATAATGCCTTAAAAAAATAGGTTGTGTAATGTACTTTTAACCATGCTGTTGTAAAGCATACTACAGCATACGAATATCCATGAGATTTGTTAAAAATGTCCTATATACCCTCGGTTTCCCGATATTTTAGTAGGGGAGTAGACTATACCATTATCGTTGATATTATCTCAGATACTCATTGGTAGTCGTTGCGAGCTTCCCATATTATATTAATCTATATAACTTAGGGCTATCTCTCAGAGTTATCCAATTATTAAACTTGTTACTATATCGTTGTGATTGGCAACGCCACGTTTTGATTTCTCTAACGCTTAGTATTTAATACTTAAGGACTTTCTCTGATATTCTGAGTTTGCTATAACTATCACTAGCTATAGGGGCTAATATTTCTAAATCTTTCAAATTTGTATGTTAAATAAATTGTTGCGTTTTTATATAAAAATTCCCTTATTTTAATTAGACTATCTACACCTTTATATGATATTCTTGTTAGCCCAGGAACTCTATTTACATTATGAAGTCTTGTTTGTTTTATGCTACATTTTTCTGATATTATTTTGTTAATGATAGATAGAAATTCTTCTGTTCCTATAATCTCCATACAATATCTTTGCCTATTATCATAAGTATCAAGATATGAAAATATAGATCCATCGCCATCAAAATATCCACGTATGAAATGATTGATTAAATTATTATCTATGTTGTGTGGTATATCTTTCATATCAAGAGATTTACATGTATGTACCCCACATTTATTAAGGTTATTTACTATTGTTTTGTTTGAGAATTTAAATATATAAATTCCCTTATTATAGTTATTATGTGAATGTTTTATTTCACAGTCAGTTTGTAATTCTTCTTTAAATCTTTTCAGAATTTTATAATTATCATTTGTATCACATAATGAAATGCAAAAATCATCGTGTATACCCACAAAACCATCAGCATATATAAAGCCTAAAATATATGCTTTAAATTCTGTATCAATATAGCTAAAATAATTTTCATTTAAAATTATATATCTATTTTTTAGTCTTGTATTTATATTGGATTCTTGTAATACTCGTGACACGCTCCTCTGAGATACATCTAAGAACTTATGAATATCAGATATTTTTATAGACTTGTTATTGTAATAAAATTCAACAATTTTTTTCTTATCTTCATTTGTTAGTTCGTTATAACTTTTAATTTACACCTCTTTCTAATTTATTTATCATACAAAAATTGACTTTAAGCTAACCCGCCTTTAGTTGACATATCATCTGCAATCATGTCTGCAATCTTTTTAGGATACCCGTTTTCTACTATTTCATCTCTTAGCTTTTCAGATTCTTTTTTTACAAGTTCTGGCATCTTTTTCCCAATAGCCTTACGGAACAGATCCGCCTTACCATAAGACCTACCACCAAACTTTTTTACAATATCAAGCAACTGTTCTTGATACAATAAACAACCATTTGTATTCCCTAGAATTGGTTCCATATCTGGGTGAATGTACTCTGGTTTCTTTCCACTAACAGCAATATCAATGTATTCTTCCAATGCTCCCATACTATCTGGCCGATACAATGATACAACAGCAGCAACATCATCAAGGTTTTTAGGCTGTAATCGTACCATAAGGTCTTTCATACCAGCAGATTCTACTTGAAATACACCATTTGTCCTACCACTAGATAGTAATTCATAAGATGCTTTATCGTTTTCAAATACTGGATTATTGATATCGTAATCCCATGGGTCTATATTTAAATCGTCCTTCATTTCTTTAATTAGATTTAAAGTAGCAACACCTAATAGGTCAAATTTAACAATACCAATACTCTCAATGTAATGTTTATCTGCCTGGATAACATGTTCGCCCTTTGTACCTAATTTCATAGGCATATAGTCATTAATATCAGAATCTACAATCCCAATACCTCCAGCATGAATGGAAACATTTTTTACTCTTCCGCTTAAATGTTTTGCTATATCAAATAATTCGGCGTATTGAGGATTGTCCGCTACTAAATGTGGATTAATTTCCATACATTTATCCCATGTATCAAGTGTGAATTTCTGTGCTAATTTTTGCATTTGATTATATGGGAATCCTAAAATCTTACCAACATCTGTTATCGCCACACCAGGAGTAATATATGAGTAATTGATAACCTGGCATACCCTATTTTCACCATACTTGTTTACCAAATATTCAATAATTTTATCTCTATCTCCAACATCAGTATCAATATCTGGAAGTCCAACACGTTCTGGATTCAAAAATCTTTCAAAAATCAACCCATATTTAAATGGATCAATATCTGTAATATGACAGCAATAACATACTAATGAACCCGCTGCTGAACCTCTTCCTGGCCCTGTTTCAATCCCTAATCTATGTGCTGCATTAATAAAATCCCATACAAACAAGAAATATCCATCAAACCCCATAGAGTGAATAATGCCCATTTCGTATTCAAGACGTTCTTTTCTTTTTTTCTGTTCTTCTTGATTTAGTCTATCATATCCTCTATCTTTCCATCCTTGTTTTACCAGTTTCCAAAGATACTCATTATTATCTTTTATACCTTCTGGTAATGGGAATGTAGGAAGTTTTGGATCTTGAAAGGGCATATCAACATTATCAATCAAATCAGCTATCTTATTTGTATTTTCCAAACCAATACAGACATTTTTATATCCAATCTGATCATCCATATATTCATGAATTTCTTCATCCGTTTGCATATAGCAACCTTCATATATTTCTGAGTTTTCTATGGATTCCCTATCATAATTTGTACTTTTACGTCCTATTTTAACAAGTTTATCTTGATATTCTAAATCTTCTTTTGTAGCTGCATGGCTATCTGTTGTTATAATAAACGGGGTGTTTGTTAATTTTGAAAGTTTAAGAATTTTTTGATTATAGATTTTTTGGCTTTCATGCCCATGCGATTGCATTTCAAGATAGAAATACGGAAATACTTTTTTATATTCTTTAATGTACTCTACACATTTATCCATATCATACCTTGCCAATTTTCCGGCAAGACAAGCAGATGTAATTACAAAATTCTCTGCATATGGTTCTAAGTCTTTAATTGTACATCTTGGTTTGAAATAAAACCCTTGTAAATTACTTTTAGTAATTACCTTGTTTAAGTCTTTTCTTCCTTGTTCATTTCTTACAAGACATATTAAGTGATAATATTTATTATCTTTGTCCTTTATTTCAATATCATCACATTCATATAATTCGCATCCATATATTAACTTTATATCTGGATAATTCTTCTTGATTAGATCATAGTAAATATGAGAATATACATTACCATGTTCTGTAACAGCAAATGCTTTCAAACCAATTTTTCGAGCTTGGTTTAACATTTCTTCTGGACTTCCGTAACCATCCAAAAGTGAAAAATAAGAATGGTTATGTAAGGAACTATGCATTATTTCACCTACCAATCTTCTTCACTATCATCTGAAATTGTATTTGAACTTAGAACTTCCACATCTTCAATAATGACCTGTGGCGTTAGGACACCATTGTAATTATTAATACCTGGTTTTCCTACAATTGTAAAAGAAATCCAATTATCATCACTCCACGCATCTTGTATAAAGTCATATAATCCATTTCCTTCTTTGCATTTAAATTGAATATATTTGACTCCATTACTTTCAAATGTAATAGTATCTTCTGTTTTTCCAATAACAATAAATTTATCTCTTGATAATGAAATATTTTCTACTGCAATTAAAGGTTCATCAATTCCCTGGCAAATGATATTATCAAATTTTGATAGTTCTATGATTAATGATTCATCTACTTCTTCAACATCTAAAATGAAATCAACATTATATGTAGTGTCATATACAACATACTTTAAAAGCTCATTAAGTTTTTCTTTTGCGATATCAATTTTTGAATTATCAATACTAATACCAAACGCTCCTTGATGGCCTTGTGCAAAATTAAATACATTGATTTCATTTACTATATCTTTAAAATTAGAAATTGGACTATGATTAAAGTTTCTTGCGCTCCCACCATAAGTTCCATCACTAGATTTGTTTAGTAGAATACATGGTCTGTGGAAAGTTTCTGCAATCTTAATAGCCACTAAACCTGTCAAACCAGAATCAATATATTCTGTGACATCAATAATATTTACTTGATTTTCTTCATTGGATTTTTTTAGAAATTCAGAAATGTCTTTGAATGCTTTGTCTCTTTTTTTATCTTGTCTACTTTTTGCGTTTTTACAAAGTCTAGCAGCTCTATCATAGATTGTTTCTTGTATAATCTCTTCTGGATGATCTTTTGTTGCACGTTTTTTATAATCAAACATCTGGTCTTTTTCAATAAACGCATTGAAAAGAAGTTCTCGTTCTTCTTCTGTACCAATTCTAATTAATGCATTTATTACAGGAGTTAAGTACCATTGTACATTATGAATATTTACCTTTCCATTCATACTGTAATCTTGTGCTTTAATTAGTGCTTTAAAAAACTTATTATTGATATTTGATAATCCTGTATTAACTAAGTATCTTGTTTCATATTCTCTTAAATCCATAACATCAGAAATATTAGCAAGTGCTACTAGGTCTAAATAATTATCTGCAAACTGTTCCCATGTGCAATCGTCTAATGCGTTTAACCACTTATATACAATTCCAGCTCCACAAAGCTGCTTATTAGAATAATATTGGCTATTTTGATTGTTTACAATAATTGCATACGGATTATCTTTTTCTTGTTCATGGTGATCAAGAATAATAATATCTATTCCTTTTTCACTTAACTGTTTACATTCATCTGTATCATTTGTACCAGCATCCGCAATAATGAGTAATTTTACATTTTCTGATATATTTACATCTGATAATCCATGTCCTTTATTTCTTTTGTGATAAATAATTTCAATCGGATAATCGTCTTTCGTATCACACATAGAATGGTATAACTGATTAATATATAGATAAATCATAGCAGATGAACACATACCATCCACGTCTGAATCTGGAATAATTCCAATAGTATTTTTTTTATAAAAATGCTCCATAAACATTTTTACTGCATCATCTATATTGTCTAGTTCACTATAAGGAATTTCACAATTTGATGATAAATGTAAATATTCCTTGTAGTTCTTTATACCCCTGTTTTTCAAAATATTTCGGACCACATTTGAAGTATCATTTTTGGAACCTTCGTACAATCTATATTTCATATTTCTACTCCATTATCTTAATTGGTAAACATTATTACTAACCAAATAATTCCACTTATTAGGGTCATCAGAAGGAGATTCATGATCGGATAAGATGTTATCCTCATCATATATATATAATAATGAAATACCTTCTGGAAACCTTTCTGCAATTTCTTCATATTCATCCTTCTTTACATCTTTATCAAAGCATAATACAATTTCCGTACCTAAACGTACAATCATATCAATTTGTACTTTTGAAATCTCTTTTCCACCTGTGGCAACGCTATTTTTAAAACCATAACTCCATAGCTGCATAACAGCCTTTTCAGATTCAAATATATATATCCGTTGTGCCATTCTTGCAAAGTCAGCGGTTTTATATAGTCCGTATAATATTTTTGATTTAGAACATGGTTCCAAATATATATATTTATTTTTATCATCTGGAACTTCTCTATAAAAGTACCTTCCTTTAACACCAACCAAATCACCAATTTCTGATCGAATGGGGATGGTGTAACGATTGCTTTCCTCATCAAATCCTATTTCAAATTCTCGTTGTGTTTCATAATCAATATTATCCTCATAAAAAATATCATTTACATATGGTTTATAATATGAAATAATTTTTTCATTAATAGGTTTTAATGGTTTTTCAGTTTCGTTATCACCAATACCACCCATATCTTCAATCATTTTTAATATTTTAAAACTTTCTGGTACATCTTCATTAAAATCGTGATAATAAGAAATTCCAATTTCAGATGTTATAGTTTTTATTCCATTAATAAAATTAACACCTTTTGTGTAACACACAAGATCTATAATATCTGTTGCACGATTTCCTTTAACCATTTGTCTAGTATAGTTCGTACAAAACAGGGATTCGTTATCGTAAATAACAATTGCACCATTATTATCTCCTGTTGCGTTTGCACATGTCCAATATTCTCCAGAAGAATGATATTTTATGTGGTGACAACCAATGGATTCAAGTAATTGTTCAACATATCTATTTTCATATATGTAGTTTTTTAATTCTTTCGTATCCACGTTATCACACTCCATTTATTTATTTTTTCGTTTAATCAAATATCCTATGTTGTCCCAGGTATCCAGATTTAGGTCAATTTCAAATAATGCAATTTTGTCTTTGTCACCAGACCTATTTTTATCAATTTTAATGGCAACATAATTCTTATCTAGGTTTAAATCCTCAGTTGTAGGTTCTCCCCATTGTCCTTTAGTTCTCACAAATTGATATTTATGGTACTCTTCTTTTTCTAATTTTTTACCAATCGTTAAACTGTCTGCAACGTGCTTAATTTGTTTTGCATTTGCAATATTATTACTGCTTAAACTAAATACATCAGTAAAAACAGTATCATCACTTAACTGGAATACAGATACCCCACTCATCTTAAGTTCTTTTGTAAGCTCTTTTAACCTTGTTGCAAATTGTTTAATTGTGGACCAATCATCTGTGTTATATCCTTTTAGAGTATCATAACCATAATATGTAATGTTATGGACTACCTTTGCCTTTCTTAATTCAAACTCAATCGTTTCTGGACTATAATCGTCACCTACATCTTTAAATAAGACTTTACCTTTTCTATCTGGATCATCTATCCAATCTGTAACCTTTTTAACATTCCAATATTCGTCAGAGGTATCTTGTACTCTCTTTATAAAATCTTCGCTCTTTTCAGTGTAAATTCCTTCTTCATTAATTTCTCTTCTGATTATTTCTCCATTACGATCATGATAAACTCCCAGTACAATTTCTTTCTCTGGTTTTTTCATTACAACACCATGTTTTTCCTGGAATACTTTATTATTAATTGCCGCTGTGATTAAACAACTTCTTAAATCTGCTTCGTCCATCTCGTTACTCATCATAAAGAAATCTTTTTCTTGTATAAGTGCAATGTAAGCAGCTAACATAATAAGTTTTCTTGTTTTACCAGCATTGGAAAGTAACCCTTCAAACAAAACCTTGGTTTCTCTCATACCTAAGAATGCTTCGTTATACATTTGCCAGGGGAATGGTAATCCGAAATTGGGGGATTCAAGATATTGATCAATAATAGAAGAATTACCAGAAGTTAAATTCACAGCTTCTTCACCAGCATTAATTACTGTATGAATCTTATCTGCTCTTGTGCGAATAATCCTATAAATATCATTTGGTGACATTTTATCAAAATTTTTATGATTTACAATTTTACTTATAGGAAATCCGTTTCTTCCATATTCTCTTACAAGTGAAAATTTTTTTACTGTATTATAATAGTTTTTAATATCAGAATCGTCGGCAATATTCATATATCTTTGAATTGTTTTCCAACCTTTATATTGCCGATATGTTTTTAATCTTTCTGAGTTTTGGCTCATAAAAACATTCATTTTTACTTCGTCAATTTTTTGTGAGAATGTAAGATAATATACCTCAAAACTATCATAGAAAAACTTTACTGTTTCATCTGAAAAATCATATTTGCTTCTAACAGAATTTCCATAATTTATATACAAATCTGGATTTCTTAATAATGACCCTAGAAAGCACATTTCTGCCGAAACATTTTTATCGCTTACAATTGTTTCTTCTGACACGATATCCTCTATTCTCCAAAAATTTCATCTACTAAATCAAGAAATTCATCATTGTTTTTAGTATTATCTTTTACTTTAGATAAATATACCCTAGATTCTTCAACGATATTTTCAGTTTTATTCTCTTTTGATTCTACTTCAAGAATCCTTTGTTTTTCCAAATAAGCCAAATAACTATCATACTTATTTATTAAAACACTTAAGTCATAACATATTCGTTTATCTGTTGACATTGTATGGTTTAGTTTCACATTATTCGCATAAATGCGATTTAGCATAACCATTTTTCTATTCCACATATCAAGTAAATGAGATGGTGGAATACCACTTTTCATTCCTTTCCATGTGCCAGAATATATTTTGTCTAATTTTTCCCATACACTAGAAGGAATAATTTTTATATGATAATTAGTGCGGATAAAATCATATACACTATCTTTATCAAGAATATCTTTAATACGAATATATGACTTTGTATTAATACTATTTAATGTTTTTAAAACACTATTCCATTTCTCCGAAACGTCATGTCTTTTAGATTGTGATTTCTTAATACAAGATTGAGTGAAGCAGCTACTATGATAGTATTTATTATCATAGTAAACTGCATCTTTTATATTATTATACCCAATCTCGATTTTTTCACCGCATACACAACATTTCCGAGTTATTACATTTTCTTCGTTGTGTATCATTTAACTATCCTTATTTGCTCTGTAATACACTAATGACCTTCTGTAAAATACCCTCATCTGTTACATTTTTATAAGAAAGTGGTAAACCTTCTGCTTCTAACTTTTCCTTCATATTCTTTTTTTCAATAGCTGATAATCCACTTCTTAACTCTACAATCTTTTTCTTTAATAATTCAACATTATTTTCAGTTTCACTAGTCTCTGCACTATCTACTGGATTATTAAGACCACCTAAAAGCTCTCTGCTATACATATCCTGTTCAATATTTACAGCTTTTGTAAGGTCATTTTTTACAACAAATTCTTTTTTGTTTGCAGTCTTGTCAATAACACTCTGCCAGTCTACAAGAACAGGATCCTCAATTATTGCATTATCTTCATGTACATGCGTACGGTCTTTTTTAATCCACGCACAAATTACACCATCTTCGTTTCTGAACATTCTAATTTCAGTTTTTACATTATGTCCCATGCCTTTAAAACCATCTGGGATTTTCCTTCCGGTTACTACATTCTGAACTGTTCCATCTGGAAGTTTAACATTTTCTTTTTCGTCTGTTTCTCTAGCTGTAACGATGTAATGAACACCAGAAGCCATAAGGTCAAGAATGAGATCCTGTCCACGGAAGTTTACTGTTTGGTAGTCTTTTAATTCCATACCAGCACCTTCAATCTTAACTAATCTGGCATCTCCTACTAATCCTTCTTTGTCTGCTTTTACCTTATTTCTCTTCTTTGAAAATTCTACAAGCCCCTGTTTTGTTGTTAAATTAAGAATAGTAGTACCATCTACTACAATCGCATCTGCTCTAAATGGTTCACCATCAGCATCTAAAACTACATTGTCTGTTTCATTTCCATCATCATCAAGTTCATAGAAATCTTCACCATTTTTTACTTTTGCAATATACTGACGTACTTCGCTTAACGATTGAGTATACACAATATAGATATTATCAAGGTTTACGCCATTATCTTCTAAGTCTCCTAAGTAATCGTCAATAGATCCTGTTTCTGGGTCAAGGTAAAGAACCCTAAATGGTTTTCCATCTGGACGTTTAAAATAAGCAAGCTGCATAGCCATTGTAGATTTACCTGTAAACTGTTCGCCGTATAAAATCATTCCTAATTTGCTTTGAGTAACACTAGCTTTTCTTGCTTTAGCCATTAATAAATCCTCCTAAATGTAAAAATTGACATTAAAAATAACATTATTTTTTGTTTTATATTTGTTGGAATTAATTTGATATGAAAAATCGAATTAAAATGATATGATTATGGGTATGTGCCATGTAAAGAAATCACATGGCACATATTCATTATTTATTAGATTATATCTAGTTAAAGATTAAGACCATGCATCGTCATCTTCATCGGAAATGTTTTTATCAGAAGTTCCCCATCCTTCATTATCTTCATCACCAAAGCTAGATTCAGCCCTCTTAGCATTATTAATTTTCATAATTGCTTCTGATACATTTTCTTCTGTATAGATTGTAGTGTCTAAAGTAGAACCAGCAGCACCAGTAACAATAAATTCTCTTTTTGCTGGAGCATATACCTTTGTAAGACTATCTTCCTCACCCCAGTTATCATCATCTTCTACCGTTTCTGTCTGAGTAGAAGTAATCATATGACCATTTACTCTAATTGCGTTATATGGTTTTAATGATTTTCTAAATTTGTTTGCCAGTTTTTCATTTTCAATCAAAAACTCTGCATCTTCGATATTGTTATATGTTACAATCTTTGCCTGTACATTATAACGTCCAGTAGGTTTGTCATTTTCTCTTTCCTGTCCAACTCCCACGAATACAATAACCTGGTTAAAGTCATTTTTGGTTTCGTAACTTTCATCCTTAAAGTCAATATCACCACAAAGGGAAATCTGAGAAGGTACAAGTTTAACTGATGTTCTCTTAGTGCCTTTATCATCTGTGTAACTGCTATATTCTACATTACCCTTGATAAACACACTAACGCCATCTTTAAGATTATCTTTGATTTCCTTACAAGCATCAAAATCTGTAAGAATTTTCTTATCATTTACCGGATTACCACTTTCATTAATAATCTTCTTAACACCAATATTTTTTCCGATTAAACGAAAACCTTCACGATTATAAGTAAATCTTTGTGACCATGGAACAGGAGTTGTTTCTGCCTTTTCTCCAGGATTCTCTGCTTTCTTAGAAAAATATACATTATCTAATTCCATACCGTTTAGATTAATATAAAGTGTAGAACCTTCTTCATATTCAACACCAAAGTTCACCATACGCATTATTTTTCCGGTTTTGGTTTTTGTTTCCTTGTAGAAATTATCCTTTTCTGTTCCTGTTACAATTCCTCTGATCTGAAACATTCCCTTAGTCTGTGGTAGATCAAATAATCTACTTTTTTTCTTATTTTCATCTGCCATTTTAAAAATGCCCTCCTGTATATAGTGTTTTTTTATATTTATTTAAACAGCTAGAAGCTGATTACATAAAGTAACTCTATATGAATTATTTATGTAAAATGGTCATTTTAGTGTAATAAAACACAAGGTAGACCATACACCTACGAAATAATTCAATATTTAATTATTATCTGTGTGGGAGTTATTTATCATGAACATTGGCTAAGATGTGATATGTTTTATAATATGTAGGATCTTCGACTAGTTCTCCATTGTCATCTTCCATAACAATAAATCGTTGATTCTCTAATACTTTTTTAATATCATTAATACCATTAATAGGATACCCTGTTAATGTTGCGATTTTCTTTAGCATATACTATTTACTTCTCCTTTTCGTTTTTAAATTTTTTTTCTAAATCAAAAATAGACTTTCCTGGTCCCTTGAATGGATCATCTATTCTAGTTTGTAGTCCTCTTAGTTTCTGCCAATAGTTAGGAAGATAATCATAAATATTTTTTAACTCTTTAAGATTTTTATTTCTACAACACCAACAACTTACTCGATCTAAGATTGTATACAATTCGACCCCATTTTCATTCCAATTCCATCCATGTTTATAACAGTAATCAAGACAATCCTTTTCTGTCATACCCCATTCTATTAATGGATATCTTTTTTGTGGGTTATTTTTTACTCTTCGTAATTCATCAGCAGCGATACCAACATACTCTATAATTTCTTCATCAAAATTATTTTTGTAATAATCAGTTATCGCCTTTAATTTACTTGTCGTGGCCCATCTACATTTGCCACCGCACCATTCATACCCATAATGAAAAGGATATTGTTTTTCTTTATCTCTGTATCTTACAGGACGTACCAACATGTCATATAAGAAACTTGTCTTTGGAAATAACTCTGTATACTTAATATTTCTCTGTTGCAAAATCAGAATCAAACGGTCTCTGTTATTATAGATTGCATCAAATTCCATTCCTGTGTCATAGAAGATCACTTCATCTAATGGAAAATTCTCTTCTAAAAGTCTTAAAACCATAGTCAGACTATCTTTACCAAAACTACAACTTGCTATAAATTTCATACCAACCACTTACACTATCAAAGTGCGTGGTCAACATTTTAGATTGCTCTCATATTGCACTTGTTTTATTTCTTCCACAAGCCTTTTCAGCCACGATGATTTGTTTTATATACTTCCATCCCTATTCTCCGAAGCACAACCTAGTTACACTAGGATAGGTATTATTCTCCCTTCTGATTTTTTTTGTCGTTCTTTTTTACCTTGGCAGTGCATCAGCAATGTACCTGCTGCCATCCTGCTTTCAAGCTTTACAGACCAGTTCCTCGTTTTCGACCTTCCTTAAAATACTTCTCATTTTACTAAAATGTTTACAAGTAATTCCCATACTATTTATTTCTCCTTTTCTATTTCATTTTTATTATTCATATTTAGCTTTAAAAAATATTTGCTATAATCTTATATAATTTAAGTTCATATCTAATTATTTTGCATTTATCAACATCAAGTAATTGTTATTACAATATCTAAAAATTGACTCTGGGTTTTTTACAGTTTCGTCAATTAATACATATGAAAATCTTTTTCTTCTCAAAAGACTGTTATTTTGATCTGCTACAATAACATTTGGTTGTTTAAACCCAAATAATCTTTTATGTTTCATATACAAATATGTCTTTCTATACGTTAATATAGGAATAATACGATCAAGTGTTTTTAATTGAAATTTACTCTTATACATAATTTATCACCTTTTCATTTATAAAACATATTAAAAGAATTACTTTCTTGGTGATAACACACCCTTTTCAAATACATAAAAAGAATCTGGATTTAGAAACATAAACAATTCAATACAATCCGTTTCCTCATAATTTAACTTATTGATATCACAGTATCTTTTAAGCTGCTCATTTGATTCAATCATTTCCCTGTTAAATCTCGCAAGCTCTCTTTGATATTTTAGTTCAATCGCATCTTTATTCCCGTAATCAGTACCTAAAATTTTTGTTGTATATAGAAAGTAATCACCTAAATCAGCACGGAAAATTCCTTTTAAAATATCAACTGTTTCATTTTCAGAGATATTCACACTACTTTTAAACTCAAAAATATTATCATCAAAGTTATAATATGGACTTCCTTCATACGATAAAAATTTCTCCCACTTAATATTTACATTTTCAGAAATATAAGGTTTCCCACAATATACATGCTTCCCAATATTCGATCCAGGAACAATAATCTTCTCACGATTTTCAACGAGTTCATAGGTAAAAAATTGGCACTGTCCCATTAATATTACATTCATATAAAAACTCCTTACATACTATAGAAGTGTTTTCTTAATTTTTTTCTCATGGTATTTCTAATGTTATAAACAGTAGTATGAGAACACCCTAATACTTCTCCAATATCATTTTGGGTTTTTCCTTCGTACAATAAATATAGTACTTCTTTCTCCCTATCATTTAGATTTTTAATTGCATTTTTTACATTATTTTCTAATGTCAATTTCTGGCAAATTTCATGTTCCATATTTATACTTGAAATAATACAATCTCCTAATGTGATTTCAATACCATCTTTAGGTTCATATAATCCTTTATCCAATGATAACTTTATACGATTGATTATATTTCCGTTTGTTTTTTGATGACGAATTTCATTTGCACATGCGTTATGCATACAACTATAAGCATAAGTTGAAAAAGAGATATTTTGAGTTTTATTATATTTCATTACAGCGTTGCATAATGCAATGGCAGCAATGTCATAAAACTCTTCTTTGTCGTAATTGTTTTTGCTTAAGAAATAGTAAATTAACGAATGATTTTTTTCTACAATTTCTCTCTGTTCTTCCGTCATACACATAACGTATTTCCTCCAAAATCTAGTTTTTTAACTCAATCAAATAACGTATTGTACACTGATCTTCTTTATACACGATAATTTCATCGTTCTTTAGCATCGTACCAGCATGAGCATGTAAACAAGTTGCACCAGGTAGAACTTTTTGTAGCTCTTTAAAATTGAAATTATAATACTTCTTGTCGAATGCATACACATCATATGGTGTTCCATAAGCTACTTCCATTAATGCCATAAATCCTGTTTTTGCAGAACCTTTGGCCCAATAACTACCTTGTAAACTTGTATACCCTAAAGACTTCTTGGCGTTTGGAGCATAATACAAACCATATCCAAACATTTTTCCTGTAATAACGGCGTTTGTTGGTCTTAATACTAATCCGGTATTAATAATTGACCACCAGTTTTCATTTCTACTCCCATGAAACAATAATCGTGTATCTAATATATTATTCTCTTTTACAAACTGTGAAAATTTTTGATCAGTTTTTAAATTTGTTACCTTCCATGCATTTAGAAATTGGTTGGAACATAAACCCAGACATTCCTTAATTATGATAATATCATTATCGTCACATTCATCAAAAACCAGGCCTAAACTATCAAGAATCGTTTTATTACAACATTTTATATTATTTGATTGTTTAATCGTTTCTTTTTGATGCACTTGTCCTTTCATTACATCTAACAAGTCTTGTTCTTTTTGAATGATATTTGAAAAATCAGATTCAGAATTTGCAAGGTATCCCTTTACATTTCCCATTTTTCTTGGGATTACAGTAAATAAATTTAAAAGAGATGTATTGAAATGATCAAGATCTTTGATTTTAAGAAGTCCATTAATACATTCCTGGGCTTCATCTACCATTGCTTGTGTTACTTTATCTGATGAAATATTGTAGTTTTTACTAATGGTTTGTTTCGCCATCCTTTGTAAACGATCTACAATCTTAGCAATGGCACGATTTTCTATTTCTTTAAATTCAGATGATGTATTTTCTTCAATAATTAAATCCGAAACTAAATCTGTCTGGTCAACATATCCTTTGCGAATTTTTTCTCTGTATTTTGATTCCCATTGACTCATAGGATATTCACGGCGTTGTGGACTGCTGCCTACACGTCCGTATTCAGCGGTCCAACTATCGCCATGTGGGATTTGTTTATAATACTTATTATTATTCGCAGATGCCGTGACCATAACCAGATATCTTGGTCTTACATCAGTCATAATAATTAATCCTCTGTGTTATTGGTATATTTTTCATTGATACATACAAGAAATTTAATATCAGTGTTACCAAATACTTTTTCAATAATATTCTTTACTGGTTCCCATTCTAAGCCGTTACCACCACATCCTAATTTCGGGATTGCAACATTGCCAATGTAAAGACTATTACACCAGAATTTCATATCATTTAATGCCTTTTCTAATGCTTCATATGTAGCTTTGTCATTAAATTTGCTTTTAATAACAAGATTAAATACATCATCAACTAATAAAGACTCTCCAACCTCTGCGTACTTATCTTTGTCTGGGATAGGATAATGTCTAAAAAGTTTATATCTCATGTTATAATAAATATTCATTTTTGATTCTAAATTACCAGCTAAAGCATAGTCACCACTGATACAATGAGCAAGGTAATATCCTCTTGGAACATTTAATAAATTACATTTTGTCTCCACAATCTTCATTTTTTACTTCCTCCTTATTTTCCTCAATATCTTCATTAGATTCCATATCTACAATTTCATTTGAATGGTTATCTAAAATTGCATCTTCTACAAACTCTCTAAACTTGTTTAGCCCATCTACACACTCAGCCATGGTATCTTTAAAATCCTTATCAGTTTTATCAAGTAGAGACTGAAAGATTCTCCCAGATTCAAAGATTGTTTGTGCTTTGCTTCTAACCTTGCTTGTTTCAATAATGAAGTTTTTTAATACTTCTTCGTCATTCTCATTAAATAAACTTTGTGCAAGTTCTGTATTTTCTGAACTAGCAACCATATAGCAATAACTCTGTAATGCTAGTTTAAAATAATTAATTGTATCTGCCATATTTACTCCTTTTAATAATTTACATTAATAGTTCTTGCCTTTGAAAAATCAAACCAGATCGGACAACTATCTTCTATTTCAGAACATTCTTTTTCTACTGTTTTTTCATTTAAACAAATCTTACAAAAAAATCTATCCAGCCTAATAAATTGGTTACATGAATTTCTGTACCGCTTGATTATGTATTGTGTTTCAAGCGGTTCCCATTGACAAATATGATCTTCCATGATATTTTCTCCTTGTGTTATAATCTATTGCCTGGGCTAATTGGATAAGTATAAATTGGTATATACATTGGAAACATTTCTGCTAGGATACATTTTGCTTTATATCTAGTTGTAAATCTTCCAGCAAACCAACTAAATCCTTCCAAATAACATTTCTTTTGTGGTAAATTCATAATTTCATCAGATACATCATTACTAAACCAAAAATACCAATTTTTATCTATTTTGGTATAATGTAAATAGGTATGTTTTGCTTTATTCATTTTTCAATTTTTCCTTTAATTCATCTCTTGTTGGATATGTTCCGCAGCTCATTTTACCTTCTGGACACCATAATAAATATTGGCAATGTGGTACTAATTCTTTTGCAAATTCTGGATTCACCTCTTCAACTTTATTTTTCATTTCGATAGCAAGATTTCTGATTTCATCCTGTGCTCTAACGCATAACCGTTTCCACATAAATTGAATTAATGCTTCTGGTGTAAACGCAATAGTTAAAGTCAAAGTTGTGGCCCTTGGAAGCAAGAAATTAGCATCTTCAATCGCTTTTTTCTCTGAAATACCATTTTCAATAAGGATATTTTTGATTAACTTCCTGGACATATCAATATTTGCCATTGCTTGATCGTACAATTCTTTCGCTCCTGGTGTATTTAGAATCGTTTTAGGAACAGAATAATTAAAATTATCTTTATTTACATATCGGAATGATTGCATATTCTCTACAATATTTGTTGGGTTTACATCAATTACCATTTCAACGCGATCTTGATATGTATACTTGTCAATTTCATCATATCTAACCCCAATTTCATGACGCATTGCCTGTTCACAAGTCCCTCTATCACATTCAATTCTAAATTTAATATATTCACATCTACTGCCACTCATATGTCCGCTCTTTTCACATGACTTGCCAACTCTTTCTGCATACTTAACTGGTGTATTATAGCAAGTGCAAGCAAATTCACCATGGTTTTTGTATAAATCTTTTAGTACATCTGGATTAATTAATTTTACATTCATTGTTTAACTACTCCTTATATTTTAATATTTTTTGAAAACCCATTAATCTACCTAAACCAATTGTATTATTATCCTTGCAACAATGTACCTTACATGGAACATCATGATTCGGCACCAAAAAACAAATATTATTTATAAGTGTTTCAGCGTGTTCTTTAGTATATTTTTTATTTGTTGAAAATAATGCTCCACACATCTGACATTTATAAATTGCCTTATAGTAATCCATAATTATCATTTCTCCATAATTTTTTTAAATACCTTGTGTAGCTATGACACCACACAAGGCTAATAAATTATTCTGTAATACTTACAATTGGAGTAGCATCTCCCTGTACCTGGGGAAGTTCACCATTCCACTTTTCATACTTGATCTTATTAATTAAATCTTGTGTAAGAGAATCTGCGATTTTTCTATTAGCTTCTGCTTCTGCATCTGCTTTGATTTTTCTTGCTTCTGCCTCACCTTCGGCCTTAATCTTTGCTTGTTCGGCCTGGATCGCAGCCGCTTCTTTTTCCTTTTCCGCAGCAATTAAGGCAACTTCCTTATCCTTTTCAGCTTGAACCTTTGCTGTCTGGGCTTCAATATTAGCTAATTCTAATTCCTGTTGTGCTGTGACTTTCTTCTGGATAGCTGCTGCTGTTTCTTCATCTACAGAAATATCTGTAAAGTTTACAGTATCAATGACAATCCCATAGGGTTCAAATTTCTGTTTTAAATACACGTCTAATTCTGCGTTAATTTCAGTTCTCTTATCTCCGAAAATATCTGTTACCGGATATCGTGCAGAAACTTCCTGTGTCCATGCGATAACCTTTGGTTTAATAAAAGTATCCTTAATTGTTTCACCAGATCTCCCTTTAAACTGTACAAATGTATCAGCTACTTTTTCTGGGTCGAACTTATATGAAAATTCTAAGTTGACACGCACTGTCTTTCCATCTGATGTAGGAATGCTAAAACTTTCATCTTTTTTTGAATCACCTTTTTCTTCGGATGTCAAATAAGATTGTTCAATACCAATAGAATATGTCGTTACTTTTTTAGTTGGTGCAACTAAATGAAATCCCTGGTCAAGAATTTCGCCTGTAACACCACCACTCATATCATATACAACTCCAACATATCCCGCTGGAATACGTTCTGTACACATAAGTCCAATGACAAGTGTTCCTACCATTGCAACACCTAATACAACTGCTCCAATAAACCCTTTCTTCATTAAAAATATCTCCTTTATTATTATTCTTCATCTTCTCTTTCAATTTCACGTCTGGCATTACTAAGTAGTCTATGGAAGATTCTTCCAATCGGAACAAAAGTAAATGCCATGACAAAGAAAAGAAAGATTAAAAACAAAATTATAAGTAAAAGCAAAACTGGATTCATAGCTACCTCTTATTTAATATTTTTATTGCATCATTAACATGTTTCTGGTTTAATCCACCATTAAACCAACTAGGTTGTACCCATTTCTTCTCAAAATTGTATTCATTCCAGTACCAATTCTCATCATCAATAATCACAAAAGAATCAACATTCTTATGTTCTTTTAACCATTGATTGACCTCAGCACCTCTTCCGGTCCCATAAACAATACGAATACTGGAATCAATCATTGTATTATCACAATCATCTACTGGTTCATATTTACTGGGAATACATGGTGTAATACCTACTACATTAATACCATTGTCAGATAAGATATCCATTAATGTGTAATATCGTTTCGGTGTTTTTGACAAATTTCCTTTCCATGATGAAGAAATAACAACTTTTGCATTTGTTTTATCACAAATTTCTTTAACCATATTGACCTTTTTAACGTCAATATGACCTGTAATTTTGTTTTTATATCCTTGATACGTCAATACTCCATCAATGTTTAGGAAAATAATCTTCATTTTATCACCCACCTTTATTAATTATGAATTCCATACTTTGTGTTATATTTAGCTTGATTTACAGAATAGATTGTTACATCTTCACAATCTTCTTCTGTTGCTAAACAAACAATACATGGATACTCAATTTCCGTTGCAAAAACTACATTGATATGATTATGGATATTTTTATCTTCTAAATGGTCAAATAAAATACAACCATCATTTTTGCATTGATCGCAGAATTCTAAATCATTTGATAAGATATCACAGCAAGATATATTTGATTTTTGTATTGCATAATCTAATGATACATTAGTTGCAAAAAATCTAAAAATATGTAGACATGCTTTTTTCATATCATTTTCATTTTTACAATAAAAAATTTCTACCATATATTGCTGCTCCTATCTTTTTACACTAAATTAGCATCTTGGTAAAATCATCTTCTGTAATAATTGGAATACCTAGTTTTTTAGCTTTCTCATTTTTTGATGTAGTGCTATCAATGTCATTATTGATTAAGTAGTTCGTTTTTGCACTTACAGAACTTACAACCTTACCACCATTTGACTCGATTATATTTACAAGTTCATCACGATTTTTAAACTTTACTAAGCTGCCTGTAATTACAAAAGACCTTCCGCTTAAAATGTTTCCTTTATAACTATCTTCTATATCTTCTTTAAAAGAAAACACATTGGATAATTTAATTACAGAATCATAATTTTCACTCCACCAACGACTAATCGACTTGCTCATTTCCGTACCAAATCCAGAAATGGAACTGAATGGCATTGATTCTTTTTTTATGTGTAAAACAAACTCATGAAAGTTACCATGGCAAACATTAGAAATATCTTTACTTGTACTTTTCCCAATAAGAGGAATACTTAGTGCATTGATAAACCTATCAAGAGTTGTATTTTTACTTTTCTCAATACTTTCAAGCAGCTTATTTACTGATTGTTGACCAAACCCTTCTAAGTTCATCATTTTGTCTTTGTAAAACTTTAGATTATATAAATCCTTAAACGAAATTACCCATCCTAGATCAACTAGTTTTTCTAAGGTCTGTTCTGATAAACCATCAATATTAATTGCATTTCTGCTTACAAAATGAACTAGTTTTCCTAGTAATTTTGCTTTACAATCTGGATTCGTACAATATAATGTCTTACTACCATTGTCATTTTTAATTTTTACATTTCCATGACAGCACGGACATTTCATCGGAACTTCCCATGTATTACTTCTTGTTAAGTTGTTACAAACTTTTGGGATTACTGCATTTGCACGATAAACTTGTATCGTATCTCCGATTCCTAACTCCAAATCTTCTATATAAGAAAGATTATGTAATGTTGCTCTTGTTGTAATAGCACCATCTAAGTCAATCGGGTCAAAAACTGCTACTGGATTGATTAAACCTGTTCTTGATGTATTCCATTCAATATTTCTCAAAATCGTTGTATGAACTTTATCTTCATATTTGTAAGCGATTGAGTGATTAAAATGGTGTGATGTACAGCCCAGTGAATTAGCATAATCAATATTATCATAGGACAGTACAGCACCATCGTAAGGAATATTCTTTTTATCTGCCGTATCTCTTAGTGCATCAAGCATTTGTGGAAGATCCGCTTTATCACTGGAATTGTTGTTGTATGTCCAATATGGTACAACTTCAAATCCTAAATGTTTTAATGCCATAAGAGAAAGTGTCATGGAATGTTCATCTAACCCCTTAATTACTCTCCATGCAACAAATCTCATATTTCGTGAAGCAGCAACTCTTGTATCAAGATTATTTAATGCTCCACTTGCAAGATTTCTGGGGTGCTTATACTTTTCTTCATCTGTAAGATTACTGTTGATTTCTTGAAAAGTATCCCAACCAATAATCACTTCTCCATCAACAATGAGTTCATCTTTGTATGGAATTGTAAGTGGCACGTTTTTAATCGTTTTTACGTTTTCAATAACGTCTCCACCCACCAAACCATCACCTCTGGACTCTGCACTTACCAATTTTCCGTCTAAATACCGCAAACTTGCTGTTAAACCGTCACATTTCACAGATAAAATGCAAGTTTCATCTCCAGAAAAAGCATACAATTCTTGGGTAAAGTGGCATTTTTTTAGTGATAACATTGGATGATTATGAACTACTTTTTTGATTTCATCCAAAACCTTGTAACCTACATTCTGAGTGGGTGAATTTGGGAAAATAATCCCAGTTTCACCCTCAATCTTCTCTAATTCATCGTACATCTTATCCCACTCATAGTCATCCATGATAGGTTCAAAGTTATAATAGAAATCAGATGCACGATTTAAATTAGAAATTAATTCTTTCATTTGATTTACCCTTTTCTGGGTATTGTCCATTAACATTGCACACCTCTAAGTAATTGTTATCGAACTGTTACGTTTGAGAAATCAGAATCCATGAAATTCTTTCCTTTGTACTGTGCTAAATTTAATCGTGTATTGTATACTGCCAGAAGATTTTTGTTAGGATCCTTTGTGGTAACATCAATCTTCCTATACATCTCTGGGAAGTACGGCTTATCGTTTTCTGCACACCACATAAATAATTCCCATAATCTTTCCTTCATTGGTAGTTTCTTCATAATAAAATCCTCCTTAAATAAATAATTTTTTATTTCCAACAAACCTTGTAGGTTTGAATGGGTCATATTTTATAGTTCAATTTTCTTTGTTTTGAAAACTATATGTTTTTTGCTTCTTGAATTTTCTCCAACTCCTAAAAGTTGCTTATAATACCTTATTCTCTTTTCGATCTCTGTATTTTCATTTTCCCAATATACTTCACGGAAAACTCTTATTTCGCCATCAAAATTATTAATGACAGCAAAATTTTCTATATGATAATTGTAATATTCCATAAAATGTGGATTAAATTTTACGATTTCATCCAATAGGAATACTCCAATTATCCCAGTTTTAGATGTAAAATAGCCACTAGGAGTTCTTTTTTTGTTGATATAAAGCTCATAAAATGATTCACTACTTGTGATTTCTTCGCATATGAAGTTTTTAAACCCAAATAATTCTAACTTTGTACCACGGTATGCTCTTTCCCAGGCCTTTTGTAAAAAAACCATTTCATTATTTATTTTTGTAATAAATATGAACGCTGGGTCTGTGATAATAATTTTCCCTTTAATATTTAAGTGTTTACTATCTAAGCATTTTATGTACGGATTAAATTCGTACTTATCAAATCTTGGTAATCCTAATGAGTTTAACCATTCCATTTCCCCAACTAATTCTGCGTATGGTTTTAGTAATTCATATGCATCCTCTCCCTTGTTTTCCTTTACCAGATTTCGTGCTGCACATCGCAAGTCATGGCTAATAGATCGTTCTTTCATAATTAGCTTGAGAGTTTCTTTTTTTATCTTTTCAAAACACTCTTCATACTCACAATTTTTAGCATTAACCCATCGCTTAATCATTATCCTCACCAGTATCAACTAATTTGTTATTCAAAACACAAACCTTCTTATACCCTAAACTATTGAGCAGTTTTTCAATCTGTTCTATTTTCCACTTAAAAATCTGCTCATATCTTGGATATTCTTTTCTATAAATTTCTTGATCCTTTAAATCTTTTTCATATTTTTCCTTTACATATTTGTTATGGACTTCTAAGTCTTTAAGTTCATTGTTTAGTTTTATTCTTAATTTTTTACGATATTTTGGTATTGATAATATTGTAATTACAAGTGGGAGATATCTCGTTTCATGGTATTTTATTCCCCTTTTTATTGCTGTAAAAATAGCCATAAAATAGTTTTGGTTAATGAGGTCTAAATCTCTTTTTATACGATCATCTAATGAATCTAAATTTAGTGTAATTTCTTTCTCACATTTTTCTTTTAAATACTTTAAACGATCATAATTAAATCCGTATTTTTTATTTGCTAAATCTATCTTGACAATATTAACCCACCTTTCATCAAATATCGTTTCTAAGAAATCAATATTAATAATATTTAATGGCCCGAAACTAATATTGCAGTTTTTATACCATTGGAATTGATATAGATATTTAGAAAGATTTTTCTTTAAGAAGTCAGAAATGTGAAGGGGATAGGTATTAGCATCATATTGAAAATTGATGTTGTATAAAAAATTATTTACACTTGTAACTTCTTCACCTGGTAAGTATAAGTCAGTTAGAATTAATTCTGGCTGCTTATCTAGTGAATTAAGAATTTTGATTTTATCTTCTGCTTTATGAATTGAAATACTCATAATTTAATTCACCTCAGTATTATATTTAAATCGTCTCTTATACTCTTCTTCTACTTTTGATGTTTTATTATATTTATATTCAAGTTCCACAGGTTTTCCATAAAACCCCTGGTTCCACATAAGGTACTCACACCAGTTAGGTTCAACATTATTATCATTATCACTTAACAAGAAATTACTGTTAGTTGAAAAACGCTCGAACATTTGCCCATAAGTAGTATCATTATAAATAAATTTTTTTATTATTGGATTTTCAATAATTATAGATTTATCAAATGATGAAATTTTAATTAAAACATCTTCTACCAATAACCTCTTAGCAAGTCTACATAACCATTTTTGAAAATTTTGATATGTCTCACTAAATTCTCTATCTCGTAAATTAGAAGATATTACAATATTGTATTCATCTTGAACATATAACCATCCTTTTTTATAACTTCTTCTTCCATATCTGTCTCTTAGATTATTTGTCTTATCTCCAAATTCATCATAAGTAGTACAAGCTGTAGTTACTTTAACAGGAACAATATCTACTTCCATATCACCCTCTGATCCACTAACAACAGGTAAATGATCTAATACTGTTCTAAGAATATATTCATTTTCATGTTGTGTTCTTCCAAAAAGAGAAACTTTTACAGTTCCATGAATATAAGACCATGTACTCATAATATTATTCTCCCTTTAATTTTTATAATCTTCCTTACCAAACGGAATCATTGTTTCGTAAAAATCATTCGATGTATAAATAACATATTGTTCATCTCCATCAAATTTTGTTACAGACAAAAATAAATTTCCTGTAATCCAACCACCACAATGATAATCTCCACTATTTCTTAAATAATTGATATATTCCTTGATATAATGTTTAATATTTTCATTAGTAAAAAGATCTTTTGATTTTGGAGTACAAATATGATTAAAATGTAATGGAAATTCTACATTGTCTGGTGTCAATTCAAGAGTATCTTCATCTGAATCTACAAAAGTTTTTACACCACAAACAGGACATTTAACAAATGTACATCCATATTCGCCTACGGTTACATCTGATTTTTCATATTCAAGCTCAGATTCGCAATTTTCGCAGATACATTTTTTGGGATAATTTGATTTTTCTTTTTGTACACATGGTTTATAATTATTTTTTAATACCTTCATAATATATTCTTCTCCTTTAGTTTTTTTATTTTGTGGAATGACTTATACAAGCCATTCCACAAACATGACTTATAAATCTTCTACGCTTTTAGACCCTACTGGGAAAACATTTGGACTTTCAGAAGCAGCAATTTCAAGATTTGCTTTTAACTGATCAAAATAAGAATCTTTTAATTCACAAGTAATTCCTCTTCTACCCATTTTTAAGGCTGTATAAACTGAACTTCCAATTCCACCAAATGGGTCAAAAACAATATCATTAGGATTTGTCCAAAGTTCAATACATCTTTGAATTACTTCTAATTGCAAAGGCGCGATATGACGTTCATCTTGTTCTGCCCTCGCAGACTTCCTTTGCAATGTATTAGATTGGCGAATATCCATCCATACTGGACTTGCATAATTCTGCCATACATTAACAGGAAATGATTCATTTGTATGTTCTACTCTTTCTGGATTTTCACCTGGTTTTCTTACAGTAATTACATAATCTGGTAAACCCTGTCTACTCATTGTACTATCTTTTTTAATCTGCTTATGAAGTAACCCTAACGCCTTGGTTCTCTGCATTTCTGTTACTGGATTTTTCCAAATTGTCACCTTACTATGATAAATGAACCCGCAATCCTGGAAAATTTTAAGCATTAATGCCGGAAAATCTTTAAGTCCAATTACGCCATCCCTGGCTTTTTGTAATGGTAAGTCCATACAGTGAAAACTTAGTAATCTTCCTGGCATTGTAATTCTATACAGTTCCTTTGCAAGATAAGAAAAGTGATTATAAAACTCATCATCACCCTTACAATTCCCCATGTCTCTATCAGAATTAGAATATGTATATAAAGAGGAAAATGGCGGTGAAAAAATAGTATAATGAATACTATTATCTGGAATGTTTCTTGTAATCTCTACACAATCTCCATGATAAGCTGCATATCTGTTTTCTACTGTCTGATTAATTACATTATTCATTAGTTAAATTCCTCCCAATCTGGTAAAATCATTTCTGTTTTGGCCTCATATGGTGTTGTAATTCTACAAGTTTGCTTTAGTTCTTTTTTCTGGATCTCTTTTGTAAGTTCAATCATTTGTCTCTGCATAAACTTAAAATCATGTTCTTTACGTTCAATATTTTCTTTTACACATCCTTCTTTTGCAGAAATGATGATGTATACGTTTACTTCTTTATCCTGTCCAAATCTCCAACATCTTCTAACAGCTTGATAATACTGTTCAAAACTATCCGACAGCCCAGTAAAAATCATATTATGACATACTTGAAAATTAAGTCCTAAACCAGCAATAGAAGGTTTACTGATTAAACATTTTAATTTTCCATCCTGGAACTCAATCATAGTTTCTGCTTTGTATTTGTCCTTATCACTACCTTGTACATTTTTACTTTCGTTAATTAAAGATGCTAACTTATCACTTTCTGCATTTAAATCACACCATACAAGCCATTGTTCATCAGAATTATTTACCAATTCAGCAGCTTTTTCACATCTCATATCAAGACTTTCTTTTCTTGCATCTCGTCTTTCTGTAAGTGACATTGGAGTAGTAATTGGTTCATCACCATCAACAATAATTTCGTGGATATGTAAATTAGGTAAATCGTAGCCTTCTTGTTCATATCCTAAATCTCTAGGATTTTCTAAAACAACACAAAATGATGATAGCCATTGCCAGAAGATATCCTGTGCATGACCTTTTAATCTCCACTTACTTGTCTGCCCGCCATCATGCACAAAGAACATAGATAACATTTCTGATCGTGTCATTACTCCACAGAACTCAGAATGATTTCCAAATTCCATATAATCATTTGGTGCTGCTGTGGCTGTACAGCATAATTTATATGGTGTCTGTCTAAAATTTTCAATTAAAGCATTTCTTACTTTTCCAGTGAAAGATTTAAGAATGGAACTTTCATCAAGAATCACTCCAACAAACTCATTTGCAACAAATTTATCTAGTTTCTCATAGTTTGTAATATTAATACCATTAATACAATCTTCCTGTTTTTCAACTACTTTTGCGGTGTATCCAAATTTTTCAGCTTCTCTTTCGGTCTGATATGACACAGCCAAAGGAGCTAATAATAAAACTTTACCGCCAGTACGCTTACTTACCTGGTGTCCCCATGATAACTGTACCGCTGATTTTCCAGTACCACATTCAGAGAATACACAAGCCTTTCCTTTTTTTAATGCCCATCTTACAATGTCTTTTTGGAAATCGTATAGCATTGGATTTAATTCATTTTTATCAATATCAAATCCGCTACTTTCCAATACATAGTCTTTTTGCCTTAGAAATTCATCGTAATTCAAAACTACATATTCCTTTCTTATTTAATTTTATTTTTTGGATTTTTATTAGAATTATTTGAAATGAAATGACTTTAGAAATTAAGAATGATTTTATTACTTTAAAATGTTTACTATTGATTAAAAATATTGTTTAGATCTATACACCCCTTAAGTAAACTAGAGAGATTAATATATACATAACCCTTATACATTTTTATTTGTGAAGAATTTCCTAATGTTTTATCTTTAAATATCTTTTTTAATCCCTTGAAAAATTCATTTAATCTTTCATAATAAACGAATACGAAAAATTGATTTTCAACCCACTCATAGTCAGCAACATAATAAAAATTCTTATTGTACATATCTGGACATACTATCAATTTATATAATTCCAATTCTTCGTTATAATCACTACAATAATAATTGTCCCATGCTTTATTCCAATCCGATGCAGCTTCTTCCTCTGTTGCATATACCATTAATCCAATTCCTTCTCCTTCGTTGTTGGCTACTGGACAAGAAATAAAATTTTCATTATAAGTATCTACATGTTCAATGACAAAACCTTCTGTCATTTTATCACTACAATTTTTATACGGAATAATTCTTGCCTTGCCACCGCAGAACTTACATGGTTTTAGTTCTACATTTTCTCTCATTTCAATCACCTTTCTTTTATAATATACATTTCTATTTTAGATTTTACATTTTCCTTCAACAATTTTTTTATTAATATCAAATGTAAAATCTTCTATAAATTTATAATCTGGGGATTTTGGTAACGATGTGTTTTTCTTTGCGTAATTGAACCTTTTTTCATATTCATTTACAATATCATAGAACTCTGGAAGTGGCTTTCGATCTGAGGTTAGATATTTACCATTTCTAACATCCATTAGTAGATCATGTTCATTTTCTCGATATGTTATAATCTCCTCTTTTTCCAGGATATCAATAACCATCATGTAAAGTCTTAGTAAATACATCATGTGTTTCGCTAATTTATTCTTCTCTGATGCAATTCTATTTCTTTTACTATACTTTGCATAATTTGTTGTGATAAATTTCATTTCATTCCACATACCAACCCAATCTCTAAGCGGATAATGCTTTAGACTTATATCCATGTAAATTTCTGTACCATACTTTTCTTGCATAGACTTGTCGATATATAACTTTACTTCTCCATCATCAGTTGGAAAATATTTTTCCTTAAAATCATTTTCTGCATTCTGAATACTTTTTAAAATATACTCTTCATTATCTGTTTGATCAGCTAACCTGGCAGCTTTATGTTTCATTCCCATAAGTTGTGAATGTGCGTATCCTCCAAAGGAATGAATGCATTTTCTTGATAAGAACATTTTACGATTATCTAAGAGTTCTTTCCCTATATTACTCAAATAAAAATAATGCTCTGGTTTACAACCTAATATCTCGATTGTATTTGGATCGCAATTTGCAAGTGATTTTACCATTTTATTGAACATATATATAGTAGTATCTGTGTTTGTATCAACTACATATTGTGCCGTATTTCCCAATAAAATTTCTCTTTCATTATTAAGGGCAATTCCTCTGATATTAATATCACTTGATTCTATATTCGTTCCATATGCATAGCTGCCACCCAGAGTAAGTAGAATAATATGTTTACCCAAATATGGATTTGTTTTTAAAAATGAATATTTTTCTTTTTTTAATTCACTTTTAATTTCTTTAATCGTCATTTTTATCATTCCTGTTTTATAAATTTAATCGTTTTTGATAATACTATTTTCGTCACCATGTTTTTGTTTTTTTCTAATAGTAGAATCTATTAACTTTACAAAATCATAAATAACATTCATAAACCTTTCTTTTATATGGATATGAGGTAATAAAACGACTAATACAAAAAAAGGAAGTGTAAAACCAAGTAATAAACACATAAACAAATTATAATAAAAATCTTCCATATCAAGTTTTTTTCTTGTAATTTTATAATCTAAAATTAATATGATAATAAATTCAACAAAGCCACATAATACCCAATATAAAATTAATCTTATTATATTAATCATATACAATCCTTTCTATATAGATTCCCGATAAATAAATTATAAGGGTTTTTTAATTTTGTTTATTTTTTATATAAAAACTTTGGAGAAAAAGGACTTGATTTCCTGTCAAATCTATTATCAAAAAAGTCTTGCACAGTAATACATCCTTCTTGTCTATTGGAAGTAAATAAATTATTGCATTTACATTTATAACATCCACTATTTTTCAACTCATTATCTATATCATTTTTTGTATAACCTAATCCATGATTATAAATCATTGCAGTATTATTAAATCGTGTACTTTTTTCTATAAGATTGTCTCCACAACAACACATATTGGTTCCGTATTGATGCATATCATTATCTGCAATACTATATGGTATATTATTTTTTTTAAATTCTTTTATAAACGGTTCGTATAATTTTTCTCTTATTTCTGGTTTTAAATTTAGTAATCCCATTTGTTTAAAATCCTCTTTATTCAAATCTAGTAAATTTAACAAATAATCTTTATGCTCTTTATTTTGAGGAACAAGTTTTAAACCTTCTATTGTAAAATTATCTGCGTCATTAAACATTTGTATAATATCAGTAGTTGTAATGCCTGGAATAAATGGTTGAATTCTAATTCCAACCTTAAAGCCATCTTTTTTTAAATACCTATAAAACTCATACCTTTTTTCAATACTAGGTACATTTGGTTCAATATCAATATTATTATTTATATTAGTGATTGATAATTGAAAGGAGTGTAGTTTGGGATTAATATTAGAAAGATAAACTGAATCAGATTTTGCACTAAATAGAATATGTATACCATATTTATTTGTAATTTCAATTAAATTATGTGTAATATTTAGTTTTTCTTCTACAGGTTGAAATGGATCAGACATACCTCCACAATGCCATGTATATCTATTTGCAATAAGCGTATCCAGAAAATTATATTCATTAATAATTTTTTTATCAAAAATCTTATGAAGTTTATTTTCTACCATTTGTATATTTCCTACTTGCAACTGTTTTTCAAACTCCATAATTTTTCTATAATTTGAAAAACAATATTTACATCCAAAAAAACATGTTTTATAGGTATCTACCCTTATTGGTAGCCCACAAATAGCAAATTTACTACTTACATTTAATGGATTGAATTTTTTTAATTCCATGTCTCATACCTAATAGTGGTTGCAACCTTTAACTCATGAGACTATATTTTATCCTTTCATATAGACTTGCATTATTTATCTTGTACATAAAAATTTTTATGATTATAAAAAGTAATCAACGCATTGAAAATTTTCGTTAGCTAAAAAAAATTATACAAAATGACTTTTTGTTTTTCTCTTAATTATTTATGTTTTCTGTCCATTGGTCTGCCATTGCTTTTGCTACACCAGGAAAAGTTTTGGCCCTATTTTTTGCATCTTCCCCACGCTTCGCTGCTCCATATTTACTTCTATCCTTCCTCCCTGTACCGGATGGAACATAGGGACCAATAGACTGAACAATATTCGTAGGAATCAATTTAGGTAAACCCTTAAGCCATAACCTGGTTTTCTTTGTATACGGATGACCAAATTCATATGGCTGTATTTCCTGTGTATACGGTGGCATATTGAATATCTTACTAGATACAGGATTTTCGATAGATACCTTTTCACAATCTGCGTTCCAGAATTTCAAGAAAAATTCTTTTGCTTGTAATCCCTTTTTATATCTTTCTTCATTTAGTATTCCTTTTTGTGGATATAATCTACATGCTCCAGCATTACTTAAATATGTACATGGTGGAAATGCGATAATCATATCCCATTTAGCATCCAGATAATACAGATCGCCATTTGAGGTTCTAAATTCGCAAAATCCACTTAATAAAGGCAGTACATCTTCTTTTATATGCCATTCTGGATGATTACCAGAGCAATCAATAATATCACATGAGAATGCATTGTGTCCTCTTTTTCTTAATTCAATACACACAGCTTGACTCTCTTCACAAGCTACAAGAATATTTTTTCTTTCGGAAGGAGATAAATAAGAACATTTGTTTACCCCCCCCCGATTAGATTTTACATTTTCCATATTGTCTACCTTTTTGTAGACATGGCCATGTCATAACCTAATCGGTTATTTGTTCTCCTTTTCTTTTTCTTGACGACGTTTGCAACCATCATCAGTATT
>ENA-OPVU01000052-OPVU01000052.1-human-gut-metagenome-genome-assembly--contig:-NODE-52-length-74240-cov-21.862155_pt1 | contig 74240 bp, 67 predicted proteins | sample MGYA00241497_ERZ501986 | MGnify/ENA primary metagenome ERZ501986 (study PRJEB25962, sample SAMEA2042995) | human gut metagenome | biome: human gut; feature: human-associated habitat; material: faeces...
CTTGCTGCGACCGTTCCGGCCGCGCCGCTTTCACCGTGCCGGCGATACACCTGCCGGCACTCTGATGGCGCCACGCCGTTCCGTCGTGTCGGGTGTGTTCATTCTCATCCCTTCCACTGGTGAGTCATCCCTCGTCCGTTCCCCGGCGGAGGGCTGGTCGTAGCACCGTCGTGTCGTCATCCGAAGGGTAAAATGAACGCCGCCAAAACTTTTTGCCAGGGACCTCAAAAACTTTTGGCGGCGCCCTTCTCCTTCCGCCCCGCCGTTGCTCCTTTGCCCTTTGCCGCCAGGGAACTCACCGAGAGATGGATTAACCACCAGACCAGAGGAAAAGCAGAATGAACACACAGAACGTCAACGTCAAAACCGCCACCAAAGAATCTACCGAAAGATGGGTTGAAAACCTTCTGGCCAACGCGATTAGCGAGCAAAAAAGTCTTCTGCTGCATCTGGTAGAGCTTAAAAACAAGCGTCTGAGAGAAAGCGAAAGAAGTGAACTGGTGTGGGGAACGTTGATGCGTATGGCTGATAACGTCCTGGGGGCGGGAGTGGTTGACTGGCACGCGGACGTTCTGCAGGTGCATTTCGGCGTTGCTCAACCGTGGCTTCAGTCCCGGAAAATCGTTGAGCTTCTTTTTGGTGATACCGGTAAGGAAGTGTGGAATGACGCACGCAAATACATTGCTGACTCAATGCGCGCTGAACGCCATATGCCATGAGTCTGCTTTTTTTCCCAACATCTGGCGGTCCGGGGGCCGCCGGTGATCCACATAAGGAGAGACGTATGAACTTACACCTGACCGAATCCTCAGCCCATCCAGGAATGCTGGCTACAGCAGAATCAGAGCGCGAATACTGGCTGAGCCGGCAGAAAGCAGCGGTTAAAGCCCCCTCAGAAATCGACGTTCACACGTTCCATGACGCGCTGGGCCTGATGTATCCGCTCAACTGGTCAACAAGTGAGAACGGCGAGTGGGAAACGTTCATGCTGCAGGAGATGGTCTGCGGTGACGTGACAGAGATATATGCCCGCTACGGAGCCAGATATTTCCGGCTGCGGGATGTGTGCAACCTGAGCCATGCGCAGATTACAACGCGCATTAAGGAGGAATTTAACCTGTTCCGGAAATGAAAAAAGCAGGGAAAACCCTGCTTTATCCACGCCGTAAAAGTCGCTGGAACGATTTTTACGGCTGTTCAAATAAACCCAGGAGTTCAAAATGAACGTATCCATTGTTTCACCTTCCACTGAGGCTGTAAAGCCCCGCCGTCATCAGCGCAACCTGCGTGATGATATCGCCGCACAGGAGATTGACCCGGCGCTGAAGGCTTTCGGACGGCATATTGCCCGGAGCGTTCGCAAGGGGCGTGGTGTCCATATCCCCGCGATGAACAACACCGCCTTCGGACAGGTGCTCCGCACGCTTGAACTCAAACGCGCATGTAACTGACAAGGTGAGCCGCTCCTTCGGGAGCGGCAACAGCGGAGATAATGCTATGTCACAGATGAATTTTGCCGATGTGTTCAATCTGGCCAGAGAAACCGCGGATAACAGCCCTGTTATTCAGGCAGAGCAGCAGATCGCGGAACAGGTGCCTGCGGTTCATCGTATGATGAGCGCGCAGTACAGCCGAAGCCGGTTTATCAGCGTATTTAAAGACACGGGGCGCCATATGGGGCGCTGGGAAGTGTTCAGTGATTTTCTGTCACTCGCCGCCAGTGAGCTGGATATGGCCCGGATACGAACACCGGAGAGCATGGAGCACTGCCGGAAAATCTGCGCCCGGTACGAGGCCACCGACATCGCGAACATGCAGGAAATGTTCTGCCTGATGGTGTGTGCGCTGGAGGCGAAATTTCATGATTTCCTCGGCGCGATTTTTATGGGGCTTGAGCTGGGCGATAACTTTCGCGGGCAGTATTTTACGCCGTATTCGGTGCAGTGTCTGATGGCGCGAATGCTGATGCCAGGCGTCAGAGACACTATCCGCCGGGAAGGCATTGCCACCGTCAGCGATCCGGCGTGTGGGGCCGCAGGGATGCTGATCGCCTGTGCAGAGTGCCTGCTTGAAGCGGATATTAACCCCTCCATGCACATGTTCGGCAGCTGCATTGACATCGATCCGGTGGCGGCAGATATGGCATTCATCCAGCTGTCACTGCTGGGGATAGCGGCGGAAGTGGTGACGGGCAACACGCTCACGATGCAGTTCCGGCGGGTGAGGTATACCCCGGTTTACTACCTCAATGATTTTGAAAAACGACTGGCAGATCTGCGCCGGTTCAGGGCTATGCGGGACTTCATGCGCGGAATACAGGAGGCCGCGTAAATAACCGGAAGGGCAGGGGATAACCTGCCCGACTGCGCTAAAAGGCCGCAGCGCCTGTGGCGCTGAATAATACCGGCTGCGCTACGCGCCGCCCGTATTACTCCGGCGCGGTATTATCTCATCAATATTCTTTATTCATCCCTGTTACATCGCTTCCGATATTCTGCTGTGTATCTCTTCCGCTATTTATCTCTGATGAAAGATTAAATAAATTCTGACCCGGGCGTCGTCCCTGTCGGGACACGGCTGTCGTGAACAGAGCCAGCAAGCTGTCTCTGCCCTGTCGGGCTTCCATCCTGACGCAAATTCAAAATCTCGCTTGCTGCATCCTTATCAGGATGCGCCGCTCTCACCGTGGCGATAAATACCCGCCACTCCAGGGCCTGAACGTGAATCCGATAAACACCGGATTGACGACCAGGGTTGTGCGCATTCTCACTCCTGCTCGATATCGCCCGACTTCATCTTTCGCGGAGGGCTGCTTTTAGCATCAGCCGTGGCGAAAATAAAGGGGTATATGAACGCCAGGCGCCCCTTTATTTTCTCCCCGTCGGCTGCAAATTGCCCTTCGCCGCTCAGTGATGAAGTCGAACGTTTTAATAAACCACGAAGGAGAAAATCAGTATGCGCACAATGAAAGTCAACACCGCCACTCGTGAATCAGACGAACAGTTTAAAACAGACAAATATCTGCGCTGTGCCGTAACCAATGGTAAAGCTCGCCTGGATTTTATCCCGGACCTCTTTTTTACGCCGTTAGCCGATAATATGGCCGCGAGCTGGTTACGCCAGCATTCTGAATACGACGGTGGTTCCTGGTCTTACTGGGTTATTCCACAGGGTGTTGGCGGGAATATTGCACCCAACAGCATCCAGTTCATTACCACGCAGACCGGATATATCGCACCAGAAGGTGATCAGCGTTACAGGATGTGCATCCCGGGAAATTATTTCGAAGGTGAGGTCAGCGCCGATGCAGCAGGCATTATTGCCACGCTGATGATTATGAACAGGCTGTCCTGGCACGTGGCTGAAATGGGGCCGCAATATGACCAGATCTGCAGGCGTCTGGTTTCACGGCAGGATGCACTGAAGGATTATATCAGCATTATTCAGCATCCCGAACGGCATTTAATATGGCGGGCAATTGATTAATCACTTCCCTGTTCTGAAGACCTCATGAATGAGGTCTTCAGTTTTTTGTTAAAGATGACTGGCCGGCATTTTTATTTCTCTTGATAGCCAGGTAGATGGCCTCAATCTTCCTGGCGTACTCCAGTCGTCGTATGGCCTGCCTGTCCGATCTCCGGAACCCGGCGTTGTAGGCGCCGACTGCCTCCCAGCTGACTCCCCATTTTTTAAAAGCCAGTGCCAGATAATAAGCACCGGTGTAAATATTCAGACAGGCATCAGTCAGAAGGTGTCCCGGTTTAATACCGTACTGCGACAGTTCACCCTGGTGTTGCGAGTCGATCTGCATCAGTCCGGCACCGTAGCCAGATCCCGGGTTTTTCCCAATGGCATTCACCTTCCATTTAGACTCCTGCCATGAAATAGCCCGCAGTAGATCGGGATCTATTCGATAGTCCCGTCCTGCCATATCAAAACAATCCGCAGACCAGGCAGGCGTGGAAATTAAAAGCAGGGTAGCTAATACCAGTTGTTTTCTCAAAAGACTCCCTCCGGGTCGGTTCCCGCAAATACGTTAACCCAGACCAGAACCAGACTCAACAGATATGCACTCCTCACCACAAAATCACCACACCCCACGCAAAATTAAAATTTTGCAGATTTATTATTTAAACCATAGAGTTATGGTCAACTAAATTACACTATCTTTCATTATGTAATATAAATATGAATCGCAGATGAATCGCTAACGATTCACTTATAAATCGTGGGTGAATCAGTAACGAATCAACCTTATGAAATCTAGCTTTATTGGCGAATTGACTCTAGATTCAATTCGTGGTGTGATTCGCCTTATGAATCGAGTTTCAAGGCGGTGAATCTAGATTCGAATCGCGAATTGAATCGTTGGTGAATCGTCTGAATCGGTTGGCTGTAAATAGTATCAAGATTTCTTTTTATATTAAGGGATGGATATGGCAAAGATACAGGCATATGTTAGCGATGAAGTTGCTGAAAAAATTAATGCCATTGTGGAGAAACGGAAAGCTGAGGGCGCCAGGGAGAAAGATGTTAGTTTTTCCAGTGTGTCTACGATGCTTGTCGAGTTAGGCTTGAGGGTTTATGAAGCGCAAATGGAAAGGAAAGAAAGCGGCTTTAATCAGATGGCTTTCAATAAGGTTTTGCTTGAAACAGTTTTGAAGACACAATTTGCAACCAACAAAATTTTGGGAATTTCTTGTTTGAGTCCACATATCTCTGGCAACCAAAAATTTGAGTGGAGATTTATGATTGATACCATTCTGGAAGACACTAAAGAAGTGGTCGATACATTCTTTCCAGAATCAGAAGATGGTGAAGAAGAGTAAACTACACAGTATTCAGTTATAAAGATTATTAAACTAAAATATAAAAAATAAAAGCGGAATGATCTGCGTATTTTTAGTGACAGGGAAGTGGGTTACATTTATCATAGTTTGAGAGGCTCAGGTCTCACAAAATTTGAGAATCGCTGATGTGAAGGGTTGGCCCCCTTCACATCAGCTGCCCATAGAATCCTGTTGAGGAGGCTCCTATGTGTTCGATGGATCGTATTGAAAACACCAACTGTAGTCAATTGGATTTCTTTCGTGAAATGCAATTAACTGTCAACCTTTCTAGCCATCCTGCTTGTATAAGGCTCCGTGATGGATCCTTTTCCCATTTCAATCATTCTTTCGCTACAACTTTTCTGCACAATATTAACGTTAACATATGGTTTAACCGTCTGGAAATCTCCTCTTCTTTACGTCTGTCAGCTCTTGACGCCGAAGTTTACTCAGGCGATCGAAAAATGCTTATTGAGGAAAATTTGCCCATTAATGGGAACCGATGGGATTTTATAATAGAACGGATGTCATTTGATGGAACGGAGTTCACTCTGTGGAAGTTCTGTCATCTTCAACGAGGCGGTTTTTTACTGTCTCCTGTTCGTTCTGGTTTTATAAAAAAACTCAACGAATTAAAAAATGCACTCGGTTTTTTAACTGATGTTCAGATTGAGACTCTGGCTCTATATTCTTTTGGTGCCTCCCACAATCAGATTTCAGAGGTTTTAAATATAGCGGTTGGAACATCGAAGAACAGAGTTAATCGTATTCTTGCAGCTTTACCAATCCGCACGAGAGAAGAGGTTTTTTATTTTTTATTCGCCAGTGGAATGGCCTTTTCATTCTGTAAGGTTGTTACAGAATTAATTGGAAGTCGCGTTAATAAATTGTTAACTAAATAGTGACCTTTTGTCTATTGTGTTAAGGGGTTTTATTTGTGAGACTACTCCTATTGAAAAGTAGAGTGGAGGTGCAAGTGAGGCGAATGACTACTCGTCCGGCATTAGGTCCATGCGTAAGTTTTAAACTTGATGAAGATACGCATCTGAAATTGGTAAACGCCAAAGAGAGAAGCGGACGTAGTAAGGCTGGGGAGGTTGTGCTTAGGGTTAAGGATCACCTTTTACGCTATCCAGATTTTTATCCAACTGTAACTTATAAGAGTGTGAGTTTTGGTCCTGTTGTTATGGCCCGCTTTGATGAGGATACAAACAAAAAACTGATTGCAGCTAAAAATAAAAGTAACAGAAGCAAGTCGCATGAAGTTTATCTTCGTCTCAAAGCGCATCTGTTCGAATTTCCTGATTTTTATAGCTCTGAAGTCGAAGTGATAAGGAGGTCTGTATCTGAAACATAAGTAGTCCCGAAGGTATTACCATTTCAACATTATCTATTTAAAAGGAAATAAATATGAATGCTGTATTAAGTGTTCAGGGCTCTGCTGTCCCTGAAAAAACCAAACCATCTTTTATGTCCCGCGTTTTCAATAAAAAGAAAGCCCTGAAAGCCGCTAAAGTTGCGCTGCCGGTTGCTGCTGTGGCGGCGTTCTTCCCGGATGCTGCGATGGCCACCACCACGGCAACCGACCTGATGAAGTCCGGGGATGCGACCGTTAAAGGCACGTTTGGTAAGCAGTCCAGCGTCGTCAAATGGGTGGTTCTGGCAGAAGTTGTCGCCGGCGGCATCATGTACATGATGACCAAAAACGTGAAGTTCCTGTTTGGCTTCGCGATTATTTCCACCTTTATCACCATCGGTATGTCGGTCGCCGGTTACTGACAGGAAGCACGTGATGACGGGAGACGAATTAAAGCGATACCGTTTCCCGGAAACACTGACTAACCAGTCCCGCTGGTTTGGCTTATATCTCGATGAACTTATCCCGGCCGTGATTTGTCTCGGCTGGGGTTTCTGGACCAGCAAGTTCATTTTTGGTATGGCTGCAGCGGCACTGGTTTTCTGGGGTATCAAGAAACTGAAAAAAGGGCGGGGCAGTTCCTGGCTACGCGACCTGATTTACTGGTATCTGCCAACCTCCCTTCTTAAAGGTTTCTTTCATGATGTTCCGGACTCCTGTTTCCGGCAGTGGATTAAATAAATCAACGGGGAAATAACATATGGAACATGGTGCCAGACAAAATACCACCCGCGTTATCGCTGTGGGATTTATCAGTCTGGGGACACTCCTGACCCTCAGTCTTGCGACCAATATTATCCAGGGCATAAATAATTACCGTCTGCAGACGGAACAGAAAGTGGCGGTGACACCGATGTTATTCCGAGCCCCCTTTGCGGTGTCTCAGAACCAGGCTGACGCCTCTTATATTGAGCAGCTGGGCCTGTCCTTTGTTGCCCTGCGTCTGAATGTCACGCCGGAAACGGTTGATGCCCAGCATCAGCAGCTTCTCCGGTATGTATTACCCGCTGCGCAGAACAGCCTAAAGGTCCAGCTGGCTGAAGATGCGAAACGCATTAAAGACAATAACGTTAATGCCACCTTTTATATGACCTCGATCCGTGCGTGGCCGGCAGAGAACCGCGTGGATATCCGGGGTGAGCTGAAAACGTGGATTGGGGATTCCAAACCCTACAGTGAAATTAAAAGTTATGTCATTCAGTTCAGTCGTGTCGATGGTGTCAGCTGGCTGGCGCGTTTTGGAGAAATAAATAATGAAAAAAATTAACCCGTTATTTATTTCAGGCTGTCTGCTGTTGGTCGCCCCCGCGATGTCAGCGACCCTTAGCGGAACGCTGGCGCCGACAGTGGTTCCCCTGACCAATGGCGGTCAGGCAAATATTGCCGTGAGTAACACCGATCCGAATCTGTTCACAGTACCTGGAGATCGCATCACGGCGATAAACAGCCTGGACGGCGGTCTGACAAACCAGGAGCAGACCGACAGCGGCGGCGCCATTCTGGCGACCGTCAGTAAAAAACCATTCACCTTCATTGTGGAAACCGAACGCGGACTGAACTTCTCCATTCGTGCCGTGCCCCGTGCGGGCTCAGGCCGGACAATTCAGCTGGTCAGCGAGCTGGCAGGGACACCCGGTCCGGCAAAAGCCTGGGAGGAGTCGAACCCCTATGAATCGTTACTGGTTTCGCTGAATCGCGCCGTGCGCCAGGGCAGCGTACCCGATGAGTATCAGTCTGTCCCCGTCACTTCTGAAGTGCTGCAGGTGCCGGCTGGTCTGCGCGCCACTGCCGATCGGGTCTGGGTCGGTCATCACCTGAAAGTTGTCCGTTACAGTCTGGACAATGTCTCCCTGTCGGCCCGTATGGTTCGTGAAAGCGATTTCTGGCAGCCCGGAACACGTGCCGTCATGTTCAGTACCCCGGCAGGCCTGCTGACTGCCGGTGGTCGCATGCAGATCTGGGTCACGACGTCAGATGAAGGAGTGGAGCGCTGATGGCCAACTTCAACACGCTGATCAAACGTAAGCAATATATCTGGCTGGGACTCATTCTGGCGGGCGGCGCGGCAGCCGTCGGAGGCGGGCTGTATCTGTCAGATCTGAACATGAGCTCTGATGAGGAAGCCCCGGCTCAGGGCGAACCCGCACCGGATATGACCGGGGTGGTCGACAGCAGCTTCAACAGTAAGGTGGAGCAGCACGCGACAACAGAAATGCAGGCGACTGCCGCTGATCTCAACAAGCGTTTTGACTCCCTGCAGGGGGAAGTGGACCTACTGAGTAAGGCGCGAAGCGCTGACCAGATACGTATCGACAAACTCAGCAGTGACAATGAAGCCATGCAGAATCAGCTGAAGGCGCTGGGCGTGAAACCGGCTGTCTCTGGTGGCGAGCCCGCGCCGACTCCTCCGTCACCGCCACCCGGTCCGGAAGGGGAGCCGCAGCCAGCCAGTTATCCGCCGCAAACCGGCGCCGCGGTACCGCCTCCGACGGCATTCTATCCGGGGAATGGTATGACACCGCCGCCGCAGGTCAGCTACCAGTCTGTACCGGTACCAAACCAGATACAGCGTAAAACGTTCAGTTATGACAAAGGAAAGAAAGCGAAGTCATTGCCGTACATTCCGTCGGGGAGCTTTGCAAAAAGCATGCTTATCGAGGGGGCAGATGCCAACGCGTCTGTTACCGGGAATGAATCCACTGTACCGATGCAGCTGCGTATCACCGGTCGCGTGGAAATGCCAAACAGCAAAACCTATGACCTGACCGGCTGCTTTGTGGGGCTTGAAGCCTGGGGTGATGTATCGAGTGAGCGCGCCATTGTCCGTACCCGTAATATCAGCTGTATCAAAGGTGATAAAACCATCGATCAGCCCATTAACGGCCACGTTTCCTTTATGGGGAAAAACGGGGTTAAGGGAGAGGTGGTGATGCGTAACGGAAAAATCCTCGGCTGGGCATGGGGGGCCGGTTTTGTTGACGGGATTGGCCAGGGCATGGAACGCGCTTCACAGCCGGCAGTTGGCCTGGGGGCAACCGCATCTGTTGGCGCCGGTGATGTTCTGAAAATGGGTGTCGGCGGTGGTGCATCTAAAGCTGCGCAGACGCTGAGCGAGTACTACATCAAAAGGGCTGAGCAGTATCACCCGGTCATTCCGATTGGTGCCGGTAACGAAGTGACTGTCGTGTTCCAGGATGGATTTCAGCTGAAAACCATCGAAGAGCTGGAAGCGGAAAAGAACGGGCAAAAGCAGGCTCAGAATCAGGAGGCGGAGCCGGCACCGCAGGCTGATGCACATCATCAGTCAGGCGGCGGTATGAACGGATTCAATACTGACGAGATGCTGAAGAAGCTGGGCAAACTTGATCCGCGTGAGTTCTCTCCGGGCGCAGCGCCGCAGGGGGAAAATAATGGCTAAGTCTCTCATTACTGCTGTTCTGTCAGTACTGTGCTGGGCTCACTGGCTGGTTAAGTGTGCGGTGGTGTATCCGCTGGCCATGATGATGTTACTGGTTGTTCTGGTGTTCCGGACGGGACCGTACACGTTCGGCCAGACGCTGGTGAAAACCGTAGAGTCCGTGCAGCAGGAGGGATATGTCATTCAGGACTGCACGGGGCCGAAAGAACTCAATAGTGATGCGGTGAACGCACCACTGCCTCCGCTTTTACAGGAAGACTGCACCACCGTCATTACAGATGCAGCAGGGTATGCAGCCTATATCGACCAGAGCTATACGCATAATATTCTCTGGCTTTGGCTGCTGATGGCAGTGGTGTTTACCGGGATCGCTGTGGTTTTCCGTCGGACTCCTGTCCGCAGGGGGATCATACGGAAAAACGGTGTTGTCGTCGGAGAGTCTGTTTTGGGTTCTTCAGGGCTGATTCTAGCCCGATCTGATGTCAGCCAGATTAAGCGTGTTTACGATGAAATGAGTCCGGGTGAAGGGGATAAATTTGTTCGGACGATTAAGGAAAATACCCAAATCAGGATGAACCTGAAGAAATAACCGATAAATAGCGAGAAATATCATGAAGGAATTAATGCTGTTAATTCCTCTGGGCAGCGCTTTGCTCTTAACCGGGTGTGCGGGCACAGAGACCGAATTTCAATGTAATGCCACGACGTCGGATACCTGTATGACGATGGAACAGGCAAATGAAAAAGCTAAGCTGAAAGAGGAACGCAGTGACGCAAAGCCGGCTGCGGCCGGATTGCCACGACTGGCTGACGGAAATTTCAGAACGACGTCGCCAAACTCATATCCGCTGCCGCCACAGCCAGTAATTAATCCAGGGCGTAATACAGCGCCATCTGTGACGGTGAGTAATAAACCCGGGTTCCTGAATACGGTACCGGTCAATTATGATGACGTCCTGAGAACACGGACTGCTCCGGTATATATCAGGCCAGTTAGTCTTAGTACTTATACTTCTCCGGCGACAATTCCGGGTAATTATCCCCGACCATTAAGAAACGGGGAGGAGACAACGTCATTGTGGATAGCGCCGTATGTGGATGCAGATGATGTATATCACCAGCCGGCAACGGTTCTTTTTGTCGTAAAACCATCGGCGTGGGGACAACCTCGCCTTAATTGATTTACAGCGCCATTACTGGCGCTGCAGTAAGTTTTTCATTTCTGAATTAAAACGAGTGCCCTCTGCGTTGAAAGGGATGGGCGGTAGCGTGTGAAATGAACGTCGATAACGAAAAATGAAAGGATTTGAAAAATGACTGACTCAATGAAATATCTATGGCTGCTTTTGCGCGAGGATTCGTCATATATTTTTATGTTGATGCTGGTTATTGTCACTACCGTAGTAATGTCTTTCTTTTTGCAGAGGTTGTTTGTGTCCTGGTGGGGTAAGTCAATCATTCTGATAATGTGTATTGTCGTCGCGATTACAGAAGTTTTTGGCTTTCTTGAGCCTGAGTCAACATACAAACAGATTCAAACCAGAAAACAGGATGTCATCTATACGCTGAAAAACTGCAGAATCTCCGCATTTGAAGCGCAGCAGGCAGGGTTTCTGGCTAAAGCAAAAGATGCCTGGTCTTGCCCGGATGGCGTAACACGGTATATGGATGTGAGATACAGAGATAAGGCAGAGATTAATAAACTCAGTACGGAGGGTAAGTAACGTTATGGATGAATTATTCAAATGGCTGCTTGCTCTGGCTTCTTTATTTTTAGTATATCTCTTTCTCTTTACTTCCAGTAATGACCCTGTACCAGAGGCGCTCGCGCACCACTGGACTCATGACTGCCGGTTGCTTGAGACTAATATTGATAAAGGGTTTTTCTCTCCTGCGCAAAATCGACTTCAGTGTGGTGATGTTATTGAAAATGTCAGCAAGGCTGATTATGACAGAGCGATAAGTGGCGATAAGCAAACAACTCTCGCAGAGACAATGAAAGAAATATTCATTCGTTAATATATAAACAGAGGCAATAAAGTATGCATGCCTTTATTTTTCTGGTGCTGATGACGCCGAGTAGTGGCGGTGGGATTTGGGATATTACTCCCATGCCTAATACAGATGTCTGCATAAAAATGCTACGGGTACTCGAAGCACGTGGAGGCAGAGGTTACGGAAGTAATACAGGAGAGTGCATTGAAATTAAAACACGCGAGCCTTTGAACAGCGTGATGGAAACATTGAGTGAGGGTGGGTAAATGGCTGAATCTCTGTTAAGTTTTGATAGTGATGGTTATGTACGACTGTTTTTTGCAATGGCAATCATTATCTGTGGTTACGGCTATGTAATTATGGGTGTTTTTATAAGAGATGCGCTTGCCTATATTTTAATGTTGTTTGGGCTTACAGGTCTCAGTGCTTTATTTTCTTTCATGGTGTTCATGGATAAAAACATGTGGGCCGGTTCTCCTGATTTGACGCTGTCAGTAATAACGGGATTTTTTACAGCCACAGTGATCTTTTATATGTTTTATGTCTTGATTTATTCCTTTGATCAGATGGGGGCAGGTGAATAGTAAGACCGATGGTCAGTATTAACAATCTCACGTTATTTGAAAGTATGCAGCATAAGGAATAAGAAAGTGAAAGCGTACTATATACTTGGACATAACGTTGCATGGCTTAACGGTATATGCCTGATTCTTTTTGTTATTGGTGTGGTCGGGGCGCTGGCAATGGTTGCCATCCCTGAAAAATTCAATCTTAGAGTTAACTGAGGTGATACATTCATATACTGTGCACTTATAGCGGTGGTTGGGTTTTGCGGGATGTTCGTTATCTCCATTCACTCATTTTCGATGGATGAACTTGAAGCAGGTAGACACTGGAAAAACGACTGCAAGACACTTGAAGTAAACATACCGACAGGCGCTTTTACCAGCCCTGTTAATAAACTGGACTGTGATGGCATCATCATTAATGTGCCAGGTGAGCGGTATTATGCGTATATCCATCAGTGGGAATTATACCAGGCGAATAAAAAATGAAAGTAAACGTCGCGAGCGCGGTTAAAAACATTGTTAACTGGGCCTTTCCACTCTTTTTTTTGGGGTGGTCTGCTGTATCTTGTTTACGATGATTACAGAGATAACGGTACAGCGACTGAAGAACAGTTATTAATGATTTCTCATGCAATACCCTGTGCCGGTGAGGATTTTCGAACGGCACTCCGTAATAGCCCGGGACCATTAACCCTTCGCGATGCGAAGAAAATTGCCGCTAAATGTAACGAGAAATATAAAACAACTTAACGCACTGAACGCTATAAGCAAATAATCAGAGGATGGATATGATGCTGTTTTTTAGAAAGTATGGATTTTTGTTTATCCCTCCAGTCTACTGGCTCATCTATCTGGGAGCTAGGCTGACTTACAATGGACTGGCAGGAGAGTATTCTCCTGATTTCTTTCAGGGTATTCGACATGAAGGCATCTATATTATCTGTAGTTTGTGTATCTTTTATTTTTTCTGCTTAGAGGTGGAAGTTAGTGATGGGGAGTTCTCAGCGAACATTCTGTTCCTGATTGTTTTCTTTCATGTGGTTTTATTATTTATCACTCTGCTTATTTGTTTGTGGCAAGGGGCGATGTTGTTGGATGCGATCTTTATGGGTCAGATTATTGCCTCCATGTGTTTATTGTTTTTCATTCCTGTGCTTTCCATTATAAGAAGGAGTTTCTAGTGCGGCTATGAATATTCTTCTTGCCATTTATTACCCTTGTTGTTTTGAAATGCTTTTAAAGGAACGACCGCATGAGTAATAACATCATTGATACCGTCACCCAGGCTGTGAATTCACTCGTATCAGCACTGAAGCTGCCCGACGAATCCGCTAAAGCCAATGACACGCTGGGCAGCATGAATTTCCCCCAGTTCAGCCGTATTCTGCCCTATAAGGATTATGATTCCGCGACCGGTCTGTTTATTAATAACAAAACCGTCGGTTTTATGTTTGAGGCGCGTCCTTTAGACGCCCGGCTCAGTGCGCTGCTTGAAGAGCGGGAAGCTGAAGGGAGTCTTGCCAGGGCACTTTTCACGCCGGATGCGCCGGCATCGGGGCCGGCTGATACAGACAGTCACGCCGGAGAACAGCCTGAGCCGGTCAGTCAGCCTGCGCCAGCAGACATGACAGTATCTCCGGCACCGGTAAAAGCGCCGCCGACAACGAAGATGCCGGCAGCGGAACCTTCCGTCAGAGCAACGGAGCCGCCCGTCCTGCGGGTCACGACCGTACCGTTGATCAAACCAAAAGCAGCCGCAGCGGCCGCTGCTGCCTCAACAGCGTCCTCTGCCGGTATCCCTGCAGCAGCTGCAGGCGGGACAGAACAGGAGCTGGCGCAGCAGTCCGCAGAGCAGGGGCAGGACATGCTGCCGGCCGGCATGAACGAGGACGGTGTGATTGAAGACATGCAGGCGTATGACGCTTGGGCTGATGAGCAGACGCAGCGGGATATGCAGCGGCGTGAAGAGGTCAATATCAACCACAGCCACCGCCACGATGAGCAGGATGATGTCGAGATTGGGGGGAACTTCTGATGATGTCGATTGGCTCCGTTAAATCAGCGGGCAGTGCCGGTAATTACTATACGGATAAGGATAATTACTACGTTATCGGGAGTATGGACGAACGCTGGCAGGGTAAGGGGGCTGAGGCGCTGGGGATCGACGGGAAAGCCGTGGATAAGGCGCTGTTTACGGAACTGCTGAAAGGGAAGCTGCCGGATGGCAGCGACCTGACCCGGATACAGGACGGCGCCAACAGGCACCGGCCCGGTTATGACCTGACCTTCTCGGCCCCCAAAAGCGTGTCGGTCATGGCGATGCTGGGCGGCGATAAACGCCTTATCGATGCCCACAACCAGGCGGTAACCGAAGCGGTGCGGCAACTGGAGACGCTGGCCGCGACCCGTGTCATGACGGACGGTAAAAGCGAAACGGTGCTGACCGGAAATCTGATTGTGGCGAAATTCAACCACGACACGAACCGTAACCAGGAACCTCAGATACACACCCATGCCGTCGTCATTAACGCCACGCAGAACGGGGACAAATGGCAGTCTCTCGGCACAGATAAGATCGGTAAAACAGGTTTTATCGAGAACGTGTACGCGAACCAGATAGCGTTCGGGAAGCTTTACCGGGAGGCGTTCAAACCCCTGGTTGAGAAGCTTGGCTATGAGACGGAAGTCGTGGGCAAACACGGGATGTGGGAGATGAAAGGGGTCCCTGTGGAACCCTTCTCCACCCGGTCTCAGGAGGTCAGGGAGGCTGCAGGACCCGATGCCTCCCTGAAGTCACGGGATGTGGCCGCGCTCGATACCCGCAAGTCGAAAGAAGCCATCGATCCGGCAGAGAAGATGGTGGAGTGGATGAACACGCTGAAGGAGACCGGGTTTGACATCCGGGGGTACCGTGAGGCCGCCGATGCGCGAGCCGCAGAGCTGGCCCGTGCACCTGCCGCGCCGGTGAACACTGACGGTCCGGATATCACGGATGTGGTGACGAAAGCGATTGCCGGTCTCAGCGACCGCAAGGTGCAATTCACGTATGCCGACCTGCTGGCACGCACGGTCGGCCAGCTGGAGGCGAAGGACGGTGTGTTTGATCTGGCGAGAAAGGGCATCGATGCCGCCATTGAACGGGAGCAGCTTATCCCTCTCGATCGCGAGAAAGGCCTGTTCACCTCAAACATCCACGTTCTCGATGAACTCGCCGTCAAAGCCCTGAGTCAGGAGGTACAGCGCCAGAATCATGTCTCCGTCACGCCCGATGCGTCTGTGGTGCGCCAGGTCCCTTTCAGCGATGCCGTCAGCGTGCTGGCGCAGGATCGCCTGGTAATGGGTATTGTTTCCGGTCAGGGCGGTGCAACCGGCCAGCGGGAGCGGGTGGCCGAGTTAACCCTGATGGCCCGGGAGCAGGGGCGTGACGTCCATATCCTGGCGGCCGATAACCGCTCACGTGATTTTCTCGCCGGTGATGTGCGTCTGGCCGGGGAAACGGTGACCGGTAAATCCGCCCTGCAGGACGGGACGGCGTTTATTCCGGGCGGAACACTCATCGTGGATCAGGCGGAGAAGCTGAGCCTGAAGGAAACGATTTCCCTGCTCGATGGCGCGATGCGCCATAACGTGCAGGTCCTGCTCTCAGACAGCGGGAAGCGCAGCGGGACCGGCAGTGCGCTGACGGTGCTGAAGGACAGCGGCGTGAATACGTATCGCTGGCAGGGGGGCCAACAGACCACAGCCGACATCATCAGTGAACCGGATAAAGGAGCACGCTACAGCCGGCTGGCACAGGAGTTTGCCGTCAGCGTACGTGAAGGGCAGGAAAGCGTGGCCCAAATCAGCGGGACGCGTGAACAGAGCGTACTCAACGGCCTTATCCGTGACTCCCTCAGACAGGAGGGGGTGCTGGGTGAGAAAGACACGACCATTACAGCCCTGACGCCGGTGTGGCTGGACAGTAAAAGCCGGGGCGTGCGGGATTATTACCGGGAGGGGATGGTGATGGAACGCTGGGATCCGGAGAACCGGACGCACGATCGCTTTGTCATTGACCGGGTGACCGCGAGCAGCAATATGCTGACCCTGAAAGACCGGGATGGGGTCCGTCTGGATCTGAAGGTTTCCGCGGTCGACAGCCAGTGGACGCTGTTCCGGGCAGAGACACTGCCGGTGGCAGAGGGGGAACGTCTGGCGGTGCTCGGGAAGATACCGGACACACGCCTGAAGGGCGGGGAAAGCATCACGGTGATGAAAGTGGAGGAAGGGCAGCTGACGGTACAGCGGCCGGGGCAGAAAACCATGCAGACCCTGGCCGTGGGCGCGGGCGTGTTTGACGGTATTAAAATCGGCCACGGCTGGGTGGAAAGTCCCGGCAGGTCGGTTAGCGAGACGGCAACGGTCTTTGCGTCGGTGACGCAGCGTGAGCTGGATAACGCCACCCTCAACCAGCTGGCGCAGAGCGGAAGTCATCTCCGGCTGTACTCGGCGCAGGATGCGGCGCGTACGACGGAGAAGCTGTCGCGGCATACCGCGTTCAGCGTGGTCTCAGAGCAGCTGAAGTCCCGATCCGGCGAGACGGACCTGGATGCGGCCATTGCGCAGCAGAAGGCCGGGCTGCATACCCCGGCAGAACAGGCCATTCACCTGGCCATCCCGCTGCTTGAGAGCCAGGACCTGACCTTCTCCCGGCCCCAGCTGCTGGCGACGGCAATGGAAACCGGGGGCGGGAAGGTTTCGATGGCGGACATCGACACGACCATCCAGGCACAAATCAGGTCGGGGCAGTTGCTGAATGTACCGGTGGCGCACGGCTACGGCAGTGACCTGCTGATTTCCCGTCAGACCTGGGACGCCGAAAAAAGCATCCTGACCCACGTGCTGGAAGGTAAAGACGCGGTGGCCCCCCTGATGGACCGCGTGCCGGCCAGTCTGATGACGGACCTGACCGCCGGACAGCGGGCGGCGACCCGGATGATTCTGGAAAGCACGGACCGCTTCACGGTGGTTCAGGGGTATGCCGGGGTGGGGAAAACCACCCAGTTCCGGGCAGTCATGAGTGCCATCAGTCTGCTGCCGGAAGAGACCCGTCCGCGCGTCATCGGTCTGGCGCCGACGCATCGCGCGGTCGGGGAAATGCAGAGTGCTGGCGTGGATGCGCGCACGACGGCATCGTTCCTCCACGACACGCAGCTGCTGCAGCGCAATGACCAGACACCCGATTTCAGCAACACCCTGTTCCTGCTCGACGAGAGCTCAATGGTGGGGCTGGCCGATATGGCAAAAGCCCACTCCCTCATCGTCGCCGGCGGTGGACGGGCGGTGTCCAGTGGGGATAACGACCAGCTGCAGCCCATCGCGCCGGGCCAGCCGTTCAGGTTGATGCAGCAGCGCAGCGCCGCCGACGTTGCCATCATGAAAGAGATTGTACGCCAGATGCCTGAGCTGCGACCGGCGGTCTACAGCCTGATTGAGCGGGATGTGCACCGCGCCCTGACCACCATCGAGCAGGTCACGCCGGAGCAGGTGCCGAGAAAAGAAGGCGCATGGGCGCCGGGCAGTTCTGTGGTGGAATTCACGCCAAAGCAGGAAAAGGCGATAGAAAAGGCGCTGAGCGAGGGGAAAACCCTGCCGGAAGGTCAGCCCGCGACGCTCTACGAGGCGCTGGTGAAGGACTATACCGGACGGACCCCGGAGGCACAGTCGCAGACGCTGGTGATCACCCATCTGAATAAGGACCGGCGGGCGCTGAACAGTCTGATCCATGACGCACGGCGGGAGAACGGGGAAACCGGCAAAGAGGAAATCACCCTGCCGGTGCTGGTCACGAGTAACATCCGTGACGGTGAACTGCGCAAACTGTCGACCTGGACGGCTCACAAGGAGGCGGTGGCGCTGGTTGATAACGTATACCACCGTATCAGCAAGGTGGATAAGGATAATCAGCTGATCACCCTGACAGACAGTGAAGGAAAGGAGCGATTTATCTCACCCCGGGAGGCATCGGCAGAAGGCGTCACGCTCCATCGTCAGGAAAAGATCACCGTGTCTCAGGGGGACCGAATGCGCTTCAGCAAAAGTGACCCGGAGCGCGGCTATGTGGCCAACAGTATCTGGGATGTGCAGTCTGTTTCGGGTGACAGTGTCACGCTGTCTGATGGCAAAATCACCCGTACGCTGACCCCGAAGGCGGAGCAGGCACAGCAGCATATCGACCTCGCCTACGCCATCACCGCCCACGGTGCCCAGGGGGCCAGCGAACCGTATGCCATCGCGCTGGAAGGGGTGGCCGGTGGTCGGGAACAGATGGCCAGCTTTGAGTCTGCCTATGTGGCTTTATCCCGCATGAAACAGCATGTTCAGGTCTACACCGACAACCGTGAGGGCTGGATAAAGGCCATCAAGAATTCACCTGAGAAAGCGACGGCGCACGATATTCTTGAACCCCGTAACGACCGGGCGGTGAAAACAGCCGATCTGCTGTTCGGGCGGGCAAGGCCACTGGATGAAACCGCCGCGGGCCGGGCAGCCCTGCAGCAGTCCGGTCTGGCACAGGGAAGTTCACCAGGAAAATTCATTTCTCCGGGGAAAAAGTACCCTCAGCCGCATGTGGCGCTGCCGGCATTTGATAAAAACGGGAAAGCCGCCGGTATCTGGCTCAGCCCGCTGACCGATCGGGACGGACGGCTGGAGGCTATCGGCGGAGAGGGACGAATTATGGGCAATGAAGACGCCCGGTTCGTGGCGCTGCAGAACAGCCGCAACGGAGAAAGCCTGCTGGCCGGGAATATGGGGGAAGGCGTCAGAATGGCCCGCGACAATCCCGATACGGGGGTGGTGGTGCGGCTGGCCGGTGATGACCGCCCCTGGAACCCCGGGGCCATGACCGGTGGGCGGGTATGGGCTGAACCGGCGCCGGTGGCTCCGGTACCGCAGGCCGGGGCTGACATTATCCTCCCGCCAGAGGTACTGGCACAGCGGGCGGCAGAAGAACAGCAGCGCCGGGAAATGGAAAAAAAGGCGGAACAGACTGCCCGGGAAATGGCCGGGGAGGCGCGTAAAGCCGGCGAGCCGGCGGACCGGGTGAAAGAGGTTATCGGGGACGTCATTCGCGGACTGGAGCGTGACCGGCCGGGTACGGAGAAAACGACGCTACCGGATGATCCTCAGTTCCGGCGCCAGGAGGAGGCGATTCAACAGGTGGCCTCAGAACGTCTGCAGCGTGAGCGTCTGCAGGCTGTGGAGCGGGACATGGTTCGTGACCTTAACCGCGAGAAAACCCTTGGGGGCGACTGACGCGCCTGCGGCTTGTCTGCTCCGGCAGCCTCCCCGATTAAAATCGGGCAGTCTGCCGGAGCGCTAAAAGGAAAAAAACATGAGAGCACAACACACATTTCCAGGTGCGACAGACCGCTGGCTTCATCGCCTGCTGACCTGGGCACCGGGACAAACGGATATGATTAAAACGGTCGCACTGGTACTGATGGTGACTGACCACACCGGCTTACTGCTGGCCGGAAACAATGAAGTGATGCGCCTGCTGGGACGGGGCTGTTTTCCGCTGTTCGGTCTGGCATGGGGAATGAATCTGGCCCGGCACGCGGAAATACGCCAGTCGCAGCTGAACAGCCTGTGGGGCTGGGCGCTGGTCGCCCAGGTGTCGTTTATGCTCATCGGGTACCCGTGGTATTCCGGGAATATTCTGTTTGCCTTTGCCGTCACGGGCCAGGTCCTGCGGTGGGTCAGCCAGCCGTCCTGGTATTACACCCTCCCGGCGGCTGGACTGCTGGTCGCCTGGATACCCCTGTCAACCGCCAGCTACGGCATGGCCGGAGTGGGCATGCTCACCGCCAGCTGGCTGCTTTGTCGCGCACAGCATGCACAGGAACGGCTGGGATACGGGGTGCTGTGGGCCCTCATGGTGTTGCTGATGAATATGCATGACGTGAGTGAATCAGTGGCCGGGCTGGCGATTGCGCTGCTGACGCTGATGGTGTGCTCATCTGCCGGAGAACGTGTGAAACGCTTCTGGCCGCGGCAGTTCTTCGTGATGTTCTATGCGGTGCACCTGGCGGTACTCGGTATTGTCGTCTCGATGTAAAAAAAAAACCGGACACAGGTCCGGGGGGCGGGCACATTGCCCGTAAACGTGACAAAGGGGACATCATCGTTGTGTCCACTGCATTGCGAGGTGAAACGATGATACCGTTAGCGTATCGTATAGCACAGACCTGTAGCTTTTATTGATATGGCCCCTTATGAGTGAAGAAAAACGCCCTGTACTGAGCCTGAAACGAAAACCGGCGGAGAACAGTACGGCCCCCGCAGAGGCAACCCCTGCTCCTGGTGTGGTGCGCCGAAAGAAGGTCGTGGTGGTCTCGTCCCCGCCGGCCTGGAAGGCAAAAAAAGAGAAACTTGAGAAGGTTAAACAAGCGGCCGAAGCCGCCGCGCGCAACGCTGCGCCGGTGCCGGTTAAAGCGGTAAAGACGCCACCTCCGGTGCGTTATCTTCGCCTGCTGCCGCCGGAACAGGCCATTATGACGCTGAAGGCATTCTGGCCACAGCTGTTCGACGGAAACTCACCCCGTCTGCTGGCAACGGGCATGCGCGAACAGCTGTTTGCCGACATTGTGAACCGTGACCTGCCGCTGTCGCATAAACAGGTGATTAAGTGCCTGAAGAGTCTGACCCGGTCTGCGGGCTATCTGTCCCGGATGAAGGAGGGAGCCGCCCGCTATGATCTGCAGGGGAACGCCGTCGCGACCGTCACTGCAGGGGAAGCGCAGTACGCCAGCGAGCGCATGATGAAAGAACTCCTGCGAACTGAGCGTATGCGGAGCCAGTCAGCTGGCTGAATACAATCGAGGAGAGGAAATGGATTTTGAAGCGCGGAAACAAAAGGCGCTGGCGATAATGGCCAGCTGTAAGATGTGGAAAAGCAATTATGCACCGCTTCTGATACGACTGTTGTGGCGGCTGGGGATAAACATTCCCCCGCTGCCGTTTGCTCCGTTCTGGCAGGTTTTTGGCGTGATGGCAGGCTCTTTCTCCGTCGGATACGGACTGTGGATGTACTGGATGGTGTGGCGGGCCCAGGGGATGCTACCCCTGTTCGCTTGCAAAATCAGTCTTATTGCGGGCGTGTTATTTGGCCTGACGATGGCACTGTTTCATCTGTGGCGCCGAAAGGTGAATAAATTACCTGACTGGAAAGATTTATAACGGAATCAGAAGAACGCCGGAAACAGGACTTACCCTGGCTGAATGGCATGAATTTCCGCGCTATGCACTTGCGTGCATACTCATGCATGCCGTAAAACAGCCCCTGCGCGTTTCTGGCGGGTTTTCGGTGTTTTGCCAGTTTCCCGTCAGAAACGCCCTGAGGCCGTTCTGGGGGTGCTTACAATTAAGGGATTATGGTAAATGGTGACTTGGTTAATCATAAACATCCTGGGGGATGGCATACACCAGCTGGATATCCGGTGCATCGTTGAGCCATCGACCTGATTTTTTCATCAGGTAGCCACCAATTTCTTCGGTAGTCAGCCGAGCATGAAACAATGCTTCATCATTGAACCAGCAGTCAGGGTGATAGATGAGATCCAGTGGGTTTGCCCTGAAATTAATCTCCAGTAACTGGAGTGCATAGCTGTGGTCAGATGCACTACCTTCTGCTTTGCGTATGAAGTTGATAACGTCGTTCAGTTCTGTCCATGTAAAGTCATCAAGGTATTTTTCCTGATTAAGCGCCATCCTGGTGAAATCTAGTGCACTTGTCCAGGATGAAAAATCACGAAAATCAGAGAACCCGCAGGGTATGACGACCTGTGCATTCCAGTCTGCCATCATCTGTTTTAGTTCTTCATTGTTTTCGTCCATCCCGTTATCGATGTGATCGAGAATGCCATTCAGCTGACTGACCAGTTCTTTCATCTGTTTACGGGTGACCCGTGCGGGTTTCATTCGCTCAGGTAATGGCATCAGAAATACTCTCTTTTTTATCGTGCACTCGGGGGAACTAAGTAATCTATCGGGCTATGAATCAGAGCTCAAATCGTTTTTTTTCTTTCTGATGATCCGCATTCTGCCTCGGGTCCACCTCTGCTGTTATTTTTAAGTGAATGAAAATAAATAAAAATATTGTTAACCACGACATATTGACAGAGCTGGTATATCAAGAGCAGCATCAAAATACTGTATATAAATACATGCTTTTATATGCAGTAACTGGCGTGGCAGAGAACTAATAACAGCCTCCGGATAGCTGTCCTGAAGCAATAAACCGCACGCCGTATTTCAGAAAATTGGAAAACAAAAAAAACAAAAGAAGGAAATGTGTGATTGGTGGATTTAACTATAACGGTGAGGGTGCTACGAGCTCAGGCCTTAGCTCTCCTTCTGCCAGTGATGTGGCTAATCAGTTTAATAGTTTTGGTGGGACGCAAATCCGGGCATCAGATGTCTCGAATATTCGCAGTGATGGTAATGGTGGGTATATGGCGGATATTCGGGGGCAGATTCACACTGTGTCCTCTGAGGAAGGCTCAACAACTGTCAGTGGCTTCGATGGTGTCCGCAGTTCTTCTACCGGTAATGGCGGAAGTCAGGGTGGTCAGGGGCCACAGGGACAGTCTCTTGTTATGCATAACGGGCAGATGGGATACTGGGAAAACCGATCATCCGGGGCTGGTAATAACGAACATACTACCCGCGCTTTTGTGGCTGTAGGTCCATCAGAAGCAGAAAAAGCTGCACGAGCGGAGAAGGTAGCTAAGGAAAAACAGCAAGCAGAAGAGGCTGCAAAAGCATTCGCAGCGAAAACAGCAGCGGCATCCGCCGCTGCTGAAAAAGAATGTCAGAATGCGATTTCTGCTGCGGCTGCTGCAGGTCAACATCAAACTGTTCCTGATGCGCGTAATAATCTGAATCAGGCGACTGCTGAAGCATCACGCCTGAAAACAGTGGCAGATAATGCCCTTAATACAGCGAAGAATAAGCGAAAGGAAGCTATCGATGCCGTACCAGTAGCAACTCAGGCTGAGAAAAAATATCAGGATCTGCAGCAAAGCATTAAAGGCCTCACTCTAAATAATAACGGCCAATACGGTACCCAAAAATGGGAGGTTATCAGTTCGAATAAAGAGCATGACCACTGGGGATACCGGTTCTATCCATCTGGGATCACAAAAGCTCAGGTTGATGCAGCGCAGAATGATGCGGTGAACAAACGAAATGCTGCTACCAGTCTTGCCAGTCAGGCAACGGCCGCTGAGCAGGCCAGTCTGCAGGCATCAGCTGCCTATAATGCTGCAGAAACGCGCCGTCAGGCTGCCCAGGCTGCATTAGCGTCCGCAGAACAAGCCGCCGCTGCTGAACGTAAACGCCAGGAGGCGGAAGCAGCAGCCGCCGCTGCGGCAGAAAAAAAAACGACAGGCTGATGCAGCAGCGAAAGCCGCTGAGTAGGCCAGAGCCATTGCTGAAAAAGCAAAAGCGCTGCAGGCCCGTTGTACAGCCGCAGATAAACTGAAATCTTCAGAGATTCAGGCTGTCAGGGGTATCCCGGCTACAGCGGCACCTTTTGCTATTCCTCTGACCTGGTCAACTGCGTCACGTGGAGGTTTTACTCTGTCGGCTGATGCTGCGGCCAGCCTGGGAGCTTTCATCAGCGAGGCTCTGGCGACGTTAAGTGTCGCTGTGGTGGCTAACCCAGTAGCATTAACCATTGCCGGTCTTGTGTTATCGAAATCAGTTGGCGTCGGTAGTGATATGGTGCCCGGTCGGGATATCAGTTCGATGATGCCTGGCGATGCGTTTGGTCTGCCTGATACCGCGGCATTGAATAAAGCAGCAGATCAGAAAACATCTGTCAGTATGCCGGTTCGTGGCCGTCTGGTTATGAATGATAGCGGCATTCTGGATGTTCAGCTGGTCAAAACCAATACTGCCGGTGCCGTGAAGGTCGCTCGTGCTGTACTGGATAAGGAAACCGGCTACTGGGGCTATACTCTTCCCGCTGTCGCAGATGTATCGGCGCAAACTATTTTTGTCAGCCCGGCTGACGCACTTGGTGCAAATGGACCACTGACGCTAAGCGGGCCGGTACCACTACCGGAGCGTATTCTGCATACCGGTGATCAGATTTCGGCGCCACAGGCTACAGATAAAACCGTGACGCCGGTAGCGGATGACCTCGATTTTGACGATATTATTCTGGTGTTTCCACCGGAGTCCGGCCTAAAACCGCTGTATGTGATGTACCGTAGCCCTCGTAACATGCCCGGTACAGTAAGCGGCAAAGGGCAGAACGTTGGCAATAACTGGATGGGGGGGGCCAGTACCGGGGATGGTGCTCCTGTTCCTTCCCAGATTGCGGATAAATTACGCGGGAAGACTTTCGGTAGTTTTGATTCTTCCCGTCGGGCGTTCTGGAAAGCGGTTGCTGACGATTCTGCACTAAGCAAGCAATTTAGTGAAGCTGATATTAATCAGATGAAAGCTGGAAGGGCACCTACTGCGGACTTTTTAGAATCAGTAGGGAAACGTGTTAAAATTGAATTACACCACGAAAAAGAAATATCTCAAGGAGGGGCTGTTATGGATGTCGATAACATTAAGGCGCTAACACCTAAAAATCATATTGAGACACATAAAGGAAAATAAAATGGCTGGTAATAAAATTTCAGATTTTACGGAAGAAGAATTTACTGCTTTTGTTAGTAAAATAATCGCTGCTGATTTTCCAACTGACAAAGAGAACGATGATGCTATTTATTCGTTCGCCCAACTAACAGAGCATCCTGCTGGTTGGAACCTCATCTTCAAGCCTAAGGTAGGCGAAGATTCTTCGGCGAAAGGAATTGTTAAAACCGTAAAGGAATGGCGAGCTGCTAACGGTAAGCCAGGTTTTAAAAATCGTGATTGGATGTGCGGGTTCAGGTGATGAATCCGCACATTTTTAACTCTGGATTTGAAGAATAATTACTAGATATCCATTATTTTTTCCTGTCTCCAAACTGACCCCATGATGGATGGTTTCTGGGCTCTGTCCACGATACCGGCGACGGACCCGTCTGCTACTGGTTTCGGCATACCACAAAATCCTGACGCCTCCGCATGGCGTCGTTGTCCAACCCCGGGAATGGGGAAAAGCCAGTTTCCCCCGCTCCCGGCGTTTCTTAAACACCCGTTAAGGAAATACTGTGAAAAAAATGAACCGTACACTCCACAAATGTTGTCTGTCGGGGCTTATCAGCCTGGCTTTGTGTGCACCTGTTCCGGCCGTGTATGCCGCCAGCATCGAGACGGGATATTCTCCGGAAGGAACGGCTCTGCAGTTGGTCCTGAAGACTATTGATTCTGCGCAGCAGGAAATCCGACTGATGGGGTATTCCTTTACCTCGCCTGAAGTCGCCGGTGCGCTTGTCAGGGCAAAGCGGCGTGGTGTCGATGTGAAAGTGGTTCTGGACTGGAAAGCCAATACCGGCAAGCAAAACCAGGCGAGCCTGGCGGCCATGAATCTTCTGGTCAATGCCGGCATCCCGGTTCGCACAGTGTCGCAGTACAAAATCATGCACGACAAAGTCATCATTGCCGACGGCCGCAATATTGAAGTCGGGTCTTTTAACTACACCCGCGCCGCTGATCGGGTAAATTCAGAGAACGTGCTTGTCGTATGGGATGATCCAGTCGTTGCTCAACGCTATCTGCAGCACTGGTTGACTCGCTGGTCGCAGGGTACGGACTGGAAACGGGCTTATTAATGCTCCTCAGACATAAAACGAGCATCAATACGGTTTACTTACGTCCATGCTAAAGCGCCTGGTCCGCCCGTCGCTCGTATCTTATCTCTTAAGCCTTGCCCCTGAAGGTACTCACTTTTAGTTCAGGATGGGGCTACTCTCCCACTCTCTTAAAAGAGGACATAGGCATCTCATTCAGTTGAAATTTGTACGCCAATACAAATTACAATTTTAGAAAGGATCTCTTGCAAATTGAAAGTAAGTTATTGATTTGCAGGATCTGAGAGTTCTGTAGTATCCTCCGTTCCGAAGACATTTCTGAGGTGTCAGGAGAGCGATAAATGTCACGTTCAGCAGATAAAACCACTTCCTCTACGAATGCAAAACGTGCATACCGGAAAGGTAAGCCAATGTCTGCCAGTGAGAGGCAGCTTGCTGCAATTGCGCGGAAACGCGAAACTCATAAAGAAGTTAAGGTTTTTGTTAAAAACCCACTAAAGGACGTGATGATAGCGGTTTGTGAGGAAGAAGGTCTGACACAAGCCCAGTTTATCGAGAAACTCCTCGAGCGAGAGCTTACAGAACGTGGTCTTATAGATGTAAAGACTTCACATTCTTGATCATGTTTTTATTGAGTGCTAGATTGTTGATGGTCTGAATAATTTTGGGTGTGCCACGCCCTAAGGTGGCAGGGAACTGGTTCTGATGAGGTATCTACCCGGGACCAGAAAAGCAAAAACCCCGATAATCTTCTTCAATCTTGGCGGAAGGAAAAGATTAACGGGGCCTTCATAAACTGCATAGAACGTGTTGCTCTATGCGGGGAGTATATGTACATGCTCAGAAAACTTCAAGATCAGTTTCTGTGTCATTCGCTCCTTCCGTGCAACATAAGCGCAGGAAGCGGTGACTGATATCCTTCAAAACCACTATTCACAGGTTAAAAACCCGAATCCGGTATTCACGCCGCGTGAAGGGAAAAAGACCCTGCCGTTCTGTCGTAAGCTGATGGCGAAAGCCGAAGGCTTCACGTCCCGTTTTGATTTTTCCATTCATGTGGCGTTTTTGCGTTCGCTGGGTAAGCGGCACAGGATGCCACCCCTGTTGCGCCGGCGTGCAATTGACGCGCTACTGCAGGCAATGTGTTTTCACTATGATCCGCTGGCCAATCGCGTGCAGCGCTCGATTACCAATATGGCCATCGAGTGTGGACTGGCCACCGAGTCCAGGAGCGGCAACCTGTCAGTCAGCCGTGCCACCCGGGCGCTGAAGTTTCTGGCCGAGCTGGGGCTCATCACCTATCAGACTGAATATGACCCGCAGATCGGCTGTAACATCCCGACCGATATCACCTTCACCCCGGCTCTGTTTTCCGCGCTTGACGTTTCTGAGGTGGCTGTGGTGGCCGCGCGCCGCAGCCGTGTGGAGTGGGAAAACCTGCAGCGCAAAAAGCAGAAACTGAAACCCCTGGAGATGGACGAACTGATCGCAAAAGCGTGGCGGTTTGTGCGTGAGCGTTTTCGCAGCTATCAGGCTGAGCGTAAATCTCACGGCCGTAAGCGGGATACTGCACGGCGGGATGCATCACGGCAGCGTCATGACATCGAGACGCGCGTGCGTCAGCAACTGACCCGCGAATACGCCACCGGCCGCTTCATGGGCGATAAAGAAGCGCTGAAGCGTGAGGTTGAGCGCCGTGTGCAGGAGCGCATGCTGCTGTCGCACGGGAACAACTACACGCGACTGGCCACTGTCCCCCTATAACATTCCTTCCTTAAAAAATCCGGCCGGCGTCGGAGGCTTTCGCACGCCTGTTGGCCGGCTACTACGTATTATCTTATCTTCAGGCCTGCTTTCCTCACCATAATTCCGGTCTTCCTTGCGTCAACGTGGCCTTAAATGTTATCGCCGGCGTCACTTCTGACGGCCGATTTCTGTTATCCACATATAACTGCAAGGGAGTATTTCATTAGGCTACAACCGTGATACGTACAAAGCACATGCCGTCGGACTTTCAGGGCGCGTGGTTCCTTTTAAACACCAGCTCTGTATCTCTTTTAAAGATCCTTTAATAAATCCTGTAAACACATAACCTGTTCATCGCCTGCCCTGTGGACAGGCTGCGGAGAGTGCCCGCCCTTGCAGCGACCTGACGGTCGCGCCGGTTCGGCAACATCAGAGAGAGCTCCCATCGCTGCGCGACGGGCCCCAACCGGAGAACCAAGTTAGTTACAGCATTCAAATGAAAATTCATCATAAAACCGGCGCCGGTTTGCCAGCCGGGAGCCCCTCCCCACCACTGAAAAGCGCCGCCGCCCCCGGCCGGGAGTAGTGTCGCTTTTAATGATGGGTGTTGTAACTACTCTTCTTCATCGCTGTGGGTGGAGCTGCGGTCAGTTATCTGGTACACGCTCGTAAGCGGCCCTGCGGCCCTGCGGCCCTGCGGCCCTGCGGCCCGCTAACGCGGAGATACGCCCCGACTGCGGCTATCGCCTTGCCGGGTCCACTCCGACCGCGTACAGCGGCGTCTGAGATGTTTTTCGCGGGTGTGGCTTTGCAGCTACCATGTTAAGTTCCCTGGTGTCGCTGAAATAGTTGATGAACATCCCCCTAAGCGTCAGCAGCAAGCTGCCGCCGCTAAGGCCCCGGAAATCACGCCCTTTACGTCGTAAACGCCGTAAAGCCCGCTCACCGGGGTTAAAAGGGATTACTTTTACTTCTTCATTGCTGTAAGCGGGTTAAGGCTAATCAGGGCAGGGGGTAGGGTGGCAGAGTCTATAGCCAGGTAACCGGCTACGCCGGGCTTTCGGCGCCATTTGACTCCACAGACACATGTAACCTCATCTGGCGCCTCCATGCCGCTGACGCGGCATCCAGAAGTTTCCCGATGCTGTAAGTCTTAACGTCTGCTTTGTGCCAGAAGCGGACACTGTTCACAATATCGAGTTAATCATTGGATATGTTGATCGCTCCCATTGAAAAATTTCACATTATCCAATATATCAATGTTGAGGCTTCCCTCTTACACCTCTAAAGGATAACTATCATGGGTCTTAAACCTGGTCCAAAACCAATTGCTAAATCGACAGGAAAACCGGATCAACGTCGACGTGATAATAAAGATACTCCTGGTAATACCCCGGGACTAAAGCCTAGTAAATCTACAGGGAAATAAAAAAATCAGGGTATATATGTCTTATTTATACCCTGATTACATATCCAGATTACTAAAGATGTTTCTGCAACCAGATGCGCGTACCTTCTGTTTCATACGCCTTTGCACCATACCCTTTCGCAAGAAGGGACTCTGGTAAATACTCGTCATATTTATCTAAGTACTTTTCTGGAACATCTGTGGCAAGATCAAATGCAGATGGCAAGCCTGACAACAGCATTTCTTTCAGCGCGTGCTGAACGGAAGCTACACTGGAGTTATCGATTTCTATAACGCCAGCAAATGAATTTGCTTTAAAACCACAACGTATGAGCAAGGCTGTAATCGTATTGACAACTTTATCCCCCATCCAGGGTATTACGTAACAGTGTTGTCCACTCGTAATAAAACACTCATTTTGAAGTTTAAAACGCTGAAAGTTACTACAGCCTTCCGCAAATAGGTTTCTGGCGGCAGTATCGGCATAATCTACTTTCTTGCTACCTATTGCTATGCGGTAATCACCTTCCCTATAGATAGCGAGCATTTCCTGACGAACGGCATCATGAACAGACATACCTCCCCCACTAAATTGTGGTGGCTGACCGCCTTTGGTTGCCTCTACATAGATAACTTTTTTCTCTGTCTCGATCTCTGTCACTTTCCAGCGCCGCCCACCGAAGATGATGTGTTGGTCTGGTAGCAGTGGGGAGTCCACAGGCACTGTTCCAAGGGTTCTGTTTCCGGTGATAATGCGGAACTCTTCTGGTGTATTGAACACGGCATAAAAAGTGTAATGGTTAGTCAGTTTCTCCCCCTCTGCCCCAACAACCATTTCGCCGCTAGCAAGTTGAGTGAGTAGGCCACATGCTCCCATATGTTTAAGCAGGCTTTTGAAATCGTTTAAATCTACATTTCTGAACGGCCCTGTCTGGCATAGTTGTGACCAGAGCTGGTCGGCACGAACTCCACCCCATTGTGCGGTAATTGCAAGAATCTGGTGTAGCAGCGTGGAGTAATGCATCTGCCGGGAATCGGCAGGCTCAAACCATTGTTTAGAGATCATCAACCTGATCATTGCCATCGACTGCACCAACTGGAGTCGTAGGTGATCAACGATACTGCTACTCACAGTAAGCTCATTTTCTGTAATTAGCATTCTGAGTACTGACGGGGAATCGCGTCGCCCAGAACGCCCCATTCGCTGGCGCAAACTGGAAACAGAATGCGGAGGCGTAACTTGGATAACCGATTTAACCTTACCGATATCAATTCCCAACTCAAGCGTCATTGTACAAACAGCTGTTGTGGGCAAATCTCCTTTCTGAAGACGAGATTCAAGCACCTCACGTAATTCCTTGGCAAGGGAACCATGGTGGGGGAAAAATTCATTCGGAACAATTTGTTCCTCACACATGTCGCTCAGCGTTGCCGCAATGCTTTCAGTGCGTTTTCGGCTGTTTGCAAAGACCAAATGAGAATCGCCACGGCAAAGTCTAAAAATGTCAGCGCAAACGTCATGTTCAGCTGAACTCTGAAGTTCTTCCTCATTTTGGATCACTCGCTCCAGGTACCCTTTGACCTGTACCTGAAGAGTGGCCATGCTATTACTATCTGTAACAGTTACGCAGGGGAGTCGTTTGTCCGGGCGCAACATTTCGGGCACTTTCTCCAGTTCCCCCAGCGTGGCACTCAACGCAACGCGGGGAATTGGATTTACCTGGCATCCTAGCACATGGTCAATTCTATTGAGCAGAGAAAGCAGCTGTACACCACGCTCTGAACCAATAAAAGCATGAAACTCATCAATAACGATGTATGCGACTGAAGAAAACGCCTGTTTGAGCCAGCCCATTGAATTTATGAGCAAAGACTCAAGTGACTCAGGTGTAATCAGTAAAATGCCAGCAGGGTTCGTCCGAGCCTTCTTCTTTTTGCTTTGTGGTACATCCCCGTGCCAGGGAGTCACTGGCATTTCCAATGCATCTCCAAGGCTCCCAAGACGACGGTACTGATCGTTAATCAATGCCTTCAACGGACTGATATAGACGATGCCAAATCCATTCGTGAGATCTGCAACTGCCGAACAGGCAGGAAGAAAGAAAGCCTCTGTTTTACCCGCTGCTGTACCTGCACTGATTAGCACGTCTCGATCACGGGCTAAAATTGCCGGGATAGAACTCTCCTGCAAGGGCCTTAATGTCGACCACCCCTGCTTGTAAACCCACTTACGGACGCGGGGATCGAGGCTATCGTAGGCACTGCTCATAGTTTGAAGTTCGCCAGTCCGTCGTCGTCATCGCTTTCCTCCGTAGTGGTGTCATCCATATCGCTGGGCCGGTCCTCTTCAATCGCCACACCCTCGATTAGTGTTTGCCAGTTCATCGTTCTGTTTTGTTCCAGCACGACCAGCATGTCCAGGAAACCTTTTATGGTATTACGGGGGGTACGGAAGTAAGCGTCTCCAATGGTTTTACTACAGTGATGCAGGAATCCAGTCAGTGCCTCATCTGGTACCAGATAATTCTCTGGATCTCCACCGGCATAAACATGACGAAGATTTCTCAGCAAAATATACAGTTCCTCAGGGGTGAGGCTGGCAAGATGCAAAGTGGGGGATGAGTAGTCAATCACTCCTGCTTTTTGCGCGAACCGGTTTTCCGCCAGACGCGACTGGAGCGCCTCATAGCTGTAAAGACCTTTACGCGGATCGAAAAGAAACTCTGGCGTACCCCCGAGGATAAAACCAATGTTCTCGGCTGAGCCTTGCAGGCAGTCATTCAGGATCCGCAAAATCTGTTCGTAGTTCGCTGTTCTTGCTTGCGTATTATTCAGCTTCAAGAGGTTCACCATTTCGTCGAGGCTGACCAAAAGACCGGCATAGCCTGCCTGGCGGACAAAAAGGCTCATCAGCTTCAAAGAATCATAGAATGATGCGTCTGAGATAATAGTCCGAACGTCGAGATCGTGACGGGCATCAGTTTTAGTAGTGTACTCTCCACGCAACCAGCGAATGGCATTGGATTTTAGCGTTTCGTTATCCTGCTCATGCCCCCGCCAGAATGCATCAATGACCTTCGCAAAGTCATATCCACCGACCATATCTGATAGTGCTGCCAGGCGTTTATGAATAACTGATGAAACCTCGGAGCCGTCTGTGTCAGCTTCCTTCCTTGCCTCCGTAACGAACCTTTCAACAACGCTAAGTAACGCATTACCATCCGGCTTGTTTCTGGTGGACATGTTTTTCATGAGCTCAGAATAAAGATTACGAGCCTGACCTCCCGATGAGTGAATACGTCTGTCAGGAGAAAGGTCAGCACTGACTGACACCAACTTCTTCTCCAGCGCAATAGAGCGCACAACACTCAGAAAGAACGTTTTACCAGAACCATATTCACCGATGATAAGTCTGAAGCTTGCACCACCGTCAGCAATCCTCTCAATATCCTGATGGAGAGCGGTGATCTCATTCACGCGGCCAACCTGGATATGCTGAATGCCTATCCTTGGCGTTACACCTGACTTAAGTGACTGAATAATAGCGTCGCGTTCTTTCACTCTTATACGTGTTACAGACATTCACTATCCCTCTAATTCTTTGGCAATTTCCAGGTCAACCCAGATATCATCATCGGCATCGTCCAGTACTGGAGCATCAACCACCGCATAGGACCAGTCATTGATCACCTCAAGCGCACCGCCGAGCATCAAATTCAAATTTCCGCACAATTCTGTCGCCTCTTTTCGGGACCACTGTTCTTTCTCCAGCAAACTGCGATAAAGCTGGCTATGTGCGGAGTCAAGTCCCCCCGCCTCCGTTGATGAGGCTGGAGCGCTTTCTGGCTCTTCCGGTTCTTCTTCGGTGAAAATTGTGTTCAGCAATTTACGAACATCATCCGTGGCAGATTCGTGGCGGGCAAGTACATTAGCATCCAGTGTGAACCCTGCTGCTGGCTGATCAGTTGGTACAGACGAGACGAGATCATGTTCAGTTGCGGAATGCTGATGGATATTGCTCGAGACAGATGAGGGATCCAGCCCCAAACTTGAATAAATCTTCTCAAGCTGTTTGATTTCGGCAGGCGCTATTGTCCCATCCGAACAGGCAACACTAACGATAACCTTACCCACAGCAGCTTTTTCCGCGGCCCCCATCAACTCAATCCTACTTTTCATTCCTGTCATATTGGCTGGGGTATGAAGTTGCCACGTTAAATACGCATGTAGAGAGCGTTTTTCATCATCGGTGAAGCCAGGATTGTTGTTGATGGCATTCTCAAGCACTTTCTGTTCAGCTTGATCAAGAGAATCGTCAATCAAGGCGACCATCGCCCCTAATCTGAGCGTCATTACGGCTGAGATAAATTCAGGAGAAGGTGAGAAGCGTCCACCTTCGGCGGCAGGGAATAGAACAAGTGTCCCATCAACATCCGCCTTCACATGGTGATAATACGGGTCAGGTGCCAGACCGTAACCCATCTTCAGAGCAAAGGCCTGCATCAAATCGGCCTCTTTTTTATTGATCTTATTGGGGCAACTGGCATTCATATGTGCCCAAAAGTCAGCAACTGAGACTAACCCCTCCTTGACGAGGATCGCCTCATCAGCCCAGCGTTTGAATGAGCTTAATATTTTTTCTGCGCTTTCATTAACTATCTCTGAAGGGAGCAGCATAATTGCAGCCGTATCATTGACTGACGTACCTTTCCTACCAAGGTAGCGACTATAAGCATCAAGTTCATCTGTACATATATCGGCAAGAGCCATAATTTTCTGGACAGGGCTCTTCAACGCACTTGGATCAGGCAGGTCGGGAACAGGAAGTCGAACACCTCGCAAACTAGGACTTGCTGGTGTGTAATCTAACCTTAGGCGCGTTTTATTCGCCTTAACGACCATCCCTTCACCATATTTGAGGGTGTAACGCCGTTTGAAAAGTGCAGCAAACTCTTTAGCACAGCGGCGAGCCGGGGTACGCAGCGAATACTCGGTGTGGTTTATTACCCAGTTCAACGCCAGTTCTGCTGATACAGGAACTCCTTCATGTACAGTTTTTGCAAGAGCCAGCTTAAATTGCATGCTGTTGCTGAAACCTGAATTGCTATCGAGCTCAGTGGCTAAGCCCATGTTCGGGCGCAGAATAGACATGGCTTCGAGTAATTGGGTCGAATATCCACGGAAGGAGCGGTTCTCAATGAATATCGATCTTAACCGAGCGACTTCATTGAACAGATTACGGAACTCAGCATCAGGGAATTTTGGGTCAGTGGAATCTACGAGCGCTTTTCTTTCCAGGCCGTAGAGGTAGATAAAAACATAGCCGATAGGACACGATGGATCAGACCTATCGCTGGCAAGCCAACTGACATACGCACCGCGTGCTTCTGGGGAAAGAGAGGAAAAACTGGGCCAGTATCCTAATGAACTGTCCTCGTAAAGATAAGAAGTAGGTTTTATCTTACATGTGTCATCAATTAATGATGCCTCACTTCCATCGTCATAATAGCCGCCTGATTCCTGACCGGAGGGCTTCATACGTTGCCCCACGTAAATGTGGCCACCGCTAATTGCTACACCAGCTACAGTTATCATCTCACCCGGAAGTACCCATCGAGCTAGTGCACCTGCTGACTTTGAGGTGTTGCGGTAATGATTGGTTGTCACCCGAAGTTCAACACCCCGGCCACCGCTCAATGTAAAAGTTGCAAGGTTATCGTCTTCACTATCATCGTTTCGCACAACCGCCTCTTTTTTCTTGATGTCAGCGAGCCATTCTTTTGGCGGTGCTTTCACGGGGTCTGAAGCATAAGACTTTGGAGATTTACGTTTTTTCTTTCTAAAAAACAACAAGTAAATGACAAAAATCGCCGCCAAAAACTTCAATAACTCCATGATATATAACCTTAAAATCATTCTTCACGCATATTTACAAGCAGTGATGAAGGCAGGGCAAGTGGATTAATCTCAAAATAATACTTCTAAATTGCGAGGGTTAAAAGCAAATCACAATTAAAATTAACCCAATGATTTAAATGATAAAAATCATTTAATAATGTGTTTAACCAGCAGTGAAATTTTAAGGTGTTAAAACCTGTTAGGCGATTCGTCTCTAAATGATGTTGTACTACTGCTACGTTAACATGCGAGCAAATGTACTGCGGATGCACATCTGACCACTGTATGATGATACTTACCTATTCGCTGAGAATCTCGGCAACTTTATGGCAGGGAAGCTTTTAGAGACTATACCGTCTCAAATTTCCGTTTATCGCTCTCAGCAGACCTTCAGCATCCTAAGCTTGTCTGCTGTAGGCCGGGAGCGGTCATTTATACGTAGTAGCTCAATGACTGCTTCGTACATAAAGCTGTCATTGGACTTTCTGACCTTACAAGGTAATCTGGCTTGCAAGGAAGCCGACCTTGCGGGACCGGTATAACGCACTGTTATATGCCATAGGAGGACTAGTGGAAACGACAGACATTGTTCGAAAACTTTTTGACGGTGTTGTTCCTGAGAGAGCATCAGAGATTGAATCTATCGCTAACGATTATGATGCCCAGTTCCGACTGATTGCTGACCGCGAAGGATTTAACTTAGATGCTGGAGGGTTCTCCGCAATCCAGTACACCAGCAGATCAATGCGTCAAATGTGGCTTTTCGGTTATGCGGGAAGGCAGGCGTTACATTGTTATTCTTCGTTGATCGTATTGTTCAAATCATTCGGTACCACTCTCGACATAAACGAAATCAACAAGATTCCAGATCAGGCAGCAGAAGATGAAGCCTTCAAGTCGATACTTGATGCAGTGAAAGACCTGAGCACTGCATTTCATGAAGACGACTTTGAATGGCCAGTGGCTATTCCTGATCCTGAGAAGGGTAGGCCGTCAGATTCAGAGCGCGCTGCAGTATATGATCTCACGTGCATGGCTACGGCATATGTATTTTTACATGAACTGAAGCACGTAATTTTCTCAGCTGAAGGAAATGCACCGGAAGACCCGAAGGACGAAGAATATCTGTGTGATCAGTTCGCTAAAGATATGATGATATCCAAGATCGATCAGTACGCCGCAAGCAGTGGGTATCCCCCGGAAAAGGTTAGGATGAAGCGTATGATGGGGATCGCTCTAGCATCCGCCTTTATCCTTTTCGCAACAGGAAGAAACCGCCTCGCGGGTTCAGAGACTCATCCTCCCATTTACGGGCGTTGGTCGGCGACTGTGCAAGATGTCAATTTACCGGAAGATGACTGGTTCTGGCTGTATTTTTCCTCATTCGCCCTTGCGTTGCTGAAATATCATTCACTAACCATTCAGCCGAAGATCGTAAAGGATTATAAATCGCTATGCTTTGACCTAATCGCAGATCTTGAAAATGGCATATAACAAGGTAATCAAATTCGGTCGCCGGACGCTCATTCCTCGCGCCGTTTATTGCGGGAGTTACTGAGCGGCAGCTTCTGGCACAAAAATGAAATAGAATCTTCTATCACTGAATGACCGCTCTTTGTCTGAAGCAGACCACCGCCTGCGCGGTGGCGACCGTCTGCTTTTCGCTCATAACGGACTGCGCTCACTTATTGCAGTGAGCGTTACCTTGTGTTTAATGCCAGCCTGGTATAGTCAGGTTGACAGTACCGGTTTCAGGTCTTCGTCATTAAAAACGGTTCCGGTCTTCAGGACGCCATAACACCAGTGCACCAGTTTCCGCATCAGCGCGCCAATGGCCACCATTTTAGGTTTACCCCGCAGGCACATCTCATCGTAAATATTACGCATTCGCTTATTGTAGATTTTTCCGCACAGGGCGGACATGTAAAGCTTCGCTCTCAACTGAGGGGGGCCGATTTTCGACATCCGCGGCCGGCGCCGGACCGATGTGCCTGAGCGTTTCTCGATCGGCACCACGCCCAGAAAGGCGGCAGCCTGCTCAGCCGATACAAAGTTATGGCTGCGAAGCACGATCAGCATATGCATCCCCAACTGGGGACCAACCGATTTAATTGAGGTCAGCAGTGTATAATCACGCCTCAGTGCAGGGCTGGCTTTGATATGTGCTTTTATCTGCCGCTCGATATTACTTATCTCCTCGCGCAGAAGCTGCGCCATACGCCTGCAGGAACTGATAATATCTGCAGGTGTGTCTGTCGACAGGTATTTTTCCAGTCTGTTCTCCTCACGCAGGGCATCACCCAGCAGAACATCCCGCCGTCGCAGGAGTGCACCGAGATATCTGATTTCGGGTGCCGGCGGCTCCCAGCGGTGTGGCTTCTTAAGGAATGCGTAACAGGCCAGCATATACGCATCCACCTTATCCGTTTTTGTCATGATTCCCATGCCACGCGCAAACTCCCGACTACGGTGAGGGTTGGCCAGAGAAACCCGGAAACCGGCATCATGTAATTCAGTGGCCAGTTGTTCGTGATAAACACCGGTAGCTTCCATTACCACATGAACATCTTCCGGACTGCAATGTTGAAGCCTGAGCCAGCGAAGAATATTTTCAACTGAATGTCTGTTATTCTGGATGTTACGGGTTTTTATGCGTCCTTTGATACCGTCATAAAGCATGCAAAGATCCAGGGTGTTTTTACTTACGTCAATGCCGACTGGAAACATGGTCAAACTCCTCTCACATAAACCGTCACGCCTGTTCGCCTTGTACATACGGAGTCGAGCTCCCGGTAACCGTTCAACCTGATGTGCTGGCGTGAAAGGTGAAGCGGAGGGCCATGTGCTGCAAATCAAGGTTCAGCGGTGCCGACTTTTCTGACCTTAAGGGAAGGGGGCGGCTCACTCTGCTTCAGTGGTGGTAGCTAATCACCACAAACTGTTAGATACAAGGGAGGGGGTCGGTGAGGCAGAACCTGTCAACACAGTAGCCGGCTGCGCCGGGCAACGGCGCCACTCACTATCAGAGTTGTACTCAACTGCTGCTGGCGCCTCCATGCCGCAAAGCGGCATTCAGAGAACTTGCTCGTCAGTCCAGGCTGTGTTTTCAATTCAGGGTGAACGGTTCCGAATCCTTTCTGCTTCCGGTTAAGATACATTCAGGTTCTCGAAAAATAAGGGAAAACGTTCGTAGTGAATCTGAAGGAAAAATCGGCCCATCTGGCGTGGTGCGAGCTGGTTGCGCTGGCATTAGGTAGGAAGAACGGCGATATAGTGTCGCCAGTACAGTAAAATCTCTTTCTCACCAGGTGGCTGGCGACGGCGCTGAAGCAACGTCGCTTTTCGTGTGAGATTACCCCCGACATCGAGTGGCTTCTGAAACTGCTGTGTCTCATTGAACGTGAGCCTGCACTGATTAATACATTGCGCGGTATTCTCGCTTGAACAAAACCAGCCCCTTCGCGCTGACGGGCCTGGTTTTGTTCTTCGGTGTACAGTACACCGTCTGACGACGGATTGCCTCCCTTTACCTCGGTGCATAGCCCTCTTCCGCCAGTGTTTTCATATGAATGGACTAGGAAATAAATTATGCTGACTCATTATTTCTGGCCATAAAGGTTCTGGCAGTGCCATCTTTCGGGTCAACAAAGGTAATATCTTCAGGATCACGACGAGGGCTGGCCAATGACAGAAATATTACGGGTTCTTCAAGAAGGGTTGGTAATGCATGGACAACATTACGCTCGAAAAAAAGCACGTGGCCGGGGGCAAATTCGGCTTCGTCACGAGGATCTTCCATCCAGAGCGTCCCCATGAATCCCTGAATAACCTGACGCCGGAGGATCACCTGCTGATGGCTGAAAAACCGGAACTCTCAAAAAGTGCGTGGAACTAAAACAGGTGTGCATTACTCCACCTCATGTTGAAGAGACCAGACTGCATCAGAAAATCGCACCATAACTGAGCAAGCCGCATCCCATTGGTGCAAAAGTGTCTCCAAAAATAAATAATCCATTGATTTAACTGTGCTTTAAAAATGGCATGAATTTTTCATGTCGGGTATATGCAAGCAGGGGCAACCCTTAAGCCTTGAATCCATTAAATATCGACAGGTAATGAAGCCTGATTGTCCTAATAAGGACAATCAGGCTTTTTTATTAATGCAGAGAGCAAACATACGTGCAAACTATTGATATTGGAATTTTGCTTTCCACAGAAGGTACCTACAGCCACCTGGCGAACAGCACACTGCTTGGTGCGCGCCATGCCTTAGAGGAAATCAATGCCGATCCTGCTTATCCTTTTCAGCTGCGGGCCCGACATATCAACCCTGCGGGTGAACTCGCAGCCTACAGTGAAGCGGTGAGCACCTTTATCGCTCACGGCATCCGCCATATCTTCGGAACCATTACCTCTGCCAGTCGGAAGGAGATTATCCCGGACCTGGAGCAGCATAACCTGCTGCTGTGGTATGGCTGTCCTTACGAGGGGTTCGAGAGCTGCGAGCAGGTCGTATATCTGGGCGGTTGTCCGAACCAGACTCTGCTGCCACTCCTGCGGCTGGCGCTGGATATGTTCGGAAATCGCTCCTGGCTGATCGGCTCTAACTACGTCTGGGGCTGGGAAAGCAATCGTATCGCCCGTGAGGTAGTGGAAGGTTCCGGCGGTACGGTGGTGGGCGAAAAATATCTGCACCTGAGAAACAGCAACGTGACCGAGTTGATTGAGGCGATTCTCAGCACAGAGGTAAATTTTGTGCTCAATAACCTGGTAGGCGAAACCTCTTATGCGTTTCTGCGCGCACTGGACGAGGCCTGTCTTCGCGATCGGCGGACGTTAGCGGTGCTCAGCTGTAATTTTACCGAAGCCGAAGTCGCCGAAGTCGCGCCACTAAGGGCGGTACGTTTGCTTTCCTGCGGACCGTTTTTTGAGAGCGTCGATCTCGATTTTTGCGCGCGGCAGCACCTGCAACATGGCGCACAGCGCATCTCCCACTACTATATCGGCGGCTGGCGGGCAGTAAGGCTGTTTGCCAATAGCCTGCGCGAGGCCGGAAACAGCGAGCCGGGTGCGGTGCTGGCGGCACTGCATCGTCAGCACGACGTTGATTCTCCGGGCGCTCGCTCAGTAATGGCTCGAAACAACCACGCCTGTTTGCCCTGCTACATCGCTGAGTTGCAACAAACTTGCTTTCAGATACTGCATCGCGAACCGCTGCCGGTTATGCCCGATCCCTATCTCTCCGCGACCGAGCTACGTGAAAGCCGAACGGTTGCAGCCAGACCTGCTCTGAGGATTGTTAAATGAAAACGCTGCTGTCCCCGGATTTAGATGCTCAGCCGCTCCTGCTGGTAGACTGTGAAGCAAGGAGTCGCGAAGCGCTGGAAAAAAACCTGACGCGGATGGGTATCCGCTGGCATCACCTGACCGGAGATGAGGCTTTACCTCCTCTCACCCCCTGTGCAGTACTGGTGGAACTGGAGGCATTCGCCAGCCCGCTAACCCTGAGCCAGATCAATCTGGCGGGAATACCGGTGATCGCGCTGACCTCACATGAGGGACTTTACCAGGTACAGCGCGCGCTGGAGTTAGGGGCAACAGCGCTCCTTACCAAGCCTATTACACAGCGAGCCATCTATACCACCCTGATGATGGCAGTGGGGCTGCGTCAGCAGTTGCATGACATTCAACAGCAACAGATGCTACTGCGCCAGCGTCTGGCAGCAATGCCGCAGATTACCCAAGCTCTGGCGGCCCAGATGCAAGCGGAAAGTATTGATGAACAACAGGCATGGGTTCGCCTGCGCTCGGAATCAATGTGTACGAACCAGTCGGTGGCACAGGTGGCGCAGAAGTGGCTGCTACGAATGTCGTCCGGCAAGCGGGGAGCACAATGAATAGAGTCGGATATTTTCTGCGCCGGCCAGCCCTGCTGCTCTCGCTGCTGTTTATTCTCCTGGTGGTGATGAGCGCGCTGTTTGCCCCCTGGCTCACCCCCTTCGATCCCGATGAACAGTTTGTCGAGGGACTGAGCCTGGAAGGCGCACCGCTTTCTCCCAACAGCACTTACTGGCTGGGAACCGATCTGCTGGGACGCGATCTCTTCTCGCGTTTAATTTACGGAGCTCGTACTTCGTTACTCATCGGTGTTGTCGCCAACGGCACTGCAGTACTGATCGGCGTCCTGGTAGGGCTTAGCGCAGGTTATCTGCAGGGGCGTATCGGAGGGCTGCTGATGCGCTTTACCGATCTGATGATGGCGTTTCCCGCACTGCTGCTGGCGATTGCCCTGGCGGCGATTTTCCAGCCAAGTGTCTGGATCGTCTCCCTGGTGATCGCCATGGTGAACTGGGTGCAGATCGCCAGGGTTATCTACGCCGAAACTAGCGCGCTTAGCGCCCGCGACTTTATCGCCGTGGAACGCACCCTGGGGGCCGGAACGTTGCGTATTCTCGGCGTGCATTTAATTCCACATCTGGCGCCAACGGTGCTGGTCTGGGCCACACTAGGCATCTCCACCACAGTCCTGCTGGAAGCTACTCTATCGTTCCTCGGGGTGGGGGTACAGCCGCCAACGCCGAGTTGGGGCAACATCATCTTTGAAAGCCAGAGCTATTTTACTTCGGCTCCCTGGCTGGTGTTCTTTCCCGGCGCGGCGATTGTGCTGCTGTCGCTCTCTTTCAATATCGCTGGTGACGCCCTGCGCGACGACCTCGATCCCGGCTTAAAAGGACGAAACTAATGCTATTTCTGGGAAAACGTCTGTTGCATGCCGGGCTGATCCTGCTTGGCGTTACGTTGATCTGCTATTTGCTGCTGTTTATGTTGCCCGCCGATCCAGCGCGCCAAATCGCCGGGCGCAGTGCCACGCCGGAAGTAGTCGAAAACATCCGCCATCAGTTGGGGTTGGATCTGCCGTTTTATCAGCAATATTGGCGTTATCTGCAGGGGCTGCTGCACGGCGATCTGGGACGCTCGTTTATTCAGCGCAGCGAAGTGAGTGAACTGGTTTCCGCCCGTATCGGGCCGTCACTGCAGCTGATGGCGGCGGGTATTCTCTGCGAGTTGGTACTGGGGATCGCCCTCGGCACCCTGGCGGCGTTAAAACGCGGCGGGCTGGCGGACCGGCTTCTGATGGCGCTCTCCTTTATCGGTGTTTCGGCGCCGCAGTTCATCGCCGCGATGCTTTTTCTCTATCTTTTCGCCGTGGTACTCAACTGGTTCCCGATGGGAGGCTATGGCGGCTTCAGCCATCTGGCGCTACCGGCGCTAACCCTCGGCCTGCTCGGCAGCGGCTGGTATTCACGCATGTTGCGCTCGTCGATGATTGAGGTGCTGCATCAGGATTTTATCCGTACCGCGCGGGCCAAAGGGCTGGGCCGAACCCGCGTACTGCTGCGTCACGTGCTGCCGAATGCCGTGCTGCCGCTAATTCCGATGATAGGCATTGATATCGGCATTTTTATGGGCGGACTGGTGGTAGTCGAATCGGTCTTTGGCTGGCCGGGTATCGGTCAGCTGGCCTGGCAGGCGATTCAACAGGTGGATATCCCGGTGATTGTCGGGGTAACCACCGTGTCAGCGGTTGCCATTGTTGGCGGCAACCTTATTGCGGATCTGGTGCTGCCGTGGGTCGATCCGCGCATTGATGTCAAAAAGTAGCAGGGGAAGATGATGAAAAATGCGTTATTGACAATGGCGGTGGCCGCGGCCTGTTTCTCTTATGGCGCGCAGGCTGACGAGAAGACCGGCGGCGATATCGTGGTGACCTACCAGAACGACGTGGCGACCCTCGATCCGGCCATTGGCTATGACTGGCAAAACTGGTCGATGATCAAAAGCCTGTTCGACGGCCTGATGGACTATCGTCCCGGCACCACCGAGTTGGTGAACGACCTGGCGGAGAGCTACGCCATTTCCGAGGACGGCAAGGTCTACACCTTTGTGCTACGCAAAGGGGTGAAATTCCACAACGGCCGCGAGGTCACGGCGGCGGACGTGAAATATTCTCTTGAACGCACAGTCAACCCGAAAACCCAAAGTCCGGGCGCCGGGTTCTTCAGTCCCATCGCGGGCTATGACGAGGAGGCCAGCGGTAAAAGCACGACCCTGAGCGGTATCGAGGTCGTCGACGATCATACGGTAAAAATCACTCTGAAAGAGCCCAACGCCACCTTCCTGCATGTGCTGGCGCTGAACTTTGCCTCGATGGTTCCCCGTGAGGAGGTGGAGAAATGGGGCGCCGACTTCGGCAAGCATCCGGTCGGCAGCGGCGCGTTTGAGCTCCAGGAGTGGAAGCTGGGCCAGGAGCTGATCTTCCGCAAAAACCCGAACTACTTTAAAGCCGGCGTGCCGCGGCTGGATCACATAAAGTTCGAAATGGGACAGGATCCCTCGGTCGCTCTGCTGCGGCTGGAAAAAGGCGAAGTGGATATTGCCGGCGACGGCGTACCGCCCGCACAGTTTCTGTCGTTTAAAAACAACCCGGCCTATAAGGGCCTGATGGTCACCGGCGACCAGTTGCAGACCGGCTACGTGACGATGAAAACCACGCTGCCGCCTTTCGATAATCTCAAAGTCCGCCAGGCGGTGAACATGGCGGTCAACAAAGATCGCATCATGCGCATCATTAATGGACGCGCGGCGCCGGCCAACCAGCCACTGCCACCCGCCATGCCCGGTTATGACAAGGCATATCAGGGTTTCAGCTACGACCCGGCAAAAGCGAAGCAACTGCTCAGCGAAGCGGGTTTCCCCAACGGTTTTGCTACCGAACTGTACGTGATGAATACCGATCCGCAGCCGCGTATCGCCCAGTCTATCCAGCAGGATCTGGCCAAAGTGGGCATCCACGCCAGCATCAAATCCCTGGCGCAGGCGAATGTGATTGCGGCGGGCGGCTCCGCCAGCCAAGCGCCGATGGTCTGGTCCGGCGGCATGGCGTGGATCGCCGATTTCCCGGATCCCTCCAACTTCTATGGCCCGATCCTCGGCTGCGCCGGGGCGGTAGAGGGCGGCTGGAACTGGGCGCGCTACTGCAACAAAGCGCTGGACGCGCAGGCGGCCGCGGCGGACAGCATGGTGAAACCCGACCAGCAGGACGCGCGCATTGAAGCCTGGCGCAAAATCTTCATCACTGCAATGGATGACGCGCCCTGGGTGCCGGTATTCAACGAGAAGCGCTACACCGTACATTCCGCACGCATGGGGGGCGAGGACGCGCTGTATGTCGATCCAGTGCATGTACCAGTCAACTACGACTATATCGGACTGAAATAATTTGATGGCGCCGGGACGGCGCCGCTGCTTAAAGGAGAGTCAGGATGTGCCAAAATTGTCTGGTGAAGACCATTCATCATGCTCAACATCATTTCGGCTGGGATAACAGCCTGAGCCCGGTCCTGCACGTAGCTTCCGGCAGCCAACTGGAGTTTCACTGCCTGGATGCGGCTAACGGCTGGTTCAACGCCGGTTCTACCGCAGCGGATATCCCAACGCTGCCGTTTGATAAGCTCAACCCGGTCAGTGGCCCGGTCTATGTGGAAGGCGCTCAGCCGGGCGATGCGCTAAAGGTGACGCTGGAATCCTTTCGTCCCAACGGCTTTGGCTGGACTGCGAATATCCCGGGCTTCGGCCTGCTGGCCGATCAGTTTTCTGATCCGGCGCTGACGCTGTGGCAATATGACCGCCAGGCCTTAACCCCCTGCGCCTTTGGCCGATATGGCCGCGTACCGCTGAAACCCTTCGCCGGTACCCTCGGCGTCGCTCCCGCCGCCGCGGGCCATCATTCGGTGGTGCCGCCGCGCCGCGTGGGCGGCAATCTGGATATTCGCGATCTGGCCGCTGGCTGCACATTATGGCTACCGGTGGAAGTAGAAGGCGCGTTGTTTTCTATTGGTGACACCCACGCCGCGCAGGGCGATGGTGAAGTCTGCGGCACGGCGATTGAAAGCGCGATGGACGTGGTGGTGAAGCTGGAAGTGGTTAAAGATATGCCGCTGAAAACGCCGCGTTTCGCCACCCCTGGCCCAGTGACCCAACATCTGGATCGGCACGGCTACAGCGCCTTCACCGGCATTGGCCCTGACCTGATGACCGCCGCCCGCGACGCGGTAAGCTATACCATCGATGCGCTGTGCCGCGAACAAGGGATGTCGGCGGAAGAGGCCTATATGCTCTGCTCCGTGTGCGGCGATCTGCGCATCAGCGAAATCGTCGATCGGCCTAACTGGGTGGTGTCGTTCTATTTTCCCAACAGCGTGTTTAATTAGGAGCGTTATGTCAGCAGTCCTATTTCCGGCGCCGCTGCTCTCGGTCGAGCGCCTGTCGATCCAGTTTGGTACACAGCGGGTGGTGGATGACGTCAGCTTTGCGCTCTGGCCGGGAAAAACTCTGTGCATTGCCGGCGAGTCGGGCAGCGGTAAATCGCTGACTTCGCTGGCGATCATGGGTTTGCTTCCGGAGGAGGCACAGATTCCAGGCGGCGCGATTATTTTTGATAACCAGGATTTGCTCAGCCTGCCGGAGCGGCAAATGCAGCTGCTGCGCGGCAAGTCGGTTGCCATGATTTTTCAGGAACCGATGACCTCGCTCAATCCGCTGATGACGGTGGGCCAGCAGCTGGAAGAGACGCTGCAACGCCACGAAGTGCTGGGCCGCCGTGAACGGCGCAGCCGGGTCAGCACGATGCTGGACGCGGTCAAAATCAGTCATGTGGAGAAGCGCCTGCAACAGTATCCGCACGAGCTTTCCGGCGGTATGCGCCAGCGGGTGATGATCGCCATGGCAATGCTGTGCCAGCCACAGGTGCTGATTGCCGATGAGCCGACCACGGCCCTCGACGTCACTATTCAGGCGCAGATCCTCGAGTTGATGCGCGAACTGCAGCAGGCGTTTTCCACCAGCCTGCTGTTGATCACCCACGATATGGGAGTGGTGGCAGAAATGGCCGATGATGTGCTGGTCATGAGTCACGGCAAAATCATGGAGCAGGCTCCGGCAAAAACGCTGTTTACCTCGCCGCAGGCGGCTTATACCCGCCAGCTGTTGCAGGCGGTACCGGTGCTGGGCCAGGCGCCCGCGCTGGCGCCGGTCGAGGCGACGCGACCGTTGCTCAGCGTCCGCGACCTCAGCGTGCGCTTTCCGGTGCGCGGCGACGGCCTGCGCGTGCGTCGCGAAGTCCATGCCGTCGATGGCGTCAGCTTCGATCTTTTCCCCGGCGAGACGTTGGGCATCGTCGGTGAAAGCGGCTGCGGTAAATCGACGACGGCAAAAGCGCTGATGAATATGGTGCCATTTAGCGGCAGCGCGCAGCTTAACGGACAGGAGCTGCACGGCCTGAAGGACGAGGCGTTAAGAGCGGTACGCCGCGATTTGCAGATGGTGTTTCAGGATCCCTGGGCGGCGCTCAATCCGCGCAAAACTATTTTCGACCTGGTTGGGGAGCCGCTGCTGATTCATGAGCAGATGCCCGCAGTACAGCGCACGGAGCGGGTGGCGCAGCTATTGCAGCAGGTCGGCCTGCCAGCGGAAGCGATGCGGCGTTATCCGCACCAGTTTTCCGGCGGCCAGCGCCAGCGCATTTGCATTGCCCGCGCGCTGGCGCTGAACCCGAAAGTGATCATCGCCGATGAATCGGTTTCCGCGCTGGATGTTTCAGTACAGGCGCAGGTGCTGACGCTGCTGGAAGATTTGCGTCAGCGCTATCGGCTCAGCTATCTGTTTATTTCCCATGATATGGCGGTGGTGGAGCGCATCTGCCACCGGGTAGCGGTGATGTTTGGCGGCCAGCTCGTGGAGATCGGCCCACGAGATCGAGTGTTGCACCATCCGCAGCATCCTTATACTCAGCACTTGCTCAGCGCCGTTCCTATACCTGACGTTCAGCAAAGACGGCAACCCCGAGCCACCAGCGCAATGCCGATAAGACCAGAACCGATCAAACCCATCGGCTATCAGAGAGTACCGCAGCGCTTTACCGATTTTGGCGACGGGCACCTCGTCGCCTGCTGAACAAAAAAGCATTCAAACCGGCGGATTTCCGCCGGTGGCAACACTGTTGCCACACAACTCGACGAGAGGCCATTAAACTGGAAAAGTTAGCACATAGCAGGACATAGAGCCGGTCTAAAATGCCCTAAATGCAACGTACCGTATCTTTTATTGTTAGACAAAACCGGAGGTAAACATGCTTAAACCGTCTTCTCTCTAGTGGTGTGATCTCACCACGCGGGAATTCAGTAAACTGGATATGGCGAATATCGTCGCCGTACTACCTATTTGCGCCGTAGAACAACACGGAGCTCATCTGCCGGTTCGGGTGTTTGCTGCCATTAATGTGAAGTGGTTTACTGATTTAGTGTATGATGGTGTTTTTGAGGTGCTCCAGTGGCTTCTGTTTCTATCAGCTGTCCCTCCTGTTCAGCTACTGACGGGGTGGTGCGTAACGGCAAAAGCACTGCCGGACATCAGCGCTATCTCTGCTCTCACTGCCGTAAAACATGGCAACTGCAGTTCACTTACACCGCTTCTCAACCCGGTACGCACCAGAAAATCATTGATATGGCCATGAATGGTGTTGGATGCCGGGCAACCGCCCGCATTATGGGCGTTGGCCTCAACACGATTTTACGTCACTTAAAAACTCAGGCCGCAGTCGGTAACCTCGCGCATACAGCCGGGCAGTGACGTCATCGTCTGCGCGGAAATGGACGAACAGTGGGGCTATGTCGGGGCTAAATCGCGCCAGCGCTGGCTGTTTTACGCGTATGACAGGCTCCGGAAGACGGTTTGCGCACGTATTCGGTGAACGCACTATGGCGACGCTGGGGCGTCTTATGAGCCTGCTGTCACCCTTTGACGTGGTGATATGGATGACGGATGGCTGGCCGCTGTATGAATCCCGCCTGAAGGGAAAGCTGCACGTAATCAGCAAGCGATATACGCAGCGAATTGAGCGGCATAACCTGAATCTGAGGCAGCACCTGGCACGGCTGGGACGGAAGTCGCTGTCGCTCTCAAAATCGGTGGAGCTGCATGACAAAGTCATTGGGCATTATCTGAACATAAAACACTATCAATAAGTTGGAGTCATTACCCTTTTTTCAACTTCTGATGGATGCGAGTGATTGAACTCATACATTAATGTTTTCCCACGAAGTCTTTTTTCAGGTAAGCCTTCGCACATATCGGTAAATAGCTTGCCTGCTTTTATTTTTTCTGTCATCGACATGTTCATTTTTAACATTCCGTCCTGATAAGTTGGTCGGATAAGGCGCTCGCGCCGTATCCGACATTAATTTCTTAAGCGACTTCATTCACCTGGCGACGCAGCAGAGAAAGTGGGCCGGGGCCGCTAAGCGTGAACACGGAAATTAAGGTGAAGCCCAGCGCCACCAGACCCAGCACCAGGTAAGCGCCCTGGAAACCGATGCTTTCATACATATTGCCCGCCAGAATAGACATAAAAATCATCGCCAGTTGCTTAAAGAAGCAGAAACAGACCAGATAAATCGTCGCTGAAAAACGCACTTCAAACTGGCTGGTAATATATTTAAAGCAGCCCACCAGCAGGAACGGTACTTCAAACATATGCAGCGTTTTCAGAATAACCACTTCCAGTGCTGAGGTAGCGAACGATGAGCCAATAATACGTACTGACATAATAGTGCCAGCCAGCAGCAGGGCGTTTTTCCCACCGATGCGATTAATGATCAGTGGCGCAAAAAACATAATCGAGGCGTTAAGTAATTCGCCCATTGTCGTTACGTAGCCAAATACCCGCGTACCCTGTTCACCGGTAGCAAAGAACGAAGTAAAGAAATTAGCAAACTGTTGGTCAAAAACATCGTAGGTGCAGGAAACGCCAATAACATACAGTGACAAAAACCACAGTTTTGGCTGTCTGAACAGTTCCAGCGCCAGCTTAAGGCTAAATGCCGAATGGTTGGCACCTACCGCATTGGCAACCGTGGCAGAAGAGGGCGCATCCGTTTTGGCGAAAAAGAGTAAAACGGCGAGGATGAATGCACAGCCAGAACCCAGCCAGAAAACAAACTGATTATTGATGGTGAACATGATGCCGACAATCGAGGCACACAGCGCCCAGCCAACACAGCCAAACATCCGCGCGCGACCATATTCGAAATTACTGCGACGGCTGACTTTCTCGATAAATGCCTCTACTGCTGGCGCACCGGCGTTAAAACAAAAGCCTAGATAAATACCACCAACAATCGATCCTACTAAAATGTTGTATTGTAACAGTGGCCCGAAGATAAAAATAAAGAACGGCGCAAACATCACTAACATGCCGGTAATAATCCACAGCAGGTATTTGCGCAGCCCGAGTTTGTCAGAAAGCAGACCAAACAGCGGTTGGAATAATAGCGAGAACAGAGAAATAGCGGCAAAAATAATACCCGTATCACTTTTGCTGATATGGTTGATGTCATGTAGCCAAATCGGGAAAAACGGGAAGTAGGCTCCCATGATAAAAAAGTAAAAGAAAAAGAATAAACCGAACATCCAAAAGTTTGTGTTTTTTAAATAGTACATAATGGATTTCCTTACGCGAAATACGGGCAGACATGGCCTGCCCGGTTATTATTATTTTTGACACCAGAGCAACTGGTAATGGTAGCTACCGGCGCTAAGGTGGAATTCCGCCGACACTGACGGGCTCCAGGAGTCGTCGCCACCAATCCCCATATGGAAACCGTCGATATTCAGCCATGTGCCTTCTTCCGCGTGCAGCAGATGGCGATGGCTGGTTTCCATCAGTTGCTGTTGACTGTAGCGGCTGATGTTGAACTGGAAGTCGCCGCGCCACTGGTGTGGGCCATAATTCAATTCGCGCGTCCCGCAGCGCAGACCGTTTTCGCTCGGGAAGACGTACGGGGTATACATGTCTGACAATGGCAGATCCCAGCGGTCAAAACAGGCCGCAGTAAGGCGGTCGGGATAGTTTTCTTGCGGCCCTAATCCGAGCCAGTTTACCCGCTCTGCTACCTGCGCCAGCTGGCAGGTCAGGCCAATCCGCGCCGGATGTGGCGTATTGCTCGCCACTTCAACATCAACGGTAATCGCCATTTGACCACTTCCATCAATCCGGTAGGTTTTCCGGCTGATAAATAAGGTTTTCCCCTGATGCTGCCACGCGTGGACCGTGGTAATCAGCACCGCGTCGGCAAGCGTATCTGCCGTGCACTGCAACAACGCTGCTTCGGCCTGGTAATGGCCCGCCGCCTTCCAGCGTTCGACCCAGGCGTTAGGGTCAATGCGGGTCGCTTCACTTACGCCAATGTCGTTATCCAGCGGTGCGCGGGTGAACTGATCGCGCAGCGGCGTCAGCAGTTGTTTTTTATCGCCAATCCACATCTGTGAAAGAAAGCCTGACTGGCGGTTAAATTGCCAACGCTTATTATCCAGCTCGATGCAAAAATCCGTTTCGCTGGTGGTCAGTTGCGGGATGGCGTGGGGCGCGGAGGGGAGTGTCACGCTGAGGTTTTCCGCCAGACGCCACTGCTGCCAGGCGCTGATGTGTCCGGCTGCTGACCATGTGGTCGCGTTCGGTTGCACTACGTGAACCGTTAGCCAGAGTTGTCCGGCGCTCTTCGGCTGCGGTAGTTCAGGCAGTTCAATCAACTGTTTACCTTGTGGAGCGACATCCAGAGGCACTTCACCGCTTGCCAGCGGCTTGCCATCCAGCGCCACCATCCAGTGCAGGAGCTCGTTATCGCTATGACGGAACAGGTATTCGCTGGTCACTTCGATGGTTCGCCCGGATAAACTGAACTGGAAAAACTGCTGCTGGTGTTTTGCTTCCGTCAGCGCCGGATGCGGCGTGCGGTCGGCAAAGACCAGACCGTTCATGCAGAACTGGCGATCATTCGGCGTATCGCCAAAATCACCGCCGTAAGCCGACCACGGATTGCCATTTTCATCATATTTAATCAGCGACTGATCCACCCAGTCCCAGACGAAGCCGCCCTGTAAACGGGGGTACTGACGAAACGCCTGCCAGTATTTAGCGAAGCCGCCAAGACTGTTACCCATCGCGTGGGCGTATTCGCAAAGGATCAGCGGGCGCGTCTCTCCAGGCAACGAAAGCCATTTTTTGATGGACCATTTCGGCACAGCCGGGAAGGGCTGGTCTTCATCCACGCGCGCGTACATCGGGCAAATAATATCGGTTGCGAAGGTGTCGGCTCCGCCGCCTTCATACTGTACCGGGCGGGAAGGATCGACAGATTTGATCCAGCGATAGAGTGCGTCGTGATTAGCGCCGTGGCCTGATTCATTCCCCAGCGACCAGATGATCACACTCGGGTGATTACGATCGCGCTGCACCATTCGCGTTACGCGTTCGCTCATCGCGGGTAGCCAGCGCGGATCATCGGTCAGACGATTCATTGGCACCATGCCGTGGGTTTCAATGTTGGCTTCATCCACCACATACAGGCCGTAGTGGTCGCACAGCGTGTACCACAGCGGATGGTTCGGATAATGCGAACAGCGCACGGCGTTAAAGTTGTTCTGCTTCATCAGCAGGATATCCTGCACCATCGTCTGCTCATCCATGACCTGACCATGCAGAGGATGATGCTCGTGACGGTTAACGCCGCGAATCAGCAACGGCTTGCCGTTCAGCAGCAGCAGACCATTTTCAATCCGCACCTCGCGGAAACCGACATCGCAGGCTTCTGCTTCAATCAGCGTGCCGTCGGCGGTGTGCAGTTCAACCACCGCACGATAGAGATTCGGGATTTCGGCGCTCCACAGTTTCGGGTTTTCGACGTTCAGACGTAGGGTGACGTGATCGGCATAACCACCACGCTCATCGATAATTTCACCGCCGAAAGGCGCGGTGCCGCTGGCGACCTGCGTTTCACCCTGCCACAAAGAAACCGTCACCCGCAGCTCATCGCGCAGCTCGCCGTACATCTGAACGTCTGCCTCCAGTACAGCGCGGCTGAAATCATCATTAAAGTGAGTGGCTACATGGAAATCGCTGATTTGCGTGCTCGGTTTATGCAGCAACGAGACGTCACGGAAAATGCCGCTCATCCGCCACATATCCTGATCTTCCAGATAACTGCCGTCACTCCAGCGCAGCACCATCACCGCGAGGCGGTTTTCTCCGGCGTGTAAAAATGCGCTCAGGTCAAATTCAGACGGCAAACGACTGTCCTGTCCGTAACCGACCCAGCGCCCGTTGCACCACAAATGAAACGCCGAGTTAACACCATCAAAAATAATTCGCGTCTGGCCTTCCTGTAGCCAGCTTTCATCAACATTAAATGTGAGCGAGTAACAACCCGTCGGATTCTCCGTGGGAACATACGGCGGATTGACCGCAATGGGATAGGTCACGTTGGTGTAGATAGGCGCATCGTAACCGTGCATCTGCCAGTTTGAGGGGACGATGACAGTATCGGCGTCAGGAAGATCGCGCTCCAGCCAGCTTTCTGGTACCGCTTCTGGTGCCGGAAACCTGGCAAAGCGCCATTCACCATTCAGGCTGCGCGACTCTTGGGAAGGGCGATCGGTGCGAGCCTCTTCGCTATTACGCCAGCTGGCGAAAGGGGGATGTGCCGCAAGGCGATTAAGTTGGGTAACGCCAGGGTTTTCCCAGTCACGACGTTGTAATACGACGGCCAGTGAATCCGTAATCATTGTCATAGTTGTATCCTGCGTGAATTGTTATCCGCTCACATTTTCGCATAACATACGAGCCGGACACATAGAGTGTAAAGCCTGGGGTGCCTAATGAGTGAGCTGACTCACATTAATTGCGTTGCGCTCACTGCCCGCTTTCAAGTCGGGAAACTTGTCGTGCCAGCTGCATTAAGGAATCTGCCAACGTGCGGGGAGAGGTGGTTTGCGTATTGGGCGGTAGGGTGGTTTTTCTTTTCACCAGTGAGACGGGCAACAGCTGATTGCTCTTCACCGCCTGGCCCTGAGAGAGTTTCAGCAAGCGGTCCACGCTGGTTTGCCCCAGCAGGCGAAAATCCTGTTTGATGGTGGTTAACGGCGGGATATAACACGAGCTGTCTTCGGTATCGTCGTATCCCACTACCGAGATATCTGCACCAACGCGCAACCCGGACTCGGTAATGGCGCGCATTGCGCCCAGCGCCATCTGATCGTTGGCAACCAGCATCGCAGTGGGAACGATGCCCTCATTTAGCATTTGCATGGTTTGTTGAAAACCGGACATGGCACTCCAGTCGCCTTCCCGTTCCGCTATCGGATGAATTTGATTGCGAGTGAGATATTTATGCCAGCCCGCCAGACGCAGACGCGCCGAGACAGAACTTAATGGGCCCGCTAACAGCGCGATTTGCTGGTGACCCAATGCGACCAGATGCTCCACGCCCAGTCGCGTACCGTCTTCATGGGAGAAAATAATACTGTTGATGGGAGTCTGGTCAGAGACATCAAGAAATAACGCCGGAACATTAGCGCAGGCAGCTTCCACAGCAATGGCATCCTGGTCATCCAGCGGATAGTTAATGATCAGCCCACTGACGCGTTGCGCGAGAAGATTGTGCACCGCCGCTTTACAGGCTTCGACGCCGCTTCGTTCTACCATCGACACCACCACGCTGGCACCCAGTTGATCGGCGCGAGATTTAATCGCCGCGACAATTTGCGACGGCGCGTGCAGGGCCAGACTGGAGGTAGCAACGCCAATCAGCAACGACTGTTTCCCCGCCAGTTGTTGTGCCACGCGGTTGGGAATGTAGTTCAGCTGCGCCATCGCCGCTTCCACCTTTTCCCGCGTTTTCGCAGAGACGTGGCTGGCCTGGTTCACCACGCGGGAAACGGTCTGATAAGAGACACCGGCATACTCTGCGACATCGTATAGCGTTACTGGTTTCACATTTACCACCCTGAATTGACTCTCTTCGGGTGCTATCATGCCATACCACGAAATGTTTTGCGCCATTCGGAGGGGGCACGCCGAAGTGAGATTCAAAATGCCGACGTCAGTTCACAGGTGGGTAATGATACCAACGTGTTGATTTCGTATTTTCACTGACACCAGGATCATCCTGATGTTACAAGGATTGAATGACAACAGATTAAAATAGTCATCAACAGGTTGACAGCATTACCGACTGACCTTATCCATAGCGGTAACCTGACCGTTAACGAAATTAACCGCTCAGCCGGATTTCTCATCAACAGTTTTGATTTGCCGGGCATTGGTATATTCATGGGCATCAGCGCCCGCTTTCTGCGTATTTTTCGATTTGCACTGCCGGGGGCACTGGCGGGTATCGCGTTCCGCACACTTTTACATTTATTTATCTGGTGACTGACCTTTTTAAGGAGACAGAATGAAAGCCGTTGGTTTCTGGCAACCCGGGGAAAGTACATCCGTTATTGAAGATTTGTCGCTTCCCCACCCATCCATGCCCAAGGGGCGTGATCTTTTGATCAGAGTCAGGGCGGTCGCGGTTAACCCACGGGACCTGAAAAGCCGGCGAAACATCAGCCCCTCTGCAGGCAATCCGGTAGTTATGGGATACGACGCTTCCGGTGTTGTTGAAGCAACCGGACCAGATGTGACGCTGTTCAGGCCAGGTGACCACGTTTTCTATGCCGGTGTGCTCGATCGCCAGGGAGCCAACGCAGAGTTTCAGCTGGTTGACGAACGCATTACGAGGATAAAGCCGGCAGCACTAAGTTTTGAAGCTGCAGCGTCGGTTCCTCTGACCGGTCTGACAGCCTGGGAAATGTTATTTGATCGTCTGCAGTTGTCAGTGAACGGAGATGCTGATCAGACCCTGTTGATGCTTGGCGGTGCGGGCGGAGTCCCTTGTATGGCTATACAGCTTGCCCGCACTCTGAGTCGGGTGAACATCATCGGGACTGCCTCCCGGCAGGAGAGTGTCAGAGCGGTTCGCGGGTTTGGTGCGCATTATGTCCTGGATCATTCATGTGCGCTTGCGCCACAGGTTGCCAGCCTTGCTGGACTCCCTCCCATTACCCGGATTTTCTCAACGTACACCACGCCATCTGCCTGGGAAAATATGGCCGAAATTATTGCCCCACAAGGCCGTATCGGACTCATCGACGACCCTGAACCACTGGATCTGCGTTTGATCAAATTTAAGAGCGTTTCTGTTCACTGGGAGGCAATGTTTACCCGCCCCATGCATGCTACTGCGGACATGTCTAAACAGCATGATATTCTTAACAAACTCTCATGCATGCTGGATTCCGGTAAGCTCAAACCTCCGTTGCTGGCAGAGTATGGCAGGCTGAATGCTAAAGCACTTCGCCGGGCTCATGAGGACATGGAAAATAAAAATGTGAACGGGAAAATTGTTTTTTCAGGGTTCTGATGAACAGGCCTGTCAGAGTAAAAAAAGATTCGGGTTCAGCACAATGCTGAATTCTGTCTGGCTATAGAGTAAGAATCGTACCGGAATTGAGCATTTACCCTCAGTACCTGCGGATGAAAAAGCAGTCTGCCCTGACATACTGAATAATCCCTTCTCATAAGATGCCTCTCTTTTGCTGTTTAAAGAGCTGAGCAGTCCGGGCGGAGACTGACCTCGTTCCGCTTTCCAAGCGACCCCCTTGTTGAAAGTGCGACAAAAGAGATAGGGCGAATGACTATACTTCGCTCATAGCTGCCCGTCATGCCAGCTCAAAAAACAGGCTTAACGTAGGATATTTTCCGTTTTCCAAGCGGCCCCCATATTGAATGGCTGACGGTACTGGATTTCGATGAGATAAAAATAGACCGTATTTTTATTGCCAATATTGATGACCCGGTGAAGCGAGCGCTACTTGTTTCTGTGGTGAAAGGGTTACGTGGTACTGGCAAACCACTGGTGTTTGAAGGGGTGGAAACGCCAGGACAGTTTGAATTCGTCCGTTCTCTTGGCCCCGGTTACCTAGTTCAGGGCTGGTATACCGGAAAACCCGAAACAATATCTGCGATGAATATTCAGGGTTAAAACGATACGGGGCCCGGCCCGTATCGGCAACCCGACCCGTCAGCGTATCGCTTTCTGTCTGAAGCCGGTTCAGGTCGGCTTCTATCTGCGCGATGCGGCGGGAGATTTATTCAGAATGACTGCCGAAGTTCATTCGGCGAAGCTTATCCAGCTGCGCCTGCAGATGGTCTATTTCGCGCTCCCGGTCGGCCTGCTTTTCCAGCAGGGCGCGGTTCAGCGCTTCCTGTTCGGACAGGCGCTGTTTCAGCAGAAGGATGTCGTCAGGGGGAGGTGTTGTTCATAAGCCCGCATTTTACCAGGCTTATTCAACGACAACCAGGATAAAGAGGCCTACAACATGGTCAGGGACGTAAGCAGTCTTTTAGGCTGCCGCCAGTCGATGCCTTCCAGAAGCATTGCCAGCTGCGCCGGGGTCAGGAACACTTTGCCATCGCGGGCAGAGGGCCAGGCGAAGCGGCCGCGTTCCAGCCGTTTGGTCAGCAGGCACAGCCCGTCGCCGGTGGACCACAGCAGTTTGACCTTACTGCCGCTGCGGCCCCGGAAGATGAAGACATGGCCGGACATCGGGTCATCTTTCAGCATCGTCTGCACCTTTGCGGCGAGACCATTGAAGCCGTTGCGCATGTCGGTGATACCGGCAACCAGCCAGATTTTGGTGCCTGTTGGCAGGTGGTTATCACTTCCTTTATCTGTCCTGTGATGATCCTTATCACTTCGCCAGACTACTTCACCACACACATGGGTCTGCCAGATACCGGTTCGGGATGGATTTCCGCTTCTACGCTGAACACCGTCTTTAGAAGCTCTGGTTTCATCACTGCTTCCGGAGCACCTTGCGCCATCACGCGACCGCTTGCCAGTACCACCAGATGATCGCAATAGCGGCTGGCCTGATTCAGATCGTGGAGTACCGTCACTACGGTTTTCCCCTGCCTTTTGAGTTCAACCATCAGGCGCATCAGTTCAACCTGATGATTGATATCGAGGTAGGTCGTAGGCTCATCAAGAAGAATGAGTGGGGTATCCTGTGCCAGCACCATCGCCAGAAACGCACGCTGGCGCTGGCCGCCGGAAAGCTGGGTTAACCTGCGGTCAGCCAGATTGCGCGTCCGGGTCTGACTCATTGCCACGTTGACCCGCTCGTTGTCTTCCGCGGAGAGTCGCCCCCACAACGACAGCCACGGGCTGCGGCCGTAGGAAACCAGTTCCCGTACAGTGATCCCCTCGGGGGATAAATGGTGTTGCGGCAGTAAAGCCAGGCGGCGAGCCAGCTGGCGGGCGGAAAAACCGGCTATGGGTTTTTCATCAAGCAATATCTCGCCAGAGTCTGGTGTTAACAGGCGAGAAAAACAGTTCAACAGCGTCGATTTCCCGCAACCGTTAGGGCCGAGCAGGGCCGTGATTTTTCCGGCAGGCAGGGCGAGAGAAAGTCCATCCAGCACGGTTTGTGCGCCATAGCTGACGGTCAGATTTTCAGTACGTAATCTCATTTATCGCATTCTCACAAGCAGCCAGACAAACCACGGTGCGCCGATAATGGCGGTCAGCACGCCTGCCGGAAGCTCCAGCGGCGGATGAATGATTCGTGCCAGCAGATCGGCAATGACCAGCAACAACGCGCCCGTCAGGGCCGAAACGGGCATCAGCCAGCGGTGACGCCCGCCGGCGATCCTGCGCACCATGTGCGGCACGACGAGACCAATAAAACTTATCGGGCCACAGACGGCCACGCCGGTTGCTGTCATCGCGACAGCCAGCATCAGCCCCTGGAACCGGGTGCGCTGAACCGACACGCCGAGCGTGGCTGCTCGTGCATCGCCCAGCGCCAGCAGGTCGAGATCGCGACAAAAGCGCAGGCTCAGCGGCAAAAACAGAATGAGCAACGGCACGGCAATCTTCACAAAGTGCCAGTCGCGCCCCCATAAGCTACCCGTCAGCCACAGCAGGGCACTGTTTACATCCTGCGGGTGCAGGAGCATCAGGTAATCCGTCAGGCTCGCCCAGCAGGCGGAAAGCGCCACGCCGGTGAGCGCCAGCTTCATCGGCTGGTGGGTCTTTGCCAGCATCTTCAGCAAGATCAACCCCGCCATACCGCCCGCAAAGGCCAGCAGCGGCAGCACCATCACGGATAGTGATGGCATAAGAAGCAGTGCTCCCACAGAGGCAAGGCTGGCGGCATGGTTAATGCCGAGAATATCCGGTGATGCTAGCGGGTTACGCACAATCCCCTGTACCAGCACGCCCGCCACGGCGAGGGCTGCACCGACAAACAGTGCCAGCAGCAAGCGCGGCAGTCGGTACTCCATCAATACATAATAATGCTCGCGTCCGTCCTGCCAGTCGGTCAGCAGCGCGCGCCACGGCACGGGGATCACCCCCATATGGAGTGATAACAGCGCACAGCCTGCCAGGGCAAGGGTGATGAAAATGACCAGCGCAATTTTCATCCTCGCCTCCTCACCAGCCAGACAAAGCAAGGACTGCCAATCAGCGCCAGCACTGCGCCTGCGGGCAGATCGCCGGGGAAGGCCAGCGCGCGTGCGAGTACATCTGCCATCAGCATCAGCGTGGCCCCCAGCAGCATGCTCACCGGCAGTACGTTGCGCTGATCGAAGCCTGCCCAGAAGCGCGCCAGATGTGGCACCAGCAGGCTGATAAACGCCACCGGACCTGCCACACTGACGCACGCGCCAACCAGAAGCAGCACTAACATATTGATGATCAAACGTAGTCTCGGCAGGTTCACTCCCAGCGTATGGGCGGTACTGTCGCTGACGTTGAGCAGGTTCAGTTGATTCGCCAGCAGCAACACGACAGGGACTGCAGTGACCACCACCGGCAAGAGCTGCCAGACATCCTGCCAGTGGGCGTGGGACACTCCGCCTGCCAGCCAGTAAAAGATGCCGTAAGCATGATCTTCGGCCAGCAGCAGGGTGATGCGGGTCAGGGCCATACAAAAGGCCGACAGCGCGATACCCGCGAGGATCAGTTTGTTTCTGTCCTGGGTATGACGAAACCCGCCTCCTGCGGTCATGACCAGCAGCCAGCTCACGCCGCCCCCGCATGCCGCGATGAACGACAGGGAATAGCCTGCAACCGGCGTCGGACTCAGCGCGCTGGTAAGCGCCATAGCCAGCGCCGCGCCGCTGTTAATGCCGAGCAGTGAAGGAGAGGCCATTGGGTTGTGGGTCAGGGTTTGCAGCAGCGTGCCCGCGAGCGCCAGGCTTGCGCCGATCAGAACGGCGACCAAGCTTCGCGGCAAACGAAGGTTTTGCACCAGCGCTTCTGGTAGCGTTGGCGTGTGTCCAGGCAGCAGGGCGCGGATTGCGTCTGCTCCGGAAACAGGAATGGCCGAGTAGCAAAACAGACTCAGCCAGAAAATAATAATAAGTACTGCAACGGGAAGCCCCCACAGCAGCACCGGGTGTTTTAGCGCGGTCATTTCACATCGGTAAGCGGCTGATGGTGGAAGATTTTTACCGTGTCAGCGGCAATACGCTCTGCGGCAAAAATACCGCGCATCCGCGCCCAGGCGTTACTGTCGACTGAAGCAACCTGCTGCTTCTGCGCGGCGGTTAATATCTGCCAGAGCGGATCTTGTTGCCAGCGTTTAACAATGCTCTCTTCGCGATAGTGGGCAACCAGCAGCCAGGCAGGATTGACCGCCAGCAGTTGCTCCAGGCCGATGGACGGCATGGACGCGCCCGCCATCGCAGCGGGAACGTTCAGCCCCAGAGAAGCCAGCACGCTGCCGGTCCAGGTCTCCTGGGTATGCAGGTTGAATAGCTGTTCGCGTGATGTGCCAAAGGCCACGCGTGTCCCTGTGGGAAGCTGGCTGGCCCACTGCGCCATCTTCTCTTTATGTTGTTCCAGACGCGCCTGCATCTCTCGTTTTTTACCTACCACTTCGCCGATGATAGCCGCTGAGTGCAAATTTTCAGCGTAGGTTTCGTTGCGGGACTTAAGCAGCAGTACCGGCGCGATTTGCTGCAAGGCGGTGTAAATCCCCGCATGGCGACTGCTGTCGGCAATGATCAGGTCTGGTTTCAGGGCAGCAATGGCTTCCAGGCTCGGCTGCGCGCGCGTTCCGACGGACTGCCACGGTTTCAGGTGCGCACGCACTTCGGGCAGGATGCGTTTTGCATCGTTATCGTCGGCAATACCGATCGGGCTGACGTCCACGGCGGCCAGCGCATCGGCGAACGAGAGTTCCAGCACCACAATCCGTTGTGGCGTTTTATCGAGTGTAAACGTGCCGTGTTCGTCCTGAACCGTGGCGGCAAAGGCGTGGCCGATCACCAGCAGCAGGCCTGCAAAAATAAAACGGATAAATGCCAACATAGTCACATTCCAGCTAAAAGCCCGGCAAGCCGGGCGTTAACACATCAGAACTTCAACGACCCCTGCATATACAGCGTGCGCGGCTGGCCTGCGTAGATGCCTTTGTTGTTGTCGTCATAAGAGCGGATGAAGTAGTCCTGGTCGAAGATGTTTTTCACACCGAACGCCAGGTTCAGATCCGCCATCTGCGGGCCAAAGTCATACGCCACGCGTGCGCCCCAGAGCATGAAGCCGGGAATGCGGCCGGTACTGCCGTCGGCGCTCTCTTTCACCGTATTGGCGTTATCCGCAAACTGGCTGGACTGGAAATCGCTGTTCAGATTGAACGTCCAGTTGCCCGGCTTGTAGTCCACGCCCAGCGTGCCTTTATGTTTCGGGGAGAATGGCACCTGATTGCCATAGGTGTCGCCTTTCTCGCGGATTTCCGCGTTCACATACGCATAGCTGGCGTAGACGGAAACGTTATCAAGCGTTGGCGTTAGCGTACCCAGGTCGTAACGTGCCTGCGTTTCCAGCCCGGTATGGCGCGTTTTGCCACGTGCAGTGACGGTGTCGTTGGTCTGGTTGGAGTCGTACTGATTGTTAAAGTTAATCAGGAACAGCCCCATTTCCGCCGTCAGCGCGCCGTCGTCGTAGCGGGTACCGAGTTCCCAGGTTCGCGCTTTTTCCGGTTCCACATTGCCGCTTTGCACAGCCTTGCCAATCTGGCTGTACTGTACGGTGCCGAACGAGCCTTCAGTGTTTGCATAAAGATTCCAGCTGTCAGTCAGGTGATAGAGCACGTTCAACGCCGGAAGCGGTGCGTTATAGCTCACCTCTTCGTGCGTGCCTTTAATGGCGTTGTTCTGGTATGACTCGATATGTTCGAAACGCATACCCGGCGTGATGGTCCAGTTGCCGATGTCGATTTTGTCATCCAGATACCAGGCGTGCGCCTCGGTGCCGGAACGCGTGTCGCGGTCGTAAGGGCTTGAGCCGGACGGCAACTGCCCGCTGCTGGTGGCGGTGTAGTAACGCATTTCATGCGTTGATTCATTCACATAGCGATAGCCCACGCCCACTTCGTGCGCGGAAGGGCCGATCATAAAGCTCTGGCTGTAGCGTGGCTCAATACCGCGCACCCAGTAGTTACGCGGCGAGAGGGTGATGCGTTTGCCTTGCTCCAGGTAGCCGCTGCGCAGGGTTTGGGTGTAGAACCCCTGAATGTTGAATTTATGCTGGCTGTCCGGCTGGAACTGGTAGCCCAGGCTCGCCAGCTTGCGACGGCCCCAGAAGCGGTCATACGGGCGGGTGGATTGCCAGCGATCGGCGTCGTAATCCGCGCGGGACAGGCCGCCGGGCATGTCGGCTTCACCATCGTAATATTGCAGCAGGCTGTTGAAGGTGTGCACCTCATTCGGCGCATATTTGCTTTTCAGCATCAGGTCGTCGATGCGGGTGGCGCTGTGCTCGCGCCAGTCACTGCCGCGCGTGCCGGAGTAGAGCAGCGCGGTGCCAAAACCGTTGTCCGCTGTGCCGCCCACCATCAGGTTGTGCGTCTCTTTCGGATTGTTTTGTGAAGAGGTTGGGCTGAGCTGACCTTCCACCCCCGCCTCGATACCAAAGTCCTGCGGAATGGCGCGGGTAACAAAGTTCACCACGCCGCCCACGCTCTGCGGTCCGTAACGCACCGCACCACCACCGCGCACCACGTCAATGGCATCCATGTTGCCGAGCGAAACGGGAGCCAGTGAAAGCTGCGGCTGACCGTAAGGGGCAAAGGGGACGGGGATGCCGTCCATCAGGACGGTCGAGCGGCTGGCGAGGCGTGGGTTCAGGCCCCGGATGCCAAAGTTCATCGCCAGGTCGTGGCTGCCGGTGCCGTTGTTTTCCGGCGCGCTGACGCCAGGGATGCGGTTAAGCACCTCACGCATGGTGGTTGCGCCGGTTTTGGCGAAATCCTCACGGCGGATCACGTCACGCGCGCCAGCATGTTCAAATACGTCGTTTTCACGCGCATCGCCCAGCCAGTCGCCGACCACGGTCAGGGCATCTTCTTTTGGCGCGGGCGCGGGCTCCAGCGTCCAGCTGTTATTTCCCAGCGGTTTTACCTGCAGTCCGCTGCCGTCCAGCAGCTGTTGCAGGCCGCTCTCGACGTCGTAATCTCCGTGCAGACCGTTGCTCTGCTTGCCGCGCGTCAGGCTGGCGTCAACCGAGAGGGTAATTCCGCTGTGTGCGGCATACTGATTGAGCGCTTTGTCGAGCGATCCCGGTGCGATATCAACCTGTGCAGCAAAAGCGGAAAACGAGAGACCGGCCAGCGGCAGCAGGCTCAGGCGAATGGCGTTAACCAAAGGTGTTGTTTTACGAAAAACGCGTAACGGCGTCATACCTTCTCCATCATCATTTTTGTTGTGTTCAGCTATGAGTCGAACGAGAAGGGTAAAAAGGACAATCGAAATGAGAATTATTTTTCTTACAGCGGTGAAATGTTTATCCAGTACCGCGTAATAGACTGAATTTTAACGGGAAGCGTTTGAGCGATAACGTTCAGGATCGCATCGGTATTTTTCAGCGGGAACGTCCCGCTCAGGCGCAGCCCGGCAACGGCGGGATCGCAGCGCAGCACGCCGTTGCGGTAACGGCTTAGCGTGGCTATCACCTCACCCAGCGGTTTATCGCTGAAGCTCAGGATGCCCTTCGTCCAGCTTGTACTCTCGTCATCCAGCGGTTTCACTGCGCCAAACTCAGAGGCGCTGAACTGCAGGCTTTCACCAGCGTTCACGATGCGTTTTTGCGCGGGGGCACTGGCGAGAAGCACTTCCACGGCGTGCTGCTGCACGTCAAGCTGCGTGAAATTATCCTGCTGGCGGACGGTAAATTCTGTCCCTAAAGCGGTGAGTTGGCCCTGACGGGTCAGGACGCGGAAGGGGCGTTGCTGCGCATCTTTCGCGGTAGTAATGGCGATTTCACCGTACCAGAGCCGGACGGTGCGCTGATGCGCATCAAAACGCACATCCGCCGCGCTTTGGGTATTCAGCGTGAGCAGGGAGCCATCTTCCAGTTGCTGACGGCTGACTGCGCCTTTGGCGGTGCGGTAATCTGCCCGCAGACCTTCGCCGGTTTCCGACTGCCAGAGTTGCCAGCCTCCGCCAGCGCCGAGCAACAGCAGTAATCCTTTCATCACGTGACGGCGGGTGAGGCGGGTATCGTGCAGCGCCCGGCTGGCAACGTCGCCAGGCACACCGCCAAGCTGGTTGCGCAGGTTTTCAACCTGCTGCCAGGCCCACTGGTTATCCTGATCCTGTTCATACCACTGTTGCCAGCGCGCTTCCTGTTGTGGGCTGACGCGCTCGCCGCTTAGCACGGCATACCAGTGGGAAGCTGAACGCAGCGCCTGACGGCGGGAATCGGTTAACGAAGGATTCATAACCCATGCTCCAGACGAAACAGCAGGCAGTGCTCGACGGCTTTCGCCACGTATTTTTTCACGGAGCTGACGGAAACACCGAGTTTGTGCGCAATCTCGCTGTATGTCAGGCCATCCAGTTGCGAAAGCAGAAACGCTTCACGTGTTTTTCCGTTTAGCCCGTCCAGCATGCTGTCGACGAGTTGTAGGGTCTCGAGCTGGCTTTCGCGTTCCTCAGGTGAAGGCGCTACCCCCTCCGGCATAAGCGCCAGCATCTCCAGATACGCTTTTTCCAGCGCGTTTCGGCGAAACAGGTCCACCATCACGCGTTTGGCGATAGAGCACAGGAAAGAGCGAGGATCGCGGATCGTCGAGAGCGTTTCGCTGCTCATTACCCGCAAAAAAGTGTCCTGGGCAATGTCATCTGCATCAAAGGCAGACTGGAGTTTGCGCGTCAGCCAACTTTTCAACCAGCCGTGATGGGTGCCATAAAGCGATTCGAACGTTAAGGAAGCTGTGGTAGTGGCACGGTCAGACATGCGGAGTGCATCAAAAGTTAATTATCACGTAGCCATATTAATATGAGAATGGTTATCATTACAATTGGAAATAAAATTGTTTCCAATAAACATTATTAACATGTTGTTTTTCTAAGTGTTATAAGGTAGGTATAAAATGGGATGGATCCTCTGCTTCTGGCATCTGTCGGTCAGAATGACATCATGATGTGGTCTGCTATTATTGACATCCTCCCCGCCCTTTAGGGCGGGGAGGATGTCAACTATGAGTGTTGCCTGAAATGTCGCCAGCCCCCGGTACAGCAGAAGTATCTCGGGCTTTCTGCGTTTGCTCCTGGTGGGTATGGCCCCCGCAAGCGGGGGTTATTGCTAACTGTCGTTTCAACAAAAAGTAACTTTTTTCACTTTGCCCCTCAGTACAAATTAGGGGCTTGCCGCGGATGTACCATGCCTGAATATCTTCGAGTGATGATTTGGTGCGGCTTTGTTGAATAAATCAGATTTCGGGTTCCACCTGACTGACCTGCTGCCAGAGCGGGGCGTGATGCTCCGGAACGGTCTGCCAGCCGGATGCAGCCGAACAGAGACGGTGCGATGCCATCTGCTGCTCATTATTTTCTTATCAAGGCGCAGCACAGGAGTCATTCGGCATGCTTATATATTAGCTGCAATAATATTATGCTCAGGACCATAGGGGAAATGAGTTATGTTCTCTGCTGCCATTTCGGTTACGACCAGGATATCGTGTTCGCGGTAACCACCGTGCCCCGGCATGCTCTCCGGCAGCATGATCATCGGCTCCATCGAGACAACCATTCCTGGTGCCAAAACGGTCTCAATATCCTCGCGCAATTCTAAACCGGCTTCACGACCATAATAGTGACTCAGTACGCCGAACGAATGACCATAACCAAAGGTCCGGTACTGCAGAAGACCATGCTCGCGATAAATTTCATTAAGCGAGGCGGCAATGTCGCAACAACGTGTGCCTGGACGGATTAACTCCTGCCCACGGCGGTGCACTTCGCAGTTGATCTCCCAGCAACGTAGTTGCTCATCGCTGGGCTGACCGAAGAACAGTGTTCGTTCCAGCGCGGTATAGTAGCCGGCAATCATTGGAAAACAGTTCAGCGATAAAATATCGCCAGCCTTGAGACGACGGGATGTCACCGGATGGTGTGCTCCATCAGTATTCAAGCCAGACTGAAACCACGTCCAGGTATCACGCAATTCAACATGCGGCAGGCGTTTCGCGATTTCCCGGGTCATCGCTGACGTGGCCGCCAGTGCGATTTCATACTCGGGAACATTTTCGGCAATCGCCTCGATACATGCCGCACCCCCGAGGTCGGCGACCTGGGCACCAAATTTAATAAGCGCGATCTCTTCGGCAGACTTAATCATGCGCATACGCATCGTCGCCGGGGCAATATCAACAAACTCTGTCTGGGTTAAGTAATGACAAAATTTAGCACGCTGTTCGATCGTCACATGGTCGCCTTCAAGGGCAATCCGCCGGCTATCATCAGGAACCACTTTGCGCACTGCCCGGTAATAGTTATCACGCTGCCAGTCCGTGTAAACGATATTTGCACCGTAGCTACGACGCCATCCCTGGCCGCCATCGATATTGGTGGTAATTAAAAATGACTGGCTCGGCGTCACCACCAGGGCATACTGGCGTCCAAAGCTACAATATAAAAAATCGCCGTAATAATTAATATTATGAACCGAGGTTAAAATAACTGCATCAATACTATCTGCCTCCATGATGGCGCGTAATCCTGACAGTCGGCGCTGCATTTCATGGGTGCTGAACGTTCCTTTTACTTTTTGTCCATTAGCTAATTCAATAATATCTGGCATGCTCATGATAAACTCCGTTGTTGATAATGGCGTGTTGTCATCATCTGGAAAACGATATCTTGCGACAAACGGAGATTATTAATTTGTCGTCATTAGCTGGCCTTATGCAGTGTATATTCACTGAGGATTTGCTTGCGTTCTGCAATATGACGCGCGGTTTCCTCCGTCAGCCAGTTGATCAACGCCTGAACGCGTGGCCGTTTCTCATTATTACGCGGACAGGTTAACCACACCTGTCCGTCTTCGACGATATCTGTAAAAGGGCGTATCAGTGCGCCATTGCGAACCTCCGTTGCACACAAAGAGTGACGACTTAAGGCGATCCCTTGTCCGGCGCAGGCGGCCTGGAGCACGAGGTCGGCACGGGAAAAGCCGGTTCCAGCCTCAACATCCAGGTCATAGAGCCCGAGGCGGGCAAAATAAGATCGCCAGTGGGTGCTATAGGCATTTTGCGGCATGGAATCATGTAGTAAGCGTAAACCGCAGAGATCGCTGTAATTTTTCAGAGGTCGGTTTTTCATCAAATCCGGGCTGATCACAGGATAGATCACATCATTGAACAGGTGTCGTTGAATTAAATTTTTATCGTCAACCCAAAAAGGAGTAATGGCGATATCGACTGCGTCAGATTTAAAATTGGCGGGTGTCATATCGGCATCAATTTCCAGACTGACAGGGTACTGCTCATAAAACTGATGTAATCGGGGAAGCAGCCATTTGGTTGCAAAGGACGGCATAACCCGAATCTTTATGGTGCCCTCAAGAGTTTCTTCACCGGTTTGGTGCAGCGTGGTTTCAAGGATGGAAAATGCCTGACGCACCCCGATAAACAGCTGTTCACCCTGTGGGGTTAAGCGTAACCCTGCGGGAGTCCGGTGAAAGACAAGATAGCCAAGATGTTGTTCAAGTAATTGAATTTTCTGGCTTACCGCACTCTGAGTAAGAAAAAGTTCCTGCGCGGCACGGGTAAAACTAAGATTACGCGCCGCGGCATCAAAGTAGCGCAAACCGTCCAGGGACGGCAAACCTGGTTTAGGTTGCATCATCGGTTTCTCTGTTGCTAAATAACCTGCAATAAGCACTATTCATGCCAAAGGCACCATTAGCCGTGCTAATAGTTATCAGTTAGAAACCACCGTTTGTCGCCGCTAAGAGAATGAATAAATATTATCAGCGTCATTCAAATTCGCGGAGAAATCTCATGAAAAATAAACTGTGGCTGTTACTGTCAATGTCTGTCATACAACTTTCACCATTAATGATACCCACTGCCCAGGCTGATTTGCTGGATGATATTAAGCAAAAAAAAGAAATAGTGATTGCCACAGAAGCGCGCTATGCCCCTTTTGAAATGCTTGAAGATGGCAAAATAGTCGGTCTGGGAAAAGATATTCTCACGGAAGTCATGAAGGGATTACCCGGGGTGAAAGTGGTTCAGCTGGATATTCCATTTCAGGGGATTTTACCCGGACTGGAAAGCAAACGATTCGACTTTGTGGCAACCTCTTTAACCATCACCCGCGATCGTGAAGCTAAATTCGCCTTTACCGCTCCCTTTTCTGACGCCAGCGTAGCCATTCTGAAACGCAAAGGGGATAGCCGTATTAACAGCGCCAAAGATCTCCAGGGCATGATTGTCGCCAGTCAGGCCGGGGCGCCGCAGATTGCTGTGCTAAAAGAGTATGAAGCATCGGTACTTAAACCCACCACCGGTCACGGCGTTAAAGAAATAAAAGCCTTTATTGATTATAACGAAGCTTACGCGGCATTGGCGGCACATCGTGTTGACGCGGTTGTGCAATCGCTGCCGAACCTCGCGCCGTTGGTGAAGACACGTGGTGATACGTTTGAAATTGTACGCCCGCCGTTTGGCCCGGCCACCTGGTATGCATGGGCCGGAAGAAAAGATGCGGATAGCGCCTCACTGGTCAAATTTGTCAGCGACGGCATTGTGCAGTTGAATAAATCGGGAAAACTGGCGCAGCTACAAACCAAATGGCTGGGTTTTTCTATGGCCGTTCCAGAGCAAGTTCCAACCCCGGCAAACTAATTTGATGGATACTGGAGGGCAATATGTTTGATATTTCGGTGGTGTTTCCCTATTTCCCTCAGCTATTAATCGGCGTGCTCAGTACTCTGGCTGTATCACTGAGCGCAATTGTCACAGGATTGATCCTCGGTTGGTTAATTTGTCTGGGATTAAATTCTCAGCAGCGTCTCGTGCGCTGTTTTTGCAAAATCTATGTCAGTTTTTACCGTGGCACGCCGTTACTGGTCCAGTTGATATTAATATTTTATGCTTTGCCGGCCGTGGGGATCACGCTTTCGCCATTGCTGGCGGCGGTTATTGCCCTCTCATTAAATACCGCGGCCTTTCAGGGGGAGATTCTTCGGGCCGGTTTTAACATGTTACCCAAAGGCCAGCTGGAGGCAGCACGAGATTTTGGCTTTTCAGCGGCGCAAACCCTGTTTTATATTCAGATGCCGCAGGTGTTGCGTACCATGATGCCGGCATTGATTAATGAAACCATTGATATTATCAAAAATTCGGCACTGGTCTCGGTGGTGGCGGTCCATGAGTTGATGAGAGTGACGCAAACGTTGGCCTCAACCACCTATCGGCCGCTGGAGTTTTATACGGCATGTGGGCTCCTTTATTTCCTGACCTCATGGGGGCTGAGTATCGCTGGCGTCAGGTTAGAGAAAAACCGCTCATCTTCGGCTAAAAGGGTATTAGCAAAATGAATGTTGAGATACTTTTTACCTATAAAGATGCCATCGCCGCCGGTATTTTAATGACCCTAAAAATGAGCCTCGGCGGTATCCTGCTGGGGCTGGCGATCGGTCTGTGTTTTTTTCTCCTCGAAAGACAAAAACCAGCGCTACTTAATGTGATATACCATACATGGATTAATGTTTTTCGCGGCACGCCGTTACTGGTACAGCTATTTTTAGTCTTTTATGGTGGGCCCTATATTGGTATTAACCTCGAGGCCCAACAGGTCGGAGTACTGTGCCTGGGCTGTTATGGTTCCGCTTATTTTTCGGAAATATTCCGTGCAGGTCGCAATGCTGTCTCTGGCGGACAAAGCGAAGCGGCGGCAGACCTTGGTTTAAGTCCGTGGCAAATATTTACTTTCATTGTCTGGCCGCAAATGTTCGCGAGAATTATCCAGCCACTGATTGGTCAGAGCGTTATTCTGGTAAAAGAGTCGTCGGTGCTGTCGATTATTACGGTTGGTGAACTCACCAATACCGCCATGGCCATTGCCAACCAGACCTATGCGATGGTTGAAATCTACTCCTTAATGGCCATTGTCTATTGGGGAATCGCGATCGGTATCTCCCGTTTGGGTAATAAAATAGAGCGTCATTATTCTTATTCTCAATTAAGCCGAGGTTAATAGTATGCGTGATTATGCTATTGAGATTAACAGCCTCAATAAATATTATGGCGAAAACCATGTTTTACGTGGCATCAATGTCAGCATTACTCCCGGAGAAGTCATTTGCGTGATTGGCGGCTCAGGGTCGGGTAAATCCACGCTGTTACGCTGCATTAACTTTTTGGAGGATTACAGCTCCGGCAGCATTGTGGTGAATGGCGAGTGCGTCGGCTATGAACCACTCAGCGGCGAAAAACGCCGGCGTTTAAGCGACAAGGAAAACCGTAAGGCGTTACGCGACGTCTGTATGGTCTTTCAGCAGTTTAATCTGTGGCCGCATATGACGGTACTCGATAACGTAGCCACGCCGTTGCGACGGGTTAAAAAGGTCTCCCGTGAAGCAGCCTATGCCGAAGCGAAAAAGCAGCTGGCGCGGGTTGGTCTGGCAGACAAAGCCGATAGCTGGCCCGCGATGCTATCCGGTGGTCAGCAGCAGCGCGTTGCCATCGCCCGGGCATTGACCATGAAACCCGCCATTATGTTGTTCGATGAACCGACTTCAGCGCTTGATCCGGAGCTGGTCGGGGAGGTGCTAAAGGTCATCCGAAATCTTGCCGATGATGGTATGACCATGATGATTGTGACCCATGAGATGGGGTTTGCCGCAAAAGTCTCCGATCGTGTGCTGTTTCTTGCCGATGGCTGCATTGAAGAGCAGGGACCGCCGGCGCAACTGTTCCATCGGCCGAAAAGCCCGCGGCTGCAGTATTTTTTGTCGTCGTGGAGTGAGCGTCAGTCGGGGACGAGATTACCTGAAACGGCATTTCAGGAGTCAGCATGAAGCAGGGGATTATATTTGGCGCCCTGGCTGGCGCATGCTGGGGATTCATCTTCCTGCCACCGGTACTGCTACCCGAGATCTCACCACTGCTGTTAACCTGCGGTCGCTTTGCTACCTATGGAATACTGGCAGCAATATTACTTATACCTCAATGGCGCAACATTGCCCGCGTCTGGCATCATCGCGATCTGCTGACGCTGATCCGTCTTTCGCTGATGAGCAATGTCCTCTATTTTCTGCTCGTCGCGGTGGCCGTAAAGCAGGTAGGTATTGCCGCGACATCGTTAGTGATAGGTTTAATTCCGGTGATGGTTCCGGTGCTTGGTCGCAGGGACCAGCATGCGCCGCCCTTCAGGCAATTATTGCTGCCGATGGCGGCTATCATTGCCGGAGTGGTGCTGATTAATCTGCATGCGCTACAAACATCCTCGCACCAAGTTACAGAAGGAAAACGGCAGATGCTGGGGATGCTTTGTGCCTTCGCTGCATTACTGTGCTGGAGCCGTTACGCTGTCGAGAACTCCCGCTGTCTGAAAAACCTCCCTTACAACAGCAACCAGTGGTCGCTCCTGATAGGCCTGTGTACGGGATGTATTTCGGTACTGCTGTGGCTCATCGCCAGTATATTCAGGTTTTCTGCAGTTGACTTGTCGTTACCGGAACACACTCAAACGCTCTTTTGGATAACGAACATGATGTTAGCCGTGGTCTCCTCATGGCTGGGATATCTGGCGTGGAATCTCTGTTCCCGGCGTCTTCCGGTATCACTGACAGGGCAGATGGTGGTTTTTGAAACCCTTTTCGCGCTGCTATATGGTTTTATCTATTCACAGCGCATTCCGGATCTGCAGGAAACTGCCGCCATTTTACTGTTGCTGGGCGGGGTTCTGGTCACGGTACATTACCATCAGCTCAGCCGTCGTGGCTACGCAGGTAATAGTCCGGAAGTCAAGGGTAGCTGATGATGGCTTAATCAGATTCGCGTACATGTACAGAATGTATACTGCACAAATTCACTTAACAAATCATTCAGCGCTCTCCGTACAGACAGCGAAGTCCGGTCAGGGCCCCGTCCAAAGAACCCTCTTCACATTTCGTGGTGAATTCCCGGACCAGTGTCTCAAACGCCTCAGCCGTCAAGAAAATTCACAGCCAGCCCCGGTATCCAGTTGCTGCACATGCAGTGAAAGACCACACGGTCGTGGCCTTTACAGAAACTACCTCTGATTTACCGGGATGGTTGCAGCGTAGGCCCGCAGGGGAGCATCAACATTACTGACGAGCGCTTCCGCCACTTCCGTCAGTGTCTGGGTAGCCCCGAGCCGGGCGTCCTCCACAGTGTAGCAGTGCATGGAGCAGGTTCCTTCCCGGAAGCGGAACCCCAGGCCGAGTACATTGTTGAGAAAAACAACGGGGGCGCCATAGCCCGGATCAGGCACCAGAATGTGACCATTACAGAACGGCAACTCAAACTGATCGAACTCGCCTGCCGGCAGCGCCTGCGTATTCTCTGTGCGAAGGGTCAGCAGCACCTGACTGTGTCCTTTCTGGACGCTTTCATCCTGAAACACTGCGACCCGGCTGTAAACGCCCACCGCATGCGCCTCGCTGAGACCATTCGCCGGCGCCTTGCCCATGACTCCGCGCAGCTGGTTGATCTGCTGATAATAATCCTGCCGACGATACCAGGCTCCCCAGAAACGCGCGATACTGGCCCAGAAGGCTTCAATCGTCTGTTCATCACGACCGGCGACATCGCAGAACAGGGCAAAATACAGCGCAGTCCCGCCGTAGAACTGCTGTCCCCGTGGCAGAACCTGGCTGGTTCGCATGCGGAGGTACTGTGCATTACGCAGCAAAATCCGGGTCAGATCATCTTCTGTACGGATGGAAAGCAGGTCGCGGTAGGCCGCTTCAAACTGAGGGGGCTACATCAAGGTGATTACACTGCCCTTCAATTTCTACCAGCTGATCGGCAAGCAATTGCTGAGTGTTTGCGCTGAAAGTGTCGGTCAGTTCAATTCCCGGATGGTAAGTTTTCTCGCTTCTTCCAGCGGAAGCGCTCTGGAGTAATACCAGCCCTGAGCATAACTCTGTGGCCAGAACGTCTTCAGATAGTTCACCTGCTCCTGAGTCTCTACACCCTCAAACACAATCTTATCTGCAATGGAGCGGAACATCTCATGCAGTCCGGGAAGAAGATCATATCGTAAAGATTCAGTACCAATAGCACTAGTTAGCGATTTGTCTATTTTTATTTCATCTACATCAAGCGCAGCTACCAGATTAAGATTAGAATATCCTGTCCCAAAGTCATCGATGGCAAACCTGACACCATGATTTTTATATTTATCAATGTGAATTTTCATACCTTCAAAATCCCCTCCTTGACGCTCCGTAATTTCAAGAAGGATTGTTTTATATGGGATATTATATTCAGAAATTAATCCTAGTAGTTTATCCCTGAATTTTTCTGAGTCAAGATCGCTTGGATTAATGTTTACGCTCAAAAATATTTCATTCTGAATAGCAGTATGGATAAATTCTCGGATAGCATGGTCAATGACGAATAAAGTCACATCCTCCTGCAACCCTTCCCTTTCAGAAAGCGGTATAAATACTTCAGGGCTAATATTCCCGAGTCTTTCATCTTTCCATCTGAGCAAGGCCTCAAATCCGCAGATCTGTCCGTCTTCAATTCTGTAAATAGGTTGATAGACCAGCGACAGGGCTTCATTTTTCAAAGCCTTTACAAACCTTGCAGATAGTGAACTATTGAGTTCTGCTCTGTTCATAATGATAATATAAATCATTATACCGGAAAGTAGTGACACTGTTACTAATAACATTTGTATGCTCCAGTGCTCTGAAAATATCCCCGTAAAATACCCACCTCCTGCAACACAGAGATCATAATGTAGGCTACATGCCCTAAACACTATAAACCTTAGTGGAACGCTATCATGCCGATCAAGAAGAGGAGCATCAGGTCCTATATTGAAGTAATGCCTGTCATGCTTACTATTTCCGACAACAGCGCTAAAGTTTTTTGAATACATATCAGTTTCGAATCGTCTGAAGACAAATGGTGATAGGGTCACCATAATACCTTCAGAAATATATCCATTGACGGATATATCATCCATAAGCTTAATACCAAAAAGCCACACTCCTTCCCGCGAAGGCCATTTTTTATCAAAATGTTCCAGACTTAAGGTGGGACGTAAACTCCCCCACAGAGCACTACAGGCTAATTCTCCTTTTATGATGTAGCCAACATCTTTAATCAACGGATAGGGCCATACTACAACCCGAAGATGTAGGATATTTTCATTAGTACATGGACTGTCTCCTATATTCACATGTGACTTTGCAGCAGTCTTGACAGATTCAGTCTGAACTAGGAGCGATTCAGAGCGAACAAGCACATCGGAAGTATAGTCTTTAATTTTATCCCGAAAAATCAGGTAAGCTACGCTCTCAGATAATACAAAAAAAATATACCAGCTGAAAGAATCGATAAAGAGAGGACTGATAGATTATGTATCCACTTTCCAGGGCTAATCAAACGTTCCAGCTTACGACTAACCATGCAGATCTCCCCTCAAATTGTAAAGATATAAAGCTATATTTTCGCCAACTTCACTGACCGATTAGCTGGCACTGAACATACTATTCCAGTATACCTATTCTTGCCTTACTCATCACGGGTATGAATCAAATAATGTGACATGGTTCGGATAGATACTGGTTATGATTTACAGAGATAATTCATGCGTTATTAATAGCCTTGTGAAGGCTCCAGATTTATTGCGCAACTTTTAAGCAATGCATGTAATGCGGTTTTCTACTCGCTATTATAGAACGAATATTGATTTTTTGCTGGGCGATCGCCCCCTAAGG
>ENA-OPVU01000055-OPVU01000055.1-human-gut-metagenome-genome-assembly--contig:-NODE-55-length-73791-cov-4.040903_pt1 | contig 73791 bp, 72 predicted proteins | sample MGYA00241497_ERZ501986 | MGnify/ENA primary metagenome ERZ501986 (study PRJEB25962, sample SAMEA2042995) | human gut metagenome | biome: human gut; feature: human-associated habitat; material: faeces...
GCCAGAGCCTTGGCGGTGGCGCTGCCGATAGCAGCAAGCTTAACATTAGCCAGGGCGCGGGCGTCCTTCTTAGCAGCGCCCAGACGCTCGAAGAAGTAATCTACGCCGTTAGCGCTGGTGAAGACAAGCCATTTGTAGTCATTGATATTGGCAATAGCGTTGTCCAGCGGAGCGTAATCTGCTGCCGGAACAATTTTGATAGCCGGAGCTTCGATAACCTTGGCACCCTGTGCTTCCAGCTTTTTGGTGAGAGCACTGGCCTGTGCACGTGCGCGAGTAACGATAACGGTTTTGCCGAAGAGGGGCTTGTTATCGAACCATTGCAGCTGCTCACGCAGACGTACAACCTCACCGACGAGGAAGATAGCAGGCGGCTTCATGCCGGTTGCTTTAACGTCAGCGGCAGCTTTGCCAAGGGTAGTAATCAGTGTGCGCTGTTCAGGATGAGTGCCCCAGCGGATAACAGCAGCCGGGCAGTCGGCGCTGCGGCCGTTAGCGATGAGCTCGCGGCTGATTTTTTCAATATTTTCTACACCCATGAGGAAAACGAGAGTGTCAACAGAGGTTGCCAGACCCTTCCAATGGATGGTGGATTCGCCTTTAGTAGGATCCTCGTGACCGGTAATAACGGCAAAGGAGGTTGCTACATGACGATGGGTAACAGGGATACCGGCATATTCGGCAACAGCAATAGCACTGGTTACGCCGGGAACAAACTCAAACGGCAGGCCTGCTTCACGCAGTTCGATGGCTTCTTCGCCGCCGCGGCCGAATACAAAGGGGTCGCCGCCCTTCAAACGTGCTACAACCTTACCTTCGGCAGCCAGTTTTACCAGCAGCTTGTTGATATCGGGCTGGCGCATGGTGTGGTTGGCGCTGGCTTTGCCAACGTAAACCATTTCTGCGTCCTTGCGGGCGAAGGCCAGAATACGCGGATCTGCCAGACGGTCATAAACAACAGCGTCTGCAGTCTGCAGGCATTCCTTGGCCTTGAGTCCCAGAAGGCCCGGGTCGCCGGGGCCTGCACCGATTAAATATACTTTACCTTGTTTTGTCATGATGTCACTCTCCTTAAAGAATAGAGGCCAGAATTTCCTGACCGCCGGCAGCCAGCATTTTTTTGCCAAGCTGTTGACCGAGGCTGACAGCATCATCAGCCTTACCGTTTATTGTATCACGCAGAATAGTGCTGCCGTCTAAGGCAGCAATGATTGCTTCAATGCGAATGTTTTCGCCTTCAACGTCGGCATGTACGCCGATAGGAACCTGGCAGCCGCCTTCAAGCAAGCCCAGAAAGGCACGCTCGGCATCGGTAGCCTGTTTGGTATTCAGGTCGTTTAGGAAGCTCAGCATATCGCGTACTTCTTTATCCGCGGTACGCGCTTCGATTGCCAATGCGCCCTGGCCTACAGCCGGCAGGCAGACATCAGCAGGAATCAGGCTGGAGATACGGTCGCCGTGACCCAGACGCTCTAAGCCTGCAGCGGCCAGAATAATAGCATCGTACAGTCCCTCGTCCAGCTTACGCAGACGGGTATCAACGTTGCCGCGCAGGTCGCGGATTTCCAGATCCGGACGCTTAGCTAACAGTTGTGCCTTGCGGCGCAGGCTGCTGGTGCCGACTACAGCGCCGAGCTGCAGTTCTTCGAAGCTGCCATATTTGTTGCTGACAAAAGCATCGCCGACGTTGGCACGTTCGGTAATTGCTGTTAGGCACAGGCCTTCCGGCAGAACGGTAGGCATATCCTTCAGACTATGTACTGCCAAATCAATAGTACCGTCTAAAAGATCCTCTTCAATTTCCTTGGTAAATAAACCCTTGCCGCCGATTTGCGCCAGGGGTACGTCTAAAATACGGTCGCCTTTGGTGACAATTTTTTTCAGTACAACCTCACATTCAGGATATTCCTTGCGCAGTAAGGCTGCAATATGATTACTTTGCCAAAGCGCTAAAAGACTTTGTCTAGTCCCAATCGTCAATTTTGCTTTCATCACCAAACTCCTCTCCAGTTTCGTTTAATAAAAATAAATCACACATCATTTTTTTATAGCGTTCTTCTTCAGAAGTACCTGCTACAGCATTCATAGCCTTCATAGGCTCGCGCAGAAATTTATGCTCCAGACGTTGAGTCATCAGGTCAATAATGCGCTTTTCGTGGTCGGTAAGATTTGGCAGCTTAATAAATGCCTTTTTCAAAACCTTCTGGCGCAGGAAATTCATTTTATCATGCAGCTGTACCATAACGGGGCGCATGGTGTAATAACGCAGGCGCTCCTTAAGAGCACCGATTTCCTCGCTGATAATCTGCTCGGCAACGTGAGCTTCCTTTTCACGGAAGTTTTTGTTCGTATCAACAACGCCTTCCAGATCGTCAATGTTATAAATAGTTACGCCGGCAACATCGGCCAGTCTGGGGTCGACGTCACGCGGAACGGCAATATCAATCAGAATCAGCGGTCTGCCGTTGCGCTTGGGCAGCAGCGGTCCTAAATTTTCTACGGTAAGCACGTAATGCGGCGCACCGGTAGAGGTAATGATGATATCGGCATCGGCGGCATGCTCGAACATAGCACGGTAGGGAATAGCCGTACCGTGGAACTTGCCTGCCAGATCCTGCGCTCTTTCGTAGTGACGGTTGCTGACGCAAATAGTTTGCGCGCCCTTGTCCAACAGATGCTGTGCAGTGAGCTCGCTCATATGACCGGCACCGACTACCAGAATCTGTGACTTGCTCAGGTCGCCTAAAATTTTGATGGCCAGGTCAACAGCAGCACTGGAAACAGATACGCTGCTGTAGGCAATTTTTGTTTCGGTACGCACACGCTTGCCGACAGCTATTGCCTTATTCATGATGGTATTGAGAATTGTATCTGTCATACCGTTATTGCGGGCAATCTGATAAGCATTTTTAATCTGGCTGAGAATCTGGCCTTCGCCGACAATCAGTGAATCAAGACTGGATGCTACACGGAACAGATGCTTGACGCAATTTGTTCCGCTCAGATTGTAAAAATAATCGCTTTGGTAATGTTCACCTGCTAAATGCTTGAGCAATGATTTGATAAAGGGAATTGCTTCATGCGGATTTTCGATAACCATGTACAGCTCAGTGCGGTTGCAGGTGGAAAGCAGCATGGCTTCGGGAATATTATCGTAATTGCGCAGGCGGCGCAGAATACTTGCCACCCTGTCATTGGAAAAATTAAAACGTTCACGGATCTCAACGGGGGCGGTCCTGTGATTGAGTCCTAAAACTGTTAACTGCATCTAATACCTTCTCCTTTGCTTGAGCAGCCTTACCTGCTATAACTAAATTTAGTAAATCCTGTTTCAAAACACTGCGCCAGAATTGTGTCCGCTCCTGCGGCGTACTTTCGATGTTTTTGACAGCTTCACGCTGCAGCAGCAGAAAGCTGTTGAAGTCAGCCAGCTCGGGTGTCAGAATGTGTTCCAGCTGTTTTTTCAGCAGGCGTGTAAAAGCAGGCATGCCGCCTGTTGCCAACGCAATAGTAATATCACCTTCACTGATGGCTGAGGGGACAGTGAAATTACTCAGCTCAGGTTCGGTAATATTATTGACGAGGCAGGGCGCAGCCTTTGAAATCTGCCTGTTTACAGCCTTATTATCTGTGGCGGCAATAACCACAAATGCATTCTGCAGATATTCCGGTTTGTAGTAATCATTGATGAGCGTGCATCCCTGCGCTGAGGCGAGCTTTTGCACCTCGTCACAGAAAAGCGGGGCAACAACTGTTACTTTAGCTTCGGCAGCCAGCAGTGTTGCCAGTTTACGGGCAGCAACAGTACCGCCGCCGATGATTACGCAGTTTTTGCCTGCTACACGCAGCATAGCAGGATAATGAAAATTAGTTTTAATAAGCATATAATTAACCACCTATAGGAACGTGATAATGAGTGTCATTAAATATGTTTCCTAACCTTTATATAATATCATATCTGAAGCAATTTATAAAGATATTGAAGGCTTTTTAAGTGTGAAAAACATAAGAAAGTGCCTGAAATAAGAAGATTGGCGGAATGATTCCAAAAAACGTTGAAAATGTTCGTTGAAAACTAAAAACTCCCGCTGTGATCCGTTAAGATTGCTCAGCGGGAGCCTTATTAAGTCTTATTAATTTTTATTGGTTAATTATTTACCGAAATATCTTTTCAGCAGGCCTGCGAAAGCTTTGCCGTGGCGAGCTTCGTCACGAGCCATTTCATGAACGGTGTCATGGATAGCATCCAGGTTCAGTGCTTTAGCACGTTTTGCCAGGTCGGTTTTGCCTGCGGTTGCACCGTTTTCAGCTTCTACACGCATTTCCAGGTTCTTTTTGGTGGAGTCGGTTACAACTTCGCCCAACAGTTCTGCGAATTTAGCAGCATGTTCAGCTTCTTCGAAAGCAGCTTTTTCCCAGTACAGGCCGATTTCCGGATAGCCTTCGCGGAAAGCTACGCGGCTCATTGCCAGATACATACCAACTTCGGAGCATTCGCCGTTGAAGTTAGCGCGCAGGTCAGCTTTGATATCTTCAGGAACGTCGGAAGCGATGCCTACAACGTGCTCAGCAGCCCAGCCCATTTCAGCAGCCATTTCCTGAAATTTGGAAGCGGGAGCGCCGCATTGCGGGCATTTTGCCGGAGCAGCTTCGCCTTCATATACATAACCACATACTTGACATACAAATTTTTTCATATTAGTTCCCTCCATGTTTTTATATTGCATTGCTTAATTTTATTTTTGACTTGCACAGCTTATGTGCCCTTGACACTTATATAATAACACAGGCTGACGCAGTTGTCAATAATAATTATCCGTTAGTTTTTATTTTAATTTAGTTAGCTGTTGCTGACAAATTAAAATTTGAGAGTTAAGCCGAGGTTAACGCCTTTAGCCTTCATGTCGAGGTCTTCGCCGAAGGCATCATCAAATGTCTGATTATAGTAAGAAGCGTTAACTTCCAGGTTGTTCAGAATAGGCTTGCTGATGCCGATTTCATAGCCGCTGTTTCTGTTGCCGTAGCCAACATTACCCCAAACGGTGAAAAGTGCAGGAATATCATAGGCAGCCTGCAGACCGATTTGACCGGAGTTTTTGGTTTTACCGCCAAAGTCACCGGAGGTATCAGCGTTCAGATAACCTGCGTAAGCGGAAATACCAGGCAGAACTTTATACATAATATTGAATTGTTGGGCGCGGGTTTTGGCTTCGTCTGCTTTGTAATTATTCCATTTGTAGTTTAAAGCAGTTTTTTGGCCGATGCCGACAGTTGCGCCAAGATAGGTACTGTTGGATTTGCTGAATTTATAGTTGTCACCTTTAAGACTGGATGGCAGAGTAATGCCTGCATCAATAGCAACCTTGCCTGCGTCATAATTCTTCAGCGGAGAAGCATCGGCGCTCAGGCTGCAGGTGGTTGCAAGGCAGATTGCTGCACCGAAAGCTAATAAAGCATGTGTGGATTTCATTTTGCATCGCTCCTTTTACAACATAATTTTGGTCTTAACTTAATTTTAGCATATAAAGACAGTTATGCAAGCAAAAAGCAGTGATGTGTTTATGACAAATGTGTTAAAAGTACTTGTAAAATCACGCGGAAAAGAGGATAATTATAATGTATATCTATCTATAAACAAGGGGATTTTATGAGCGCAGATTCTAAAGCTTCGAATAGCAAATTTTTAAAGGGAACCTTAATCCTTACGGCCTCCAGTATTGTGGTCAAGGTTATCGGTTCTCTGAACTGGATTATTTTATCACGTGTATTGGGTGGCGAAGGTATCGGTCTGTATCAGATGGGCTTTCCAATCTATCTGATGGCAATAACCGTATCAAGCGCCGGTGTACCGGTGGCAATATCTATTATTACCTCCGAAAAATTGGCGAATAAGGATTATCGCGGAGCCAAGCGAGTCTTTAATGTTTCGCTGCGAGTGTTGCTGTTGACGGGCCTTTTGTTTTCGTCCTCACTGTTTTTCGGTGCGGACTGGCTGGTTAATAACCATATCATCCGCGACAGCCGTGCGTATTATTCTATTATCGCTCTGGCACCGGCGGTTTTCTTCGTAACCTTTCTGGCCAGCTTCCGCGGTTATCTGCAGGGCTGGCAGATTATGACGCCGACGGCGGTCAGTGAGATTGTCGAGCAGCTGACACGTGTTATTACCATGCTCGTTTTTGCCGACCTCTTCATGCCGTACGGTCTGGCGTTCGCTGCAGGCGGTGCCAGCATGGGTGCCGGTGTAGGCGCGTTCTGCGCACTTTTGGTGCTGATGTGGTTCTATCGCCGTCTTAAGCAGCGTCTGCAAAAGGAAATGGCAGAGCAGGATGACAGTGCGCCGGTAGAAAGTGCCGGACACATCATCAAGCGTCTGCTGAAGCTAGCGTTGCCGGTTTCTCTTACCAGTCTGATGCTGCCGATAGGTGCAAACCTTGACCTTCTGATTGTGCCGCAGCGTCTGGAAGCAGCTGGCTTTAATATTCATCATGCGACTGAGCTGTTCGGTTATCTGACAGGTATGGCTGTACCGCTGGTTAATCTGGCAACAATTTTTACTGCTGCGATGACCATCAGTCTGGTGCCGTCGATTTCCGAATCTCGTGCGCTGAGCAGCTTTGATGCTATCCGTGATAAAATCCGTATCGCCTTCCGCGTAGCGATGATTATCACCTTCCCGTGCTTTATGGGCTTGTATTGTCTGGCAGAAAAGGTTGCGGCGCTTGTTTATAACGCTCCCGGTGCGGCGCCTGCGATTCAGACAATGAGCATCGGTATTCTGTTTTTAGGTATGCATCAGATTAGTACAGGTATTCTGCAAGGCCTTGGCCGCACGGCAATCCCTGTAATCAATATGATTATTGCCTGCATTGTAAAAATCGTTATGAGCTGGTATCTTACTGCTGTGCCGGAGCTGGGCATCCGTGGTGCGTCGATGGCGACGGTAGCAGATTTTGCCGTGGCAGCGATTATCAATATGGGCTTTATTTACAAGCTGACAGGCTATAGCTTCTCTGTTGGCAGCATTATCCGTCCCTGCTTTGCTTCCGGTGTCATGGGCGCAGCGATTTACGGCGTGCTGATGCTTACGGAAAGCATGGGTATGTGGTGTGTACTGTTTGCAATGGCGGCAGCTGTTCCTGTCTATGCATTGGCGCTGCTTGCCTGCGGTGGTCTGAATAAAGAGGATTTGGACAACGTGCCCTTTGTGGGACGCAGATTGTTGGCAGTCGGTCAACGCTTTGGTCTTTTCAAGTGAGGTAATTAAAATAATGGAGGAAAGGAAATGTGAGCTGCGCTTGCCAAACGGCAAGGTAGTAAAGTTTTCGTATGCTAAGCTCAAGGCAGGCATTGCTGTTGCTGCTTTGGTGCTTGTCGGAGCAGTCGGCGGAGCCGGCTATTTATATCACCAGCTGGCTGATTATCGCAGCGAAGCAACTGATTATACTGCTTATAAGCAAAATAAGGCTGAGCAGCAGACAAAGCTGCAGAAGCTGTTGCAGGATAACGAAAGAATGCTGCGCGATATGGCAGAAATTTCCAATCTGGAGAAAAAGCTGCGCCGTGCTGTTATCCGTGATGTAGACAGCAGCAAGCTGGGCGAAGGTACCAGTATGGTTGATTCGACAGCGGCAAAGGAAACGTCTGCCAATACGTCTTATACAGGCAAGGGCGGGCCTGCTAAAATGGATATCAACGGCACCATGGCGGTGCTGACAGCGCAAAATGCCAATATCAAAAAGATGCTTGATAGTACCAAAAAATCTGTCAGCGAGCTCTTAAGTGAGGTTGAAGGCTCCGGTGGCGGTATGTCATCCTTCCCGGACAAATGGCCTACAGACGGTGGTACTATCAGCAGTAATTACGGTGTGCGCACCGGTCCGATTGAGGGCGGGTATGATTGGCATCCTGGTCTGGATATAGCAGTTGATTTCGGCGCACCGGTTTATGCTACGGCTGCAGGTACGATTGAACAGGCCGGCTGGAACGGCGGCTATGGACGCTATGTGCGTATAAATCATGGTAATGGCTACGAAACAGCCTATGGCCACATGAGCGGCATTGCCGTTGCTGCAGGGCAGAAGGTTATCAAGGGTGAGATTATCGGCTTTGTCGGCAGTACAGGCTACAGCACTGGTCCGCATATTCATTATGAGGTGCTGGCTGACGGACAAAATATCGATCCGTTCTATGTGCTGAAAAATAAATAAAGACTGCGGTATATCAATATAAGCAGTAAAACAGTTCAGTGCTAAGCTGACCGTTAAAATTAAAAATAGATTTTGTAAGCCACTATGACAAATTTGTTGTAGTGGTTTTTTGTATGCCTTGGTCAGAAATTATGAGGGATATGCAGGATGGATTTAGTGTAAAAAATACGTAAAACATTCTTTGGAGCGCTATTATTGCTTTACAGCAGGAAATGCAGATGTTATCATTATCTTAATATTATAAATAATTACAGGCGAGGAGGTCCGCATTATGTCCATCAGAGAAATTTCCTTTCCTTCTGCCAACGGCAGAGATACCATCAAGGCCTGGTCCTACAGTCCTTTAGGCAAACCGAAAGCTATTGTACAGCTGATTCACGGCTACGGTGAGCATTCACGCCGCTATCTGCATATGATCAGCAAGCTCAATGAAGCAGGCTTTGTAGTGTTTGCTGATGACCATCTCGGTCACGGTAAAACCGGCTATGACGGAGGCACCTTGGGTGATCCGCATTCCGGCGGCTATATGACCTATCTGAAGGATGAAAAGGCTTTGCATGATATTGCTAAAGAGGCTTATCCTGAGCTGCCGTATTTCGTTTTCGGCCACAGTTGGGGTTCTATGCTGGCGCGTGCTTATGCGTCAATCTACGGTGAGGATATCAAAGGTATGATGCTGTGCGGTGTCTGCTCGCAGTGGCAGGGCTGTGAGGATGCCTATGTTAATGCAGAATTCAAGGCTGCTTATGAGGCAGATCCGTATCAGCCTTGCGGCGTTTGGTTTGAGCGTGTTTTCTGCGGTATGACGGACAGAGTGGAAAATCCGAATGGTCCGGCAGACTGGATTGCAACAGATCCGCGCATTGTTGCGGACCATGCTGGCGATATGTTCAATACCTTTGATACTACGCTGGAGCTGTGCTATGATTTCGTGCAGCTGTATCATTATATTGAAAATGATGAGTGGGCTGCCAAGGTGCCGCAAAATATTCCCAGCTATCTGATTGCCGGGGACCAGGATCCCTGTGGTAATTACGGCGAGGGCTTGTATCATGTTGCCAATCTGCTGGCAAAAACAGGACACAAGGTTTCTGTAAAGCCGTATCCGGGCTTCCGTCATGAAATTCACAATGAGCTGTGCTTGCGTGATGAAGTAGAAGCCGGATTGATTAAATTTATGGATGATTGCTTAGCGTAAAATAGTTATAAAGTAAAAGAGACTGCCGCAAGGCAGTCTCTTTTACTTTATAAGCTCCCAGATATCGCCAACGTTTTCCGCCAACAGCTTAGCGCCGTGCGCTTCCAAAAAGGCACGGCCTCTGAATCCCCAGCAGGCGCCGATGCAGGGCACGCCTGCATTGCGGGCGGTGTCGAGGTCGGTGTCGGAATCACCGATGTAAATAGTGCTTGCAGGCTCAGCCTTTAATTGCCGCATGATTGCCAGCAGCATATCTGGCGCAGGCTTTTTGGCGATGCCGGTGCGCTCGCCGCAGGCAGCGTCGAGCCGGCCGTCAAAGTATTGCTTAGCCAGCGCCTGTACGCCGTAATCCGCTTTGTTGGAAACAATGGCTGTACGGCAGCCTGCAGCACGCAGCTGCTGCAAAAGCTGCGGTACACCTTCGTAGGGGCGGGTGCTGTCGGCACAGTGATGCTTGTAGTATTTGTTGAAGCTTGCAAAGACCTTCTCCTGCAGCTCTGCAGGGGTGTTAGCCGGTACTGCACGCTCAATCAGCTTGCGGATGCCATTGCCGACAAAACGGCGCACTTCGTCTGTGGTGCGCTGAGGCAGCTTGTGCTCTGCTAAAGCATGGTTGGTAGCGGCAGCTAAATCTGCCAATGTGTTGAGTAAGGTACCGTCAAGATCAAAAATAATGGTTGTATATTTCATAGTTAATCTCCTTTTGAACTTCAGATTTTCTTCCTCGTCTATTGTAGCACAAATAAGGCAAATGCTTTATAATATTGTTATATTTTAAGTATGGAGGATAGAGCATGACTTATGATTACGCTCGCTTAGCGAAAATTAAGTGTTTTCTTTTTGATATGGACGGAACCATTAACCTGGGTAACGAACTGATTCCGGGTATGGAGGGCTTTTTTGATAAATTGAAGGCAGCAGGCAAGGAATATTATCTGCTGACAAATAATTCTTCCCGTAGCCACGAGCATTATGTGCAGAAGATGAACGGACTGGGCGTTCCTGTTACACGTGAGAATATCTTGATTTCATCAGATGCGTTGACCAACTGGATGCAGAAGAACAAACCCGGTGCGAAGCTGTTTGTGCTGGGAACGCCGCAGCTGTTGGCAACAATTGAGGAAGCAGGCTTTACGCTGACGAATACGTTGGAGGAGGGCGCCGATTATGTAGTTGTCGGCTTTGACCAGACGCTGACATATGATCGTCTAACAACAGCCTGCCGCCTGATTGACAAGGGTGTACCGTATGTTGCTACACATCCTGATGTACGCTGCCCGATTGAAGGCGGTGAATTCATTCCTGATACCGGTGCGATGCTGGAGCTGATTAAAACTGCTACCGGCAAAAAGCCGCAACTGATTTTCGGCAAGCCTTATAAGTATATGGTGGACGTGGTTTTAGACAAAACCGGTTATAACAAAGAAGAAATTGCTATGGTTGGTGACCGTCTGGCAACAGATATTGCCTTTGGCCTGAACAATGATATTCTTTCGGTAATGGTGCTGACAGGTGAAGCAACCATGGAAGATGTGGAAAACGGTTCTATTAAGCCGGATATTATTTTACCGCATGCTAAGGAAATTCTGCAATATCTTGGTTAATAACGGATAAATATTTTGTCTTGATAATGAAAGGAGTATTGATATGGCTGTTTTGGAACAGACTGCTGTATTGACTGATGCTATTCGTCCTGTGCCAGCAAGTGAGCTGGAGGCGCGTCTGGAGAAGTTCCGCCGCCTGATGGATGAAATGCATCCGGGGTGGGAAATGGCTGCAGTCAATCATAAGATTGCGATGTATTATTTTACGGGTACGATGCAGGAAGGCGTGCTGCTGATTCGTCCGCAGGATGCAATTTTCTGGGTGCGCCGCAACTATGAGCGTGCAGTAAACGAATCGCATTTCGGCGATATCCGTCCGATGCACAGCTTTCGTGAGGCTGCCGCCTATTATGGCAGTGCGCCGCGCATTATGTATGTAGAAACGAAGAAGGCTACCTTGGACTGGGAGCGTATGCTGCATAAGTATTTTGCCTTCGAAGAAATAGGCTCCTTTGATGCGGTACTGCAGGAGCTGCGTCTGCGCAAGAGTGCTTACGAGCTGCAGCAGATGGAACGCTCCGGCGCTATTCACGAAACAGTGCTCGATGTTGTGGCACCGAAGCTGATTCATGCAGGTATCAGCGAGGCTCAGCTGGCTATCGAGCTTTACAGCGAGATGGTGCAGCGCGGCTCGCACGGAACAGCGCGCTTTAACCAGTCCTTGGGCGAGGAGGTTGTCGGTCTGGCTTCCTTTGGCAAGAGCGGTTTAGTACGCACCGGCTTTGACGGCCCCGGCGGTACTGGCGGCACCTGTATAGCGGTGCAATCCATAGGAAATGCCTTCCGCAAGCTGAAGTCCGGTAGACTGGTTTATCTTGATGTTCCCTGTGGTTTTGACGGTTATCATACAGATAAGACTGTCGTTTATTATTTCGGCAGTCTGCAAAAGGACGAGCAATGCGCAAGACTTTTGGCGGCACAGGAGCGCTGCCTGGAGCTAGAGCAAGGGGTAGTGTCCATGATGGTGCCTGGTGAGCCGATTGAAAACCTGTATTTGCGCACCATGGAAAAGTTTGATAATGTTTACGGTGATGCGTTTATGAACGGCGGCAAATTCCTGGGTCACAGCATTGGTCTGGTGATGGATGAAGCGCCGGCTATAGCAAAGGGCTTTAAGCAGCCGCTGGAGCCCGGTATGACCTTTGCCGTAGAGCCTAAAATTGCTTTGCCGGGCTTAGGCCTGGTAGGCACGGAAAATACCTATGTGGTTACGGAAAAGGGCGCACGTTCGCTGACCGGTCGCTCACACGCACTGCGTGAAATTGAATAGTGATACGGTAAAACAAAAATGCTGCGGGCGCAAGCCTGCAGCATTTTTTGTAAGTTTCTTATTCAGCTAATTCCTTGGCGCATTCTACGAATTTTACTCCGGCAGCAGCCATTTCCTGCATAGCGCTTGCGATGGTTTCGGGAGCAATGCCGCGGCAAGCAGCCTTGTTCAGGATAACATCGAAGCCTGCAGCCTTCAGCTGTAGTACAGTGTTTTTTACGCAGTAATCGGTTGCCAGACCGCCGCAGATAATGGTGGTAATACCATGGCAGCGCAGATATTCGATGGCACCTGTGGAAAGAGTGTCCTTCAAGTCATGGTAGCAGGCACCGTAGGGATGCTTATCTGCTTCAATGCCCTTGAATACCTGATAATCATAGGCAGCTTCATCAAGGCCGTCGATGAAGTCAAAGCCTTTGGTGCCGATAATAGCATGTGTCGGCCAACGGATATCAAGATCGGGATAACCGCTGATGGGAGTGAGCGGAGCGTGCTCGGCGTCGCTGATCCAGAGCGCGCAACGGCTGTGCGCGTCGCGGGAAGCGAGGCGCAGTCTGGCGAACTGTGCCTGGGCGTTCAGCTCGGGTGCGATGGTGTCGCCTTCGGCAACCGGCAGCTCATCGGGGCAGACCGGGGTGAAGGTGTTTTGTGCGTCAATATCAAAGGAGGCAATGTATTTTTTTTCCGGTAATTGCATAGTGAACCCTGCTTTCTGTTTTAATTTAGACTTATTGTAGTATACCACCATGATTTTAGCAATAGGGAAAATACTTTTGCTATAGGAATATACGGTGAGTTAAATAAAATGTTGCAAGCAGTATATTGTTCCTCTCAGAAAAATTTTTCCGTGTCATTCTTTCACAAAGAATTCATTTGTCAAAAGTATTGTTTTGATTTACACTATAGCTAGAATTCTTGGTTAATATGGTGAATGATGATAATTGTAAAGTGAGGCAGACTGATGGCAACATATATTATTGCGGGTTTGTTAACAATATTGGTGATTTTGGCAGTGCGCAGTTATTTTGGTAAAAAGTATAGCGGCGGGTGCAACGGCTGTTCCGGCTGTCCGCATGCTAAAAACTGTACCTCGATAAAAAAATAAAATGTTGACAAAATCCCTTGTTGGTTATATGCTAATATTAGAGTTTTGTAAAATATTAATGTATGCTATACAAAATTCTTGGGTAAGTTTGATGCCGCGGCAACGATGCTTTGCCTGCGGCTTATTTTATGGACGATAAGCTTAGGAGGATGCCATTGTGCATATTCAACGTGGTGCGTGGGCAGAAATAAATCTAGATGCAGTTGCACATAACGTGCAGATGGCTAAGGCCAATCTGAAGCCGACAACCAAATTATGTGCTGTCGTCAAGGCAGATGCCTATGGTCATGGCGCTGTGCGCGTAGCGCAGGAAGCAGCGCGTAACGGTGCAGACTTTTTTGCGGTAGCTCTCCTGCAGGAGGGCGTGAAGCTGCGCGAGGCTGGTATTGAAACACCGATTCTGGTGCTTGGCTCAATGCTGCCGGAGGTTGCGGAAATCTGCGTGCGCTATGATATCAGCCATGCAGTATTTGATGAAGAACGCTTATATGCTTTGAATGCGGCTGCTTTGAAGCTGCATACGAAGGCTAAAATACATATTAAGATTGATACAGGTATGCACCGTATCGGTGTGCATGTGCGTGATGCCGGCAGGTTTGCCAAGCTGGCAGCGTCATTGCCCGGTATCTATATTGAGGGCGTGTTCAGTCACTTTGCGACTGCCGACGCCGATGATAAGCAGTATGCTGCCTATCAGTTTGAGCGCTTTCAGGAGGCGCTGCGCCTGATTGAAGCGGAGGGAGTGCATATTCCTATCCGTCATATCGCCAACAGTGCTGCGCTGACGGAGCTGCAGGAATATCAGCTGGATATGGTGCGTCAGGGAATTACCCTGTATGGCCTGCACCCGGCGCATATGATTGATTGCTACAAGGATTTTGAGCCTGTTATGACTGTGAAGACGCAGGTTGCTTTTGTGAAAACACTGCCGCCCGGTGAAACCATCGGCTATGGCAGAACCTATACATTGACGAGACCCAGTGTTATCGCTACTGTGCCTATCGGTTATGCCGACGGCGTGAGCCGCCGCTTGTCTAACCGCGGGTATATGCTGGTTAACGGCATGAAGGCGCCGATTATCGGACGCGTGTGCATGGACCAGACGATGCTGGACGTGACGGATATTCCGGACGTTAAGCTGGGCAGTGAGGTTATCGTGTTTGGCGGCCGTGAGCTGCCAATGGAGCTGGTTGCGGAATGGGCGGATACTATCTGCTATGAAATTATCTGCGACGTGAGCCCGCGTGTGCCGCGCGAGTATGTACGCGGCAACTAAAAAGAAGCATTGGCGTGAGCCGCTGCTTCTTAACTAAATACGCTTTCCCTTATTTTATGGCTGCTGGACGCATTTGCGAAAGGCAGTCCTTTTTTTGTGGGCGGAAGAGCTGCTTCAACCTAAAAAGGCTACTGCGTAAGCAATTTTACGCAATAGCCTTTTTTTACATGGTTATTTTTCAGCAAAAGGTATCTTTATAGCGCTGTTGGCACTGCTTGATAATTTCCTTTGCTTTGTCTACGTCATGCGCCTCTTCAAGAGCGGTGCTTTTGCCTTCAAGTGATTTGTACACGCTGAAGAAGTGAATCATTTCATCGCTGATATGCTGCGGCAGCTCGCTGATGGATTTGTAAGAATTATACATCGGGTCGCCGAAGGGAATCGCAATGATTTTTTCGTCCATATCACCGCTGTCCTCCATGATGATAACGCCGATGGGGTAGCAGCGCATCAAGGTCATCGGTACAACGTTTTCGGAGCATAAAACCAATACATCCAACGGGTCGTTATCTGCTGCGTAGGTACGGGGAATAAAGCCGTAGTTGGCAGGATAGTGAGTTGCGGTGTACAGGATGCGGTCCATTTTGAGCAGACCGGTTTCCTTGTCCAGCTCGTACTTTACCTTGCAGCCTTTGGGAATTTCAATAACTGCCATAAAATCTTCAGGAGAGATACGTTTGGGGTCAATGTCATGCCAAATATTCATAGTCATTTCGTTTTTGCCTCCTCTTGTGCTTTGGGACAGAAATAAATATGTTGCTCACAAATTCCTCTCTTAATCATAGATGTTATAGAGGCCGATGTCAACTTTTGCAGGGCGATTTTGCATAACTTTTACCAAATGTTATTATAGCCTCATATATGCGCTCATTACGCACGCTCCGCGTGCTCCATTCGCTTGAAGTTCGGCGTGCTGCGCAGCGTCGAAGCCTATGCCGCCGATGGCGTAAACCGGCAAGCTTACAGTGTTGCAGACGTTTTGCAGAAAGCCGAGGCCTCGTGGCGCAAGGCCGGCCTTGCACTGTGTAGTGTAGATGTGCCCGGCGATGAGCACGGTGGCGCCTAGCGCCTGCGCTTCCTGCGCTTCACCTACGCTGTGAACGGAGGTAGAAAGCCAGGTGAAATGCGCACGCTCGCAAGTTGGCAGTTGGCGTAAAAGCGCCAGCGGTAGATGCAGTCTTTTTACATCAAGCTCGCGTACCAGCTGCCAATCGCTGTGCAAAATAAGCGGTATGCCTGCAGCTTCGCAGCTTTGCTGTACCTCTAGCGCAAGTGTGCGATAGGCTGCTTTGTCTAAAGACTTCGCGCGCAGGATAACAGCCTGCGGACGAAGCTCCGTAAGCTTTGCCAGACGCTCTATTTGCTCAGCTAGCGGACGGGGACAGCTGGCGCTGTCCGTAACGGCAATCAGCGGCAGCTCAGACATAAACGTACTCCGACATTACCGGCTGCAGACCGATTTTCAGCAATGCATCGTAGATTTCCTGCAGACTTCTGCTGTCGTCAATCTCAAACTGCTCATCGCCCAGCTCCTGCTTTTTGCTGTGCGCCCCGATGCCTGTATTGACGCCGGCGGAAATCTTGTTGGCGGCAATGAGCATCAGGTTATCACGCACGCGTGCGCATTCACGGCTGGAAACGGTAATTGAGGCGAAGGGCATGAACAGGCGGTAGGCGCAGACAACCTGCAGCAGCTGGCGCTCGTGCACGTCCATCGGTTTAATTTTGTCATTGTTGATGATGGGGCGCAGGCGGGGGCAGGAGAAGGCAATTTCCGCATGCGGATATTTCTTTTGCAGCAGGTAGGCATGCAGGCCGGTAGCGAGGGCGTCGCGACGGAAGTCGTCTAGACCGAGCAGAGCGGCGAAGCCGACACCGCGCATTTTGCCGCGCAGCGCGCGCTCCTGCGCGTAAAAACGGTAGGGGAAAACACGCTTATGGCCTGCCAGATGCAGTTGTGCGTATTTATCCTTGTTATATGTTTCCTGGAAAACAGTTACGTAATCCACGCCGCATTCATGCAGGTAAGCGTATTCATCGCTGTTGAGCGGATAAATCTCTACGCCGACAACCTTAAAGTATTGGCGGGCTTGCTTGCAGGCTTCACCGATGTAATGCACGTCGCTCATCTTGCGGCTTTCGCCGGTAAGAATAAGAATTTCCTGCTGGCCGGTGGCGGCGATGGCCTGCATTTCGGCAGCAATCTGCTCGCTGCTCAGGCAGGCGCGCTGAATTTTATTATGGCTGTTGAAGCCGCAGTAAATGCAGTAATTTTCGCAGTAGTTGGCGATATACAGCGGCGTAAAAAAGGTGACGTTGTTGCCGAAGTAACGCTGGCGCTCGATCTGTGCGGCGCGGGCAATTTCCTCCAAAAGAGGCAATGCGGCAGGCGAAAGCAGGGCGGCGAAGTCCTCGGGCGTACGCTCGCTGTGAGCGAGGGCTGCAAGCACGTCTGCTTCATTGTATTGGTTGTAATCGTAAGTAGCACGGGCAGTCTGAACCTTGTCAAAAATATCGGAGTCGATAATTTCCATGCCTTCCTGATACTGCATCGGATCGGTCAGCTGTTTTTCGCTGAAGGCTGCTGCCTGCTCATCATAAATACTGTTGTTAAAAAATTTATCTTCGTTCTTCATGCTGTCACCTCAATCATGCAAAAAGCCTGTCAGCGGGGAGCTGGCGCTTGCATTGTCGCGGACACTGCCGCAGCCTGCAAGATAAGCCTTGCGGCCGGCGTTGATGGCATCGCGGAAGGCACTGGCCATGAGCGGCAGGTTGCCGGCGCTGGCAATCGCGGTGTTCGCCATGATTGCCGCTGCACCCATTTCCATAGCTTCGCAGGCCTGTGAAGGCTTGCCGATGCCTGCGTCGACAATAATCGGCAGGTCGATTTCGTTGATTAAGATTTGGATAAAGTCCTTGGTGCAAAGGCCTTTATTGCTGCCAATCGGTGCACCCAGCGGCATGATGCAGGCAGCACCGGCGTCACGCATATCACGGGCACTTTGCAGGTCAGGATACATATAGGGCATAACGATGAAGCCTTCTTTGGCAAGAATTTCTGTTGCCTTGAGGGTTTCATGGTTGTCGGGAAGCAGGTATTTGCTGTCTTTGATTACTTCGATTTTTACAAAGTCGGTGTGGCAAAGCTCGCGTGCAAGGCGGGCGATGCGCACTGCTTCTTCGGCATTACGCGCACCGCTGGTGTTGGGCAGCAAGGTGACGTTTTCCGGCACGTAATCAAGAATGTTGGCAAGAGCACCGCTGTTGGCGCGGCGCAGAGCAAGCGTAAGGATTTCCGCACCGGCCTGCTCTACGGCTGCTTTGATTAAGTCCAGCGAATATTTGCCGCTGCCTAAAATAAAACGGGAATGAAATTTGTGTCCGCCTAAAGTCCATGTATCGTTTGTCATTTTAATTTTCCTCCAAGTCTAAAATAATGCGTGCGGCAAGCAGTGCCTGCTGCATAGCGCAGAGTGCAACGCGCGCGCCGCAGAGCGGTAAATCGTGAAAATCGCTGCTGCCGTCGCCGCAAAGATAAAGATTTTTTGTGATTTTTTTACTGGTGATTTCTTCTGCTTTGCCGAAGCCTGCAATGCCGCTGCCGGCGATAACCTTTTTATCGCTCCAGGTACTCAATACAGTGCTCACGAGCATAGCTTTGCCGGCAGCATCATCAAGCGCTTCGCAGATGATGTCACAGTCACCTAAAAGCGTGGGGATGTTATCCTCTGTTACCTTGATTACCTGCGAATGCAAAGCTGCGTAGGGGTTAATCTGGCGCAGATGCTTCACAAGGGCGTCTGCTTTGTATTGCCCTATATTATCAAGAAAATAATATTGGCGGTTGAGATTGGAAAGCTCTACCTTGTCAAAATCATAAAGATAAAGATTGCTTACACCAAGACGGGTTAAGGCGACGGCGATATTGCTGCCGAGTCCGCCGAGTCCGACGACAGCAACGCGTGCGTTGTGCAACGCATCAAGCTGCGACTGCGTCAGTCCTTTGCCAAGTGCGGCATTGATTTCCTCCTTGCTAATCATTCAGCCACCTCCTACAAAGCTGACAATTTCCAATTTATCAGCGTCGGTAATTGTTGTACTGCCAAAATCCGCCTGCTTGACGATAGTGCCGTTAAGCTCGACGGCAACAAACGCAGTGCGATAGCCAAGCTGCGTAAGCAGCTCGCTGAGAGCGGTGGGGCAGGCTAAGGCCTTTTCTTCTCCGTTGATAAGCATGATTTTCTCCTTTCGGGTAATAAAAAAAGCTCATGAAAAAGCTACACCCGTGGTGGTGTACCCCTTCATGAGCTAAATTTCAGACTCACTCTAAGCTTTGTTTATGAAGTTGTTAGCATAAGTATAATGTTTTTGTCAGTAAGTGTCAAGAAGATAAATTATATATGCTGTCAGAGAAATATTTGCCTGATGCACGAAATAGGCATATAATGGAAGCAGTACAAAAAGAGGGGGCTTTGCTTATGAAAATAACAAACAGCAAAACAGATATCTGCGCCAACCGCTTCGGTGGCAATGGTGACGTAATTATTGAACATTATCTTGACGAAAGCATGCTTAATGACAGCGTAGTAATGTACGCTAAGGTAACGCTTAAACCGGGCTGCAGCCTTGGCTATCACATCCATGATGGCAACAGCGAAACTATCGTGGTGCTGCAGGGAACTGCCGACTACAACGATAACGGCAAGGCTATGACGCTGCACGCAGGCGATACGGTGCATTGCCCCAGCGGCGAAGGTCATGCTATCGGCAATCCGGCAGATGCTGCCGAGGATTTGCTGCTGCAGGCTCTGGTCATCAAAAAATAATTATAGCTTCTATGTCTAAACTAAAAGGACTGACGCCTTGGCTGTGCGTCAGTCCTGAATTTTTTTATTTACCTTTGAAAAGACTTCCTAAAATACCGCGTACCAGCCTGCTGCCGATTTGGCTGCCGACTGTGCGGGTAGCGGAATTGACGGCGCTGTCAAATACCTTGTCCAGCACGCCCTTGGTTTGGCGGCCGCTGCTTCTTTGTGCAGCACGTTCTGCTGCAATGCGCTCTCGTTCCGCAGCTTTGGCAGCACGCTCCGCTTCCTTGGCCTGCTTGGCTTCTTCTTTTTCTCTCAGCGCTGCTTCCTTCGCTTCAGCTTCAGCCTTCGCTGCCGCTTCGGCTTCCGCATGTGCCTCTTCTGCCTTTTGTGTCAGCAGCTCGTAGGCGGATTCGCGGTCAACAGCTTCTGCATATTTGCTGTAGAGCGGGCAGTCTTTGATTAGCTGCTGGCGTTTGGCATCATCACACACGCCAAGATAGCTGCGCGGCGGCATTACATAAGCACGCTGTACGATAGAAGGAATACCTTCGGGGTCCAGCGTGGAAACAAGCACCTCGCCTGTGCCAAGCTCGCCTAAGGCAGCTTCGGCATCTAATGCAGGGTTTTCGCGGAAGGATTGCGCGGTAGCTTTAAGGCTCTTGCGTTCCTTAGGAGTGTAGGCGCGCAGCGCATGCTGCAGCTTGTTGCCTAACTGTGCCAGTACACTTTCGGGTACGTCGGTAGGCTGTTGGGTTATAAAGTAAATACCGATGCCCTTGGAACGGATGAGGCGGACAATCTGTTCAATCTTATCCAAAAGGGATTGCGGTGCATCCTTAAAAATCAGATGTGCTTCGTCAAAGAAAAAGACCATCTTGGGTTTATCCAAATCGCCTGCTTCCGGCATCATTTCGTAGAGCTCGGAAAGCATCCACAGCAAGAAGGTGGAGTAGAGCAGCGGGCGCTGGAACAGTTCGGTAGCGTGCAGCAGGTTGATAACACCGCGGCCGTCTTCTGCCGTAGCAAACCAGTCCTTGATATCGAGTGCCGGTTCGCCGAAGAAAATATTCGCACCCTGATCCTCCAAACGCAGCAAAGCTCTTTGGATAGCACCGATGCTGGCAGGAGTGATATTGCCGTAGCTGGTCTTGAACTGGGCTGCATTATCACCGACGTATTGCACCATGCTGCGTAAATCCTTGAAATCCAACAGCAGCAGGCCTTGGTCATCTGCTACGCGGAAAACAATATTCATTACACCGCTTTGGGTTTCGTTCAGCTCTAGCAGACGGCTGAGCAGATCAGGTCCCATTTCCGAAACAGTGGCGCGCACGGGAATGCCGCCCTTGCCGTAAACGTCCCAGAAGCGTACCGGGTAACCGGCAAATTTCCAGTCTGTTTCCAAACCTAGCTTATTTCTTAAGCGCTTGCGGAAGCCTTCACTGTCCTCACCGGGCAAGCACATACCGGAAACGTCGCCTTTGATATCAGCCAGAAAAACAGGTACGCCCATTTCACTGAAGCTTTCTGCCAGTACCTTGAGCGTAACGGTTTTGCCTGTACCGGTAGCACCGGCAATCAGGCCGTGACGATTTGCCATTTTTGGATACATATAGATACCGCCCTTGTCATTTTGACAAAGCCAGATTTTATGCAGTTTAGGGATATACATCTTGCATTCCTCCTCGCGGCATTAAGATTTAGTATGAACGCTTGCCCCACAGAGGATGAACGCAGGGGCGCAGCGCAAGACGATGAACCTGCTGTGCTGCTTCTTCAAGAGGCAGGTCCTCGCGGCTGCCGCCGCGTTCCAGCACGCAAAGAGGCGCTTCGCTGCCAACCTCTCCGCCGGGCAGGTAAATATATTCTTCGTTATCATTGTCGCCGAAAATAATTCCGGCGAGCAGTTTTTCTTGCGTAACTTTAGACATTTTCTAACCTCAGAACATTCTCTTCTTCCACAGCAGGAAGGCAGTGCCGATGGCAATACACGCCGCCAGACTGATGACGATAAGGAACCCGAAGGGGTTTTCTGCAAAGGGGACAGGTACGTTCATGCCCCACAAACCGCTGATGAGGGTAGGAATCGCCAAAATAATGGTGACGGATGCCAAAAATTTCATGACTAGGTTCAGGTTGTTGCTGATGATACTGGCAAAAACTTCCATCATGCTGTTAAGAATGTGGCTGTACATTTCAACCATTTCTACAGCCTGCTTATATTCGATGATAACATCGTCCAGCAAATCCTCATCTTCTTCGTATACCTTTATAAGATGCTGGGACTGTGTCGCATTGCGCAGACGCAGCAGTCTTTCCAGTACAATGGAATTACTGCGCAGAGAGGTGGAAAAGTAGGTTAAGGACTTCTGCAGATCAAGCAGGTTGAAGAGCTCGCTGTTTTCCATGGACTGGCGCAGGTGAATTTCCAGTTCGTCCGTACGGCGGATGATGATACGGATATATTTCAGATAGAGAGTAGCGGATTTATAAAGAATCTGGAACAAAAAGCGTGTTTTTTTGAAGGTGCTGAACATTTTGCTGTTGTGTGTACCAAAATCTGCAGTTACGGCGTTAGGTTCCAAACAGATAGTGGCAATACCTTCTTCGGTTACTACGATACCTAAAGGCAGGGTATCGTAATCTTTATTGCTGCGTAAAAAAGGAATATCGACCAAAATCAGAATCTGGTCATCTTCCACTTCGATACGGGATTTTTCTTCTTCGTCCAGTGCGGCGCTTAAAAAATCCATCTGGATTTTTGTCGCTGCTGCTATTTCCTGCAGCTCTTCTACAGAAGGAGCCACTATGTCAAGCCAGTAGCCCTTTTCCAGATGTTCCAGCTCCAGCTCGTCCAGTCCTTGGTCGGTACTTTTTAAAATTTTGTACATAGTAGGGTTCCTCCTTTCCTCTTCCTTTATGTAGACGTGCGATAAAGCACCGTCTGCGTCACAACGGCTCCTAGACGTACAAGAAGTACGCCGTCGTCGCCATTGCCTAGCATCCGGCACTTTCTCCCACGCCTATATAAGTTTGGCACTGCGATAAAGCACCGTCTGCGTCACAACGATCTTTTTTATATATTATAATTATATAATTACAGATGCTCGGCGATGGCTTTTGCCAATTGGTCGGCGCAGCTGGTGCCGCGGCCGCGGCAGTCATTGCCCTTGAGCAAATAGGCAACTGCTTTGGCATCCTGGCCTTCTACCAGCTTGCCGATAGCAGCCAGATTTCCGGGGCAGCCGCCGTCAAAGCTTACATTGTGCAGCTTGCCGTCAACTATATCAAAATGAATCTCGCGAGAGCAGACTCCGCTGGTTTTATAAGTAAACATATTTCTTTCCTCCATTGTATCACAACATACATTAGACAATTCGACAAAAATAAATAAAATCCTTTTTCTTACGCTTGCGCAAGAAAGATTTTACGTAAATTTTATTTCAAAAAATTTCCCGCTGCAGAAAAGTTTTGGCGGGAGCTTTAATTTACTAAAAAAAGTTGGTATAATATAAGACAAATTATTGTACGTTGTAGGATGGTAGCATGGTTTATATTCTTACAGCACAAGTATTATGCTTTTGTAGCATGGAAGAAAGGTAGTGTAGTTTTTATGTCTATTCAGTTGGTAATTGTCGTAGTGTACATCGCGTTGCTTTTTGGCATCAGCTTGTGGGTTAAGCACAAGGCTGATTCGGGTTCGACAGCGTTTTTGCTGGCCGGCCGTAAGCTGAACACGATTCTGGTAGCTGTCAATGTTACCGGTCTGGCAGTCGGTGCTGCTTCTACAGTCGGTGTAGCACAGCGTGCCTTCAGTGTTGGTCTGGCAGCAGGCTGGTATAACGGTGCCTGGTCTATCGGTGCTATTGTTATGGGCCTTTTGGCAGCAGGCAAGCTGCGTTCTATGAAGGTTTCCACTATTCCGGAATTCTTTGAGTTCTATTATGATACCAAAGGCCGTGCAATCGCTGCAATCGGTCTGGTTATCATTATGTGCGTTATTACTGCTTTGCAGTATATGGCAGGCGGTGCGATTTTATCCTCGCTGTTGCCGGATATTTTCTCCTTCCATGGCGGTATGATTATGAGTGCCGTGGTATTTATCGGTATTACACTGATTGGCGGTCTTTGGTCCAGCGGTCTGGCAAATATCGTCAGCGTTACCTTGATTTATATAGGTATTATCTACTCTGCAATCCAATCTGTATCCAACGTAGGCGGTTGGGATGCAGTGCTCAGTAAGCTGCCTAACCCCGAGGTTATGGGCAGTCCGGTAGCAGGCCTGGCTTTTGCTACTATTCTCGGCTGGATTATCGTTATGATTACACAGACTATTACCGCGCAGGGCCCTGTACAGATTGCCTGCGGTGCGAAAAATGCCAAGGCTGCCCGCAACGGTTATGTTCTGGCCGGCCTGATGATTTTCCCTGTAGGCTTCATCTGCGCTGTATTGGGTGTTGTCTGCAAGGCAATGTATCCGGAAATGCCGGTGGCGCAGGCTGCACTTGCTATGCCTAAGGTTGTTATGACTCTGGATCCTCTTGCCGGCGGTGTAACTCTGGCTGCTTTGTGGGCTGCGGATGTATCTACTGCCTGCACTATTCTGTTGGGTGCGGCTACGCTCTTCAGTAATGATATTTACAAACGCTTTATTAATCCTACTGTTGCGGAAAATAAATTTGTCATCATCAATCGTCTGTCTGTTTTTGCTGTCGGCCTGATTACTCTGTGGTTTGCCTTCAATGCGGCAGGCATTGTTAAGACAATGATTGCCGGTTTGTCTATGACCTGCGGCCTGACCTGTGTATTCTTCTTTACGATGTTCGCTCCTGGCCTGTGCCGTCGCAGCTCTGCTTTCTGGACTACATTGGTGAGCCTTATCGGCATCGCTCTCTGGTTTGTTCCCGGCAGCCCGCTGGCAGGCATCAAACCGCTTTTTGCCAACGAAGTAATTTACTTTGAATGGCCTATCTGCATTATTACCTTCCTGTTGGTAGCAATGCTGGATAAAAATAAAATCAAAGAGGTTGTAGAGGTTCCTGAAGAGGACGAGTAAGCTCTGCGCCTGCTGATAGAAAAATGTTTTGTGAGGGGTGTGACTAACATGCATGAATGTGGTAAAAGCTGCATCAACAGCATCGAAATCGGCCGTGCTGCCTTGCGTATTGCACTTACCTCCAGTCGCGTGGAGGAAACGAAGGTAAAGGAACGCTTAGCGGAGCATGGTATCCGTTCGACAGCTGTTGATTTCGGCGGTGAATTTATTCCTTCTATTGTAAAAATTGTCGAGCGTGCCGTAGTGGCTGCGCAGCGTCAGGGACTTGTAACCGAATCTCATGTGGGTGCGGGTGCTGTGGCCGGTGCGGCGCACGAAGCACTGGAACAGGTAAAGGTTAAGGCCTTTGGCTTTAACGTCGGCGGCAAAATCGGTATTGCTCGCGCCGGAGAGCATCTTTGTGTTGCTATTTATATGGGCGTAGGTGTGCTGAATCTCAATGAGCTGTGTGTCGGACTGGCACATCGTTCGCTGGCCAGTGATGAATAGAGGTGCTTTATGAGTATTTTGGATATTATCGGACCGGTGATGATTGGTCCCTCCAGCTCGCATACTGCCGGTGCTGTTCGTCTGGGACTTTTGGCCGCCAGTATTCTTGGCGCTAAGCCGGTAAAGGCAGAAATTTATCTGCATGGCTCCTTTGCCGAAACCTATAAGGGACACGGCACGGATATGGCGCTGCTTGCCGGACTGATGGGCTGGCTGCCGGATGATGAACGCATTCCGCAGGCTGACAGCTATGCGGAGAAAAACGGCTTAGAATATTCTTATCATAAAATTGATTTGGGCAATAAGGCTCATCCCAACACTGTACTTTTCAAGCTGACGGCAGCTGATGGTGCCCGTTGTGATATCGTCGGTTCTTCTGTTGGCGGCGGGCAGGTACAGGTTACGGAAATCGACGGCTTCCCTGTAGAGCTTACGGGACGCCTGCCTGCTATTTTGACAGTGCATATTGATACCAGAGGTGTTATTGCGCTGGTTACCAGTACACTGGCCAATGCCGGTGTGAATATCGCCACGATGCGCTTGTTCCGCAGCGATAAGGGCGGTATGGCATCTATGGTTATTGAATGTGATGAGGCAGTACCGCAGGAGATTATCAATCTTATAAGCGCGCTGCAGCAGATAGAATCGGTGCGTTTTATCGCCAGTGTTTTGTAAGGGGTGCAGCATGAAAAAAGAAATGCTGTCTTTGAACAGCTGGATTAAAGAGGCTGCTGAATGGCAGCAACCATTAGACGAATTTCTTATAGACTACAATATGCGTGAGCTGGAATGCAGTCAGGAAGATTTACTGGCGAAAATGCAGGAAATGCTGGACGTTATGGAGAAATCAGTAGAGCATGGGTTAACCGGTGTCCGCTCGCATAGCGGTCTGACCGGCGGCGATGCCAAAAAGCTGGCTGCAGCTGCAGGCGCCGAAGGCTTTGTCAATCTTTTGGGCGAGAAGGGTTTGGATGCAGTTATATATGCTACAGCAGTTGGTGAATGCAACGCGGCTATGGGTCGTATAGTTGCTGCTCCTACCGCAGGTGCCAGCGGCGTGCTTCCGGGAGTGTTCTTCACACTGAAAAAGCACTGTGGACTGGACGATGCAACCTTGCAGCGTGGTATGGTGGTTGCCGGCAGTATTGGTATGGTAATCAACGAGCGCGCTTCTCTGGCAGGTGCTATGGGTGGCTGTCAGGCAGAATGCGGCAGTGCTGCGGCGATGGCAGCAGGTGCTGCGGTTTCTATGCTGGGCGGCACACCGCAGCAGGTAGGTACAGCAGTAGCAGTCGTTTTTAAAAACGTGCTGGGTCTTGTTTGCGATCCAGTAGCAGGCCTTGTAGAGGTACCTTGCATTAAACGTAATGGAGCCTGTGCTTTGCAGGCACTGTTGGCAGCTGAACTGGCGTTGGCCGGAATCAGTAGCTTTATTAATGCTGATGAAGCAATTGATGCCATGAAGAGCGTGGGGGATGCGCTTCCCTGTGCTTTGAAGGAAACCGCAGGCGGCGGTATGGCCGCAACGCCTTCGGCTATAGAGTGGGCGAAAAAATACTTTGCCCGTAAATAAAAAAGTAGCAAAGGAGACTTTAATCATGGAAGTTATTGCAACAACAAATGCACCCAAAGCTTTAGGTCCTTATTCTCAAGCTGTATTGGCAGGTTCTATTCTGTTTGTATCCGGTCAGATTGCTATCAATCCGGAAACAGGTGAAATGGTTCAAAGCTCTATCGAAGCTGAAACTCAGCAGGTTTTAGACAATATTGAGGCTATCCTGACGGAAGCACGCTTCAGATTCATGGATGTTGTAAAAACTACTATTTTTGTAGACGACATCAAGAATTTTGATACTATTAATGCTGTTTATGCAAAAACCTTTAAAATTGAGCCGCCGGCACGCTCCTTTGTACAGGTAGCAGCTCTGCCTAAAGGCGCTCATGTAGAAATTGAAGTTATTGCCCGCCGCTGATTAACTGCTGCGAAGCAATTTTTGACTATGTCCGGTGATTGCCGTAAAAATTTTTATAAAAATTAAATTTTCCTATTGACGCAGTGACCGGAATATAGTATAATACTATTCGTCGCCAAGCTATTCAGCTTGGAAACAAGATGGTGGCTGTGGTGAAGTGGTTAACACGGCGGATTGTGGCTCCGTTACGCGTGGGTTCGACTCCCACCAGTCACCCCACCTTTTCAGATTTGGATAAATCTGAATAACCACTAATAAGCTTGGGGCGTAGCCAAGTCGGTAAGGCACGGGACTTTGACTCCCGCATGCGTTGGTTCGAGTCCAGCCGCCCCAGCCAATGATCCACTAGCTCAGTTGGTAGAGCACCTGACTTTTAATCAGGGTGTCCCGAGTTCGAGTCTCGGGTGGATCACCACGAATTTAAGGCCGTTCTTCGAAAGAAGGACGGCTTTTTGTTTACATGGACAGTTGCCATAGATGTTCTTGTTATGATATAATATTATATATGCGAGTGTGGCGGAACTGGCAGACGCACTAGACTTAGGATCTAGCGCCTTTCGGCGTGCAGGTTCGATTCCTGTCACTCGCACCAACCTTATAAATCAGGCTCACGTGGAATGGTCACGTGAGCTTTTTGATTATAGTTTGCCTTTAGGTTTATTCTAATGATTCTTGAACAATGCTATCTTGGAAATAAATAATGAATTGACCGAGTAGAAATGATAGTGATAAACTAATATTGTGATTAAATTTTTATATTGAGGATTGGTTAAGCATGTCGATAGTTTTCATTATTTTTTTAGCGTGTATAATTCTTTATTGTATACATAGTGCCAGAGAAGTAGACAATTACAATAAATCTCAGTATCGAAAAATAACAAAAAATTCATTTTGGGATGTAGAATTTGATAAAGGTAAGAATGGCGAATATAAGATTTATAAATCATTATTTCATTATGAGATGGATGGAGCGAGTTTTTTGTTTAATTGCTATCTGCCGATGGAAAACAAAGAAACGACTGAGATTGATGCAATAATGATACATCATAGTGGAATATATGTATTTGAAAGCAAAAATTATGGTGGTTGGATTTTCGGGAATGAACGGAATGCATGGTGGACACAATCTTTATTAGGCGAAGGTTATTCTGCACAAAAAGAGCGTTTTTATAATCCTGTTTGGCAGAATAGAACACACATAAAATACTTGCGAAAAAAATTAGGATTGTTTGATGGAAAAATTTATTCAGTAATAGTGTTTTCGGATAGATGCGAATTTAAAGATGTAACTGTTTTTAGTGATGATGTTATATTGACTCAACAATTTCAATTAGCTGCTAGTATACAGAAATATACGAACAAAACTATATTTAATCAAGAAACAATTAATAATTACTACGATTTGCTATATCCATATACACAGTTGACAGAAGAGCAAAAACAGGAACATATAAAAAATCTGCAAGAGAGAATGAATTTGCAAAGGCTTCAGCAGAATAAAGTGTGTCCTAGGTGTGGTAGCAAGTTAGTATTGCGTGTTGCGAAAAAGGGGGCGCTGGCCGGACACGAATTTTATGGTTGTGCAAATTACCCAAAATGCAGATATACCGAGAATAAAAAATGAAAACAGGTATTGCTATGTATGAAGATAAAGGTTAATGAAATATATTTAGAAAACTATTTATAGAATATCATGATTAACGTGTTGCACAGTAACAGTATGGAATTGATAAATATACAGTTATCTTTAGTTTCTATAAGTTCAGCCAGATTTTTTATATATGCTTCCAGTGCTGTAAGCTCTGAGAGTAGCTATGAAAAACTTTGTCAAAATCGCTAACGATAAAATAAACTGAATTGGCTAAGATTTTGCTTAGTTACTCTTAAAACTCTTGCTGAAACAGGTTAAAAATGTTACGATAAAGGGACAGAAGAAAATATCATCTGTCCTTTTATTTTTTTTATGCTTTGGAGAAGAAAATGGGAAATTTATCACAAACTTCTGCTCCGGTGTACGAGGCACTGGAGCGTTTTCGTAAAAAGCGCGTTGTACCATTTGATGTACCAGGTCATAAGCGTGGTCGTGGCAACCCGGAGCTTCGAGAGCTGCTGGGAGAAAAATGCGTAAACCTGGATGTCAATTCCATGAAGCCTCTTGATAATCTCTGCCATCCTGTTTCGGTAATCCGTGACGCAGAGGAGCTGGCAGCAGAGGCCTTCGGTGCGGCACACGCATTCTTTATGGTAGGGGGTACGACCTCGTCCGTGCAAAGCATGGTGTTGGCCTCCTGTAAGGCAGGCGATAAAATTATCCTGCCGCGCAATGTACACAAAAGTGTGATTAACGCGCTCGTACTTAATGGCGCGATTCCGGTTTATATCAATCCGCAGGTTGACAGTAAGCTGGGAATTTCTCTGGGGATGGAGATCGGCGAGGTAGCTAAGGCGATTAAGGCAAATCCCGATGCTACGGCAGTGCTCGTAAACAATCCTACTTATTATGGTATCTGTTCGGATTTGCGTTCTATCGTCAAGCTGGCGCATGAGCATAACATGCTCTGCCTGGTAGACGAGGCGCACGGTACACATTTTTATTTCGGAAAAAATATGCCTGTTAATGCGATGGCGGCCGGTGCTGACATGGCATCTGTTTCCATGCACAAATCAGGCGGCAGCCTGACGCAGAGTAGTTTACTGCTTACAGGTCCGAATGTTAACTGGGAATATGTAAGCCAGATTATTAATCTGACACAGACTACCAGTGCTTCGTATCTTCTGCTTTCCAGTCTGGATATTTCACGCCGTAACCTGTATATGCGCGGTGAGGCATCCTTCGGCAAAGTGCAGGAGATGGCGGAATATGCCCGCGAGGAAATCAATTCTATCGGAGGCTTTTATGCTTACGGACGCGAGCTGAAAAATGGCAGCAGTATTTATGATTTTGATGTTACCAAGCTTTCGGTCTATACGCGTGATATCGGTCTTGCAGGCATCGAGGTTTATGATTTGCTGCGCGATGAATATGATATCCAGATTGAGTTCGGTGATATCGCCAATATTCTTGCTTATATTTCTATCGGTGACCGTATTCAGGATATTGAACGTCTTGTGGGTGCTTTGGCGGATATCAAGCGCCTGTATTCCAAGGATCCGTCGCAAATGCTCAATACCGAATATATCGCGCCTAAGGTTGTTGTTTCGCCGCAGAAGGCTTTTTATGCCAAGGACAAATCTTTGCCTATACGCGAAACTGCGGGACGCATCTGCAGTGAGTTTGTAATGTGCTACCCGCCGGGAATTCCTATTCTGGCGCCGGGTGAGGTTATCACCAAGGATATTATCGATTATATTATTTATGCCAAGGAAAAGGGTTGCTCCATGCAGGGACCTGAGGATCCGGATGTTAATAATATCAATGTATTAGTATAAAGGACGTGATTAAATGGAGCTATGGTTTTCTGACTATCATACAGAAGATGTGAAGCTGGATATCAAAATCGAAAAGCAGCTTTTCGGTGCGGATACGGATTTCCAAAGAATAGACGTTTTTGAATCTAAGGAATTCGGCCGCTTTATCAGCTGTGACGGTACCATAGTCTTTTCGGAAAAGGACGAATTTGTTTATGACGAAATGATTGTTCATGTACCTATGGCAGTGCATCCGCATGTGCGCAAGGTACTGGTAATCGGCGGCGGCGACGGCGGTGTAGCGCGCGAGTTGACGCATTATGATGAAATAGAGGAAATCGACGTAGTAGAAACGGACCACGTTTTTATCGATGTCTGCCGTGACTATTTTCCGGACAACGCCTGCGGTCTTGATGACCCGCGCGTAACTGTTTTCAACGCTAACGGTCTGCGCTTTTTGCGTACCAAGGTTGATGAATACGATTTGATTATCAGCGATGCCATTGATCCCTTAGGTCATGCAGCGGGCCTGTTTACCAAGGAATTTTATGGTAACTGTTTCCGCGCACTCAAAGAGGACGGCATCATGGTTTATCAGCATGGCAGTCCCTTCTACGATGAGGATGAGGAAACCTGCCGCGCCATGCACCGCAAGGCCAGCCACAGCTTCCCTATCAGCCGTGTATATCAGGCGCATATTCCTACATGTCCGTCCGGCTACTGGCTGTTCGGCTTTGCTTCCAAGAAGTATCATCCGCTGAAGGATTTTGATGCCAAGAAGTGGCTGGAGCGTGGTATTAAAACATGGTATTATTCCGAGCATTTGCATAAGGGAGCGTTTATGCTGCCGAAGTATGTTGAAGATATGCTGGAGGAAGAAGAAAAATAATTGATTTAAATTTATGAACAGGAGATGATTTGAATTATGAGTAAATTATTAGTAATCGGCTGCGGCGGTGTTGCCGGCGTAGCTATCGCAAAATGCTGCCAAAACAGTGATGTTTTCACCGAGCTGTGTATTGCCAGCCGTACGAAGTCCAAATGTGACGCAGTTAAGGAAAAGCTGCAGCCCACGACCTCTACTGTGATTACTACAGCACAGGTTGACGCTGACAGCAAGGAACAGCTTGTACAGCTGATTAAGGCTTACCAGCCAGACGCAGTGCTGAATGTTGCTCTGCCTTATCAGGACCTGACTATTATGGATGCCTGCCTGGAATGCAAGGTTGATTACATCGATACCGCTAACTATGAGCCGGAAAACATTGACGATCCTGCATGGCGTGCAGTTTATGACAAGCGCTGCAAGGAAGAGGGCTTCTCTGCTTACTTCGATTATTCCTGGCAATGGGCTTATAAAGAAAAATTTGAGCAGGCCGGCATCATGGCTCTGCTCGGCACCGGCTTTGACCCCGGTGTTACCAGTGTTTTCTCTGCTTATGCACTGAAGCATTATTTTGATGAAATCGAAACTATTGATATTCTGGACTGCAACGGCGGCGACCACGGTTATCCGTTTGCTACCAACTTCAACCCTGAAATTAACCTGCGTGAGGTTTCTGCTCCTGGCTCCTATTGGGAAAACGGTCATTGGGTAGAAATCCCGGCTATGGCTATTAAACGCGAGTATGATTTTCCTGAGGTTGGCATGAAGGATATGTATCTGCTGCATCATGAGGAAATTGAATCTCTGGCGAAGAATATCCCCGGCGTAAAACGCATCCGCTTCTTCATGACCTTCGGTCAAAGCTATCTGACACACATGAAGTGCCTGAAGAACGTTGGCATGCTGTCCACCAAGCCGATTAACTATGAAGGCAAGGAAATCGTGCCTATTCAGTTCCTTAAAGCACTGTTGCCGGATCCTGCTTCCCTCGGTCCTCGCACCGTAGGCAAAACCAACATCGGCTGTATCTTCACCGGTACCAAAGATGGCAAGAAAAAGACCATTTATATTTATAATGTCTGCGACCATCAGGAATGCTACAAAGAGGTCGGCTCTCAGGCTATCAGCTACACCACCGGCGTTCCTGCAATGATCGGTACTGCTCTGGTTATTACTAAGCAATGGCAGGGCAAAGGCGTATTCAATGTGGAAGAATTCGATCCGGATCCGTACATGGATATGCTGAACAAGTTCGGCCTGCCGTGGGTTGTTGACGAAAACCCGGCTACGGTAGAATAAGATGACGGACGCCAAGGAAACTGTAATGCCGGCATATGTTGTCGACAAGGCTGAGGGTGCTTCCCGTCTGGCTGATTTGCAGAAGAATTTGCGCGCAGAGCGTGAGGAGGCGGCGCTGAAGGCGCTGCCGACTCCTTGCTATGTGGTTGATGAGGCTAAGCTGTTGAATAATCTGCGCCTTTTGCAGTATGTGCAGCGTGAAAGCGGTGCGCATATTCTGCTGGCGCAGAAATGCTTTTCTATGTTCCGCCTGTATCCGCTGATGGGCGAATATCTGGCAGGCACGACGGCGAGCGGTATTTATGAAGCGCGCCTCGGTCATGAGGCGATGGGCAAGGAGAACCATGTTTTTGCACCTGCTTTTAAGGAGCAGGATATGCAGGAGCTGGTGCAAATCTGCGACCATATCATTTTCAACAGCTTTGCGCAGTTTGAAAAGCATAAGGCTGTCTGTGCCCAGGCTGGTGTGAGCGTGGGTATCCGCGTGAACCCGGAATGCTCGACGCAGGAGGGTGAGCATGCAATTTATGACCCCTGTGCCTATGGCTCACGTCTGGGCGTAACGCTGGCGAACTTTCCGGAGGATTTGCCGCCGGAAATCGAAGGCCTGCATTTCCATACGCTGTGTGAGCAGAACGCTGATGACCTGCTGACGACATGGAAGGCGTTCGAAGCGAAGTTCAGCAAGTACTTTAAGCAGTTTAAATGGCTGAATCTGGGCGGCGGGCATCATATTACGCGCAGTGATTATGATGTGGAAGCGCTGATTGATTTAGTGAAATATATTCGTGCTACCTATCATGTTGATGTATATCTGGAGCCCGGCGAGGCTGTGGCGCTCAATGCCGGCTATCTCGTAACAGAGGTGTTGGATATTGTGCATAACGGTTTGGATATTCTTATCCTTGATGCCTCGGCTGCCTGCCATATGCCTGACGTGCTGGAGATGCCTTACCGTCCGCCTCTGCGCGGTGGCTATGAGGCTGACGAGAAGCGGTATAAATACCGTTTATCCTCGATGACCTGTCTGGCCGGTGATGTGATTGGCGATTACAGCTTTGACAAGGAAATCAAGGTTGGCGATAAGCTGATTTTTGAGGATATGGCGATTTATTCCATGGTAAAAAATAATACCTTTAACGGAATTCCGCTGCCTGATATTGTGCTGCTGCACAAGGACGGTACTACGGAGCTGGTGCGCCGTTTCGGTTATGAAGATTTTAAAGGACGTTTGTCATGATGTTAGAGAAAAACTTTACTCCCGCTGCTGACGGCTTTCATATGCCGGGCGAATACGAACCGCATGACGGCTGCATTATCGTGTGGCCGCAGCGTCCCGGCTCCTGGAGCTTTGGCGCAGTGGCGGGCTGCGAAGCGTTTACGGCTGTGATTAAGGCGATTGCGGCGAGCGAAAAGGTTTATGTTATCTGCGGTGCTAAGCACTTTGCTGTGGCGCAGGAATATCTTGCAGGTGTGGCTAATGTTGAGCTGGTTGCTATGGAAACGGACGACAGCTGGGCGCGTGACATCGGCCCGACTTTTGTTGTGCGCGACGGCGCACAGGGACGCGAGCTGCGTGGCGTAAACTGGCGCTTCAATGCCTGGGGCGGCGAGGTAGACGGCCTGTATCCCGATTATGAGCAGGACGATGCTTTTGCGGAAAAGTTTGCCGAGCATTATGGTGTTGCTCTGTATGATGCTGTTCCCTTCGTGCTGGAGGGCGGTTCTATTCACTGTGACGGCGAGGGCACGGCACTCGTAACGGAGACCTGCCTGCTGAGCGCCGGGCGTAATCCCGACCTTTCTAAAGAGCAGATTGAACAAAAGCTTAAGACTTACCTGGGTGTGGAAAAGGTTTTGTGGATTCCGCGCGGTATTTATAACGATGAAACAAACGAGCATGTAGATAATGTCTGTGCCTTTATCCGTCCGGGTGAGGTGGTGCTGGCGTGGACAGATAACGAAGCTGATCCGCAGTATGCTTTGAGCAAGGCAAGCCTGGATGCTTTGGAGCAGCTGACGGATGCCAAGGGACGTAAAATCATCGTGCATAAGCTGCCCGTGCCTGCGGTGCCTGTGTGCATTACCGAGGACGAGGTAGCAGGCTTCGACTTTGTCGAGGGTGAGGATATGCGCGAAGCCGGTGAACGTCTGGCGGCTTCGTATGTAAACTTTTATTTCAGTAATGACAGTGTTGTAGTGCCTGCCTTTGGCGGTGAGAATGCGGTCAGCGATACGTTGGCGGCGGAAATTCTTGCCAAGCTCTGTCCGGAGCGTAAGGTAGTGCAGATATCGGCGCGGGCAATTTTGACCGGTGGCGGCAATATTCACTGCATTACACAGCAAATTCCGAAGGGAGTGTGCTTATGAGCAAGGTAAAGGTGGCAGCAGTGCAGATGCGCTGTGCGCCGACCGTAGAAGAAAATTTGCAGCACGCTGAAGCGCTGGTGCGCGAAGCTACAGCGAACGGTGCGCAGATTATTCTGTTGCCGGAGTTGTGGGAGCGTCCGTATTTCTGCCAGCAGCGTCGCTATGATTTCTATCAGTATGCACTGCCTACGGAAGAAAATCCTGCGGTGCGGATGGGCAAGCGTTTAGCGAAGGAGCTGAATATCGTTCTGCCTATCAGCTTCTTTGAGCGTGATGTCAATGAATTATATAATTCCATCGCCTGCATTGATGCTGACGGTGAGATTTTAGGCGTTTATCGCAAAACACATATTCCTGACGATCATTTTTATCAGGAAAAATTTTACTTTAAACCGGGTAACAGCGGTTTTACGGTTTTCAATACCAAGTATGGCCGTGTCGGTATCGGTATCTGCTGGGATCAGTGGTTCCCTGAGACAGCACGCTGCCTGGCGCTGAACGGAGCAGAGCTTTTGTTTTATCCTACGGCGATTGGCTCCGAGCCTATCTTAGACTGCGACAGCATGCCGCATTGGCGCCGTGTTATGCAAGGACATAGTGCAGCTAATCTGATGCCTGTGGTAGCCGCAAACCGCATCGGTTTGGAAACTGTGGAGCCCTGCGAAGGCAATGCAGGCCAACAGTCCTCCTTGTTGTTCTACGGCTCTTCCTTCATGACCGACGGTACCGGTGCGCTTGTGCAGGACGCATCGCGTGATCAGGAAGAAATTCTTTATGCGGAGTATGATTTGGCAGCCTTGGCTGAGGACAGACTGAGCTGGGGCCTGTTCCGCGATCGCAGACCGGAATGCTACGGCAAAATTGCCGGTAAGTAAATATTGAAGCTATAATAAAAAATCACAATCGGTTATATATGTAACCGGTTGTGATTTTTGCTTTATCCGATATTGAGCTCGTGCTTGAGAGCATCCTGTAAAATTTTGGAGAAGTTCAGCTTTTTGGCAATCGCCGCATCATTTAACCATTTGGGGATGGTGAGAGTTTTTTTGACTGCTTTGGTAAAGTGCTCTTTGGCATATGCTTCTACATCAACAATTACTATATTAACAAAGGCTTCTGCGTAATCGCTATATTCTTCGTTAACGTCAATAGTGTTTAATTCAGATGGTTCCGGAACAGCTTCATTGCTGAGCTTTGCTTCGTAAAGAAAGCCGGCAAGGCAGTCTGTTGCCATTTTCATAGCATCTTGTAAATCCGTACCACAGGTTGCCAGGTGGTTAAGGTCTGGGAAAATTACGGTGTATTGTCCGTCTTTTTCTTTATAAAAGCACGCAGGATACATTGATAACATAAAATCACCCTTTCTGAAAATCTAAACCGGCTTGTTTGAAAATAGCTTTAACTGTGCCTATGGGAATATCTCCCTTATGGTTAGGAACAGTTACTTTATTAGACTGGCGTGGATGTACGTAATAAAAGTGGGAGCCTCTGGTCGAATATAATGTCCAACCGGATTTTTTCAGTAGCTTTTCCAGTTCTTTAAATTTCATGATATTGCTCCTTTCATAATTGTATCATTTAACACGTGTAAAAACAATACGTATTGATGATGCTATTAAAAAAGGAGTATTGCAGTTGGTACTACAATACTCCTAAGAGAACGACAACAGTATTAAATTTGTATGTTAGACTTATTATATCATAGAAAATATGGTTAGAGGTATATTTGCAAAAATTTCATAAGATGTTTGGATTAATGATGATAAAATTTTGAATATCTCATCTTCCCGCTTTATCATCAGGCAGATACATAATGGTTATGCTGTAAATAATGATGGTGCAGACTGCCAGACAGATAGCTATTATTGTGAACAGCTTCAGCCAGGGAATTTCCTGCTGCAGATATTTGCGGCAGTAGCGCCAGAAGCAGGTGATGGTGAAGATGTTGAAGATGCTGCCTAAAATGAGCATAGTCCAGACGCTTTTGGCGAGCGGCAGATAGGACAGGCTGAGATTAATTGCCGCAAGCACAGGCATAGCGGTCATGGTGTTATAGATTTTGCCGTCTGCTATGGCGAAGCTGGCAGTGAGCATTACGCTGCCTAAAATCAGCGGCAACAGTGAGGCGCAAAGCAGCTGTGTGTTGCCGGGATTATATTGCTGCAGCCTGCTGCGCCAGATAAAGCGCCCGAAAAGCTTATAGAGGATTAAGGCATAAAGTGTTATTAGAATGCCGCTGGCAAGTATATCCATGCCGCCGAAGCCGATGAAAGCAACAAGAAAATGAATTACAAAAAAGCCCAATGCCCCCAAAAAGAAGAAGAGCTGATTATAGAGCCAGTACCAAAAGGCTAATGGCAGAAAAGTACGCATGGCAAAACCTCCTTACATAATGTATTCAGCAAATGCTTGTTGATAGTTTAGTGCTCACTTTTATTATAATATGAGTGCGGTGAAAATGCTATGCTTTTGCTTCGTTGAGTAAAATTAGCTTGAATTTTTGCTGAGAATATAAAAAGTCCGATTCGTCTGTGCTGACAAATCGGACTTTCTTATTTGGCTGATTTTTTTAGGCTTTACAATTATTCCTCAACGTAGTTGTTGGCTTTATCATAAAGTTCAGCAACATCCTTGGAAGGACCGCCGCTGAGCAGGGAAACAATGACACCTGCTACAAGGCTGGCAAAAAAGCCGGGGATAATTTCGTAGATGCCGGTGGAGGCTGCCATAGTCAGGTACCAGCCGATATCGACAACAGCACCGACGATGATGCAGGCTACCGCACCCTGGAAGGTGAAGCCGCGCCAGAAAAGGCTGAGCATGATAGCAGAACCGAAGGCTGCACCGAATACGCCCCAGGCATTGGCAACAAGCTCCATAATGCTGCCTGCACGCGGAGAATCGGCAATAAGCAGAGCAACGAAGGAGATAACGAGTACGACGATGCGGCCTGCCCAAAGCATTTCCTTGTCACCGGACTGGTATTTACGGATTACAGGCTTATAAACGTCGCTGGCAAAGGCAGAAGCGGAAGCGAGCAGCTGACTGGAAGCAGTACTCATGGAAGCTGCCAATACGCCGGAGAGCAGGATACCGCTCATCAGAGCCGGGAAAATGCTGCGAACCATGGCGATGAATACCAGAGAGTTTTGGTTGATGTTTTCATCCATGCCCAGATACATACGGCCTACTACGCCTACCATGGTAGCGAAGAAGCAGATGAGGGCGGTCCAGCTGATAGCGATAACAGCGGATTTCTTCATTTCCTTTTGGGATTTGAGGGACATGAAGCGGATGATGATATGCGGCATACCGAAATAGCCCAGGCCCCAGCCGAAGCCGGAGATAATATCAGAGGTTTTGGCAACCGGATTCCAGTAATCGGGCGGAATGCCGGCAACTGCCTGCGGATTGATCAAGGATACTGCGAAGATAGGTGCAATAAGCAGAGAACCGAGAATCATCAGGCCTTGATAGAAGTCGGTCCAGCAAACAGCGGAGAAGCCGCCCAAGAAGGTGTAGCCGATGATGATAAAGGCTGCCACATACATTGTATAGGTCTGGTCGATACCGATAACAGTGTTGAACAGAGTACCGCAAGCCTTGATGCTGGAAGCGGAATAAATAGTGTAGGCAATAAGGAAAACGATTGCACAGATTACCTGCAGTACGTGGGACTTAGATAAAAAGCGGTTGCTGAGGTACTGTGGGATAGTGATAGCATCGTTTGCCACGATAGAAAAACGGCGCAGGCGCGGAGCCTGGAAAATCCAGCTTAAGGAATAGCCGGTGAGCAGGCCGATACTGATCCAGGCCTGACCGAGGCCGAGAGCGTAGATAGATGTCGGCAAGCCCATGAGCACCCAGGCGCTCATATCAGAAGCACCGGCAGAAAGAGCGGTTACCCACGGTCCCATCTGACGGCCGCCGAGAAAGTAGGTTTTTTCACCACCCTGACGATTTTTATAGAAGAACCAGATGCCGATTGATAGCATGAACAACAGGTAGATAATGAATACTACCATTTCTGTATAATTCACAAACACCCCTCCAAAATTTAAGAATAGATAACATTATTATACACTTAATCTTTGTGCTACTGCAAGCAAATAATAAAAATAAAGTGCTTAATCTGCGGCGGACAGTGTTTTGAGGACTAATCCGAACACTGCTTGCTGCTGATTAAGCACTGAAAGTTTACCATGTGAAATATGTATAAGCTGTAAAGAGAGTCAGAATGATGATTTCGCAAAGCAGGACCGGCTTAAGCGTTTTGAAAAAGTTGGCTTTAAAATAATCGACGGTGATAACAAGACACATATGCGTCGGTGTGAGCATCTGTCCGGCAATACCGAAGGCCATGGCAACGCCGGCCAGGTTCAGGCTGCCTGTCTGCATAGCGGCGACAATGGGCATAACGATGGCCACGTGTCCTTGCGACATACCTGTAAGCACGCCGATGATGAAGCTGACGCAGGCGATGATAACAGGCACCGGCAGTGGAGAGCTTTGGAAGGCTGCGACGATTTCCTGCAGCACGTGGGTGACGGTCAAAATCTGAATGAAGTAGAGGATGCAGAGCACATTGAGAAACATTTTGATGTCCAGCGCACCGATAACAACATCCTTGAGGCCAATCTCGCGCTTAGTAAAGCGCAGAACCAGAAACAGGCAGGCTGTGACCAGGCCCATGCCGGCGGAGGCATTAAAGCCGCAGAATACTACGAGAATAAAGGTGATAATGACAGGTGAAAGCGCCAGCCATAAATCCTGCATACCCTGACTGTCATTGGCAATTGCTTCAGTACGGCTGCTGTCCGCTTTGATGGGGCGGATGAGAACAAACCAGCCTGCGGAGAAGGCCAGTACGGTAAGCCAGGCCAGATGCAGGATGAATTCACTGTAGCTGACACCGGCAATGTTGCAGGCCATTATCATACCGGGGATAATCGGGCTGGAAAATTCAAAGATATGGCGGAACCAGAAATTGATGGCAGCTTTATGCTCCTGTTCGATAGGCAGATTTTTGCTGGCTTCCTCTACAATAGGTGCAGAAAAGCGCGCTCCGCCCAATGACGGCAGCAGTCCTAAGAAGGCAGGCATCACGGCCAGGGTTACCTTAGCGCTGGAAAAGATGCGTTGCAGCGCCTGCACCATACCGGCCAGTGCACCGCTGGTGCGCAGCTCGATTTCCAGGCACATGACAAAATAGAGGGCAAAAAGAATATCATAGGTGCGCGGCATTGTTAAGGTTTCGCGTAATGCCTGCACCAGATACGGCAGCTCCGGTGCTTTCATCAGCCAGATAAAAATACCGCTGGTGAGCATACAGGGTCCGATGGGAATGTGACGACGCAGCATGAGGATAATCATGAGCATGGCGATTGTAAGCAGAAGAAATATATTCATAAACAGTTTTTCCTTTCGGTTGCGTAATTGTTGGCAAGTACCAAGTAATTGCTGATGATGTTTATTTATTATACACCCTGCTACAAAAAAATCATAATAAAACTGTAAAAAATCTTAGTATAGGATGCAAATAATGCTATAATGTAAGCAGAGATACAGAAACGGAGGTCAGATTATGCAGATAGAAAGATTAAGGCTGAAGAATTTCCGTTGTTACGATGAGCTTGATATTGATTTTGAACCTAGGCTGACAGTTATTGTAGGTGAAAACGGCAAGGGCAAGACGGCGATTTTTGATGCGCTGGCAATTGCTCTGGAGCCCTATCTGCGCAGCTTTGATGCCAGTGGCCGGCAAATTACTCCCCAGGATGTGCGACGTGTGCCTGTTTATAAAAAGGATATGCGTCATATTGATGGTATGGAATGCCATTATCCGGTAGAAATTAAGCTGGAGGGTGAGGTTTACGGCAAAAAGCTTACCTGTACCCGCCGCCTGCTGGAGGGTAATGTGCCTGAGGATGATGCTGATGAGCTGTGCGAACGTGGATGTGCATTGGCACACGATGCCAAGGAGAACGGCAACAGGCTGCTGCCGGTGCTGGCCTATTACGGTACTCAGCGCATTTGGGTAGACAGCAAGCTGATGACAAATTTTCATAAATCGCTGATGGAACGCAATGTAGGCTACGAGGAATGTCTGGAGCCGTCTTCTTCCTACAGCACCTTCGGGAAATGGTTTGAGTACGTTACCAAGTGTGCGCAGTCAGAGCAGCAGTACAGCGCAGAGGTGAAGCGTAATGTGATGCTGAAGAATGCTATTCAGAACGCTGTAGACGTGTGTCTGGAAAGTACCGGCCTGCGTGATTTGTACTATAATTATCGCCTGAAATGCTTTGTTGTTAGCCATCCCGATATGGGTGAAATGGTGGTAGATGAATTGAGCGACGGCTTCCGCAGTATTATCAGCATGGTGGCTGACCTGGCCTATCGCATGGCGCGTCTGAATCCGCAGCTGCGTGAGGATGCGGTAACCAAGACTCCGGGGCTTGTATTGATTGATGAGGTAGAAATGCATCTGCACCCGCTGTGGCAGCAGACGGTACTGCTGGATTTGCAGAAAACCTTCCCGATGGTACAGTTTGTAGTGACTACGCATAGTGCGCAGGTGCTTAGCAGCGTGCCGGCCGAGAGCATACGTGTATTGGCCTGGGGCAAGCAGTTCGAAGGCGTGCGCCACGTAGATTTTTCCTTAGGTGCCAACAGCTATCAGCTGCTGCAGGATATTCAGAATGTGAGCCCACGTCCGCAAACCCTGCCGATTGTGCAGGATTTAAAGCGTTATCTGCAGCTGGTGAGCGAGGATGCCTGGGATACGCCGGAGGCGCTGGAGCTGCGCAAAAAGCTGGATAAATGGTCCAAGGGCAAGGAGCCTGCTCTGCTGCGTGCGGATATGGATATCCGTATGCGTCAGTTCCGCAGGAGGCGCTCATGAAACGTGTTTATAAAAGCAAGGAAGAACCGGAGCTTCTCAGGCAGTACCGTCTGCATAATCCCGATGAAACCTGGGAGCATTTCCGCCGTCGCTGCCGCAAGGGCTATAAACAGGTGCGGGAAGCAATTTTGCGTGACCAGCACGGCCTTTGCGCCTACTGCGAGGTCGGTATTAAGCTGGCGGAGGAGGAAGGCGAGGTTGATGACTTCCGCGTGGAGCATTTTTATCCGAAAAACGCCACGCAGGAGCATGGGCACAACTATCATCTGGATTGGCGCAATCTGTTGGGCGTGTGCCACGGCGGCAGTCAGCCCTATGTGCCTGATCCCGAGTGGCGCTATTCCAGTCAGAAGCGTGACCGTAGCTGCGATGTGCCTAAGGGTGGGCGTGAAATTACAAACTATATCCTCAATCCGCTGAAGATTCCCGGCAAAATCCGTCTGTTCCGTTATGCGGAGCATAGCGGGCGGATGTATGTAGACGAAGATACCTGCCCCAAAGATTTGCAGGGTAAGGCGCGCAGCACTATCCGCGAGCTGAATCTGAATGCGCCGCGGCTGATGCGCATGCGCCGTGAGGTAATTCATACGTTGGAGGACCAGATCAGTGATGAGCTTAGCAAGGGCCGTGAGCTGGATGAAGTGTTGGAAATGCTGGCAACTATCTGTCTGGTGCCTGATTATAATGGTGTGACGCTGCCGTTCTTTTCTGTTATCCGTTGGTATCTGGGCGAAGCAGCGGAAGAAGTTATCCGTTCGAGCGGAGCAAAGCTGTAGCGTTCAAATCCTGTCTGCGATGCAGGCAGGATTTTTTTCGTCCATGAAGAATAATATAAAATGGTTCTTGAAGCATGAAATTTTGATAAATACACTATAAAAAAGGAGAATAGACAAATGCAAGTTACGAACAAGGCTTTTAAGGCCTACGATGTACGCGGCGTTTACCCCACAGAAGTTAACGAGGAAATGGCTTACCGTATGGGACGCATTTTTTCGGCAATGTTCGCTGCGGAAACTGTTGTTGTCGGACATGATATCCGCCTGAGCGGCAGAGCATTGGTGGATGCACTGACGGAGGGCTTGCGCCATGGCGGCACCAAGGTTATTGATATCGGCCAGTGTGGTACAGAAATGATTTATTTTGCTACCGCGCATCTGAAAGCAGATGGCGGTATTATGGTTACTGCCAGCCATAATCCCAAGGAATATAACGGCATGAAGCTGGTACGCCGTGATGCGCGTCCTGTTTCCAGTGATACTGGCCTGAAGGAAATCGGAGAGATGGTTGCCACAAGCAAAGAGTTCGTGCATAAGGTGGTAACAGGCAAGACCATGGGTGCTGTGGAGCATATGGATATTATGCCTGCTTATATTGAGCATTTACTGACTTACGTTGATACGAGTGTGCTCAAACCGATGAAGATTGTTGCTAACCCTGGCAATGGTGGTGCTGGCCCGATTTTGAAGGAGCTGGCTAAGCATTTGCCGTTTGAGTTTATTACGCTGAACGAAACGCCTGACGGCACCTTCCCAAATGGTGTGCCTAACCCGCTGCTGCTGCCAAATCGTGAGGCTACGGCCAAGGTTGTGCGCGAGAGTGGTGCTGATCTGGGTATTGCCTGGGATGGTGATTTCGACCGCTGCTTCCTTTTTGACGAGAAGGCAGATTTTATCGAAGGCTATTACATTGTCGGCCTGCTGGCGGAGGTTTTCCTGCACAAGGAGCCGGGTGCGAAGATTATGTTCGACCCGCGCCTGACCTGGAATACGGAAGCTATTTTGCAGCGTGATGGCGGTGTGCCTGTGCGCTGCAAGAGCGGCCATGCCTTTATGAAGGAATGCATGCGCAACAATGACGTGCTGTACGGCGGCGAGATGAGTGCGCATCATTATTTCCGCGATTTCTCCTGCTGTGACAGCGGCATGATTCCCTGGCTTTTGGTAACTGAGCTGATGTGCCGCAGCGGTAAAAAGCTCAGTGAGCTGGTAGGCGAGCGCGTTGATATGTATCCCTGCAGCGGTGAAATAAACCGCAAGGTTGCTGATTCCGCAGCAGTACTGGCAGAGCTGGGCAAAAAATATGCTGACGGCGAGCAGGATCACCTGGACGGCCTGAGCGTTGCTTATGATAACTGGCGCTTTAATGTGCGTGTATCCAATACGGAGCCTGTAATGCGCTTGAACGTAGAAACTAAGGGTGATAAGGAGCTGCTTGCTGCGAAGACAGCAGAATTATTGGAAGTTATTGGCGGCGAAGAAGCCTGATTTTATATGCTTCCCGTAAAGCATCGCTTGCTGAATCACCACGATTTATAAATTAAGTATATACAAGGAGATAAGATAAAATGTTTAAACCTGTACGCAAAGCTGTTATTCCGGCAGCAGGTTTGGGAACACGCTTCCTGCCTGCAACCAAAGCAACTCCGAAGGAGATGCTGCCTATTGTTGACAAACCGACCATTCAATATATTATCGAAGAAGCACTTGCTTCCGGCATTGAGGACATCCTGATTATTACCGGCCGCAGCAAGCGTGCCATTGAGGACCATTTCGATCGCAGCATTGAGCTGGAGCTGAATCTGGAGGCCAGCGGCAAGACCAAGGAGCTGGAGCTGGTACGCAAAATTTCCGATATTCGCATTCACTATATCCGCCAAAAGGAACCGCGCGGACTTGGTCACGCTATTTTGTGTGCTAAGCATTTTGTGGGCGATGAACCCTTTGCTGTACTGCTGGGTGATGATGTTGTTGACAGCCAGGTGCCTGCACTGAAGCAGCTGATTGATGTTTACGATAAAACTGGTGCCAGCGTTTTAGGTGTGCAGGAGGTGCCGCAGGAGAAGGTTTCTGCCTATGGCATTGTTGCCGGTGAACCGACTGATGAAGCACGCACCTGCAAGGTAAACGATATGGTAGAAAAGCCTGCGGTAGAGGAAGCACCCTCTCGTCTGGCGGTTTTGGGCCGTTATGTAATTACACCGGAAATTTTCCCGATTCTGGAGCAAACTCAGCCAGGCCGTGGCAATGAAATCCAGCTGACAGATGCACTTAAAGTGCTGGCTAAGAAGCAGCCGATGTATGCTTATGACTTTGTAGGCCGTCGCTATGACGTGGGTGATAAGCAGGGCTTCCTGGAGGCAACTGTAGAAATGGCGCTGAAGCGTCCTGAACTGCGTGACAAGTTCCTGACCTATCTGCAGGGAATCGTTGCAAAGGAGAGCAAATAATTAATGAATATTCTTGTTACCGGCGGAGCAGGTTATATTGGCTCCCATGTAGTGGAGGAGCTGCAAAAGAGCGGCTTTACTCCTATTGTTTATGATAATTTTTCTACCGGCCATGAGGCGGCAGTGCCTGACGAGGTACAGCTGGTAGAAGGCGATATCCATGATGTACGCTTTGCTAAGCACATTATGGAGCAGTTTAAAATTGATGCGGTGATTCATTTTGCTGCTAGCAGTCTGGTAGGTGAATCTATGACCGACCCGGCGAAATATTATTTTAATAATGTTGAAGGCAGCCTGCATCTTTTAGAGGCTATGCGTGGTGCCGGTGTGGACCGCATGGTATTTTCTTCTACCGCAGCTGTTTACGGTGAGCCGGAAGCAGTACCTATTACCGAGGACAGCCGTCTGGCACCGACCAACGTTTACGGCCGTACCAAGCTGGCGATTGAAGGCATGCTAGCGGATTATGACCATGCCTATGATATGCGTTATGTAGCTTTGCGTTATTTTAACGCTGCCGGTGCTTCTCCGACGCGCGATATCGGCGAGGACCACAGCCCGGAAAGCCATCTTATTCCGCTGATTCTGAAAACGGCGCAGGGCGTGCGCAAGCAGGTTTCTATCTTCGGTACCGATTATCCGACGGCTGATGGTACCTGTGTGCGTGATTATATTCATGTCTGCGATTTGGCGAAGGCACATGTGCTGGCGCTCAAGCATCTTTTGAACGGTGGCAGCAGCCGTGTGTATAATCTGGGCAGTGAAAACGGCTTCAGTGTACGCCAGATGATTGACAGCGCCAGAAAGGTTACCGGCGTTGACTTCCCCGTTGTGGAGGAGGCGCGTCGTGCCGGTGATCCCGCAGTGCTCATTGCTTCTTCGGCTAAAATTCGTGAGGAGCTGGGCTGGGAGCCGCAGCACAGCAGTGTAGATGAGGTTATCAGCACTGCGTGGAAGTGGCATAAGGGCCATCCGCATGGCTATTGCGGCTAAAAGTAAATAAGTGCATACTAAAAAACCGGTTTCCCTGGCGTTTAAGCCGATAGGTAAACCGGTTTTGTTGTATACGAAGAAAAGTTTTGCTGTGCAGGTTATTTGCGTTTGTTGAGGAACTTGCCGATGTCGAAATGCTTGCCTGCCAGCAGGCAGTCGATACGCGCGGTAACTACATCGTTATTGCTGAGCTGATGTGCTTTAATCAGCGAGCGGCGGATGGCAGGCGTGATAAATTCCTGTCCCCAGTCATCGACAATGCCGCAGGCGATGCCGCGCGGCAAATCGAAGATAGATTCCAGGGCAGCACAGATAATAGCATCGCTTTCCCCTGGATGTGTGTTGAGATAACGCAGCGGAACCAGCAGGTCATTTTGTTCTACGCAGTAGCGGGGCAGGTCTGATTCGATTTGACGCAGCACACGCTCGGAGCGCTGCTCGCCTTCGTAGGAAAGCAGGTACGGGAACAGCGGTGTTTCGTCCGGATGCGCCAGCCAAAAATCGAAAAGCCGCGGCCAAATGTCTATATCAAGCTCCACTGCCAGGTTGCACAGCTGGTAATCGAGCTTATCATCCTTGATTAAATTATTTTCTATTTCCGGCTGCCAGTCCTTGCGGTAGATGATTTTTTCGCAGGCGGCAATCTGTTCATGGCATTGATTAAGAGTGAGCTGCATATGGTTCTGCTCATCGCAAAGCTGCTGCAGCGCCGTAACGTAGCTGATTAAATCAAGTACATCCTCCGGTTTGCTGACATGTGCTTCCGCCTGTTCAATCAGACAGGTAAGCAGCTTGTTCAGATGGATATCGCTGATGTTGAATTGCTCTTCGATTACCTCTGCCGGGAAGTGGTTGAGCATAATCAGATAATTGCCCACGATGATGACAGCGCTTTTATACTGTGCGTAGTTAAGCGGCTGCGCCAGTTGTTCCTCTAAATGTGTTTCTCTGATGAATTTGACGGACAGCGGCGGATATTCTACGTCGATATCGGGACCGTTTTGCAGCAGCCAGAGGCGTTCCTCCTCATCACGGCAGTGGCAGTCGGTAATGCTGAAAACCTTGCCCCAGCCGCTGGTGCAGCGGATAAGCTCCCAGATAGCGTTTTGCGGGTTGAAATTAGTTACGCGGCAGGAATATAAAAAGGCGAAGGTAAATTCCTCGCAGTGTGCTATGCGCAGCAAATCCTGCCACAGCTCCGGCTCCTGCTGACAAATTTTTTCCATGCCGTACATGCCGAAAAGCAGCAGGGCGAATTTTACCTGCTCACGTCCGTCGGCGTTGTAGAAAAAGCGTCGCGCCAGGTCAAAGGCAACACTGTTGATATCATTCTGGTCTAAGGCTTCGATAAAGGGGTCGCAATATTCCGCAAAGGCCATGCCCTTCAGTTCATTGTACAGTTTGCTGCGCTGCTGGGTAGTAGGCTCGTTCAGATAAGCCTGCAGCAGCTTCAGCAGTACGCTGGCGGATTTGGGATTGGGCAGGTTGCCCATTGTATAGTGAAAGGCATCCTCGGAGCCGAGAGGACGGGGAATGGTGGCGTAGCGGTCATCGCACAGATTGGTAGCAGTAAAGCGGCCATGTTCGTCCAGATGGCTGTTTACGTATTGATAGATTTTCTGCTTCATGTGCTCACCTCGTAATAAAAATATGTCTTGCAGCAAATAATGCTGTTTTAAAAAAAGCAAAGAATAACTATATCATAACATAGAGGAAAAATAATGACCAGCAAAAAAAGTAAGGCTGCTGTAGCAGCGGAAATCCGCCACGGCAGCAGCCTTAAGTTTAAGCGTATGTAATTTACATTTGAGTTTTGATTTCCAAGAGGCAGTCGCCGCTTTCTACGCGTTCGCCTGCAGCTACATGGATAGCGCTGACGATGCCGGAAATCGGTGCCGAAAGCGTGGTTTCCATCTTCATAGCTTCGGTAACAATCAACGGAGTGCCCTTGGTAACGGACTGGCCTTTTTCTACCAGCACCTTGACAACGGAGCCGGAAAGAGAAGCGCCGATTTCACCCATGTTGCCTTTTTCGGCTTTTTTGCGGGTAACAGTGGTAGTCTTGGCGTTGCGGTCTTTGATTTCGATTTCACGCGGCAGGCCGTTGAACTCGAAGAATACGGTGCGCATACCGGCAGCGTTGGCTTCGGATATGTGGTCCAGCTTGATAACGAGCACTTTGCCTTGTTCAATTTCAACCTTGATAACCTCGCCCGGAGTCATGCCGAAGAAGAAGGTAGGAGTATCGAGAACGGATACATCGCCGAATTGGTTGTAACGGTTTACCCAGTCGGTGAATACCTTCGGATAGAGGCAGTAAGCGCTTACTGCTTCGTCCGTGGTAGGTGCTTCAAGCTCTTTGAGCTTAGCGCGTACATCCTCAAAATCTACCGGAGGCAGTACTGCGCCCGGACGCTCGCTGATAGGTGCGCGTCCTTTGAGCACCAGCTTCTGTAGCTTTTCGGGGAAGCCCTGATACGGAGTGCCGATGCGTCCTTCGAAGAATTCCACAACGGAGGCCGGGAAGTCCAGAATATCGCCCTTAGCATATACATCTTCTTCCGTCAGGTCGTTCTGCACCATGAAGAGTGCCATATCACCGACAACCTTGGAGGACGGAGTAACCTTGATTAAATCGCCGAACATCATGGATACGCGGTGATACATATCCTTGATTTCCTCCCAGCGATGGATGAGGCCCAGAGCCTGTGCCTGCTGTTTGAGGTTGGTGTATTGTCCGCCGGGCATTTCGTGTACGTAAACCTCGGGGTTGGGGAAGTTTTCGGTTCTGTCGGCTGCCTTGTAGTAGGGGCGCACGGTTTCCCAATAACGGGACAGCTCGTTCATAGCGTCTACATCAAGACGCGGTTGGCGCGGATGGCCACTGAGAGCGTAGTACAGGCTGCTGCCACTGGGTTGGGAGGTACCATTGCTCATAGCGCTCATAGCAGTATCTACGATATCAACGCCGGCATCAATTGCACGCGCATAGGTGTAGATAGCGTTGCCGCTGCCCTCATGGGTGTGCAGATGGATAGGTACGTTGACATAGGATTTGAGGCTGCTTACAAGGCGGTAAGCTGCTTCCGGCTTCAGCAGGCCGGCCATATCCTTGATGGCGATGATGTTGGCACCGGCTTTTTCCAGCTCCTTAGCCATATTGATGTAATAATGTAAATCGTATTTATCGCGGTTGGGGTCGAGAATATCACCGGTGTAGCACAGTGCTGCCTCTGCTACCTTGCCGCATTCGCGGACGGTGTCAATCGACAGGCGCATATTGTCCAGACCGTTGAGGCTGTCGAAGATACGGAAAACGTCGATACCGTTCTTGGCTGCCAGCTTGATGAACTGCTTAACAACATTATCCGGATAGCTGGTGTAGCCTACGGCGTTGGCACCGCGCAGCAGCATCTGGAAGAGAATGTTCGGAGCAGCCTGACGGAATTGTGCCAGACGCTGCCAAGGGCTTTCGTCGAGGAAGCGATAGGCTACGTCAAAGGTAGCGCCGCCCCAGCATTCAAAGGAGAAAAGTCCGGGAAGCTTGCCAGCGGTGTCGCGCATAACGCGCAGCATATCGGCAGTACGCAGACGGGTTGCGAAGAGAGACTGATGCGCATCACGGAAGGTGGTGTCGGTGAGCAGAACCTCCTGCTGTGCCAGTACCCATTCAGCCAGACCTTCAGGTCCGCGGGTATCCAGAACGTGCTTAGCACCCAACGCCAGAATGCCGTTGTAGGGTTTGGGCATATTCAGCGGTGCGAAGTTCGGCTTCGGCTGTACGCCGACGTTGGAATAGCCGTTGACGGTGATATCAGCAATATAGTTCAGCAGCTTATTACCACGGTCCAGTGTTTTTTCGAAGACGAACAGCTCCGGTGTATTGTCAACAAAGTCGGTTGTGTAATCGCCCTTGATGAAATGCGGGTTCTGCAGTACATTTTCCAAAAATTTGATATTAGTCTTAACGCCGCGGATACGGAATTCTTTTAAGCAGCGCAGCATCTTGGTAATTGCAATCTGGTGAGTGAGGCCCCAGGTGGTAGCCTTAACCAGCAGAGAATCGTAGTACGGAGTGATAACGGAGCCGGTGAAGGCATTGCCGCCGTCCAGACGGATGCCGAAGCCGCCGCCGCTGCGGTAGGTAATCAGCTTGCCGGTATCCGGCATAAAGTTGTTGGACGGGTCCTCGGTGGTAATACGGCATTGGATAGCATGGCCGATGGTTGTCAGCTCATCCTGCTGCGGCAGGGCGATTTCCGGGCCGTGCAGGTTGTAGCCCTCGGCAATTTTGATTTGTGTCTGTACAATGTCGATACCGGTAATCTGCTCGGTAACGGTGTGCTCAACCTGAATGCGGGGGTTAACCTCGATGAAGTAGAACTTGCCGTCGGGAGTAGCCAAAAATTCTACGGTGCCGGCGCTGATGTAATCAACATTTTTCATCAGCTTGACAGCAGCCTCGCAGATGGCTTTGCGCTGTTCTATAGGCAGAGCGAAGGCCGGAGCAATTTCAACCAGCTTCTGGTGGCGGCGCTGTACGGAGCAGTCGCGCTCAAACAGATGCATTAAATTGCCGTGGGTATCGCCGATAATCTGTACTTCAATGTGTTTCGGATTTTGCAGATATTTTTCCAGATATATTTCATCATTGCCAAAGGCTTTTTTAGCTTCGCTTTTAGCCATATCGTAGGCAGTTACAGCCTCTTCGGCGCTGTGAACAACGCGCATACCGCGGCCGCCGCCGCCGTTGACTGCTTTAATGATGATAGGATAGCCGCATTTTTCACCAAAGGCCAGTACCTCATCGAGGCTGTTTACTGTGCCCTTGCTGCCGGGAATCATGGGGATGCCTGCCAGCTCGGCCTGTTTACGGGCGTTGATTTTGTCGCCGAACATTACCAGGTGCTCCAGACGGGGGCCGATGAAAATCAGGCCTTCCTCAGCACAGCGGCGTGCTAAATTACTGTTTTCGGATAAAAAGCCATAACCGGGATGGATGGCATCTACGTCATGCTCCTTGGCTACGCGCAGAATGTCTTCGATATCAAGATAAGCGTCGGTCGGACTTTTGCCTTCGCCTACCATGTAGGCCTCGTCGGCTTTGTTGCGATGCAGGGACAGGGTGTCCTCCTTGGAATATATAGCAACAGTACGGATTCCTAATTCGTTGCAGGCGCGGAAAACGCGGATGGCGATTTCGCCGCGGTTAGCAACTAAAACTGTATTAATTTTAGGCATAAGTTTGACCTCCTTAGATAGTTACATGCTAATTGTATAGAAAACGGCATGTAAATTCAAGGGATAGGACGCATGTATACAAGTATTCTTGCAGGGGACGAGGAGAGTGTGATTTTTTAACACTTTTTGTGTTGACGATACAATCAGCTTCACATTTTTTTCGTTTGTTTATTGCTATAAATAGGTATACAATAATACTTATAAAGCATAGCGAGGAGATGAAATGATGAACGATAACAATGATAAAAAACGGCCATTGACGTATTATTATATGCTGATGCTGGTTTTGATTCTGGTATTCAATTCCGTAATTATGCCAATGTTCTTCAACCCGAAAATGAAGGAGGTTTCCTATAATAATTTTCTTCAGATGGTGGATGAAGGCAAGGTATCTAAGGTAGAAATTACCGATAAGCGTCTGGCTGCGGTTGATAAGAACAACGAAAAGGAAATTTATGTTACCGGCAGGGTGGAGGACCCGGAGCTGGCCAACCGCCTGATGAAGAGTAAGGTAGAATTTACGCAGGTTGTGCCTAAGGAACAAAGTCCGCTTGTAACCTTTTTCACCAATTGGGTACTGCCGATTCTGATTTTCTTTGGACTTGGACAGCTGTTTATGTACTTTATGGGCAAGCGCATGGGCGGCAACGCCATGAGCTTCGGCAAGAGTAATGCCAAGGTCTATGTGGAAGCGCAGACTGGCAAAAGCTTTGCCGATGTAGCAGGTCAGGACGAGGCTAAGGAAGCACTGATGGAGCTGGTTGATTTTCTCCATAATCCCGGCAAGTACAAGGATATCGGTGCCAACATGCCGAAGGGTGCATTGCTAGTAGGCCCTCCCGGTACGGGTAAAACCTTGCTGGCGCGTGCGGTAGCAGGCGAAGCCAAGGTGCCGTTCTTCAGCATCAGCGGCAGTGAATTTGTAGAAATGTTCGTCGGCATGGGCGCTGCCCGTGTGCGCGATTTGTTCAAGCAGGCGCAGGAAAAGGCACCTTGCATAGTATTTATCGATGAAATCGATGCTATCGGTAAACGCCGTGATAACGGCCAGTTCGGCGGCAATGATGAACGCGAGCAGACCTTGAACCAGTTGCTTAGTGAAATGGACGGCTTTGACGGCAGCAAGGGCGTAGTCATCTTGGCAGCTACCAACCGTCCGGAATCTCTGGATAAGGCGCTGCTGCGTCCGGGACGTTTTGACCGCCGTATTCCTGTTGAGCTGCCTGATCTTAAGGGCCGTGAGGCTATCCTGAAGGTTCATGCACGTAACGTGCGTATGGCAGACAATATCGACTATGGCACGTTGGCGCGGGCAACAGCCGGAGCCAGCGGTGCAGAGCTTGCCAATATTATCAATGAGGGTGCTTTGCGTGCCGTAAAAATGCATCGTAACGTGGTGGAGCAGGAAGATTTGGAGGAATCCATTGAAACCGTTATCGCCGGGTATCAGCGTAAGGGTGCGGTAATTTCTCCCGCAGAGAAAAAGGTTATTGCCTACCACGAAATTGGCCATGCACTTGTTGCTGCTATGCAGAAGCACAGTGCTCCGGTGCATAAGATTACTATTATTCCGCGTACTAACGGCGCTTTAGGCTACACCATGCAAATCAGCGAAAATGACAGCGTGCTGATGACCAAGGAAGAGCTGTTCAACAAGATTGTAACCATGACTGGCGGCCGCAGTGCTGAGGAGGTTGTTTTCGGCAGCATTACCAGCGGCGCTTCCAATGATATCGAGCAGGCAACCAAGCTGGCACGCAGCATGGTAACGCGTCTGGGTATGACGGAAGAATTTGATATGATGGCTACCGAGGTTGTGGCCAACCGTTATCTGGGCGGTGACGCTGCCCTGCAGTGCAGTGAAACTACAGCCGGCAAGATTGATGCCAAGGTTTTGGCGTTGATTAAGGAGGCTCACGCAAAGGCACGCACGATTTTGCAGGACAACAGAGATAAGCTGGATGTACTGGCACAGTACCTGCTGGAGAAGGAAACTATTACCGGCGAGCAGTTTATGGCTTTGCTGCAGCAGGAGCAGGCTAAGGAAGCTGCCGGCGAGAACAAGCCGGAAGTATAAAATAAGTGCAAGCTTAAACGCAGTTACGTATTCCGTAAAACGGCAACGTGACTGCGTTGTTTTTTTTGCACGCAGCGGTAATCGTGAAAAAAAATAAAAAAATTAAAATTAGCTATTGCTAACTGTAAAAATATGCGCTACAATAATCGTGAAGTTAGTGATGGCTAACCAATGTATATCGTCCCTTCCTGATTTTGCATTGCAGCCTTGACCTTTGACCTTGACAATTTCCTTAAGTGCATTGGTTAGCTCCTCTACTTTTAAACAAGCTGCTATTTGCTTTTTAAGCAAATTCATATTTTCTCCTCCAAAAACAGACAGAACGCTGAAAATCCGTTAGGCAAGCGGGTTTCGGCGTTCTGTTTTGTTGTGTTGGTACACTTTTGGTACACTTTTATATTTTGTCCAGCATTGCAGCAAGTGCATTATCTTGATTTTGATATAAGTGCCCGTAGGTGTTCAGCGTGGTTTTTATATCATCGTGCCCCAGGCGCTCCGATACTGCTTTAATGTTAGCGCCGTTGTTAATCAGTAAACTAGCGTGACTGTGGCGCAGGTCATGCACTCTTATTATTTTTATACCAGCGCCAATAGCTGCCAGCTTCATAACATAGGCAAGGCGGTTTCTGTTCAAGCCAATAAAAATAGTATCCTGCTTCTGTGGTTCGTACAGTGTCGCTATATAGGCGTTTAGCACGGCACTAGCCTTGCAAGGAATAGTGACTGTTCGCCTTGACTTTGGTGTCTTTGGTGGCGCTATTATATAGCCTGTGGCTGTGCGTGACAGTGTTTTAGTTACTGTTATGGTGTTGGCGCTGCCGTCATAGTCCGCCATTGTCAGCGCCAATAATTCGCCAACACGCAAGCCACTATAAAAAAGCACTGTCAAGGCTGTTTTGTCCTGCAATGCCTGTACCTGTTCAATAGCTTTGTCAAATTCTTCTAGCGTCCAATAGCTGGCGCTATCTGCCTTGCGTGCTCCAATACCTCCGGCAATGCAGGCTACGTTCTTTGAAAGGCCGTAATACTTTACGGCGAAATTAAAAATTGCTGAAAGCTGGCTGTGAATCCTGCGGCAAGAAGTAGGCTTGTACTTTGTCAGCAGTTCATTTTGCCATTGCCGGACGTGCGCTGGCGTTATACTGCCTATATTGTCGAATCTCTGAAAAAACGGCAGTATGGAATGCTGAAAAAGTGAATCTTTACTGATCACTGTGCTTTCTTTCAGCCTTGCCCGGCAATCAGCTATATATAATTCGTACAAGGCTTTAAAGCTCATGCAGCTTGCGCCGTACTGCTGGTTCAGAAAATCCCTTTCGGCTGCTTTGGCATCCCTAGCGAATTTAAAGCCACACTTTTTTTTGCGCCGTCGCTCTCCCTGCCAATCTTTGTAGTAACAAGAAAAATAGTATTTTCCTGTGGTCTTGTCTTGATATACTGCCATAATAGTTCAGCTCCCTTGCGTATAACTCTAATAGTTTAGCTTTTGCCCCGTAGCGCCGTTTTTATTCTTTGCAGGTGTAATCATATAGGCTTGCAATTTTAAAGCGCTCTAAAGCGAAATTCCGCTCCGCATAGACAAAATAAAAATTTTCTCGATGTTCCCTCGATGTTCGTTTTTTCCGTGTCCTTTGGTAATGGAATTTTCGGCGCTGCTATTGCAGTTATCACCGCTTTATCACCGCTAAATTGAGTTTATCACCGTGCTTTCACCGTGTAATTGAATTTATAGGCGCTCTTTCGGCGCTAATGGTAGTATGGGTAGTAGCATGGGTAGTATCTGAAAGCCTTGCCCCGTCTAGGTTTCGGGAAAAAAACTACCCAAACTACCCATACTACCCTAAAATTAGAGAGATATATATAATTATTAAAATAAGCGCAATCGTGTTTTGTGATATACGCTTTTTTTATTTTTTCATACGTATATATTTTTTATGTTAGTATTGGTAGTATTGGTAGTATGAACGATTGAAAGCCTTGCCCCGTCTAGGTTTCAAGATTTTCTCCATACTACCATCCATACTACCCATACTACCCTAAAGCACTTTTTTGAAGTGAATTGATGAAAAGCTTTCGCTGCTTATATGCTCTCTGTGCGTCCAGCGCCCGTCTGAACGTGCCATGATATAGCCTTTGCTTTTCCAGGTATCAACCATGGAATTAAGACTGTATCCGTTTTTAGCAAGTTCATTTTCAAGGCGTGTTTTATTAATAGCTATATAGTTATTAGTGATTTTGCCCCAGCAAGCGCCTGCAGCTGGCTTGTAATAACATTCCTTGCCGTCGCTGTTCTGCGTTTTCCGTGCGAAATAGTCCCCGTTCTCTGCTATAACGTCCATAATATAGCGGTAGGCACGTTCGGAGCTGTCTATTTCTGCAAGGCTCTTTGCAATTCCGGCAAGCTGCTTCAAGTCTAATACCTGCAGTTTGTCTTTGAAAATACATTCATCGGCGTATGCATCAGCCAGCGCAATAAGTGCAAGTGCAGCGCACTGTTTAGCGCTGCTGCCACTAATTTCAAGCAAGACGCTCTGCAGGTCTTGAAATTCCTGCTGCAGCGTTTCGGCTGGTTTGCTGGCGATATGCTCAATAAAAGCACGTCCGGCGCTGCCGTAATGGGAATCTATGAAGTTTACTACTGCATTGCCGTTGCTTACTATCTGCTCTTTGCACTGCAGTTCTATTACCCTGTTTTTAGTACCGCCGCCACTGTTACTCTGTGTTATGGGTTCTTCACCTGTAAAGATAAAGCAGTTGTTCCAGGTCTTTTGTTCTTTCAGTATGCTTTGCTGTGTAAGCCTTGCCCGGTCTTTGCCCTCTGTGAGCTGCATTATAATCTTGTCATAGTTTTGGAAATTGGTGTCAATTTTGATTGTCTGCAGTTCGTCCGCCAGCAACGGCAAGTCATGCAGTAATGCAGCAGTGCCCATTAGTGCATTTGTTGTGCCGTTGAGAGTCAGCATATATTTTTCCGGGTTTCCCCAAACGCTGGCAGCTACTTTTAATGCTACTGTTTTTCCTGTACCGGTTCCGCCCCATAAATGCAGGACGAACGGCAGTGCCTTAACCTTGCTGATCAGCACGCTAGCGAATGCAGCAGCTAGTACAATTTGCAGGTATAGGCTCTGTTTCCGTAACGGCGCTATATATTCCGCCCATTCTTCAAGCGTGCCTTTGCTGTGTACCGCCCTAGCAAGTTCAGCGCCTTGTCCGTCATTGTCCAGCGTCAACGCTTCAGCATACGGAACAAAAATGCTGTCTACCCAGCCTAAGCGCTCTACAGATTGGATAATAGGGATAGTTTCGGCATTGTTTGCAAGGCAAGTGCCTAAGTAGGTGACAAGCGCTGCTGATGTGTCGCTGTTAACGAAAATTCCCTTGTCTGCAAGCTCTATGATTTTGTTTTTGTTGCTTATTGTGGAACGTGGGAAAACGCACTTGCTCCACTGTGACTTTGTCCGGCGGAATGCAAGCTGTACTTTTTCGGTGTCGGTTTCAATGTTACGCAGGACGGCAGCGGGCATAATGGGCATTTTGCAGGCGTAATCCTTTTTCACTATATCGCCCTGCTGCTTCAAGCGGTATATGCCTGCATCGTTTGCTATCCATTCCCCGCACGCCAGCGTCAACGGCTGCCCGGTAAAGCTGGTTTCATGTTCCTTGCTGTTGGTCGGTGTAGCGCTGTCTGCTTGATAAGCTTTCCACGCCTGCCCGAATCTTCTTGCAATGCGTAATGTCCGGGCACGATGTTCAAGCATTGTTAGTGTTTTTATTCTGTCCGTTCTGTTCTGCATCAATAGTTGCTTAAAAATTTTCGAGCCTAGCAGCGCTGCCACGTCCAAACTATCAATATAGCTTTGTGTAAGTTCCTGTTCCCACTCATAGCCTGTTATCGCTTCAACTTTTCCTCCTGCTGCGAAATAGTCCGCTATATCGCCCTTTTTGGGGCATTTTTTCCAAATATCCGGCAAGGCTAGTATTTTGCAGGCGTATTCTTTGAAAGCTGCAGCATAGGCAGCGCCCTTTTCGTCATTGTCCGGAATAATGATTTTTAACTTGAATTTTTCAAGCGCTGCTTTGTCGGTAGCAGTGAATTTTATTTCTTTCTGTGCCCCGGTTCTGCTGGTAGTTGCAAGCAAGCCATGCTGCAGCATACTATCAACGCACTTTTCACCCTCTACAACGTAAAGCGGGGTTTCCGGCGTTGCTTCTGCCAGCTTGTCAAGGTTATACAGTATAACGGCATCAGCAGGCATTTTATATTGCTTCTTGCCGTCTGCGTCTGTATATTCAAACGTGAATTGCTTGTGTCCGTCTGCCCACTTGCGGCGGCGCTTGCGGAATTGTTCTTTACCATTCGGCAGACGGTAAATGTGGTAATAATCTTCGGTGGGTGCTGCAGTCTTATAGTTGATCTGTTCCGGTTCTTCGTGCTTTGCTCCCAAACGGCGAAATTCCTTAAACAGTTCTGTTCCGCTGGCGTTGCATTTTTGGCAATGCAGCAACAGTTTTTCCCCGTCCTGCTTAATATATAAGTGTTCGGGTTTACCGCATAATGGGCACGTTGCAACAGTTTCAGCGCCTTTCTGCTTTACGCCTTGTAAGTATGGTCTAATATCTTCAAGCATTAATTTTCCCATTCTACCCTCCATATAGAAAAAATTAAAAAGCCTTGCTGCCACTATAGAAAGTTGCAACAAGGCTGCTTTTCTGCTATAATTTTAGTTGAAAATTATTCTGTGCAAGCCTGTTGACGTGTGGCAGCGTCGGCAGGCTCTTTTTCTTTTTGTGCTTCTTTCTGCCAATACTTAGCCATTTTAAAAATCAGCTTTTTGTCTTCAGCGCCAATCATTCGCCACGCCTGCAGCAGTTCCAGCTCCTGTCCTGTTATGTTTTGGGGCGTTGGCAGCTTTCCGGCTGTAGCTTTTTGGCGCTGGCGCTTGCGTTCGTGGCGTACACCTGCGACATATCCGGCAGCGGCTGCAGCTGATTGATGCGCAAGCAAGGACATTTCCCCCCACCTGCAGGGTTTTACACTTTTGCCTATTTCATGCAAGCGGCATAATGCGGAATAGGTGACTTCATCGGCTAATTTTACCGCCAGCGACGGCGGCGGCAGTTCATTAGTATCTATCATGTTATTTGCTCCTCTCTGTGCGGTTCGTAGAATCGTTTTTCAGCGCCTTGTTCTTGCCATGCATAAGATTATGCCTGTTGCCCCTTTTCGTGCGCTCTGTGGGGCATCCGTGGCGCTGTGGCTGTGCTTTGCTGTTGGTAGCAGCAAGGCTTTTTCGGTCGGTAGCTCTTGGTGGCGGGTAGGTGGTGTATTGGTAGCGGTTTCCGGCGCTGGTAACATCCGGTAACTATTATTTTTTCGCTTTGCGTTCTTGCGCTCTTTCAAGGCGTTCTTTCCGCCGTCTTGCTTCTCGTGAATTAATGTCAAGGCATTCAGCAGGTAAATGCCCTGTATTTGCACGCAGTCTTTTTTTGCGTGCCGGGGAAAATATAAATATTTTTCTTTCTCCTTATGCGACAACGTCAACTACTTGACGGAAATAGCGCTCGTTAATGCGTCCTGCCATTACAAACTTACCTTGCTCTTTCAGTTTGTTGTTCCACTCTCTAATCAGCTTATAAGCCATGCTTTGAGAGATGTTAAGCGCTTCTGCCACGTCTTGCGCTGTTAAATAGATTGTTTTGTTTTCCATGTTTTTCTCCATTCCTCGTATTCATTCCATAAGTCAAGTTCTTCTATAAGCAGTTCCAGCGCTTTAACTGCCCCGCTCTGATATGCAAGGTGTGTTTTGTTCTGCCTGTTCCGCAAAAAGCTCTGCTGCAGGCTGAACAAACGCAAGGCGGTCTGCTGAAATATCTGCTCTTTGATTTGTTCCGCTTCACTCATTCTTAACGTCCCAGCGCTGCAAACTTTGCTGCTGCATTGGTCGCAACGAAAATGATCATCGCCAGCAGATAAACATAAAAGGCTGCTTTCGCATAATTGAAGCGCTTGACTGTTCTTGTAGTTCTCATTGTTTTACACCTCGTTTCGTATTTGTGTTAGGCTACAATTTCTGCAGGTGTGCAGTCTAAAGCGCTTGCGATTTTACCTACAGTAACGGGTTTAATCGGCTGCCCTTTCTGAATACGCTTTATAACTGCCTGGCTAATATGCGCCTGTTCTAACAGTTCGCCTTGTGTAATCGCCTTGGTTGCCATGAGCAGCGCCAGTGCTGTCGGGTTGATTGTCAGCAACATTGTTTTCACCTCACTTTATAGCTTTTTATCTATATGGCTGATACCTATATAGATAGCATACTACCAAATTAGCTATATGTCAACTAATTAGATAGCAAAAAATCGCTTTGCGTGGTATTATATATCTATAAAGATAGCAGGGGTGTTATTATGAAATTTAGGGAATGTTTAAAAAAAGCACGTGAAAATGCTGGTTTAACTCAACGCCAACTAGCAGAAAAATTGAATGTTCCGGCGTCAATGATTGGACGTTATGAAAGTAGCGATACAGAACCTAAAGTCGACTTATTACAACGAATTTGCGACGTTCTGAATATAACGCCTAACCAGCTTTTAAATTATGAAAGCAATAACAAGGAATATTTCTTTTCGTTACTGCGTCAATGTAATATTAGTGTTCAGGCTGGCGAATTTTTAGAACAAACATTAAAAGCAGCAGTGACGGGAAAAGGTGAATTGATACAAGGCTATATTTTCACCCATATTCCAACGGGTGTAACATTGCATATAGAAGAAAGCAATATACAATCTTTTATTGAAAAAATTTTGAATGACGCACGGGAAAAGAATAAAAGCTCATTTTCCCAGGCTTTGACAAGTGCAATGAATTTTGAATTTTTTTCTGCCTACGCTTACAGTATCAGTGAAGCGTTAGAAGCAACGCAACAAGAATTGCAGGAAATCCAGGAAAGCAAGGATATTTCCAAACTTCAGCAAACGCAAGAAAGACTGCGTTATATAATTGCACTTGATAAAAAAATCAGAAGTGATGAAGCATTTAGGGAAAAACTAGGCATCATCTATGACTAAGCAGTTCGGCAAGCTGGTGAAAGCCTTGCCAATAGTGCCAGCGCAAGCGAACGGCAGGACGCTAAGAAATTATCATAATCCATATTATCGGACGTAAAATATTATTTTTTGAGTTTATCCACGTTATATGCTGTTTAAATATGCAGATTTTCTTGTATATTCTGCATAAGGTTACATAGTTTCTACACGCTTGTTTATTTTGATTTACTGTATATTAGTTGTATATGTAAACGTATTTTTATTTTAGCCTTGCATAATCTGCTTGCTATGATATAATAACTACAGTTACATTCTAATAGTTCAGATGAATTGTAAACTGAAAAGGCTGCCTGTGTTGCGCATCAGCTCTGACGCATAGCAGGCAGTCTTTTTTTGGTGTAATTTTGGTACACTTTTACAAATAAGCTATATTTCCTTGTGTGTTTTGAAGTATATAAGGCTGTTATAGCTACTATATATAGTATGTATAGCTGAAAACATTGAAATTTCAATTCTCCTCCAAAAACAGACAGAACGCTGAAAATCCGTTAGGCAAGCGGGTTTCGGCGTTCTGTTTTGTTATAGGCGCAACACTTCTGCAACACTTTTATATATTTTTTTGTTGCGACAGAGCATATTTCCCTAAGTGTAATTTTATTATGCAATTGAGGCTGTATTGCAGATTTTTATTTGCCAAAAAACAGCTTCGGCGTTATAATAATTTATTACTATTGTTTTATTTTGAGGTGGAATTTTATGAAAAACTGGAAGCTTATTCTGGCTATCCTCACGGCTAATGTCGTATTGATGGCTGCAGGCTATACTATGCTTATTCCCTTTTTGCCGATGTATCTGATGAACGAACTGGGAGTAAGTGCCGATGATGTAAAAATGTGGAACGGTGCGATTTTTTCTATAACCTTTCTGATTGGCGGTATTATGGCGCCCATCTGGGGCAAAATGGCTGATACGCGCGGCAAAAAGATGATGGCGGTGCGTGCGGGTGCAGGCCTGGCGCTGTCATACTTTTTGGGCGGCATTGTAACTACGCCGGAGCAGATGTTTGGCGTGCGTGTGCTGCAGGGCTTTGCTGCAGGACTCTGGAGCGCATGCCTGGCGATTGCTACCAGCCTGGTGCCGATGGAAAAGCTGGGCGTGAGCTTGGGCATTATGCAGGCAGGACTGACCTGCGGCAATGTCATCGGTCCGTTGGTAGGCGGTTCATTGGCAACGCTGTTTGGCATGCGTGCCTCATTCTTCGTTGCAGGTGGGTTACTGACGATTATTACGCTGGTATTTATGTTCTACATTCCCGAGCCGCCGAAGGCGGAGCCGAAAAAGCTTGCGGCCAAGCCGCAGGTACAGCTTTTACAGCAACCTGTAATTCGTGAAACGCTGATTTACATTGCTGTAGCTCAGATGGTTATCCTGCTGATTCAGCCGATTTTGAGCCTTTATGTGGCAGAGCTGAATCATGGTGAGGGCAACATTATGTTTCTTTCCGGCGTGGCCTTTTCGCTCGTAGGCATTGCCAGTGCTATTACTGCGCCGAGCTGGGGACGCTTCGGACAGGAGCACGGCTTTTATAAAGCGTTGTGCGCTGCTACACTGCTTTCCGGCTTGATGAGTGCGGTGACGGCAATGCCGCAGACACTGCTTTTGTTCTGTGTCTGCAATTTTTGCTATGGCTTGTGCTGTGCCGGTATTCAGCCTTCGCTGAGTGCGGTGTTGGCCAGCAATACAACTACCGACCAGCGCGGACGCGTTTTTGGCTTTATGTTCAGTGCGCAGCAGTTCGGTTCCATGGTAGGTCCTGTACTTGGCGGAGCTATTGCTACATTTGCGCCGTTGCAAAGTCTTTTTGTAGTAGCCGGCGTGATTCTTTTCGGCATCAGCGCTTGCGTTTGGCTTCGTCATGGTCATGAGCAAAATATTGTTGCTTAGACTGCTTAGAACGTTATAATTGCAGATAATTTTCAGGAAATTAATTAGTTGAGAAAAACTCTGTAAGTCTTGTAATATGAGGCTTGCAGAGTTTTTTCTTTTGCTTGCGGTAAAAAAAGATTTTTACGTCACACAGATTTCACATATGTGACAAATAAAATTAGACAGAAAATTCACAAATAACCTATAATCGGCCATGTGGAGGTGATGAAAATTAAGCTTAGAGGAGGTGTGAGCCTGGCGGAGCAGATTAGCTTCTACCGCCAGATCGCTGTTATCCTGCGCAGCGGTCTGCCGCTGCTGAATGCGCTGCAGCTATTGCAAAAGCATGGCAGCGCTAAGCAGATGCTGCTCTGCTATCGTCTGCAGCAAAGGCTGCGCCGTGGCAGCAGCCTGGCACAGTCCTTGGCAGCGGAAGCGGATTGCTGTACTCAGCTGGCAGTTACTTTGGTGGCTGTGGGGGAAGAAAGCGGTGAGCTGGCCACGTTGCTGGAGCAGCTGGCAGATTATTACAGCCGCCAGCTTAAGCTGCGGCATTTTGTGCAGAGGGCTGTAACTTATCCGGCATTTTTGCTGCTGGCATCGTTTTGCGTGCTGCTGCTGTTTTTACTGTACATCCTGCCGGTGCTGGCGGATACCTACAGCGCTATGGGCGTGCTGCCGATGGGTACATTGGCTTTGCTGCTGACGCTGAAGGATACTTTGCTGCAGCAGCCGTTGGCAGCGCTGGCGTTGACGGCAGGCGTAGCAGCTGCACTTTTTTTGCTGGGACGCAGGCTGCTGCGCTGTTTTTTACGCAGCCGGTTAAGCGGAAATTTTCATGTCCTTTTATTAGAAGTACGCTTTTGCAGATTGCTGGCCTTGCTTTTGGAAAGCGGTGTAGGCATAACAAGAGCGGTGGCGATTGTGACGGATACCATGGATGATGAGCAGTATGCCGGGCAACTGCGCCTGCTGAACAGCAGGCTAAAGCGAGGCATTGCGATTGAACAGGCTGCAGGCGGCGCGAAAGAGCTTTTTTCGCCGCTGATGCTGGAGCTTGTATGCGTGGGCGCATCTACAGGCTATCTGCCGCAAATGCTGCAGGAAGCAGTAACGGCCGGTGAGCAGCGTCTGCAGCAGCAGCTTGGCAGGCTGCAGGAGCTGCTGGTGCCCTTGCTGCTTTTAGTGGCAGCGATTATCATAGCGGGAATCGTCTGCATAGTTATCGGTCCGCTATTTGAGATGCTTTCGGCAATGCCGGAGTAAATTCAGGAGGTGCGATTATGTTAAAAACAATGCGTAAACAGGGAGGCTTTACTTTAATCGAGGTAGTAGCAGCGGCGGCGCTGATTGGAATTATGGCTACCATGCTGCTGCCTTCGCTTTCGGGTGCTAACGACAGAGTGAAGAATGCCCGTCTGCAAAACGATCTGGTGACTATCGACCAGGCAATTCAGCTGTATAAGATGGATGCAGGCACTGTGCCGGCAGAGCTTACTACACTGGACAGCGAATATCTGGGCGGTAAGCTGGAATTCAAGGATGCCAAGGGCGAGGCACTTACCTATACACCCAATACAACCGACGGCACCTATACCCTCAGCGGCAAAAACAGCAAGGGTGCGGCAGTAACCTCACCGGGCAGTAAAGCTAACGCCGGTGAACAATAAGACAGCAGGCTATCTGCTGTTGGAGCTGTTGCTGGCACTTGGGTGCCTGGGACTTGCGGCAGTAATGCTGTATCCCGGAAGTAAGACGTTGCAGCGGCAGTATTACAGGCAGCAGCTGCGCTATACAGCATATCTTTTGGCGGCGGATATCAGACAGATGCAGCAGCAGACGCTGTTTCAGCCGGAAAATTATATGTACACGCTTAAAGTCAGCGATAAGGATAAGCATAGCTACAGAATTGAGCGCGCGCATAAAATCTGGAAGCGTGTAAGGCTTGATGCGGACATCAGCCTGACGTGCGAAAAAGCGATTAAGAATCTCAGCTATAATGAAAACGGCAATCCGACAGCCATTGGCGGTTACAGGCTGGAGCATAGACAGCTGCCTGATATGCACTGCCGGCTGACGGTGCAGCCGGTTACAGGCAGGGTGACTGTTTATGAAAAATAGCAGAGGCTTTTGCCTGGTACAGGAGCTGGTGTGCTTCTGCCTTACGGCAGTGCTGCTGGCGACAGCGATACAGGGCTTTTACCGCAGCAATTATCTGCTGAATGAAAGCCTTGAACTGCAGCAGGCGGCGCAGGCCGCACAGCAGGTGCTGGTAGGCGAAGAATATAACGGCCGCTTTGACGTGACGCAAAGAATTAGCTCCGGCAGTGCAGACGGTTTAGCGGTACAGGAGGTGCAGGCTGCGTATGGCAAGGTCAAGGTTAAGCTTATCCGTGCGCTGCCGACGGCAGAGGGGCTATCTGCTTCAGGAGCTGCTGTTGGGACTTTTGCTGGCAGTAGTGCTGGTGACGCTTGTTTTTAAAGCAACAGGCACTGCCGGTCGCAGCTTTGGCCGCCTGCAGGATGAGCTGCAGTTGCAGGAAGCCAGACGGCATATTTTGGCGCAGTTGGAAAAGACTGTCTGCTATGATGCGCAGAGCGTGCGTCTGCAGGCTGACGGCAAAATAAGCTGCAGGATGCTTGAGGGGGGTAAGCAGGTGACTGTTTACAGCGATAAGCAGGGAGTATATCAGAGGACGCGTACCAATAAAGGCACGGGTGTGAATCCGGTGTCCCTGGAGGAGGTAGGCGTTTTCAGATGGCAGGTGCGACGTTGCTCGCCGCAAATGCTGTGCGTAAGCTTCAGTCTTTACCGTAACGGCAGAAGCCTGCGGGTGACGCAGTATTTTATTTGTTATAGTGCGAGGATAACAGATGATGCATAGCGCAAAGGGCAGTATATCACTTCCGTGCCTGCTGGCAGCGCTCTTGTTGGCACTCAGTGCCCAGCTTTGCCTGCTTTATGCAGTAAAGGGCTATGAGGCGGAAAAGGATTTTTTACGGGGGCAGCAGCTGCGGCTGTTGTGCGGCTCCGTATTGCAGGCTATAGGTCAAAAACCGCAGCCTGCGGGTACGCAGCTTTGCTATGAGGGCGAGCTGCAGCCGGGCAACGAACCGGTAAAAGTGACAAGCGAAAGCAGTTACAGCTCGGATGGGCAAATAGATTACCTGAAGGTGTCTGCCATAGCCGCTAATCATGTTGGCGCAGTACAGCGGCTGCACAGGCTCAGGGTGAGCTTCAGTCCGGAGATGCGGAAGCTGGCAGCTAAGAGCGTTCTTGCGGGACGTTCGCTGACAGGAAGTGAATATCTGCAGCAGGCAGCGTTATATACAAGCATAGAAGAAGTAAGGCTGCCGCGGATTAGCTTTCTGCAGAATAAATGCGCTGCTTCGCTGAACAAAAGGACTACGGAGGAAAATGGCCTCAGCGCCCGCTTTTATTATCTGAGGAGTAATACTTCGCTGAGTCTTGGCAGCAAAGGCCTGCAGGGTGCAACATTGATAGCCAATAAGCTGTCGATAAATACCGCACCGGGTTCATATTACCCGGACCGCATAGTGCTTATCAGTGAAGAGGGCGATATTACGCTGGGCGACGGTACCAAAATGGCACAGGCGCTGCTGCTGGCGAAGGGAACGGTGACGATAGGTGCGGGCTGTCAGCTGAACGGCTTTGTTCTTGCCGACAAAGTCGTGCTCAGGGGAACGGCAGACCTTACTCCTGATACAGGTGCTGTTGAACCGATGCTGACACCTGCCTTCAATAAGCCGTAATTTTGTTGAATATATTGCATAACCAAAAAAAGAACTAGCTGGAGCTATGACTGCTCTTGCTAGTTCTTTTATATTGCTTATTCAGCCGCAGGTTTTTCAGCCTTAGGCTTTTTCTTGTTGTGGGCCTGCATAACCTCTTCGATGTCGTCGGATTTAATCCATTCCTCCAGCGCAGTGGCCATTTCTGCTACTGCCGCTTCGATAGCGGTTTTGTCCTCGCCCTGGAAGGCATGCAGTACATGGTTGACAACTGCCTTATTATTGCGTGCCGGATGGCCGATGCCGATTTTAAAGCGCGGATATGCGTCGGTGCCCAAATGCTCGGTAATGGATTTGATGCCGTTGTGGCCGCCGGCGCTGCCCTTGCGACGGATGCGCAGCTGACCTACGGGCATATCCATATCATCCTGGATAACAGCGATATCATCCGGGTCGATGTGATAGAAGTTGGCGTAGGCACCAACAGCAACACCGCTGAGGTTCATGTAGGTGGTAGGCTTGATGATGATGATTTTTTCGGGAGCGCGGTATTCTGCCATATAGGCACTGCGGTCCTCCTTACCGAAGCTTACACCAAGACGGCGAGCCAGCTCGTCAACTACCATAAAGCCGATGTTGTGACGGGTATTTTCGTATTCGCGGCCGATATTGCCAAGGCCGACAATTAGTTTCATATTGTTGCTCCTTTTTGTTTATTAAGTTCTTCGATGGTGACAAATTCATATCCCTCTGCACGCAGACAGTCGATGATGAGGCCGACTGCCTCAATCGTCTGGTCACGCGGTGCCAGATTTTTGGGACTGTCGCCGTCATGCAGCAGGACAATAGCACCGGGAGCTGCGTTCTCACAGACTCTGTCGGCGATTACCTGCACGCCTGGGTTTGTCCAGTCGCGTGGAATGATGCTCCAGTTTACTATCTGCATACCTGCATCATTGATAGCCGTGACAGTGCTCCAGTCCTTGAAGCCGTGCGGCGGACGCATATACTGCGGTGCAGTACCGGTGATGCTCTGCAGTGTTTCCTTGCCATAGGCGATGTTGGCGGCAGCCTCACTGCTGCTGAGCTTAAGCAAATCCTTGTGATAGCCTGCATGCAGAGCAATCAGATGTCCTTGTGCCTGGACGAGCTTTACTGTTTCCGGATGCTTGGCAGCGTTTTCGCCAACCATGAAGAAGGTGGCATGCACATTTTTGGCAGCCAAAAGCTTGAGCAGCTTCTGGGTATAGGGCGGATAAGGGCCGTCGTCAAAGGTGAGGGCAATGAGCTTGCGCCCATGGGTGTTTTCCGCATGTGTTATAACCTTGCCGTAAAAGCTGTTGCCGGGAAGTACGGCAAGCAAGAGCAACGCGCCTGCAAGCGCAAGGCTGAGAGCAGCGCTTATAGCGGCAGTCTTTCTGCTGATTTTTTTGTATATCCCCAGCCACAGCAGCAGTACGCCGGCAAGGGAACAGATAATAAGAATATAAATAATACGCATAGTTACTCCAAATATTAAAGCCGGTAGTTTTGCCGGCTTTAATCATAACAAAAAGGCTTGCCAGAGGCAAGCCTTTTTATATTACGCTTAGTGTTTGGTATCGAATAATTGGCTTACAGACCAGTCATTGTAAATGCGCAGAATGGTTTCTGCCAGAATCGGCGCAATGGAGAGCACCTTAATTTTCGGGTGCTTTTTGGAAGGAGCCAGAGGAATGGTGTTGGTAACAACCAGCTCGGTGATATCGGATTGAGCAATGCGGGACAGTGCCGGATCGGTCAGGATCGGGTGAGTGCAGCATGCATATACTTCTTTAGCACCGAATTTTTTCAGAGCGCGTGCGCCTTCGGTCAGGGAGCCTGCGGTATCAACCATGTCGTCTACCATGATGCAGGTTTTGCCCTTAACGTCGCCAATCAGGTTCATAACCTCAGCAACGCCGGGTTCCGGACGACGTTTGTCGATGATAGCCAGCGGTGCATTCAGCATTTCAGCGAAATTGCGGGCACGGCTTACGCCGCCAAGGTCCGGAGAGATAACAACCATGTCTTCCAGATTCTTGGATTTAATGTATTCTGCCATCAGCGGGCCGCCGGGCATATGGTCAAAGGGGATGTTGAAGAAGCCTTGAATTTGTGCAGCGTGCAGGTCGATGGTTACTACACGGGTAATGCCTGCAGTTTCCAGCAGGTCTGCCATCAGCTTAGCAGTGATAGGCTCACGGCCGCGTGCTTTGCGGTCTTGGCGTGCATAGCCATAGTAGGGGATAACAGCAGTGATGTGGTTAGCGCTGGCGCGTTTGAAGGCATCAGCCATAATCAAAAGCTCCATTACGTTATCGTTAACGATAGGGCCGCAGGTCGGTTGTACAATGAAGATATCCTTGCCACGTACACTTTCGTTAATCATTACCTGAACTTCGCCGTTGTTGAAACGGTTAACTACAGAATCACCAACGGTGGTTCCGAGGTAAGCAGCGATTTCGCGTGCCAGATCAGGGTTTGCATTACCGGTAAATATTCTTAACTTATTCTCGTCAGACAACATGTCCAATCCCTCCAAAATTACCTTGTTTGTAGTTTGCTGGTGCGATGAGCAAAACTTTACTTAAATTTAATTATACACAAAAAACACGTAAATCACAAGTTTTTTGTAAACTTTTTGACACATATGTGACTATAAAAGCTTATTTACCCTCGTTACGGTATTTTTCGGCCCAGCCTTCGATATTTTTCTGACGGGCACGTGCAATACCCAGAGCATTTTCGGGTACTTCTTTGGTAATGGTGCTGCCGGCACCGATGTAGGTGTTGGCCTGTACGGTTACAGGTGCAACAAGGTTGGTGTTGCAGCCGACGAAGGCGTTGTCACCGATAACGGTGCGGTGCTTCTTCTTGCCGTCGTAGTTGACGGTGATGCAGCCGCAGCCCATGTTAACGCCGCTGCCGATGTCGCTGTCACCGATGTAGGTGAGGTGCGGCAGCTTGGTGCCTTCGCCTACGTTAGAGTTTTTAACCTCTACATAGTTGCCGATTTTAACGTGGTCGCTGATAACGGTGTCGGGACGCAGATGAACGTACGGACCGGCAGTAACGTGGTTTTTAACCTCGCAGTCATGGCCGTAGATGAATTGCAGATGGTTGTCATCACCGATTTTTACATTAGTGAAGCGGGCGTTAGGACCGATTTCGCAGTCCTCGCCGATTTCAGTTGTACCTTCCAGCCAGGTGTAGGGATAAATAACGGTATCGCGGCCGATTTTTACGCTTGCTTCGATGAAGGTGCTGGCAGGATCCATGATGGTTACGCCTGCATCCATCAGCTTATCCAAAATGCGTTGGCGCATAACGCCTTCAGCAACGGAAAGCTGCTTGCGGGAGTTGATGCCCATAACCATATCGCTGTCGGCAGTGGAAATACCGCCAACCTTAGCACCTGCTTCGTTGAGCTTTTGCAGTACGTCAGTCAGGTAATATTCGCCTTGTGCATTGTCGTTGGTCAGGGTAGCCAGCACGTCAAACATTTGCGGGCATTCCATGCAGTAAATACCGGTGTTGATTTCCTTGATAGCCTTCTGCTCTTCGGTAGCATCCTTTTGCTCTACGATGCCCTGTACATTGCCGTTGGCATCGCGTACAATGCGGCCGTAGCCGAACGGGTCATCCATAATTGCCGTAAGTACGGTAGCAGCAGCGCCGCTTTCCTGATGTGCTTCGCAGAATTTTTTCAGCTCTTTGCCGTCCAGCAGCGGAGTGTCACCGCACAGGATGAGCGCAGTGCCGTGGAAGTCCTTCAGGGCATCGGCAGTCTGCATTACAGCGTGGCCGGTACCAAGCTGCTCGGCCTGCAGGGCGATAGTTCCCTGATTGCCTACCATTGCTTCTACCAGCTCTGCTTCATGGCCTACGATAACAACCTTTTTGTCTGCGCCGGCAGCGCTTGCAGCGTCAATTACGTGCTGCAGCATGGGCTTGCCGCCTACCTTGTGCAGTACCTTGGGGTATTTGCTACGCATTCTTGTGCCTTTGCCTGCGGCGAGGATTATTGCTACTAATTTTGACATGTGAGTTCTTCCTTTCCTGGCTGTCTATAAGGCATCATCTGCGTCACGACGGTTCCTAGACGTACAAGTAGTACGCCGTCGTCACCGTTGTTTAGCATCTGCTACCTTCTAGCCAGCCTGATGTATTCTATATTATTTATTTACTTCCAATGTTACTTTCTGCTGTTCTTCGTCTACGTTATGCAGGGTGAAGAAGGCAGTGTAATCTTCCACCAGCTTGCGTTCCGGTGCAGCGGTGGCGATTAAAAAGGCTTTGCCTACAACCTGAGCGCCGACTTCGTGCGCCAAAGCAATCATACCCTTGGCGGTGCCACCGCCCTTCATAACATCATCCACAATCAGCACACGGCTGCCGGGATGCAATGCGCGCTTGGGCATGGCCATGTTTTGGATAACCTTGGTGGAGCCGCTGACATAATTGATGTTGACGGTGCTGCCTTCGGTAATATCACTGGTGTGACGGGCGATAACAAGAGGCACGTTAAACGCACGCGCTGTCTGCATAGCAAGCGGAATACCGCTTGTTTCAACCGTCATGATGCAGTCCGGTGCCAGCTCCTGCAGGCGGAGCATAAAGATTTCACCCAGACGCACTACGGTTTCCGGATGGCAGAGAATGTCGGTAGTATAAAGCATACCGCCTGGCAGGATGCGGTCCGGAGAGGTGAGGCGGGCAGCCAGCTCTTCCAAGAAGGCTGCGTCATCCTCCGGCAGATGGCCGGGGATAAAGCGCACGCCGCCGGCAGCGCCGGAAACTGTTTCTACCTTGCCCAGGCCGTAAAGCTCCAATCCGGATTTTACGGCTAAAACATCCTCGCTGAGGGTGGATTTGGCGATAGCAAATTTTTTGCAGAAATATGAAAATGAAAACAGCCGATATGGATGATCGGCTAAAAGTTTACTTAACGCTGCTACGCGTTCAATTCTTTTGGCTTTTACCATATGTAAGCGTCCTCCTTGCAAGTTCTAAATCACTTGGTTTATCTATATCCATGCCGATACATGCATGACGGGTGATGATAGCTTTGCAGCGCATTTCCAGAAGTGCGGAGGTGCGTGCTTCCGCATCGGCCACTGTCAGGCGATGGCACAGGAGCTTTATTAAAAAGCCCCATCCGAGCCAGTTGCATAGCTTAAGCGGTGATTTGCGGCGGGCAAAGATTTCGCGTGCTTTTTGCTGACCGCCGGGAATAATCTCTTTGGCCATCAGCATCATGTTGCCGCCGGTAAAGACGCCGTCACGCAGTTTGCCGTAGGTGCGCTGGGCATCGGGATAAGCGCTCAGGCAGGCATCCTTGGGGATGATGGGATAATAAAGCTGGGCTTTAGGAGAGGCATTGCAGGCGGCAAGAAAGTCGCGCACTGCAAGCGAAGTCAGCAGCGGAATGTCGTCGCATACTCCTAGCAGCTTTTCACTGGCATCAGGGCCTAAGGCTTCGGAGGCAGCGAAGGCTGTAGCCGGCAGGTCGCCTGCGGCTTTACACAGCAGAACGTCGGCCGGTAACGTACCATCTAAAAGCGCCAAGGCTTCGGGGCGGGCCGCTACAACAATGCGGCGGATGCGTCCGCTTCCCTGCAGGGCTGTGATGATATAGTCTATGAGGCGCTTATCGCCAAGCTGTGCCAGGCAGCGGTGTTCGGTGCCGGCATAGGACTTCAGCCAGGGACTGAGGCCGCCTGCTACAATAAAAGCATCTATATTAGCAGTTGTCATGCTTACGCCTTCTTCTGTGGCAGATGCTCGCTGAGGGAACGCATGAGGGTGTGCTCGGCGTTTTCCAGATGGATACGGGCTGCGTATTGCGCACGTTCTACATCATGGGCAGCAATAGCTTCTACCAGATTGCGGTGCTCGTCCATGGTTTCCACTAAACGTCCCGGGTAGCTCATGGAACGGCCGCGGATAGTAGTCATCTGCTCGCGCAGGTTATTGATGATGCTGCGCAGGCGCTCGTTGCGGCTGGCAGTGTATAACATATCGTGGAAAGCAGTATCTACTTCGACGATTTTATCCATATCATTGTTGGCGATATGCTGGCCGATTTCAATAAGATAACCGTTAAGCTGTTCAAGCTCCTCATCCGTAATACGCTCGGCAGCCAGACCGGCAGCCAGAATATCAAGGCTGATACGGATTTCGTAAATTTCGGTGATATCTTTAATGGAAATATCGGCAACATAGGTACCGCGACGGGGAATCATAACTACAAATCCTTCCAGCTCCAGCTTACGGATAGCTTCGCGCACGGGCGTACGGCTTACGCCCATTTCGTCAGCCAGCTGGATTTCCATGAGGCGTTCGCCGGGGCTGAAGGTGCCGTCAATAATAGCTTGACGGATATTTTCACAGACAAGCTCACGCAGAGGCTTGTAGCTGTCTAGTTTTATAGGCTGTAAATGTCCGGACATATTAGTTTCTCCTTCCGATAGTTGTCGTAATAGCTGTTTCTACATCAAAATCTGTCAGTGCCTGCTGTACGCTCTCGGCAGTTTCTTTGTCAGCGGTAAGACCGAATACGGTCGGACCGCTGCCGCTCATAAGAGAATAGTAGGCTCCTGCTCCCAGCATAGCAGCCTTGATAGAGGCTATAACGGGGTGTGCCGGGATGGTGGCAGTTTCTAAAACATTGCCCATGTAGGGGGTGATAGCCTGGCCGCCTTCGCGCAGATATGCTTCCAGCTGCCAGATGCAGGGAGCGTGTACTACACGACCGCGGTCAAAATGTTGGTAAACCCAGGCGGTGGAAACCTCCAGACCGCGTGGCTTGGCCAGTACCAGCCAGGTTTCTGGCATGTCCTCCAGCTTGGTGAGGACTTCGCCGCGACCTGTTGCCAGCATGGTGCCGCCTTCGATGCAGAAGGGGATATCGCTGCCTAATTGTGCAGCGAGCTGTTCCAGTTCATAATTTTCCAGGTTAAGCTCCCAATAACGGTTCAGACCGCGCAAAACTGCTGCTGCATCACTGCTGCCGCCTGCCAGTCCTGCCGCAAGAAAAATTTTTTTGTTCAAGGCGATGTGAACGTTCGGAATAATATCGCAGTGACCTGCGAGCAATGCGGCTGCTCTGTAGGCCAGGTTATCAGGACCGCAGCTGAGGTTGTGCAGATTGCAGCTGATCTGAATGCCGTTACCATTGCTGATAACAACCTCGTCGCTCAGACCGACGCTCTGCATAATCATACTTACCTCATGGTAGCCGTCCTCTCGCTTGCCGAGAATATCAAGTCCCAGATTTATTTTGGCGTATGCCGTTTCTTTTATTTGCTTCATTATAAGTTCACCTGCCTAATGTTGTATACAGTATTATTTTATACTGCTTATGCCTGCATAGCAAGAATTTTTTTCGAACGTTCGGGATTTTGGCGAGAAAAATATTTAGTTGTTGCCTTTCTGCGTTAAAGTGTTACAATATATACATAAAAAACATATTCAGAATATTTTGTTTGCAAAGGAGAACTCTATGAATCCCGCTTTGAAGAAAAAAATTTACCATTATGCTATGGTGACCTTGGCCTGTGCGATTATGGGCATTGCGATGAATACCTTTTACATGCCTAATAAGATGCTCAGCGGCGGCATCGGCGGCGTTGCCGTACTGGCTTATTAC